>OGKJ01000020.1_pt1 | contig 89001 bp, 86 predicted proteins | sample 1572461 | NCBI WGS metagenome assembly OGKJ01 (sample SAMEA2582080, study PRJEB24529) | metagenome | biome: Human gut stool | place: China | collected 2011 | reverse complement strand
GGGAGACGGCGGGGAGTGCATTGGAGAATACTCAGGCACTGCTCTCCGCGGAGAACTGGGGACTGGGATTCGGCTCGGAAGGAACGCAGCCCAGCGGTACGGCTTCCTCGGACAAATTAAAGGAATATAATGCCTATTATGTAGGAGATGCCGGGGAGAAAAAGATATATCTCACGTTTGATTGCGGATATGAAAATGGTAATACAAGCCAAATATTGGATGCATTGAAAAAACATGACGCACCGGCTACTTTTTTCGTGGTGGGACATTTTCTGGAGTCAGCACCGGAGATGGTGAAACGCATGGTGGAGGAGGGGCATACTGTAGGAAATCATACCTACCATCATTATGATATGTCAAAGATTTCAGATCCGGCAGTTTTTCAGAAAGAGATGGATGACGTGAGAACTCTTTTTCAGGAGACCACCGGCACGGAGATGGCAATGTACTACCGGCCGCCCCAGGGAAAATACAGTGAGACGAATCTGCAGATGGCAAAGGATCTGGGGTATGCCACTTTTTTCTGGAGCCTGGCTTATGTGGACTGGAACGTGGATGCCCAGCCCAGCCACGAGGAAGCTTTTTCCAAGCTGACAGGCAGGATCCACCCCGGAGCGGTGGTGCTGTTACATAATACCTCGAAGACCAATGGGGAGATTCTGGATGAACTGCTCACAAAATGGGAAGAAATGGGTTATACCTTCGGAAAATTGGAAGAACTGGTGCAGTAGGGTTTGACTTCCCCTGCACCATACCCTATAATAGAGGACAGAAAAATATACTGGAGGACAACCATGGAAAAAGAACTGGTAGTTGTCATTGATTTTGGCGGACAGTACAATCAGCTGGTCGCCAGAAGAGTCAGAGAATGCAATGTCTATTGCGAGATCTACTCTTACAAGACAGACTTGAATAAGATAAAAGCGATGAATCCCAAGGGAATCATCCTGACCGGCGGCCCTGCAAGCTGCTATGAACCCGGTGCAGCTACCTGCTCCGAGGATCTGTTTAAATTAGGAATCCCTGTATTGGGACTCTGCTACGGCGCACAGCTGATGACCCATGTGCTGGGTGGTAAGGTAGAGCGTGCAGCCGTTCGGGAATACGGTAAGACTGAGGTGAAGGTAGACCGCAGTTCCAAGCTGTTTTCCGATGTATCCGAGAATACGATCTGTTGGATGAGCCATTTCGACTATATCTCCAAGCTGGCTCCCGGCTTCCGTGCCGTGGCCACCACCGCCAACTGCCCCGTGGCAGCAGCAGAGTGTGTAGAGCGTGGACTGTATGCAATCCAGTTTCATCCGGAAGTACTCCACACGGTGGAAGGCTCCAAGATGCTGTATAATTTCGTACGCAACATCTGTGGATGCTGCGGTGGCTGGAAGATGGATTCCTTCGTGGAAGAGTCCATCAAGGCGATACGCGAGAAAGTCGGCAATGGTAAAGTCCTGTGCGCATTGTCCGGTGGTGTGGATTCCTCCGTGGCAGCAGTACTGTTATCCAAGGCAGTCGGCGAGCAGTTGACCGGTGGCTTTGTAGATCACGGCCTGCTCCGTAAGAACGAGGGCGACGAGGTAGAAGCAGTCTTCGGTCCCAACGGTAATTATGACCTGCACTTTATCCGTGTGAATGCGCAGGAGCGTTTCTATAGCAAGCTGGCCGGAGTATCCGAGCCGGAGCATAAGAGAAAGATCATCGGCGAAGAGTTCATCCGCGTTTTCGAGGAAGAGGCGAAGAAGATCGGTGCCGTGGATTTCCTGGTACAGGGAACCATTTATCCCGACGTGGTAGAGAGTGGACTGGGCGGCGAATCCGCAGTGATCAAGTCCCACCACAACGTAGGCGGTCTGCCCGACTATGTAGATTTCAAGGAGATCATCGAGCCTCTGCGCAATCTGTTCAAGGATGAGGTCCGTAAGGTAGGACTGGAGCTTGGTATCCCGGAGCACCTGGTATTCCGTCAGCCGTTCCCCGGCCCCGGACTGGGTATCCGTATCATCGGCGAAGTAACCGCCGAGAAGGTCAAGATCGTACAGGATGCAGATGCCATCTACCGCGAGGAAATCGCTAACGCAGGTCTGGATCGCGAGATCAACCAGTACTTCGCAGCCCTGACCAATATGAGATCCGTAGGCGTTATGGGGGATGAGAGAACCTATGATTACGCCATCGCACTGAGAGCCGTGAAGACGATCGACTTCATGACCGCAGAGAGTGCACAGATCCCTTATGAAGTATTACAGAAGGTGACCAGTAGGATCATCAATGAGGTGAGCCATGTGAATCGGGTAATGTATGATATTACCAGTAAGCCGCCCGGAACGATTGAGTTTGAATAAATCGAGTTGCTTAAAAAAGCCAGTGTTTATGCGGGTTTCAGCGATTTCGATTAGTCTTTTGATAACAAATTGATAACAGTCATAGCAAGTGCCATTATTCTTGTTATCCAGTGGTTTATGGGTAACGGAACAATTAACAGGTGGCTTGCAGACTAAAGTTCGGAGCTTGGCTCTGAACAAATTCCATATTATAAACTAAGCCCTTAGCTGTGGTTAATAACCATAGTTAAGGGCTTTTTTGTCGTTGCCAAAGCATCTGTAGGGAGCTGCCAGTGGCAGGTCCTGTAGGTGCTTATTTATCTTTCAAGTGGTCTTTGAATGCTTCCACGAGAGCGTCACTTAATTCCTGTGATGGAACTTTTGCCCAACGCTGTGTGGTGTCGAACTCTGGATAATGGTAACGCCAGTTATCGTATTCTTCTCTGTTGATTTCTTCGGAAGATAGCTTGTCTGCCTGTTCTTTCCAAGCATACAGCATTTTGAGGAGTTCATATGCTTCTCTGCCTTTGTCCTTGTTGACCTTTAAGCATACCTCTCCGTCTGCTTCACTGACAGTAAGACCGTAAATATCTTCAAGGGTAAACAGAGTGTGCATAAGACCGATATAGCTGTCTATGTCAGGAACATCAAGAGCCTGTGGAGAAACATCAAGCACCTGTGCCAATGCATTTGTAAGGTCTGCTTTCGGTTTGCGTGTACCAGTTTCGTACTGTGCCAAACGCACATCAGCACTCTTTTCTGGAAAACCGATTGCTGTACCGAGATACTTTTGTGTCATACCACGCATTAGTCTGAAAAAATGTATTCTTTCGCTGATAGCCATAATGATACGCTCCTTTTATATTTAGTGAAATAAGTATAGCAGAAATGTTTAGTGGAAGTCAAGAAAAACCGAAACAAAAATGTTTAATATTTTCTTTGCAACCACTTGACAATAGCAAATATGTTTAGTAAAATAAATTACGAATTAAACAAATATGCTTAATGCGACAACTGAATGACCGTCCGAAAAGCCAAACCGCCAAGACCTCGTCGGAGCAAGTTCCGTATCGTTCGCTTGTGTGCAAGCACAAAAGCTCATTCGCTGCACTGCTCCTCCTCTTCCCCAAAAGTCTCCGACTTTTCGGGAACCCCTATACGAGCGAGCGCCTGATGTACTGCGGTGCATTGGGACAGCACAGCGCCTGCCGACAAGCAGGAGTGCCTGTTGGAACTTTAACACGGAGAAAGCGGCAAGCAAAAAATTATTTTAAGAAAGGAAGAAAAAGGATATGGAAAACAGATTTATCCGAGCCGAAGATGTGGCTCAGGAACTAAACGTATCAAAACCTTATGCATATAAACTCATCAGACAATTAAATGAGGAATTGAAAGCAAAGGGCTTTATTACGATTGCAGGGCGTGTAAATCGCCAGTATTTTTACGAAAGGCTCTACGGAGCAGGAAAGGGGGAAATGTAAATGCCGGTATTTAAGAATGAAGATAACGGTACTTGGTATGTGATGGCAAGGTATGTGAACTGGAAAGGGGAACGCAAGCAGAAATGCAAGCGTGGCTTTGCTACCAAACGAGAAGCACAGGAATGGGAAAGAATGTTCAAATTGCAGACTTCTTCAGACCTTGATATGAGTTTTGAAGCCTTTACGGAGCTTTATATCAATGATGTGAAGAACCGTTTGAAGGAAAACACGTGGCTTACCAAAGAGCATATCATACGCACAAAGATACTTCCGTATTTCGGGAAACTGAAAATCAGCGAGATTTCCACAAAGGAGATTATTACTTGGCAGAATGAAATGCTTGCCTATCGTGATGAGAAGAAAAAGCCTTATTCACAGACGTATCTGAAAACGCTGCACAATCAGTTGTCCGCCATTTTCAATCACGCTGTCCGCTACTATGAACTGCGTTCCAATCCTGCGGCAAAGGTGGGAAATATGGGACGTGAGGAACACAAGGAAATGCTGTTCTGGACAAAGGAAGAATACAAGAAATTCTCTTTTGAGATGATGGACAAGCCTGTTTCCTTTTATGCGTTTGAAATGCTTTACTGGTGCGGTATCCGAGAGGGCGAGCTGTTAGCTTTGACTCCGGCAGATTTCAACTTTGATAAGGAAACAGTCACAATCAATAAATCCTATCAGCGTTTGAAAGGGCAGGATGTGATTACTTCTCCGAAAACGAAAAAGAGCAACCGCACGATTAAAATGCCGAAGTTTCTGTGTGAGGAAATGAAAGAATATCTCGGTATGCTTTACGGATTGAAGAAGAAAGACCGTATCTTTACGGTGACGAAAAGCTATCTTCATCACGAGATGGACAGAGGGGCAAAGGCGGCAGGCGTGAAGCGTATCCGCATTCACGATCTCCGTCACAGCCACATTTCACTCTTGATTGATATGGGCTTTTCTGCGGTGGCGATTGCTGACCGAGTTGGTCACGAAAGTATTGATATTACTTATCAGTACGCACACCTCTTTCCGTCAAAGCAGATTGAGATGGCAGAAAAATTAGATGATTTAGGGAAAGGAGATTTTGAAAATGTCAGCTAAGAACAGAGATAACAAAAATCGTTGGAGGAATATCACAGTAGGGTTTCGAGTATCGCCCGAAGAAAACGAACTCATTAACAGAGCTGTAGCTCTATCAGGATTGCCAAAACAGGAGTATTGTTACCGCCGTTGCTTAAATCAGGATGTGGTGGTACAGGGCAATCCGAGAGTGTATAAGGCGTTGAAAACGGAATTTGCCACAGTCCTTGCGGAACTGAAAAGGATTGAAGCAGGAAAAGGTGTGGATGATGAACTGCTGAGTGTAATAGAACTGATTTCCATTATTCTCGGCGGTTTGAAAGGAGAGGATGCGAATGGAGAATAAAAAAGAAATGACTATTCCAAATGTATCTGCGGCAACAGATGCGGAACAGTCACTTTCCAAATGTACTGACAATAGTATAGTCAATCAGGATACGGATTTCAAGGGGTACGAGCAATCTTTTGAAGAAATGCAAAGGGAAATACTCAGACAGTTAGACCCTTCCTATCTGAAAACAGTATCAATGACAACGCTGTATGATACGGTGTTTGAGGTTCAGACACCACTTATCGACGGTCTGCTCCAAAGGGGAACTTACCTTTTCGTAGGTTCCCCGAAAGTGGGAAAGAGCTTTATGATGGCACAGCTTGCCTATCATATCAGCACAGGCACACCGCTTTGGGAGTATAAGGTGCGTAAGGCAACGGTGCTTTATTTTGCCCTTGAAGATGATTACCCACGTTTGCAGAAGCGATTGTTTCAGATGTTCGGTGCAAAGGAGACAGGCAATCTGTATTTCGCAACGGAATGTAAAACGGTCAATGGCGGACTGGAAGAACAGATAAGAGGGTTTATGAGGGAACACCCAGACACAGGCTTGATTATCATAGACACCTTAAAGCGTGTGCGTGAAGCAGGCGGAGCAGATTACAGCTACGCAAGTGATTATGATGTTGTGGCAAGGCTGAAAGCGTTGGCAGACAGTTACAAGGTTTCAATGCTTATTGTTCATCATACACGCAAACAAAAATCGGAAGATATATTCGATATGATTTCAGGCACGAATGGTCTGATGGGTGCGGCAGACGGTGCATTTGTTCTCAGTAAGGACAAGCGTACTTCCAACAATGCCACACTTGATGTTGCTGGCAGAGACCAGCAGGATATGAAAATCCATCTTGTAAGGGACAGCGAGCGATTGGTGTGGAACTTTGCAAAATCGGAAACGGAGATGTGGAAAGAACCGCCCGAACCTCTGCTTGAGAAGATAGCGGATACGCTCTTTTCGGAAAGTGACAGATGGGAAGGAACTGCTTCGGAACTTTGCGAAAGGCTTGCGGTGGATATAAAGCCGAATGTACTTTCTTTAAGGCTCAGTATCAACGCAAGCAGGCTGTTTCGTGATTACGGTATCCGTTATCAGAACAGCCGCACACACGACGGAAGAAAGGTTTCACTTTGGAAAGAAACCGAGCAGACGGCGTGACAAACGGTGTCAAAGGTGTCAATGTTTTTGAGAGCAGCACGCTGTGAAAAACATTGTCACCATCGTCACACTTTGACACCGGATAAAGTTTAGGGGAGTGTGCAGAGAGTGCCTTTTCAAAGGCGGCTCTTTGGTCTCGCCTGCTGGCTCGGTCGGTTCGCAGGCGTGTGTGCCACCGGCACACGCTCACCCCTCGGAGAGCCTTCGGAGAACGCAAAACCTGTTTACAGGTCGCATTTTTGATGGGTGTACCCGTCAAAAGTGCTTTTGCGTTACTTTTGACAAAAGTAACAAAACCTGAGAATGTTGAAATTTACAGATGGGAGATGAAAAAATGCAGAGAACGATAAGTGCAATGGTCGGTAAAGGCTCGGTCAATCACAATAGCCGAAAGTTCCGAGCAGAAAATGTAGACGGAACTCGTACTCATCTCAATATCGACTACTGCAATGAAAATATAAAGACAGTTTATCACGAATTGTTTGATGAAGCATTGGAAAGATACAATGCCAAGCAGATAAGGTCAGACCGAAAGATAAAAGATTATTATGAAAAAATCCGAAGTTCCAAGCAGGAAAAACCGTTCCACGAAATCATTTTACAGGTGGGCGGTAAGGGAAATATGAACGCCGATACGGAAAACGGAGAACTGGCAAAGCAGATTTTAGATGAATACTATCAGGGTTTTCAGGAGCGAAATCCACAGCTTCGGGTGTTCTCGGCTCATCTGCATATGGATGAAGCTACACCACATCTGCACATAGATTTTGTACCTTTTACCACAGGCAGCAAGCGTGGACTTGATACAAGAGTGTCACTAAAGCAGGCTCTTGCAACGCAAGGTTTTAAGGGCGGCAGTCGTGGCGATACGGAGTGGTCGCAATGGATACAGTCCGAAAAAGAACAGCTTGCGGCGGTGATGGAACGTTATGGGATTGAGTGGGAACATTTAGGCACACACGAAAAACATCTTTCTGTTTTGGATTATAAAAAGCAGGAAAGAGAAAAAGAAGTGGCGGCATTAGGTGCGAAAATCGAGCAGAAACAGATTGAATTTGATGTGTTGTCGGAACGAGTATTGAACTATGATAAGGCAAAAGACGAGCTGTCAAATCTTGAAATAGAGCTTGATACTGCACCGAAATATCAGTTGCCAGAACCAGAGAAATTTATGACTGCAAAGGCATATAAAACCAAAATGGCAGAGCCGGTTGTAAGGAAATTGAAGCAACTTGTCAAAACGGTGCTTGCCCGCTGCTTTGAGGGGTGGGACAACTATCATAGGCTGAATACAGCGAATGCACAGTTATACCGCACCAATCAGCGTTTGGAGAAAGTCAATGAAAGATTGACCGAAGAAAACAAAATCCTAAAAGCAGAAAATAAAGATTACAGCCTGCTCCGTAAGGTTTTTGGTCGCAAACAGATAGATGATTTGTTGGAGCAGGCAAGAACAGTTAAAGGTCGCAAGCGTGATAATACACGATCACGATAGACAAAAATCACAGGAGGAAAAGGAAAATGACAAAGACAATTTTTGAAGAAATGGGCGGAACTTATAGACAGGTGGGTGATTATTTATTGCCGAACATCACAGTACCAGCCGAAGAAGAAATAGAGCCGATTGGTTTATGGGGGAAACGACATGCAAGGCATTTAAAGGAACACTATAAAGTGTTATATATGAACCTGCTGACAAGCGGAAAGCTGCATAGTTATCTTGCAGAAGTCGATAAGCAAGCAGAGGATATGTTTCTTCGACTGGTAAAGGAATATGCCGACAGACAAGATGTGACGGAACAATTAAAGAAAGATAATCCCTACGAATGGATTGGAAGAATGAATAATATTCAGGCTTGTGTGAGGGAAGTTGTAGGAACGGAGTTGATTTACACATAAGCGTTTTACGGTATGGTGCTCCTGCGTTTGCTGGAGTGCTGTGGTTGTGGTTGTAAAGAGGTTGTGAAAGATTGAATTTCGTAATGGTTGGATGTATAATTAGGAAGTGAAAATTTTAATTTGCACTTCCATAAGGTGAAATGTATTGACACAAAAAATACAGTATGATAGTATTGCCATTAGAAGAAAGAAAGGCACATTTTGTGTAAGGTGAGGAAATGATTAATAGATAATTTGATTTAAGTAAGACACATATAGTTATTGAGCCTGTAGAGAATAGGTTTGTTTTGTGTACGCTTAAGTTGGATTATCGCAAGAGGCATTTCCTTTGTTTTCCTTTTGGAAAAGAAATAAGGGGCTATTTAGCGAGTCTATTTTTGCGTATGCAAAAAAGACTCGTTTTTGTGTGTTCAAAATAATAATTGGCTCAGACTTCGAAAAGGAGAAACTTTAATGTTGCAGATAAAAAAATTAAATTTAACACATAAAAAAGACCTGAGAATAATTCTTAATGATTTCAACCTTGTGCTAAATGATGGAGATAAGGCAGTTATTATTGGAGAAGAGGGAAATGGGAAATCGACATTAATGAAGTGGATATACAATCCGTCGCTTGTAGAAAACTATATAGAAGCAGATGGGGAAAGGATAATGGGACACGAACGTCTTGGTTATCTTCCGCAGGAGATGCTCGATGAAGATAAGGAAAAAACAATATACGAATATTTTTCTGAAGAGGAAATATTCTGGGAGAAAACGCCTAAAGAATTGTCTGTTATTGCGGGAAAATTTGGAATGAAAAATGATTTTTTCTACAGTAACCAGACAATGGGTAGTCTTTCAGGAGGCGAAAAAGTCAAGACACAACTTATGAGGCTTTTCATTCGCGATGTTTCTGTGCTGTTGTTGGACGAACCTTCCAATGACATCGACATTGCGACGCTTACATTACTGGAAAAAATCATAAATGACTGGAAGCACATTGTGCTTTTTATTTCACACGATGAAACGCTGATAGAGCGTACTGCCAACATGGTGATACATATCGAGCAGATTATACGAAAAACAAAGGCGAGATATACCGTGGCAAAGCTTCCCTATAGACGCTATGTGGAAGAACGGCTTCATAAATTTGAAATCCAAAAACAGCGGGCACTGAGTGACCGTAGGGAGAAAAAGATTCGCGATGAAAAATATCAAAGAGTTATGCAGAGTGTACAAGGTGCATTAAGAAGTTGTACCAGACAAGCACCGTCTGTTGCCAAAAACTTAAAGGACAAAATGCATACGGTTAAGGCAATGGAACGAAGATTTGAAAAAGAAGATGAAAATATGACTCAGATGCCGGAACAGGAAGAAGCAATCTTTGTCAAATTAGGGGATGAAAACTCACACATTCCCGCAGGAAAAACGGTCATAGAATATGAACTTTCAAAGCTTGTGACTCCGGATGGCAAAAGAATTTTAGCAGAAGGAATTCATTTAAAAATAAAAGGTTCAGAAAAAATCTGTATGATAGGAGCCAACGGGGCAGGAAAAACGACTCTTCTAAAAAAGATAGCGGAAGAACTCCTAAATCGGAATGACATTAAAGCAGAATATATGCCTCAAACTTATGAAGACCTGCTGGATTTGGATGTTACACCGGTTGATTACCTTGATAAAACAGGAGATAAAGAAGAGCGTACAAGAATTAGAACATACCTTGGTTCACTTAAATACACACCAGATGAAATGGAGCATCCGATTCGGGAGTTATCAGGCGGACAAAAGGCGAAAGTGCTTCTCTTGAGGATGAGCTTAAGTGGTGCAAATGTTCTTATTCTGGATGAACCGACAAGAAATTTTTCACCATTGTCCGGTCCGGTAATAAGAAAAATGCTCCGAGAATTTCCGGGGGCTGTCATTAGCATTTCTCACGATAGAAAGTATATTGAAGAGGTGTGCGATAAAATATATCAGCTAAATCCTAATGGATTACAGCTAATTGGTGATTGATAACAAAAAGGATGAAAGACTGACAAATTTCAGGCTTTTAGTGAGTTGGAAAGCATACAAAGATTTGAATTTGGAGGATAGATTATGGTACGTACAGAAGATGCATGTGAAATTATAAAATATGCTTTGCAAAACGAAATTAAAGTATATTTAGATGGCGGATGGGGTGTTGATGCACTTCTTAAAAGAGAATCAAGAATACACAATGATATTGATTTGTTTGTTGAACTGAAACATTATCATGATTATATTTATGTGATTAAGCAGCATGGATTTGAGGAAGTAAATACTGATTATACAACGGATGGTCATACTGTCTGGAAAGATGATAAACAAAGAATCATTGATTTACATTGTTTTGAATTTACAGATGACGGAATTGTTTATGAGGGAGATATATTTCCATCAAAAACTTTTTCCGGTATTGGAAAAGTTGGAGATATAACTGTTTCTTGTATTGAACCATTGAGTCAGGTAATGCTTCATTTGGGATATGAACACGATAAAAATGATGTGCATGATGTGATGCTGTTGTGTGAAACATTTCAAATAGCAATACCAGATGAATATAAGGAAAAGTAAAATTTCAGTTTTGTGTTGAATCTCTAAGCAAAATAGCTTATAATTTGACATGCTACATATAGTTATTATCCACAGTTATCGAGTAGGTGTTATCAATGCCGATAACAAAATGATAACATTAGCTCGTATAGGCAGGATAATATGGATATATCAAATAATCAAAAGAACGAGAAACATTACAGAGAATAATTCCTAAACAAAAAGCGTTAGTCTTTGTAGAGTTCGAATAAATAGGTAAATCCCTATAAAGCCTGTAATTATGGGCTTTGTAGGGATTTTTTTAATGGCGATGGGTACGATTTGGGTACAAAATATTAACTTTGAATTAGAAGTGCTTGTAGGTTATCCGCTTTATTAAGCATTTTATTAATTTGCTCATTTGGATCGCTGGTTGCTAAAAGAGATTTGCGTCTAGCAAATGCTTCTGAATTCATTGCACAATTATATATTTCCTGATATGAGGTTCTGTATTGAGACTTAATTTTTTGTATATCTATAGTAATATTAGAAACAGCCTTGTTGCCAAATTTATTTTCACTATCTGTTTGAAGAAGACTGGATATTTGACCAAGTGCTTTATCTTGAGTAATTAAAACAAAATTAGCTTTGGGGGATATATCTTCGCCAGATACAATACGTGCAGCTAAGGAATTGATGTATCTAAGAAAAGTAATATCCCAACTTACATTCCATATTTTTTTGATAACATCCATTTTATTATTGACTTTTAAAAGAGATTGTACATTGTTAAATTCATTGTCATTAGTAAAAAATAAATATGTTGCAAAACATACCTCATATAAAGGGAGCGCATTAATCTCATTATCTAAATAGTCAATAAAATTTTTCATTATTTGGAGTTTGTTATGACTATTTGTCTTTATTTCATAGAATAACTTTAATAATGGTACATATGAGTAAGCCAATACAGGAAGTGTTTTTGGAATTACTTCAGAAGGTAATCCAAACGATAGTTGTTTCCCATAGAATGGAATGGTATCCTTATTTTTCCCGTAGTTTGCATGACCTCTTAGTTTCGAAGGGGACATTTTTATTATCTTGGAAACCGCTTGTTTAGTAGACTTGTATTTTTCTTCATTAACGCCACCTTTTTCATAATTCAAACACAATTCAGTAAGGGCATAGGTATAGTCAATGGATTTTCCTCTTAAGAAATTAACTAATTCTGATATGTTTTGTTTTTTTGTATCATTATTGTTTTCAGGCTTGTAATAAAAATATTCCAAATCAGCAATAATATTAGAATCTAGAATGTATTTTGTAGGAATGGAGCGTAGTTTATCATAATATATGTTATATATAAAAAAACAATTGTATTTTGATTCGACATGCATTATAGTTTCCTCACTTATATAAATATTTATTTGTCATTATCTTTCGGATTTAATCCTATCTTATCCATCGCTTCATCATGTGCCTTCTGAATTTTCAATCTATCCTGCCATGCCTCCGATTCTGGATAAATATCCATCCAAAGATTAAAATCAGCTTCCGCTTTCAGCAGAGCTTCTCCACGGTTTTTGATATCTTTTATTCCATTGCATTTCTCGACTTCATCCATATATTTTTCATATCGTTCTAACCATGATCGCATCAGCGATAAGGTTCCAAAGCTGATTCCTACCATATCATTTCCGTCTTTATCCTGATATTCAAATAATGAACCGTCATACTGGCGGAATATCTGAAAAAGTCGGTGTATGGCTTTTACACCATCAAAATCTGAATTTGCAAGTACTTCAGGGTTGACCGCAAGTGCCTCTGCTATTTTTTCAAGGGAAGATGGTTTAGGATTCCTTCTGCCGCTTTCGTATGCACGAATATAGGCTTCGCTTGCACCAACCATTTCTCCTAATTGTCTTTGAGTTAGGTGACGTTCCTGACGTATGCGCCTTATATTTTCACCAACTGTCATTGTGATTTCCTCCTGCTCTAAAACTATGAATGTTTCAACATTATATATAGAATAACACACCAGATAAAAAAATAAAAGAAAAAAGATATTGACACGAAACAAATGTTACGATAATATAAAAACGAAACAAAATGATGCTATACAGAAACAAAGAAAGGAAAGAACACTATGAACGAAAAAATTTACTACAGTGCAGAAGACATTGCAAAGATGCTCGGCGTGAGCATGGGAAAATCTTACAAGATTTTACGAGAAATGAACAAGGAACTTGCTGGAAAAGGCTTCCTTACAATCGCAGGCAAAATTCCGGTGGAGTATTTTCGTGAGAAATGGTACGGCGGAGCCAAGGAGGTGAGTGCATGAGCTGCAGTGCAAAGCGAGATCCAAACGGTACATGGCATATCCAGTATCGGTGGACAGACTGGACGGGAACCAAGAAGAAATCCCAGAAGCGAGGGTTTAAGACGAAGAAGGAAGCAGAGGAATGGTATGCGCATTTCATATTGCAGCAAACTTCTGATCCGACCATTACCTTGAATGATTTCTGGGAGATATATAAGGCAGATATGGAGAAACGACTGCGGAAAACTACTATGAAGCAGAAAGAATATGTGATGAAAGATAAGGTGCTTCCATATTTTGGAAATATGCCTATCAATGCAATCACAGCTCCTATGATACGAAAGTGGCAGTGAGAAATGATTGATAAAGGATTTAAGCCGACTTACCTGAAAACGATAAATAATCAGCTTAGTTCTATTCTAAATTATGCGGTGCGATTCTATGAATTACGCTCCAATCCATGCCACAAGGCAGGCAGTATGGGAAAAAGCAAAGCGGATGAACGCCCGTACTGGACGTTGGAAGAATTTCAGAAATTTTCAGATGCAATTATGGATAAAAGAGATTCTTGGATGGCATTTCAGATATTGTTTTGGACATGTATGCGTATTGGAGAATTACTTGCTTTGCAGGTGAAAGATGTAAATTTCGAGGATGGAACTATCCGGGTGGATGAATCGCTTACAAGGCTTGATGGAGAAGATTTGATTACAGCTCCAAAGACAGAAAGCTCGGTGCGAGTGATAACTATTCATAAGGAATTGCAGGACGAGATTCGGGAATATATCAGCACATTGTATCGACCAAAACCGGGAACCAGATTGTTTGCTGGAAGAACAAAAAGCTTCTTTGAGCATGAGATGGAGCGTGGCATTAAGCTGTCGGGAGTTAAGAAAATTACAGTACATTGTACCAGACACAGTCATGCAAGTATGTTGGTGCAGATGGGGTTCAGTCCGATTGAGATTGCCAAGAGGCTGGGACATGGAAAGGTGACAACAACGATTGAAACCTATTGTCATCAGTCAAGGGATGCGCAGGAGAAAATTGCAGACCGTCTCGGAAAAGTGGATCGAGGTGAGGAAGATGGCGTGTAAACGGGAGGATAGATTTCGGCATAACACAATCGCATTCTGGCTGAGTGATGAAGAAAAATCAGAAGTTGAAGCAAGAATTATATTATCGGGAGTGCCGAAAGGTGAATATTATCGAAAGTCAGTGTTAGAGCAGGAAATTAAGGTAGTGTCAGGCAATTATATGTCATTTCGATTATCAAAGGTGTTAGAGCGGATATGTGAGGAATTGCACAATGGAAATTCAGAGAATGAGCAGCTTTTGCTGGCTTTGCTAAAAGAACTGATTGCATTACAGAAAAATGCCCCTGCTGGTAACAGGGACATGAAAGAATAAAAAGGATAAAGCCTTTCTATCCACAACAAATTTATTATAGCAAAGGCTTTCTCCGCAGGAAAGGAGAAATTTGTGATTTGAATATATTTTCAGAAGTAAAAGAGCAGCTAACCACAAGACAGGTAGCGGAAAGTTATGGACTTCGTATCCGCAAAAATGGTGTTGCCTGCTGTCCATTCCACGATGACAGACATCCAAGCATGAAGGTGGATAAAAATTATCATTGCTTTGCTTGTGGTGTGGGTGGAGATGTGATTGATTACACAGCAAGAATGTATGGATTATCCCAATACGATGCCGCAAAGAAATTGATTGAGGATTTTGGATTACATGTTCAGACAGAAGCTATGAGCAGAGAAGAAAGGCAAAGGCTTCGCAGGGAAAAAGAGGAGCGCATGCTCATTATTCAGATTAAGAAAAAATTTTACAGATGGTGTGAGGAAACAATAGAACTGTTAAAAGATGCGTTGGTACAGATTGAAGATAGTGGACAGGTTCTTTATGGCAAGCCACCGGATGTAATGTTTTCTGAGGATTATGCAATGATGCTTCATGCAGAACCAATCATCAATTATTGGCTGGATATTCTCTGCATGGGAAAAGAGCAGGAGAAAAAAGAACTATTTATGCAAGGCAGAAAAGAGGTGGAGCATGTTGCAGGAAATGTCAGAAAATGGAGCAGATGTCTCATGGAACGATGTCGGGAAAGTGCTTGAGGATGAAAGGAGTAGCGTTGAGAATATTCAGACTGACCTTGCAAGAAATAATAAAGGAAATGTTTGCCAGAGCATTGATAACTGCATGACAGTTTTTCAACGAGATCCTTTGTTAAAAGGTGCAATCAGAAAAAATGAACTTTCCGGGAAAATAGATATTGTTGGTAATCTTGGATGGGAAAGGACATCTTCCAGTCTGACGGATACAGATGTGTATCAGCTTCACTGGTATCTGGAAAAGGAGTATGGCTTAAAGAATGAGCGGAACATCAACAAAGCTATGAATATTGCAGCCAGCGAGAACCGGTATCATCCGATTCGGGAGTATCTGGAGCAACTTGTATGGGATGGAAAGTATCGAATTGGAAGATTGCTTCCCAAATATCTGGGAGCCGAGGAGGATGCCTATACCAGAGAAATTATGCAGCTTCTTATGCTGGCTGCGATACATAGAGTATATGAACCGGGATGCAAATATGAAATTATGGTGTGTCTGGTGGGTGGACAGGGGGCAGGAAAATCTACGTTTTTTAGGTTCCTTGCAATCAAGGATGAATGGTTTTCGGATGATCTGAAACGCATGGATGATAATAATGTGTACCGGAAAATGCAGGGGCATTGGATTATCGAAATGTCAGAGATGATGGCTACGGTCAATGCCAAGAGTATTGAAGATATTAAATCATTTATCAGCAGACAGAAAGAGACTTATAAAATTCCTTATGAAACGCATCCGGAGGACAGACCAAGACAATGTGTGTTTGTTGGCACATCAAACAGCATGGATTTTTTACCATTAGACAGAACCGGTAATCGCAGATTTGCACCGATACTGGTACATCCGGACAGAGTGGAGAAGCATATTCTGGAGGACGAGAAAGAGGCAAGAAATTATATCATTCAGGCATGGGCAGAGGCAATGGAGCTGTATCGAAGCGGTCAGCATGAATTGAAGTTGTCCAAAGATACAGAAATCTATTTGCGTCAGATGCAGAAAGAATTTATGCCGGAGGATGCGAAAGTTGGAATTATCCAGTTGTGGCTGGACGAACTGTCACAGGATTATGTATGCAGCATCATGATTTACAAAGAAGCATTTGACCATGAATACGATACGCCGAAGGACTGGGAATTAAAGGAAATCAATAATGTCATGAACAACAGTATTTCCGGCTGGGAGAAAATATCATCCCACCGATTTGCAGAATATGGCATACAGAGAGGATGGCGCAGGGTAGAGGATAAAGAAGAATTTCATAAATTGCCGGAACATGCAGAAACGCCATTTGATAAAAAATAAGTTTTTTAATCCTTGTTTACAATTTTTGTTTACACCTGTGTATGCGAGATGGTAAACACTATGGTTTACGAAGAAATTCAGTAAATATGCAGGGTACAGTAGTTGTAAACAATGTAAACGGGAAAAACAGCAAAAGAATATTGCAATAACAATGTAAACAGCAGGAGGAAAAATAGATGCAGAAATTCAATTATCAGAAAAGCAATAAAGCAACAGGGAAAATTTATATAGGTCTGGATCATGGTTATGGAAATATCAAGACAGCACACCGGGTATTTCAGACTGGGATAGAGTGTTATGACGAGGAGCCGATTGTCAGTACCAATTATGTAAAGTATAGGGATAAATATTACGTGATTGGTGAGAGCCATCTGGTATATCAGGGCAATAAAACGGAATCGGATGATTTCTATATTCTGACACTTGCAGGACTGGCAGAGGAAATGAAGTATAGAGGATTGCATGAGGCAGATGTGGTGCTTGCAGTGGGGTTGCCGCTTGCATGGGTAAAGACGCAGGCAGCGGAATGGAGAAAGTATCTTATGCGTGAAAAGGAGCTGGATTTCTCATTTCGCAAGGAACGATATAAAGTCCATTTATGCGGATTGGAAATCTTTCCGCAGGGACTTGCAGCAGTCCATAATAAAGGCTCTATGCCGGGGATGAATATGTTGGTAGATATAGGAAACGGAACCATGAGTATTCTGGAAATTCATGATGGCAGACCGATAGAGAACAGCATCAGTACAGAAGTATTTGGGGTACATCAGTGTATGGAAAAGATACAAAAGGAAGTATCAAAGCACAGTGGAGTGGATGTGCCGGAGATGCTCATTGAGCCACTTTTGAGGAATGGAATCGGGGACATGACAGATGCAGTAGCTATGACTACCAAGCGGATTGCGGAAAACTATACAGCGGAAATCATAAAGAAACTCACCGCACATGGATATCGGGAAAAATTGGTACATCTTTATATCATTGGTGGTGGAGGCTGTCTTTTACAAAATTTTTCTTACCTGACAGCCAAACCAGAAGTAACCGTAATCACAGATATATGTGCTAATGCAAAAGGTTATGAGGCACCTGCCATGATGAAACAGCGAATGAAGGGATGATTCAGATGCGGAAGGAATATCGCTCAAGTAACGTGCGATTTTGCATGGATGATGAAAATCAGCGTAGAACGTGGGAATATTTGCAGAGTATTACAAGAAAAGAAGGCTCTTACGGGAAAATACTTTCAGATGCATTTGTCCAGATATTGGATGGAAACTATGCAATAGAACAGGAGGCATTGCAACGGAACGATACGGATGGTGTTATCGAGCAGATACTTTCCACACAGCTATCAATGTTAAAGAGAGAACTGTTAGAGAAAATGGAAAGTATGTATGACAATACCCAACATGCTGCTTCACAGACTGGAACTAATAGGGCTGATATAGAGAATGAAGCAGCGGATGTGCCGGAGACGGATATGTCGGATGCGATGATGACGATGGCACTTGTAATGGGTGACTGGGTACCGGAATAGACATATCTGGTACCGTCAGCCAGCGCGAACGATGGAAGGGATTATCTGACGGAGCGAGCAATCTGCCATGTATTTTATGGCAGATATGCCAGCCATAAGGCTGGCAAGAGCCTCGCAGAGCCCTCGGAGAGCGACTTATGTTTTGATGCATGCGTCAAAACTAATAAGGATTACTTTTGACAAAAGTAACAAAAGAGCCAGCGGAGCTGGCGATACTTCTCGAACTGCTAATGTTCGAGAAGGTTCCTATAAAGCAGTATTTAGAGCATGAACAGAAGAAAGAAGGTAAAAAAACTGGGAGCAAAAACAATTTCTTTTCCAAAGGGAAAGGGACATCTGACACATAATAACCGAGAGTTTATCAGTAATAATGTGGTACCCGAAAGGACAGCTTGGAACCGAATTTATATACAGGAATCTTTGGAACAGGCATATGAGAAATGCTTTGGGCAGGCACTTAGGGATTATAATGCAGCACAAATGCGAAAGGATCGTAGAAAAGAAAATTATCTGAAAGAAATAGAGAATTCCGGTAATAAGGAAAAGACATTCTACGAGAATATCGTTCAGATAGGCAAAAAGGATGACACTCCTGTGGTGGGGGTAGATGGAAAGCTTACTGAGGAGGCAAAGGCAGCCATTGAAATATTAGAGAAATATGCAAAAACATTTCAGAAACGTAATCCCAATTTGTATCTGTTTAATTGTGTTATGCATTTGGATGAAGCAACGCCACACTTGCACATTGATTATATTCCGGTTGCAAATGGCTATAAAACAGGCATGAAAACACGCAACAGTCTGACTAAGGCATTGCAGCAAATGGGATTTGCAAAGGCGGTCAGCAAAAAGGAAAATGAAACAGTTGCATGGCAACAGAGGGAGCGAACTTATTTGACGGAACTTTGTCAGGAAAAAGGGATTGATGTCGAGGTGTTGGGCGTACAGAGAGATAACCTTACCCTGCCGGAGTATAAAGCTGCGATGCAGAAAGTGGAAAAGTTGGAGCATCAAGCAGTGAAAATAGAAGAAAATAATCAAAGGCAGGCAGAACAGGCAGAAAAACTTGTAGATCAGATTGCAAAGCTGGATGAGAAGGAAAAAGATAACAAGGATGTGCTGAAAAAACACGATTTGAGAGCAGATACCCTAAAGACTATAGCCAAAGAAACAGAGAAAGATACCAAGAAATTGAAAAGTGCGGCAGTTCCAGTCGGCAATATTTTTGGCAGTGAAGAATATGTCAAAGTAAAGAAAAGCGATTGGGATAAAATTATAGATGCTTTTAGCAGAGCTGTATCCAGAAATAAGTTGTTGGAGAAATATGAAAAGAAGATTGTTGCACTAGAGAAAAAAGTATCAGATGTGAATGGACTATTGGATAAAATGAAGCAGTTTATTTCCATCAGAGGATTGGGCGAAGCCTTTGTAGAATTTGTGAAGTCATTAGAGCCTAAGACAATGAAAGAACGCTTGACAGAAAAGCAGAAGGTTGTGAAAGAGCAAACACAACAAAAATCTATGCATACACAGGAACATGGCACATCGAGAAAACATAATATCAGTATCGAATTGTAATTCGTGGAAAGAGAGGCTGTTTATGAATATTACATACGAGAAAAATGGAGATTACTTGATACCAAACTTAATTTCTGATCCGGAGCCGGAAGAAGAATTGAGAAAGTTTGGACTTATGAGAAAACATTATCTGAAAGAGCATCGGAGCGGCATCTATCAGGCGATGCTTTTAAGCGGAAAACTAAAGGAATATTTGCTTATGATGCAGGAACAGGCAGAGACACAGTTTGATCTGCTTGTAAAGCAAATGGCAGAACAAGAGGGCGTGACTGAACATCTGAAAGAGAAAAATCAGATGCTTTGGGTGCAGAGGATGAATAATATTCGAGAGAGAGCGGAGGAGATTGTGAGAGCAGAAATATTATATGGCTGATAAGAAATAGTTGGAGAGACATCAATGAAAACGATGTCTCTTTTTACTATATGTGATTGGAATGAAATGAGAAAAGATCAGGTTGCTTTTGTTCGCCCCGTAGAATATAATGATATATGAAAGTTGAGGTAAATAATATGGGTTATATGACAGCAAATCAAGCTGCAAAAAAATGGAATATTTCTCAACGCAGAGTACAAATATTATGCTCTGAAAACCGGATAAAAGGTACATTTAAGTTGGGAGAAGCTTGGGCAATTCCAGAGAATGCAGAGAAACCAGAGGATAATAGAAAGGTAAAAAAACAAAATGAAAACAAGTCTAAACGCCATTGATTTATTTTGTGGATGTGGAGGTTTATCTTATGGATTTGAAAAGGCAGGCTACAATATTTTACTGGGAATAGATAATGATGCTAAAGCCTTAGAAACATTTGAATTAAATCACAAAGGGTCAAAATCGATTTGTGGAGATATAACAGAATTAACATATGAAAAGGATATAAAACCATTAATTGGAGATAAAACTATAGATGTCATTATAGGTGGACCTCCTTGTCAGGGAATGTCACTTTCAGGACCAAGAAAATTTGACGATCCTAGAAATAAGCTTTATTTGACATATATACGTTTAGTGGAAGAAATCAAACCGAAAGCGTTTGTAATTGAAAATGTTCCGGGGCTTGTAAGCTTATTTGGTGGACAGATCAAAGATAGTATTCTCAAGAAATTTACTGATTTAGGCTATGAAATCCAATATAAAGTATTATGTGCATCAGATTATGGGGTGCCGCAAAATAGGAAACGTGTAGTGTTTGTGGGGATGAAAAAGGGACACTATGAATATCCAAAAGCTAACTCCAGAACTGTAAGTTGTAGTATGGCATTGTCAGATCTTCCAACATTAGAGAGCGAATTAGGTTGCGAGAATGCGCCATATCTCACAGATGCACAGAACGATTATCAAAAACTAATGAGAAAAGATTCAAGTGTGGTTAGAAATCATGTTGCTGCAAATCATTCTGAAAAAGTTAAAAAAATAATATCTTTGGTTCCAGATGGTGGAAACTATAGGGATTTGCCGGAAGAATATAGAAATAGTAGAAATTTCCATGTTGCATGGACAAGATTTGCAAGTGATAAACCTGCACCTACTATTGATACAGGGCATAGACATCATTTTCATTATAAATATAATCGAGTACCAACGGTTAGGGAGTGTGCAAGATTACAATCGTTTCCAGATGATTTTATTTTTTTAGGGAATAAAACACAACAGTTTAGGCAAGTGGGAAATGCAGTTCCACCGCTTATGGCACAGTGCATTGCAGAGCAATTAACAAAAGCGTTAGGAGATGAAAATAATGGCTGAATATCAAATACCAAAAGAGTATTATTTTAGGTTGCATCATGTTAGACCTCGCTTTAAAGGAGATATAGAAAATGTTTTAATATATGTTGCAGAGGAAATTGCAAGGGTAGGTGAGAAAGCAACGGATGATTTTGTTGCTGATGTAAATGCTGCCCTGTTTCGATATCCGGGAAATGCACATAGGGAATTAAAAACAATAAATAATTGGAGAACAGAGATTTCAGCATTGTTTGGATTTATACAACATACGGAGATAACAGACAAACCGGGTAGACGAGCAATAGAATTAGCTAATAATCAAGATTTGGTTGAGTGTTTTAAAGTATTTCTATACAATTTTCAATATCCGGGTGCACATATAAAGCCTAGGGCGGTATTGGAGCAGATAGAGCAAGGCATAAAATTCAAACCTGCACAATATGTTTTGCAATTATTAAGATATGCTAATAGAGAAGGTGAAAATTCTATTGGGATAACTAAACCAGAGGCATGCCATTGTATATTTAACGATTTGCGTGTGACTAGAGATCACGAAGGTGTTGAGAGTACATGGAAGAGGATTTCAGATAATCGAAAGAATAAAATGACGTATGATCAAACTGGAGATGTGGTACGTTATGCAGGCGATATTTTGGATTACATGGAGATTGCAAATCTTTTGAAGACTTATGATAGTAGAACATACTATCTTAATACGTTGGAAGAAGAATCGATTATAAAATTTTGTGAATCCAATGAGTGGTTTGATGGATATGACAATATGATACAAAGTCGTCATGGAAGTTTGGAGACGGTGAAAGCCTGTAGTGACGGCTGGTTTGCATATGTCAATAGAGATATGAAGAATACGGATTTTTCAACAGATATTTTGGCATATATTGCAAATGATGCGGAAGAATTAAAGCAGCTTAAAGAAAATGCAAGAAATGCCAAAGATGCTGGATTAGCAGACTTTATTGAAAGGGATGATGTGATTGAAAAGCGTATTGCTACATATTATGATATGCTGACAACAAAAGACATAGGTGACATAGGTGAAAGTCTGGTTCATGGGCATGAGTGCATGAGAATTAAATTAGGTGGTCGTGAGGATTTGATTCATTTGATTAAGCGAATACCTACGCAATTTGCCGTTGGATATGATATTAGTTCGGTAGAGCTGGATGAGCGAAAGAGATATATTGAAGTCAAAACGACTATTAGTTCAAAACCATTACATTTTAACAGAATTCATTTGACAAAAAATGAGTGGAATACAGCGAGCAGTACTCATGATAGATATTTTGTATATCGTTTGCTTCTTAGTAAATCGGAACGAAAATTGTTTTTGTTACAAGATCCGGTAGGACTTTATAAGCAAGATAAGATCGATATGATACCTGCGGATGGAGCGGATATAACATTTGATCCCAAGCAAGTGGGACAATTTGAGGAGTTGTTAACATGGAAAAATTAAAAGTAGCATCATTGTTTTGTGGATGTGGCGGAACGGATGTTGGATTGTTGGGTGATTTTGATTTCTTGGGTAAACATTATGAGTCTAATGGCATGGAGATAGTTTATGCCAATGATATTGATGATAATGCTTGTAATATTTTTAAAGAGAATTTTGGAATTACGCCTGATAACCGCGATATCAGAGAGGTAAAGTCGGAAGAGATCCCAGAGTTTGATATTTTGACAGGTGGTTTCCCATGTCAGTCTTTTTCTATTATTGCACAGAATCCCAAACGTCTCGGCGTAAAGGATGAAAGAGGAAAGCTGTTTTTCGAGATGTGCAGGATATTAAGGGAAAGACAACCTAAATGTTTTATTGCAGAGAATGTAAAGGGGATTCTTACAGCAAATAAAAAAAGTGCATTTCCATTAATCATGAAAGAATTTGAAGAAAGTGGGTATGATGTTCAGTACCGCATTTTGAATTCAGCCAATTATGGAGTGCCACAAAAGAGGGAACGTGTGATTATTGTTGGATTTAGAAAAGATTTAAATGTAAATTTTTCATTTCCAGATGTGGAGATAGAAGATGAAAATAATTTTGCACCATTAAAAAAGGTCATTGAGAAAAAAGTGGATGAAAAATATTTTTTTAGCGAACGTGCTGTAGCTGGAATGATGAAAAAAAGAGAGAGTATGAACAAGGGAAGGGCACAGGATATTAATAAGCCTTGTAATACGGTGGGGGCGCATTTGGCAAAGGTGTCTTTAAATAGTACAGATCCAGTGCTTATGGAAGATAAGAGATACCGCAGATTTACACCTAGAGAAGTGGCGAGAATACAGTCTTTTCCAGATGATTTTGAACTTGTTGGAAGTGAGGCTGCCCAGTATAGAGCCTTGGGAAATGCCATTCCGCCGGTGATGTTTTGGTATGTGGCAAAGGCGGTAAGTGGAAAATTGCAGGAAAATATAAATGGATAATTTAACTAGAGAACAACGAAGAAGAAATATGCAATGCATAAAGTCTTGTGATACTAGTATTGAAATAAAACTACGTAGAGCGTTATGGCAAAAAGGTCTTCGTTATCGTAAAAATTATAAAAAATTACCAGGGAAACCGGATATAGCATTAACAAAATATAAAATTGCTATATTTTGCGATAGCGAATTCTTCCATGGAAAAGATTGGGAAGTCCTTAAACCAAGGCTGGAACAAGGAAATAATAGTCAATATTGGGTACAAAAAATTGAGAAAAATATAGAGAGAGACGATGAGATAAATAAACAACTTTTATTTATCGGATGGACTGTGATTAGATTTTGGGAAAAGAGATTTCTAGAAATGTTGACGAATGTGTAAAAGTAGTTGGAGAAACAATATGAGATATGAATATTCATGACAATGATGAGTTATAAGAAAATGCATGGCGCAAAATATTTGGCTAATGTAAAATTAGAAACTGCAGAAGTGGGCAGTTATTAAAAAGTAAAAAGGTATGGAGGATGCACCGGGTGCAAAAATAAATAATGAAGATAAAATTATTTTCTTTTTTTTCGGGTTGTGGTTTATTGGATTTGGGAATGGAGGAAGCAGGATTTGATATAGCTATGGTTTCAGAAAAATACCAACCGTTTTTAGATGCTTATAAATATTCAAGAGAAAAAATGCAGATGCCTAAACCCGAATATGGATATTTTAATGATGACATATGCGATTATCTGAAGGAAAATTCAATTCTTGATGATATAGTTAGGAAAGAGAAAAAAAATAGTATTATAGGATTTATAGGAGGACCGCCTTGCCCTGATTTTTCTACTGCTGGAAAAAACAAAGGAGCAAAGGGGGACAATGGAAAGTTATCAAAAACATATTTTGATCTTATAGCAAAAGAAGAGCCTGATTTTTTTGTCTTTGAAAATGTTAAAGGTTTGTGGAAGACCAAAAAACATAAGGAATTTTATGACAAAATGTATAGAAAGATGAAGAGAAAAGGATATTATATTATAGATAAGTTGCTAAATTCTCTTGAATACGGTGTGCCGCAGGAAAGAGAGAGAGTAATAATGATCGGGATAAAATGTACTAATCAACATCAGCGAGAAATTATAAAAAAATTAGTACAGGAGTTTAATTGGGGAATTCATAATTATAATACTCTTGAAATGATAAAGAACATAGACTGGCCTACGACAGAAAGATTTGTTGAAGGTAGTATTACAAAACCTCCAGTTGGAATTATTAAAGAGTTAACAATTCAGTACTGGTTTGAAAAAAATAGAGTGGAGATCCATGCAAACGCAAATAATTATTTTACCCCAAAAGCTGGACTAAATAGAATGCAGACAATAGATGAGGGGGATGTTTCAAAAAAATCCTATAAAAGATTGCATAGATGGAGGTATTCGCCAACTGCGGCATATGGAAATAATGAAGTTCATTTACATCCATATAAGGCAAGAAGGCTCAGTGTGGCGGAAGTTTTGGCGGTACAATCGGCACCTATGGAGTTTGAATTGCCAAAGACAATGTCATTAACCGATATGTTTAAGACAGTTGGAAATGGTGTTCCAGTATTGATGGCGGAGAAAGTTGGAGAGGAATTACGTAAATTAATATGTGAATATAGTCGGCTATGTGAGGAAAGCGCTAATGATATACGATGAAAGTATTATAAAAGAAGATATTAAGAAATTAGAGGCTAGAGAGTTTTATATAAAGTACATAATAAAAACCAACAATTGGTATTTTGCGGAATATCAACATACAGAAGGAAATGAACTTATTGATAAAATGGATCGATTTAAAGAAATTGTATCAGACTGCTTTGAAGTTAGCTTTCACAGTGCGCAAATTGTAGGAAGTGCAAAATTAGGAATGAGTTTATCACCTCAAAAACCATTTAGACATTTCGTTGAAAATGCTAGCGATAGTAATCAAAAAGAATCGGATATTGATATTGCTATTATATCTAATAGTTTGTTTGGGGAAATTTGGGATAAAATAAGAGAAGAACGTAAAAAAAATGTAATTCCCAAATATACATCGATTACTAAATCTATATTTAGAGGATATATAAACGATAAAGAGTTTAAAGATTTGGAAGGATTAAGGAAAGGATGGGAAGAAAAAATATCAAAATGTAATATTTTGTTACAAGGTGAATTATCAATTATTCATCCAATTTCTTATAGAATATACAGAAATTGGGAAGATCTTGAGGATTATCAATTAGATGGAATTATGAAAACGAAGGAGGTTTTATTACAAAATGAAATTTGAATTTGACCAAAACTATAAGAAAATAAGTGAAATAATTGGAATGAGAAAAAGAGGTGAATTGGTTGTTGATTATTCGTATCAGAGAAGAGCGGTTTGGGGTGAAAAGGATTGGATAAGATTAGTGGAAACTATTTTGCTAAATTTGGTTGTCCCATCAGTATATTTTTGGAATTCTGAAACTGATCCAGAGACAGGAAAAGCAATTTTGCACATTGTTGATGGGCAGCAAAGGATAACTGCTATTCAAAATTTTGTAAACGGAGAGTTTAAACTTAAAGGAAATTATTTACTCGAAGAAGAGAGCAAACAAAGGTTTGGAAATAAATATTTTTCTGACTTATCACCCGACGAAAAAAAAGATTTCTGGGATTATAAATTATCTGTCATCGAAATTGCGAGAGACGTAAAAATAGATGATGTAAAAAATATGTTTAAAAGATTAAATCTTACAGATTATAATCTAAATAATCAAGAGAGAAGAAATGTTATAAGTGGAGAATTTGCAGCTTTAGCGAGAGAGCTAGCAGAAAATGAATTTTGGAGTAAGGAAGGAAAAGAATTATTTAGAGCAAATGTAGTAAAACGCATGCAGGATGTTGAGTTTTGCGCGAGTTTGATATTGCTATACAAAAGAGGGATTATAGATCAGCAAACAGATAAGGCACTAAATGATGCATATAGAGATTATGAATCAAATTATGATGATGCAGATAAGGATAGAAATGCAGTATTAAAAGCAATGGAATTAGTTGATAAATTTATTTGTGATAAAACACTACCATTTTTAAGAAGAACAAGCCAATTATATACATTGTTTTCAGTCGTTTTTTATATTATGTCAAAGAATAAAACTATCTCAGACAAGGAAGTAAAGAAATTTTATGCATTTGTAGATATATACGATAAATTTAAGAACGAGGAAAATGTTACATTGGATTTATCCTTGGAAGAGAGAAATTTATATGATTTATTCAAAAAATATAAGCAGGCTTCTTCTGAAGGGACACGCAAGCTGATAAATCGGATGGCCAGATTTGATGTATTAAAACATTTTCTTTTAGAGGATGATAGTACTGATGAGCTGGTTTCAAGCTTATGTGAGAAGTTGAAAAAAATGTAGTGTATGCAGAAAGTGGTAAAATGTATATTGGGTACAATTTGGGTACAATAATTTTGAAACCATATTAACAAGATGCAAAACCGTATCAAAATAATGCGGTTTTGCAACGCAGTAATAGCAGATTTATATGAAAAATCGAACCTGAAAAAGAGTTTGAATAACGGATTTTGCCTCACAAAGCCTGTATTTATGGGCTTTGTGGGGCTTTTTCTTTACCTACTGGGGCGTAAATGGTGATATTTTCCACTACTCTTCTTGGAAATATTTAATTTGGTGCTGGTCGTTGTATGAAATAGTGAGTAAACATGCGAGTTCGGTAGTAGTGATTGTTTAATTCAAATTATGTGTAAGTAGGGTTCGGTTTTGTTTTAGGTGACATAGTATTATTAACAGATAATCAAAAGAATATTGGGTAATGTTTACTTAAATATATAAGAAAAAGAGTAAGTAATGAGAGTGTATTACTGGTGCTATATATAATAATGGGTAATGTTATTATAAGAAATTTCATTACAAATGTATCTATGCTATAATGAGTATACGCAATAGTTGTTTATGATTGATTAACAAGGGAGAAGACAATGAATATACTTGTAATTGGAAATGGGTTTGATTTGGCGCATGGATTGCCTACAAAATATACAGATTTTTTAGGGTTTGTTGAAAGATTTGAAAATTTAAAAAAAAGTTCAATGATAATGTCAAATGGTGGATTAAGTAATACAGCAAAACCAATATATAAATATTTGGATAAACTTATTTTTGAAAACCGCAAATTATCGTTCGAACTTGATAAGCTGATTTCTTTGAATATATGGATAGAATATTTTTTTGGCAATGAAAAATATATAAAAGAAAATTGGATAGATTTTGAAAGTGAGATAAGTAAGGTAATTAGGTCACTAGACAATGATATACTGAAAAATGAAGGACATAGCATAGATGAAGAAATGATATCTCTTTCAAATCCTTTTTTAGCTAAATATTATGAGGAATACACTTTAGTAAACCAATCGGTTGATTTATTAAATGGAGAAAATTCTAAAAGGATTACTTTCCGAGATATAAGAGATAAATTATATTACGATTTAAATAGACTCATTCGAGCGTTAGAAATTTATTTGGCGGATTATGTTGAGAAAATTGAATGTAATCGGGTTTCACCAGATATTGAAAAAATGTCATTTGATAAAGTTCTTAGTTTCAACTATACAAAGACATACACTAAATTATATGATAGTTGTGTTTGTGCAGAATACGATTACATACATGGAAGTACAGATATTAAAAATACAATAGAAACAAATAATATGGTATTAGGCATAGATGAGTATCTAGATGATGATAGAAAGAACAGGGATACAGATTTTATAGCATTTAAGAAGTTTTATCAGAGGATATATAAAGAGACAGGATGTAAATATAAGGATTGGATTACTGAAATTCATTCTAATGCTCAAATTAGAAATTTGAACTATTGTAATAAGAAGGATGATGGTTCAAAAGAGTATGTAAGTGATTATTCTGTACAACATAATCTTTACATATTCGGGCATTCCCTAGATATTACAGATAAGGATATTCTTAGAGAGTTAATTTTAAATGATAAAGTATATACAACCATTTTTTATGTAAATAAAGATGTTATGGGAAAACAGATTGCAAATCTTGTGAAAATAATAGGTCAGGATGAATTGATAAGAAGGACAGGTGGGAGTGATAAAACCATAGAATTTAGGCAACAACAAGCTATGCAATGTATATCAGCCGTGTGATTCATGGCGTGATGTAGGAAATGGGATATTCCGAAAATCAGATAGGGCAGTATTTTAAAATGTCAGGTGATACAACTGTAAACAAAACTCATGGTAAGAAAGCAGTTGGTGGCATTAATCGAATGGTAATGGATGCACAATATTTCAACAAAAAGTTGGAGAAAGAAACAAAGTATCAATGGGAACTTAGTGAATATCTGAACAGCGATATTTATCAGCCAGAGGTATTTGATGCATATGGATATCCGAGTGAACTTTTTAAATTAGACATGGAACGATTAGGGATTATTTCTAAGAGAAAGCCTGCAAAGATAATCGATTTTACCAGGTACATAGATACTAATCGCAGTACTAACCATTAGCACAAAAGAGTTGTTAAAGCAATTGTTTGGGCATAAGAAGTTAGTTTGCAATGAAAAAAAGCAAGATATATAAAATAATTCGTCGCTAAAAAGGCGACGAAAAAAGCGACGGAAAAGGAGAACATTCATGAGCATAACATTTGAAATAGTCAAATTTAAAAAGCCAACAAAAGATGATTTGTCTAATTTACATATGTTTAATCCTTATGGTTCTATTCCAATATTAGATGATTATGGCGATAGCACGGGATGGAATATTTATATGTTTAGGGCTGATGATAGGGGCATACAGAATATTATAAATAGTTGTTATGCAGTCAAAATGGAACGCCCAGAATACATTACAGAATATGATAGCTTTTTTGAAGATTTGGGATTCCCTAAAGAGGCAGTAAGGAATGGAGATGTTCGCATTATAAAATCCAACTCCAGATATATTACTATTTCTTATGGCGACAAATCAAAGGAGATAGAAAAAGGCAGACTTGAAAAATATAAGGTGACTGTTCAAACAAAATGTGTTGTTTTGAAGATTAAGGCCTTATGGAACAGCAGTGAAAATAATCTATATGGTATAGATAAAAAGAAAGCTATAAAGTGTATACCTGATATTGAAAATTATGAATATGTTCCAGTTAATAATCGTATGCTGGCAAAAGCAGAAATTCCCTTCTTGATATTTGAAAGAAACAGGGGGAAATGTTTTATAGAGATGCATTGACAGAATCTAGGAAAAGGAATGCATTTATGAGCAAAGAATTACAGATAAGAAATAGCACTGTTGATTTCTTGGTTTTCACACGAGATGCAGGAGAAGACGGAATAGAAGTCAGGGTTCAGAATGGCGATGTATGGCTTACGCAGAAAGCAATTTCGCAGCTTTTTGATGTAGATAGAAGTGTGATTACAAAACATCTGAGCAATATTTTTAAAGAGGGCGAATTAGATGAAAATTCAACTTGTGCAAATTTTGCACAAGTTGCTGATAATGGAAAAACATACAACTACAAATTTTATTCATTAGCTGCAATTATAGCTGTGGGATATCGAATTAATTCAGAGCGGGCAACGCAGTTCAGAACATGGGCAACCAAAGTGTTGGATACATTTACAAAGCAGGGTTATGTTCTTGATAAAAGCAGATTGATTAATGGACAGATTTTCGACGAAGATTATTTTGAGCATCTTATTGCTGAGATTCAGGAAATCAGAGCAAGTGAGAGAAGATTTTACCAGAAAATTACAGATATATATGCAACTGCAGTTGATTGTGATAAGAATTCACAGATGACAAGAGAGTTTTATGCAACAGTTCAGAATAAGATTAATTATAAAAGATGTTATGGATTATGTTGATTGTGATAAATACATTTATATGTCGAGCACATCGGTTTACAATCCTAAGCATATGGATACAGTGGAATCAGATTTTGATGGTTATTCAAAGGATTTTGTGTGGTGTGGTAGAAAGGAATTTCCATATGAGGAGATAAAAAGACAGGCTGAGTATGCATTATGGCAGAAATATTTAGACAAAAACTGGATTGCTGTCAGGTATCCATTTGCAATAGGAAAAGATGATTATACGAAAAGACTTTTATTCTATGTAGAACATGTCATTAAATCAGAACCAATGTATATAGACAATATAGATTATCAAATGAGTTATATCCGTTCAGATGAAGCAGGAGAGTTTATTGCATACTTAGTGGATAAAGATGTTAATGGTGCAATTAACGGAAGTGCTTCAGGAACAATTTCGCTTCGTGAGGTGATTGACTATGTTGAAGAAAAGACAGGAAAATGTGCAGTTTTAAGTGAGAATGGAGAAGAAGCACCATATAATGGAGAGCCAGAATACAGTATAAATACTGATAAGGCTGAGAAGATGGGATATCATTTTTCCAATTTAAAAGACTGGATATATGAATTGCTTGATTATTATATTGAGCAGGTTTATAAAGCTGAATGTAAAGTAAAATAGTACAAAGGGGAATGTATATTGGCAAAAAAGAAAAGAAATAGAAAATCAATAAAAAATAATGGTTATAAATTAGAAGAATTAGGAATACAGAAAGATGACATTACCAAGGAAGAATTAATTGATATATATGCCGAGGCATACTATAAGGCGCTAAAAAGGATAGAAAATGAATCCAAAAGCGAGAATGAGTCAGAGCATAAAGCTAAAAATTATAAGAAATATGAAAGGGTGCAATACTTTCTAAATGTTCTATTTTTTCCATGGAGAATACGCAAAAAGTTTAAGTTAAAGGATAATATTTATGATAATATGTTAACTCTTATAATAAGTTTGATAATGTATGGCATAGGTGCAGTTTTACAACTAATCAGTTTGGTTGGTGTAATTGGTATCATAAGTGGTATTGGAAAATTACAAGTGACAGCTCTTCTATGGATAGGTGTAATTGTTATATATTGTTTGTTTTTTGCAAGTGTAATAATAATATCAGCAAAACAATTTTCGAATGAGAAAGATTCTAATAAGATATATGCATTCAGCTCTATTATAATAGCATTGATAAGCTGTATAATTAGTACAGTAACTTTTGTTATGCAATTTTTAATGTAGATTAAATACAATAACAACCAGAAACAGTGAGGCCTAAATGGATACAAGATATTATATGATTATTATCAAGGGTGAGATAAAGACAACCGAAGTAATGTCATGTGTGTACGATACCAATGTACATAAATGGAACGTGAAATTTAATAATGGGAAAAGCTATCCCTATGCATATATGAATGTAGAAAAATTAACTAAGCGGGATGTTTTAAATCCTAAGTTGTATCGTATTAGCAGAGAAGGACGGGAGTTTTTTGATATAGATTCAATATCTGTATTCAGGGGTAGACAGGAGTCTTATTGGCATATTTGTTTTAAAGACGGTAGTGAACGGGATTACCAAGAGAGCGATTTACATATTGCGGAGTCGTGCCTGAATGATAAAAGGTCTGCCGATGTATTCCAATATATAAAGCAGATTGCTGAATTGAGTAATATTAGAAATGAAGAGACGGGGGAAAAATTATTACCTAAAAGATTTGATAAAATTACTTATGTTGGTAATGAGGTTGCATTAGCGAAATATTTGAATCCTTCTTTATTGAATACTGGTAAAAGAGGGGGAGAATATGTTCCGATATTTCCATTTGGCTGTAATAACAGTCAGTATAATGCTGTAAAAAATGCGATGGAGAATCAGATAAGTGTAATACAGGGACCGCCGGGAACAGGTAAAACACAGACGATATTAAATATTATCGCTAATATATTGATGCAGGACAAAACGGTACAGATTGTATCTAATAATAATTCTGCAACTGAAAATGTATATGACAAACTGTCTTCGCCACAGTATAATCTGGGATTTGTTGCTGCAACACTGGGAAGTTCTAAAAATAAGAAAACATTTGTTGAACATCAGGATTCATCTTATCCTGATTTTTCAACTTGGAAAATGTTTGAAGAATTTGGTGAAATGCGTAAGAAAATATCAGAGCAATCCGTTAGGTTAAAAGAATTTTTTGATAAACAGGAAAAACTTGCTTATTTAAGGCAGGAATTATCTCAATTAGTTACAGAACAGCAATATTTTAACCAGTATGTTGAAGAATCCGATGTTAATACAGATAATATAAAGTGCAAGAAAATGTTATCATCAAAACAATGGATGATGTTATGGCAGGAGTGTCAGGCAATATCAGAGGAGAAAAAGACAATAGGATTCTGGTTTAAAATAAAGACATTTTTCAAGTATGGCATAACACACTGGAGTTTTTATAAGCAGGAATTTTCAAAGATAATTACAACATTTCAGGCTATGTATTATAAGGCAAAAGAAAAAGAATTATCTAAGCAGATTTCAGATATTGAGGGATATTTAAACGGTGTTGATAAGCATTTGCTTGACGATTTATGTGACAATTCAATGATTTTACTAAAAGACAAGCTGGCAAGAAGATATGAAGGGAACGACAGCCGGAGAGTATTTAGTGAGGATAATATGTGGAAGGAATCCAATGATGTATTGAAGGAGTATCCGGTTATATTAAGTACCACATTTTCATCGAGAAATAGTCTGAATTCAGATGTGGTATATGATTATCTTATTATGGACGAGGCATCACAGGTAGATATTGCAACAGGGGCTTTAGCACTTTCTTGTGCGAGAAATGTGGTTATTGTGGGAGATACTAAGCAGCTTCCAAATGTTGTTACAGAAGATATGAGGGTCAGAGCAAAAGCTATATTTGATACATATAATCTGAAAGAAGGATATCAGTTTACAAAGAGCTTTTTGCAGTCAATTCTGGATATTATGCCTGATGTAACACAGACATTATTGCGAGAGCATTATAGGTGTCATCCTAAAATAATTAATTTCTGCAATCAGAAATTTTATCGTGGTGAACTGATTATTATGACAAAGGATAATGGTGAAGATGATGTTTTGTCAGTTGTGAAAACAGTTACCGGAAATCATGAACGAAATCATTACAGTCAGCGTCAGATAGATGTTATAAAAAATGAAATTATGCCTAAATATAACTTCAACCCGGAAGAAACAGGGATTATTACTCCGTACAGGAATCAGGTTGAAGCATTGAACAGGGAGATAACAGATATTGATGCAGCTACCGTACATAAGTTTCAGGGCAAGGAGAAAGACAATATTATTATATCCACTGTAGATGATGAAATATCAGATTTTGCAGATGATCCGTATTTGATTAATGTTGCAGTTTCAAGGGCAAAAAAGAAACTGATGCTGGTTGTGACTGGAAATGAGCAGTCAAAAGAACACAATATAACAGATTTAATAGATTACATTCAGTATAATAATTTTGAAGTTGTTGAGAGTAAGATTTATTCAATCTTTGATTATCTTTACAAGCAGTATACTGAGGAAAGAATAGCATATTTGCAGAAATATAAAAAGATATCAGAATATGACTCTGAGAATCTTATGTATTCATTGATACAGGAAATAATTGCGGATAATAAGTATTCAAGTTTAGATGTTATTTGTCATTTTCCATTGAATATGCTGATTAAAAATCCTCAACTATTAAATGACAGAGAGTGCCAGTATGCAATGAATCCTGCAACACATCTGGATTTTCTGATTTACAACAGAATCAGTAAAAAGCCGGTTTTAGCGATTGAAGTTGATGGATATGAATTTCATAAAAAGGATACCGTACAGGCTTCAAGAGATTTATTAAAGGATCGCATAATGGATTTGTATGAAATTCCATTATTAAGATTTAAGACTAATGGCTGTGGTGAAAGAGAAAAGATTGTAGGAATGTTAGATAAGCTGGTTGGATAGTCGAGAGGAAATAATCCTATTATAGTGGAGATATCGTACTAAACTTTGAAAGTTTGGTACGATTTTTATATTTATAAGAAAGAGAATGCTCAAAAAGGATTAAAATATTATTGTAGGGAACTTCTTGTAGATTAACAGAAAAATAGGTAAAATATTTTAGTTAAGTTAAATATAAAAATAAATGAGAGTCACCTTAGAGTGGCTCTTATTTTGTATATTTTTAATAAACAGTATATAACAGTTGACAACACACATCAACTGTTATATACTGTTTATCACAAAGGAGAAAAGAAAAATATGCATATTATATTAAATCATTCTTCCATGGTTCCGATTTACGAACAGCTTATGGAGCAGATAAAGTCAGAGATTATCCAGTCTGTATTAAAAGAGGGAGAGGCACTTCCGTCTGTGAGGACGCTTGCAGGGGAACTTCGCATCAGCGCGCTGACTGTAAAGAAAGCTTATGACAAGTTAGAAGAGGAAGGCTTTGTTACGACTGTTCACGGAAAGGGAACATATGTGACTGCTTCGGATAAACAGCTTGCGTCGGAGGCGAGAAGAATTGCTGTGGAAGAGGACTTTGACAAAGCCATTGACCGGGCAGTGGCAATTGGGATGGAGAAAGAAGAAATCTTAGAGGTTGTAAAGCTCATACTTGATGAGAAATAGAAAGGCGAATTATGATAACAATGCAGAATGTCCGAAAAAAATATAAGGACTTTGAACTGGAACTATCCTTGGAAATACCAGAGGGGAGAATTACAGGGTTTGTAGGAAAAAACGGCGCAGGAAAAAGTACGGCAATTAAACTGATACTTGGACTGGTAAAGCCGGATGCTGGAAAGATTTGTGTGTTTGGTAACGAAGGTGGAGAGCTTCCGGCTGCGGTAAAGCAGAAAATCGGAGTATCTTTGACGGAGGCAGGCTTTAGTTCACAATTTACGGTGGAAGATGTCTGGCATATCCTTGCTAAAATGTATCCTGATTTCCAGAAGGATTTTTTTGACCAAAAATGTGAGGCTTTAAAGCTTCCACGGAAGAAAAAATTAAAAGAATTTTCCACAGGTATGAAAGCAAAACTGAGGGTGCTGACAGCAATCAGCCATAAAGCTGATTTGTTGATTTTAGATGAGCCGACCGCAGGGCTTGATGTGGAGGCAAGGAATGAAATCCTTGATTTGCTACGGGAATATATAGCGCAGGACGAGAAGCGCACAATATTGATTACATCGCACATTTCCACAGATTTGGAGTCACTTTGTGACGACATTTATCTCATTCATGACGGAAAAATCATTTTGCATGAGGACACAGATGTTATTTTAGAGCAGTATGGTATTTTGAAGGTGAATGAGGAACAATACAGGACATTAGACAAGACAGCAGTCATAAAAGTACAGAAAGAAACTTATGGTTATGCCTGCTTTACTAATGACAGAAGATTTTATCAGGAAAATTATCCGCAGATTGCGGTGGAGCAGGGCGGAATTGATGAATTAATTCTTATGATGACGGGAGGGTACAGATAATGGCAGGATTAGTAGAAAAAGATTTCCGGTTAATTTGGTGTAATAAACAGGCATTAATTTTCTTACTTATCATTGGAGTGGTAATAGGATTACAGAATGAAGCGGTTATCCTGGGGTGGTTGCCGTTTGCAATCAGTATTCTTCTGATAAATACAGTTACCTATGACGAGCTTGATAAAGGATATGGATTTTTGATGACTTTGCCGATTGATGCAGAAACGTATGTGAGGGAAAAATATTTTTTCTGTCTTACAGGAGGAACGGTTTCATGGCTTGTGGCAGCGGGACTTTACATGATCCTAGAAATGAAACAGCAGATGCCGGTAGACATGGCTTCCCAGATTCCTGTGGTATTGGTGTTTCTGCCGGTTACGGCATTGTTGATTGCATTGCTGATTCCGCTGCAGCTAGTATCCGGAGTAGAAAAGAGCAGAGTAGTCATTTCGGGGGCATGTGGTGTAATGGGGGCGTCTGTCATTGCATTTGCGGAGCTGGTAAAGACAAATGTATTAAGTGCCTTTTCATTTTTAAACCAAATGAATGGCTGGATACTTGCAGGAATTGCAGTGGTAGTGACAGTACTTCTCATACTGCTCTCTTATGCAATTAGTGTCCGGATTATGGAAAAGAAAGAATTTTAGAAAAAAATATTTAAGCGGGACATTCATAAAAAAATGAGTGTCCCGCTTATTAATGCATATTAGAAATTATCTCCATTCCATCCCCAGTTAGAAACAGCCTGATATTTTACATATACATGATCTGGTGCAATTCCAAGAACATCTTTAAAAATGTCACATATCTGGCCTGTGAGTTTAGAAAAGGCAGATGGATTCTCACTGCCGTAAACGCTGACCTCGACCATAGCCATAGGCTCGGCATTGCTTCCTCTAAAGTAGAGCTTGTAGTCAGGCTCAAAACCAACCATGAGCCAATTTTCTGACTTGCCAGGAATTGTCTGGATAGCCTGACCTAAACGTGTTTTGATTTCAGTTTCCTGTGCTTCTGTAAGAGAAGTGCTTATCTTAGAATTAATAAATGGCATGTGTTACCTCATTTCTGCGCCGCAGGCGCGTGTATTCATGTGCTGATTATAGCACTTTACATATGTCAAAGAAATATATTAATTGTCAGTACCTTCCTTGATGCCGTGGCGCTCTGCATATCCAGTCAGGATAAGTGTAAGCGCGCCGTCGCCTGTTACATTGCAGGCTGTTCCAAAGCTGTCCTGAAGTGCAAATATTGTAAGCATAAGGGCAGTTCCAGTGTCGTTAAATCCAAGCACACCGGTAATAAGTCCGAGCGAAGCCATAACCGTTCCGCCAGGTACACCAGGCGCGCCGATTGCAAATATTCCGAGAAGCACGCAAAACAGAATCATAGTTCCGGCTGATGGAATAGTGCCATACAAAATCTTAGATACAGTCATGCAGAAAAATACCTCCGTCAGCACTGAGCCGCATAAATGTATATTTGCAAACAAAGGAATTCCAAAAGAGACCATGTCCTTTCTCAAAACCTTTGATTTGCCGGCACACTGGAGTGCAACTGCGAGTGTGGCAGCAGATGACATTGTTCCAATTGATGTCAGGTATGCAGGACCGTAATGTCTGATTACTTCAATCGGGTTCTTCTTAGAATACAATCCTGCGATTGTGTAAAGCAGAGTCATCCAAATGTAATGTCCGATTAATACAATAATTATAATTTTCAGGAACACAGGAACTTGCTTTGTTATTGAACCTTCGTATGAGAGTCCGCAGAAAGTAAGTCCGATGAAAAATGGAAGAATCGGTATCATGATTTTTGAAACTATAGCAAGCACGATTTTCTGGAATTCTTCAAGAATATTTGAAATCAATTCTGCTTTTGTCCAAGCGGCAGCAAGTCCAATCATAATTGAGAACACAAGTGCACTCATAACAGGCATTATCTGCGGGATTGATAATTCGAAAACCGCAGCCGGAAGCTCTTTCAATCCATCAGCAGTAGAGGATATTGACAAATGTGGTATCAAAAGATATCCGGATGCTGTAGAGAAAAATGCAGCACCAACTGATGATGTATATGCGATTGTAACTGCAATCAGAAGAAGCTTTGATGCATTTTTACCCATCTGAGTAATCGAAGGTGCAATAAATGCAATGATTATCAGCGGTATGCAGAAATTAATTATCTGATTGAGAATATATTTCAGAGTTACAACAATATTCAAAATGGCGTGTGAAAATGCATTGCCATCAGTTGAACTTAACAGCAGTCCCACCAGAACGCCGGCAATAACGCCCACCAGCAATTTAAACGGCAGGCTGCGAAAAATACTATTTTTCTTCATTTAATAAATCTCCTTCATTGGTGTAATTAATAAAAATTATAATATAGGCTGGGGAAAATAACAATGGAAAGGGTTTTTGGGGTTAACCTTAATATGTAATTTAACTAAATTACATGTTGACAAAATAATCTAACGTGTTATCATAATAGTGTAATTTAACTAAATTACAGAAAGGAGCTGCGATGAAATTAGAACAATTAAGTGATGTAGTTAGCTTTACAATAGGTAAAAATCCTACGAGAATTAAAGAGCAGGAATTAATTTTGTATTCGTTAGAAGATTTCGAAAATGATTTGTATGGAATAACAGAGCAAAGTAATAAATCAGAATGTATCATTAATCTTATAAAATCAAAAGTAGCTCCAGTTTCAGTTGATAATAAAGATAAATGTATTACATCAAATTTTCTAAAATGTGAATTTAATGAGCAAATACTGGATAAGTGGTATTTTTGTTATCAATTTAATGAAGGAAAAGATTTTGAACAGCAAATAGCAATGGTTCATCAGGGAACAACATTAAGCGTAAAGAAGCTTAATATGAAAATAGTAGGAGAACTGAAAATAAGATTGCCTGATATAGAAACACAACATAAGATTGGGGAAATATATAGACAGTCTTTAGTGCAAAATCGCCTAATGATAAAGCAGGCAGAGAATATTAAAAAATTAACTCTTACAATTATAAGGAAACTCGAGGAGGATTAAAAATGGCAGAAAGTAAAGATTTATTGCAGGTATTATGGAGTGGAGCAGATGTGCTCCGAGGAAAGATGGATGCGAATGAGTACAAAACATATTTATTAGGATTAGTATTTTATAAATATTTGTCTGATTCATATTTAGCAAAAGTGTATGATTTGTTGAATGATGAGACACCAGATGATTTACAAGAAGCACAAAAGCAATATGAAGAAGTAATGAAAACAGTGGATGCAAAGGATTTATTACAGGAATTAAGAGAGTCAATGCATTATACACTTGATCCAGATATGACATATGTAAGTATATTAAATGATGCTAAGGAAAATGCATTTAATAGAGAAAAATTGCAGGCTGCATTTAATCGTATTCAGGAATCAGATGAATTATTTAATGGATTGTTTGCTGATGTGGATTTATATTCTAACAGATTAGGAACAGGGGATCAGAAACAGAGTGCTACAATAGCAGAAGTAATAAAAGTGCTTGATGGAGCAGACTTAATTCATGCAAAAGGAGATGTTCTTGGAAATGCATATGAGTATTTAATAGGACAGTTTGCATCGGAAACTGGTAAGAAAGCAGGCGAATTTTATACTCCACATGGACCTGCACAGATTCTTTGTAGAATCGCAATGACAGGGCAGGAAAATAAAAAGGGGCTTCAGGTTTATGATCCATGTATGGGTTCAGGTTCTTTAATGCTCAGTTGTAGAAATTATTCAACAGAACCAGATTATATTAAGTACTATGGTCAGGAGCTTATGCCATCAACTTATAATTTAGCAAGAATGAATATGTTTTTACATAGAGTTCATCCTGAAAATCAGCATTTAAGAAATGGAGATACATTAGATGCTGACTGGCCTACTGATGAAGAGACAGAATTTGATGTTGTTACTATGAATCCTCCTTATTCAGCTAAATGGTCTGCAGCAGAAGGATTTAAACAAGATGAAAGATTTATGGATTACGGGGGAAAACTTGCACCTAAGTCAAAAGCTGACTATGCATTTTTACTTCATGGTTTTTATCATCTGAAGCAGACAGGAACAATGGCAATCGTACTTCCTCATGGAGTGTTATTTAGAGGGGCTGCTGAAGGAGCAATCAGAGAAACCTTACTGAAAAATGGTTCTATATATGCAGTAATTGGTTTGCCAGCTAACATGTTTTATAATACATCAATTCCAACATGTATAGTAGTTCTTAAAAAACATAGAGAGGGTAGAGATGTCCTTTTTATAGATGCATCTAATCTCTATGAAAAAGAAAAAAAGCAAAATGTAATGAATGAAGAACATATTGATAAAGTATTAGAACTTTATAATAATAGAAAATCTGTAGATAAACTTGCATATCTGGCCTCATATGAAGATATAAAAGCAAATGATTATAATCTTAATATCCCTAGATATGTAGATACAAGTGAAGAAGAGGATGAAATAGATATAAAAGCACTTACAGATAGCATAAAAGAGACCAATAAGGCTATTAAGGAAAGCAATACAGCCTTAGTAGATATGCTTAATGATCTTACATTTAGCTCATCTGAGACAGAAACAGCAATTAAGGAATTTATAGAGATTCTTAAGGAGGTGTAAGAATGGGAAATACACCTAATATTAGATTCAAAGGATTTACTGATGATTGGGAACAGCGTAAGTTGGGGGATACAGTTCAAATTACAATGGGTCAATCACCTGATGGAAGTACATATTCAGAAACTCCAAGTGATTATATCCTTGTACAAGGAAATGCTGATTTGAAAGATGGATGGGTATCACCAAGAGTTTGGACTTCACAAATGACAAAGAAAGCAGATGCAGGTGATTTGATTATGAGTGTTCGTGCACCTGCTGGAGCAATGGGGAAAACCGCTTATAATGCGGTAATAGGACGTGGTGTTGCTGCAATTAAGGGAAACGAATTTATTTATCAATCACTTGTGAAAATGGATAGCAATGGATATTGGAAGAAATTATCAAATGGTTCAACTTTTGAATCATTAAATTCTAACAATATTAAAGATGCTGAAATTTTTGTTCCGTGTGATGAAGAACAGCAGAAAATTGGACAGTATTTTTCAAATCTCGACAATCTCATCACTCTTCATCAGCGTAAGTGTGATGAAACAAAAAAGTTGAAAAAATTTATGCTTCAAAAAATGTTTCCGAAAAAAGATGCAAAAAAACCAGAAATCAGATTTGCTGGATTTACTGACGATTGGGAACAGCGTAAGTTGGGCGAAGTATCAGATGTAAGAGATGGTACACATGATTCACCAAAGTATCAAAGCATAGGACATCCATTCGTTACCTCAAAAAATGTGAAAAATGGTTATATTACTTATGATGACATTCAATATATATCAGATGAAGATTTTGCTGAAATTAATAAGCGCTCTAAGGTTGATATAAATGATATTCTTATGGGAATGATTGGAACAATCGGAAATATGGCTCTAATCCGTACAGAACCTGATTTCGCAATAAAAAATGTTGCACTTATAAAAGATACGAAACAGATAAATTATTTATATTTATATCATCTTTTATAATCTCCATTTATAGAGAAACAATTGACATCAGGAATGGATGGTGGAACACAGAAATTTGTCTCTTTAGGTAATGTTAGAAACTTGAATGTTATTTATCCATCAGACATAGAACAAGATAAGATAGGATGTTATTTTGAAAAACTTGACCATCTCATCACTCTTCATCAACGTAAGTGCGATAAATTAAAAAAATTTAAAAAATACATGTTACAGAATATGTTTCCGCAGAAAGGATAAGTGATTATGGCAGAATTAGAATCAGTGATTGAAAATAGGCTTATACATCAGCTTTGTAGTGGCGAATCTCAATGGACATATAGACCAGACATTAGGACAGAAGAAGATTTGTGGAATAATTTTAAATATATTTTGGAACAGAATAACAAAGCTAAATTAGATGATATTCCACTTAGTGAATCTGAGTTTGCAAAAGTTAAAAATGATTTGTCACATGCATCATTTTATGATGCAGGAAAGTGGCTTGTTGGAGAAAATGGTAAAGTTTATGTTCATGTTCAAAGAGGAAATGAGACGCTTCATTTAGTTGTTATGAATAATGAACATGTGGCAGGCGGTTCAAGTGTTTATGAAGTAATTAATCAGTATCAGGCATTTAAAGATGACAATGATGTTAATGCAAGAGACAGGAGATTTGATGTTACACTTTTAATTAATGGTATACCATTAATTCACATTGAATTAAAGAACAAAGAACATTCTTATATGGACGGATACCGTCAGATAAAGAAATACATAGCTGAAGGAAAATTTCATGGTATTTTTTCAAATGTGCAGATGTTTGTGGTTAGTAATGCTGTTGATACAAAGTATTTTTCAGCAGCAAGAGATACTGAATTAAATAAAAAGTTTTTAACAGGCTGGATAGATAGAGAAAATATGCCAGTATGTGATTATATTGATTTTGCTGAAGCTGTACTCAGAATACCACAGGCTCATGAGATGGTGACAAAATATACAGTTTTAGATAATGACAAGAAAAAATTGCTTATTTTAAGACCTTACCAGATTCATGCTATTGAAGCAATGAGAGAAGCATCTAAAGCTGGTAAATCAGGATACATCTGGCATACAACTGGTTCTGGAAAAACAATGACATCATATAAGGCTACAAGAAATCTTTTGATGGATATACCATCAATTCAAAAAACTGTTTTTTTAATTGATAGAAAAGATTTAGATTTACAGACAAAAGGTGCTTTTCAGTCATATGCAGATAACGATACAATTGATGTGGACGATACTGAACATGTGGGTAGCTTGATAAAAAAATTAGCAGATGATAACAGACAGATGATTGTAACCACTCGTCAGAAGATGCAGGTTATGATTAACAGACGACTTAAAGAGGGAACAAAAGAATATAATAAAATAAAGGCTCTTAAGGTAGCGTTTGTAGTAGATGAATGTCACAGAGCAGTAACTCCGCAGACTAAGAGAGACATAGAAAAATTCTTCAATAATTCAATCTGGTTTGGGTTTACTGGAACACCTATATTTGAGGAGAATAAATACGAACAAAAAGGAGATTTACCGCAGACAACAGAAGAGTTATATGGACCATGCCTTCATAGTTATACGATAAAAGAAGCAATTCATGATGGAGCAGTACTAGGGTTTAATGTTGAAAATCTTGGACCTAGAGATATTCCAAAGGATGATGAAGATAAATATTATCACAGTGTAAATCACATGAGAAATGTTTTGAACATAATTATTAATCAATCATTAGCTAAATTTGGAATGCAGAATGGAAGGGGAAAAACCTATGAAGCTATGCTTACGGTTGAATCTATAGCTATTGCTCAAAAATATTATGATATGATTTTGAAAATTAAAGCAGGGGAAGATGAACTTAAAATAAGTGATGATGTAAAAAGAATCTTACCAGATTTTCCTAAAGTTGCTATTACATTTTCTGTATCAGAAAATGAAGAACAATCACAAGTTAATCAGGATTCCATGAAAAGATATTTAACATATTATAATAAACTTTTTGGTACAAAATATGCTATTGATGGGCTTGGAGCATATAATGGTAATTTAAATGATAGACTGGCAAGAAAAGAAAAAAGATATGCAGATAGGGAGCAGCAGGTTGATATTGTAATAGTGGTAGATAGGTTACTTACAGGTTTTGATGCTCCATGTTTATCAACATTATTTATTGACAGACCTCCAATGAGTCCGCAGGGGTTGATACAGGCATTTTCAAGAACAAACCGTCTATATGATCAAAACAAGGAATATGGTCAGATTGTTACATTTAGAAGTCCTAAAGAATATAAGGAAAAAATAAATGATGCACTGGTGTTATATTCTAAAGGTGGTATAGGACAAGCGATTGCTGAAGATTGGGATACTGTACTTAATAATTTTGTATTATCATTAAAGACAATACAGACATTTGCTCCTACACCAGCAGATGTAAATGGATTATCTAAGAAACAAAAGAAAACATTTATTAAATTGTTTAGAGACTTAGATCATGATTATGCACATTTAAAATCATTTTCAACTTTTGAACCTGAAATTTTAGATGAATATGGATTTAGCCAGCAGATATATGAAGATTATGCTGCAGTTTATAATAATGTTATTGAAGAATTAAAAAACGATCCACCAGATGATACAGGAGATGAACCAATTAGAGATGATTATGATTTAGTGGCATATAGTAAATTTAAAATTGATTTTGAGTACATTGTAGAATTGTTACAAGGTTTTGTAGATTTCTTGGATCAAAAAGACATAGAATTTAATGAGACAGAATTTGAACATAAATTACTGGAATTAAAAGAGATTGTAAAAGATTTCGCAGAGGATAATCCTAAATTAAGTGACTTATTATTACAGGTACTAGATGAAATTGAACAGGATAAAGCCAAGTTTATGGGACAAGATATGTCTGTTATTATTAATCAGATGCGTTATTCTGCCATAGATAAGGAAATAGAAAAATTCTCGAAAAAGTGGTATGTTCCGTTTGAAGCTGTTAAATATGAGGCTTATAATTATAAAGATGGAGAGCTTGCAAATGAAAATAAATTGAAGGAACTTGCTGATTATGCGACATATAAAATGGAAACATCTGAAGCACTTCCTAAATTCAAATTTAATGGAACCCTTATTAGAGAATTTAAAGAAATACTTATGCCAGAAATTGGTTCACTAATTGAATAAAAGTGAAGAAAGCTTGTAGTTTTTTGCTACAAGCTTTCTCCATTTATCTATAAATTAGCGTGCGTATTGTTATTATTAATTTAAATTAGATAATGACCTCATAATTAAATCTATGTCTTTACTTTCTAGTTCTTGAATGATATGTAAGTATGTTTTTTGTGTTGTTGTTATGTTTGAGTGTCCTAATCTACGGGCAACGCTTGCTATTGATACCCCAGCAAATAACAAGAGCGATGCATGAGTGTGTCTCAATCCATGAATTGAAATTATAGGTATATCAACTTCTTTGCAATGTCTTGCTAGAACACTGTTGATGGTAGAATTATAAATTCTTCCATTTACAAAAATAGGTTCATCTTCAGGTAATCTTTTTACAAGTTCGGCAAATTGCATAACAGTTTGCCAATCTAACGGTATCTTTCTGATAGAAGATTTATTTTTGGTAGGAAGAAAACCGGTATGATTTTTATAATCCCATGTCTTAGAAACTGAAAGCATCTGACGAGACAAGTCAAAATCTTTAGGTGTAAGTGCCAGTGCCTCAGAAAAACGCATTCCTGTTTTAGCAATTAACAGGATAAGCCAGTCTAAATTAACCTCTGATTTTAAATCAAGATTATCCAATAGTTTGTGAAGTTCATATTGGTTAAGATACTTAGGTTTTTTCTTACGAGGCGTCTTTCCTTTAATAATTGCTTTTCTGGTAGGATCTCTTAGAATAAGCCCTTCATCAACGGCATCAAGGATTGCACATTTGAGGTGATGATGAAAATCCATTGTAGTTTGTCGTTCGTGGGATATTGCATAATCATTAAGAAGCTTCTGGTAAGAAAAACGATCAAGTTCACCAATAGTTAGGTTAGGAATAAGCTTCTCAAGCCATTGATGAGCCATATTATATTTGCTCATGGTAACAGGTCGAATAGCTCCCTCCTTATAGACTGTAATCCATTGTTTGTAGTAATCACAGAATAGCATAGTGTTGTTGGTTGTCGTTGTGTACATTTGTAAGTCCTCCTTTTTTATTGTAATACGCACGCCGATGAAGAGTGATGAGGTTGTCAAGCAACTGAAAATAATCGCCAATCTTTCCCTGTTCTTCCATAGATTTAGGATAAACAATGTCTGTATCCTGCATAGCAGATTTTGAAATTGCTGTAACCTTGATTCCCTGCATCAAAGGTATCAACTGATTATGATAAGCACTGGAATTTAGATAATATCCCAAATACCCAGAAGCAAATTTTTCTATCGGTCTGTATGGAATAGTATGTAGTCCAGACAACACAATTTCATCATTCAATCCGGCTATTTCACTGCATTTTCCAACAGTTGAGTCCTCGGCTGTATCGGCAACAATTACATCTCCATTTTGCAAAAATGATGATTTATATTTTGATAAAATGCTCTCATCAGAAATCATTGGAAGCTTCTCTTTGCTTACATCCAAGACCTCTCCAAACTTGATCAGTACATCACCATAGTGAACGTTCTTTGCAACCCCTGTCTCATTCGATAAGTCAGCTCTGGAAAGTGTATTATTCTGCAGGCCAATTAGTATTTCCCCCAACTTACGCTGTTCCCAATCATTTCTTTTTGCAAAATTTAAAAATAACTTACGCTGATGAAGAGTGATAAGGTGGTCGAGATTATTTAGATATGTTGCTATTTTCCTTTGCTCCTTAAGATTCGTTGGAGTACTAACATTAATATCAGCAAAAAAAGCTTTTATATCTACATTTAACAATCCATGATTTCTTGCACCTTCAGCACATATCATAGATAAATCTCCATACCACTTTAATGTGTCGAAAAAACACTCTAAGTAGTCTGAATCTACTTCATCAGATGTTATCTCAAAACATATATATAAAGTTGATAAACAGCCTTGTTCGTAGGCATTAAGCCTTTTTATTGAGCCGTATTCAAATCCATTAGAATAACTTTTGTTATATGCAAATTCGCCTTTTCTTAAAAGATAATAATTACTCATATCTTTTGCTGCAACAACCTTGTTGAAGAAGTCTCTCTGGTCTATCAACCCATATTGAGATGCTATTGTAAGTGGCAAATCAGATTCATTATTCTTGTTTTTTCTTATTACTCTCTGACAGATTTCCCCCAACTTACGCTGTTCCCAAGTGTCTGTATTTATCAATACTAATACAATAACATATTAACAGAAAGTTACATATAAATAATAACCTTGCATTTTTAAGGTTGATATTGTATATTATAGATACTAATTGGGGTATGCGTTTGCGGATGCATACTTGAGAGGGGCAGAGAAATCTGTCCCTCTTTTTAATATCAGAATAATTTCTGATATTTGCAAATGCAAAAAAACCAAAGGATATGTTAAAATCACATCGCTAAGGGCAAGCCAAAGAACAAAAATAGAAGCCTGCATTCTGCATATGTAAGAATTGCAGAATAACATAATGTGAGTATCAGAAATAAAGGAGCAAGCAAATGAACACCCAACCATTTACCATATCACCAATTCCAGACGAAATATTTGCAAAGATGCAGGGGAAATCATTTAAGGACAACTGCACCGTTCCAAGAGAAGATTTGCGGTATCTTAAAGTTTTGCATGTCGGATTTGATGGGAAAACGCACAAAGGTGAGCTGGTTGTGAACAGGCTGATTGCTGATGATGTGCTTGATATATTTAAGCAGCTTTACGAGGCTGGCTATGAGATTGAAAAAATCAGACTTATTGATGAATATGATGCTGATGACGAGAAGTCGATGAGTGATAATAATTCTTCAGCGTTTAATTTCAGATACATTTCCTATTCAACGAAGCTGTCAAAGCATGCGTTAGGGCTGGCGGTTGACATCAACACGCTTTATAATCCTTATGTGAAATATGTTGATAGCAGAAGAAATGTAGAGCCTGCCAATGCTGAAAAGTATACAGACAGAAGCGTTGAATTTCTACATAAAATCGACCATGGCGATTTGTGCTATAAGGTGTTTGCAGAACATGGATTTGAGTGGGGCGGCGACTGGGAACATGCAAAAGATTACCAGCATTTTGAGATGCCAGATGAGTGGATTGAGAAAAGTTCATGCAGAAAAATGTAATGCAACACAAAAATTCGTACATAAAAGTGTGGTAAAACACAATTTTACGTCCATAAAAATGTTGAACATATCCTCTTAAAGGAACCAAATATTATACATAGGATAACCGCTTTCACATCAAGGTAAGTGACAATAAATCAGTTTTTAAGTAAAAATGTATCAAGAAAACGGTATATTTCAGAGTGTACTATACAAAATGCACAAACACTTGCGTAAATCTTTGTAATTTTAAGCCATTTTATTTTTATCCTTATTATGGTATTTTTAGCAACAGAGGCGATTTATTTTGCATGATATAGGACACTGCCAGCAAAATAACGCCTCTTTTGCTATTTAATCTATAATGTTTGGGAGGTTAATCATGATTAAGAAGGCAAGAAGGGTTTTTGCAGCTGTTGTTGCGGTATTATTAGTATGTTTTACAGCAGCACCAGTGTTGTCAGCTAATGCGGCAACACAGAATTCATGGAATTTCAAGAATTCTAATTTTAAGAAGTTAGGAACTATTAAATCAAGTACTACAGTAGACGGACTTGGTCTTATGGCAACAAGCAGTAAGACTATGAATGTCAAGGCTGAATCTGTAACGGTAGATGGCACAGCATATACATATTGTCTGGCTCTTTCTGGTACAGGCACTACATCATATCGTTCAGTTAAAGTACCAGTGTCAGGTTCTGATACAATTAAGGTAGTGTTAAGAAGCAGTGGAAGCTCTACCCGTAATTTAATCGTAGCTGATTCTAATGGAAAGAAGCTTGGAACTATTGCAGCTAATAAGACAGCTTCTTTAGGAATATATTCATATTCAGGTTCTAAGGGATACATATATCTGTATTCAGAGAACAGCGGAATCAACATTTACAAAGTACAGGTTGATTCTAATGGCAGCTCATCATCTGGTTCTTCATCAGGAAGTTCATCAGGTTCAGGCAGCTCTTCATCAGGAAGCAGCTCATCTTCAGGTTCATCAACAGGTTCATCTGTATCAGGTAATTATGTGGTTAAGGCAGGTGGTATGTCTTTAGCAGATGCACTTAAGAAGGCTAAGTCAGGACAGACAGTAGTTATTGATGGAACAGTTAAGTCTGGATCTGTTTCACTTCCAGCAGGTGTTAATCTTGCAGGAAAGAATAATGCGACAATAGATTTCTCACAGACAAGCGGAAGTTCAGGAAGAGGAATTACATTATCAGGTAATGGAAGTACACTTTCTAACATTACAGTTAAGAATGCTTCTGATAATGGAATCTTTATTTCAGGTTCTAATAATACATTAAAGTATGTAACATGCTGCTATAATGAAGATGCAGGTTTTCAGGTAAGCAACGGAGGAGCTAATAACAAGTTTTATAATTGCAAGTCTCATCATAATGCAGATGCCAAGGGTGAGAATGCTGATGGTTTTGCAGTGAAACTTCATTCAGGTGAAGGCAATTATTTTGAAAACTGTGTAGCTGAATACAATAGTGATGATGGCTGGGATTGTTATGCAGCTCATGGAGCAGTAACACTTGTAAACTGCCAGGCTAACTACAATGGATACTGTGATGGAATTTATGGTGATGGTAACGGATTTAAGATGGGTGGAGTAGATAACAAAACACCAGGAAAGGCAGCTCACCTTGATCCTCTTAACCATAAGCTTATTGGATGTACAGCTAAGGGAAACTATGCTAATGGTTTCGATAGAAACAACCAGAGTGGTGTTGTAACAATGAAGAATTGTATTTCAGATTCTAATAAGGGTAATAATTATCACTGGCCACTTACAGGAAAACCATCTGCACTTGGTTATAAAGTAACATTTGGCAAGGCTATTATTGAAGATTGTACTAATATTAATGGAAAAGTTAATATTACAGGAGCAACTCTTAAGGGTAACTGTAAGGGATTCTAGGTTAATGGCTGATTGTAATAATATGGTTTACAATACAGTATTATAATTTATAATAAAATAATAAAACGCATGTCCGATTTTTTCAATCTGACATGCGTTTTTTATCGTTAATCCAATTTATTAATATTAATCAATTATATGGTGGTTAAGCCATCTGCGTGAATGAAAGCGAATGGTGAATATTATACCGCGGACAGTCCAGTCGGCAAACATTCCAATCCATACAGCAATAGGACCAAAACCATATACACGGCATAAGAATATAGTGAAGCTTACACGACATAACCACATGCTTGCACATGATGTAATCATTGAAAATTTCACGTCTCCGGCAGCACGCATTCCATAAGCTGGAATGAACGACAATACCCATGATATTGGCTTGGTTATTGTTATGAAAAGAGTCATCTCAAAACACATTCTTGCACTTTCTGCTTCCATGCCACCCAGTATGGTAATCGGCCGGCACAATGCAAATACAACAAGACAGCTTATAATAATAGCAGCTTCAGCCATTTTACTGAGCTTCTTTATATAGTATATGGCTTCATCTTTTCTTCCGGCACCAATACACTGGCCAACTATAGTCATAAGTCCGATTCCTACACCCTGTGCAGCAACGCCGTTAAGGTTTTCCAGAATATTGGTCACAGCATTTGCAGCAATAGCAGCAGTTCCGAGCGTTGAAACTGTTGACTGGATTGCCAGCTTTCCAAACTGGAACATACTGTTTTCAATACCTGAAGGAATACCAATATATAGGACTTTCTTAATTAAATCCCAGTCGGGACGGATTGTGTAATATCTGTTAACGCATATGGTCTGTGACGGATTTCTTAATTTAATAATTACAACAACTGCACAGAAAACTCTTGATACAAGTGTTGATATTGCAGCTCCCGCAACGCCCATTCCAAGTCCGAATATAAGAATTGCATTACCACCTATATTAAGAAAGTTGGATATTATGGATATTGTCATAGGGCTTTTGCTGTCCTTCTGTGCTCTCATAATGGACGCACCAGCGTCATACAGGCCAATGAATGGAAATGACAACAGGGTAAAAAGAAAGTATGCCTGTGAATCAGCCATAACCTCAGCTTCTACAGAACCAAAGATGAACTTAAGCATCGGTACACGAAGAACGAGGCATATTGCAGATATCAATACTGACAGCACTGTCATGACAAGAAATACCTGTCTTGCAGCGCGGTTTGCACCTTTAGGGTTGCTGCTTCCTATGTACTGGGAACACAGAATTGCACCTCCTGCAGCAAGTGCTGACAAAGCCTGTATTACAAGAATATTGATGGAATCAACAAGCGATACGGCCGAGACGGCAGATGCACCGACATTACTTACCATCATAGTATCAACAGTTCCCATAAGTGAAGCTAAGAGATTTTCCAACATGATAGGAATTAGAAGCTTCCTTATATCTATATTAGAAAAAATGTGGTCTGAATTGTTAGTCATTGAAATTACTCCATAATATTTTACAAACTAAAATGCAACTAACATAATTTATTCCTAAGAACAGATAATGTCAAGTATATATGTTGATAAAACATGTCACAAAGAACATATTGACATAAAATACTTGACTTTATAATATAATTATGATATCTTAACAAAGCACTGAGATATCAGTGGTTATGCGGGTGTAGTTCAATGGTAGAACACTAGCCTTCCAAGCTAGATACGTGGGTTCGATTCCCATCACCCGCTCTATTTTTTTGTTCAAGTGAATTATTTCAGGGTGATGTGAATCGAACCCACGGGTTCGGTCTCCGCTTCGCTCCGGTCGGTGCCAGGCAGGTGCCACAGGCACCTGGCACCCCATCACCCGCTCTATTTTTTTGCCTAAGTGAACCATTTTGAGGTGATGAGAATCGAACCCTTACTGAATCTTTGCTTTGATTGCTTCATTATATTTGCAGGTCGGGTAAATAAGTGTTATAACAGAAGTGCCAGATATATAAGGGGCAGAAAAGGTGAGTTTATGAAATTAAAGAAAGCAGCGATATGGGGGATTGTAGTGGTTTTGCTTGCAGGAGGTATTGCCGCAGGGGCTGTGGTATTGAATGGCAGACCGGAAACTAAAGATAATCTTATTAATATGGCTAAGATCATAAAACCACGGGGAGATAAAACACATGTAATTGTGAAGGTCGCACAGAATATTGGTACAGAAGATTATACAGAGCCTTATGAATATGATAAGGATTATTCAAGTGATACTGTATCAATTGCCTGCTGGGGCGACAGCATGATGGAAGGCTTTGGATCAGATGAGGCCTATATACTTACTAAAGCAGGAAGAGTTGATATAAGTTATTATACTGCACCATATACTTTGGGAAAGCTTACTGGTCTTAATACATTTAATTTTGGTGTATCAGGGGAGACATCAGAGGAGATAGCGATAAGAGCTGGTGGCCTTAAGATGCATACTGACCGTAATCTTAATCTTAATAAGAATACATATCAGGACGTATGCCTTATGGATGATAAGGGTAATCCTGTTTATATGTATGATTTCAGCGGATATGGTATTGAATATAATGATTATCCTGATACTGTATATATAGATGGTGTATTATGTCAGATTGACAAGAAACGGGATATTGAAGATTACTGGGAAGATATGGAGGATGATGACTATAATATAGAGGATTATATGGTCAGCATCAGAATATGTGATGATACAGGTCTTGAACAGCCTGATTATATGTTTATTCCACAAGGTACTGCTGTTACAACTAAAGCAGCATATGATCATAAGGGTGATATTCTTGTGCTTGAGATGGGAAGTAACGGCGGATGGGATGACTATGATGAGCTTATTTCCCAGTATCAGGCGGTGATTGATTATACAGGCTGTGAGAATTATATCATAGTTGGAGACACTGATGATCCGGGTACATCTCTTGCAGACAACAGCCAGTCATATCTGGAGGATGGAGATGACTATGTAGGAGTTGATGACACTGCGTGGGAAGCAGCCTTAAGAGAAGCATTTGGAGAACATTTCTTTAATACAAGAGTTTACATGATTCAGAACGGGCTGGATGATTGTGGTTTGAAAAAGGAAAAGATAGACGAGTTATATGGAGCGTTTGGATATATATCTGTGAAACTCCGTTCAGACTGGACACATTTTAATGCGTATGGATATTATTCTAAGGGCGTAGGAATCTATAAAAAAGGTGTTGAACTTGGATATTGGGAATAGTCTGTCCAATACTATATAAAGGAAATTTACAATGAGTAAGAATAAATACGAAATAGATATGTGCAATGGCACAATAATGGATAAGTTAATATCATTTTCAGTGCCATTGATGCTTTCAGGAATATTACAGCTAATGTTTAATGCTGTAGATATAATTGTTGTTGGAAGATTTGCAGGAAGCCAGTCGTTAGCAGCAGTAGGTTCAACGACAGCGCTTATTAATATGTTTGTTAATCTTTTCATAGGAGTTTCGTTGGGAGCAAATGTACTGGCTGCCAGATTCTATGCGTCAGGCAAACATAAAGAGATGTCAGAGACAGTGCATACTGCGATAACATTTGCGGCAATAAGCGGAGTTGTGATGGCGCTGATAGGCCTGCTGATGGCTAAGCCGGCACTTGAGCTTATGGGAACGCCAGATGATGTAATTAACCTTTCAACACTGTATATGAGGATATATTTTCTTGGTATGCCATTTTTTATGCTTTATAACTATGGTGCGGCTGTTCTTAGAGCAGTTGGTGATACCAAGAGACCGCTGATGTTTCTTATAGCAGCGGGAATTATAAATGCATGCCTTAATATGGTACTTGTTATTGTGTTTAACTTAGGGGTTGCAGGAGTAGCAATCGCAACAATATTTTCACAGTTCATATCGTGTGTGCTTGTATTAAGATGTCTGAATAAGACAGATGCAAGTTACCAGTTGAGATTCTCAAAATTAAGGATAAAGGGATACTATCTTAAACAGATATTTCAGGTTGGAATTCCGGCAGGAATACAGAGTACAGTTATTAATTTCTCAAATGCCCTGCTGCAGTCGTCAGTTAATTCATTCGGTTCAACAGCAATGGCAGGATATACAGCAGCCAACAATATTCTTGGTTTTCTATATGCATCAATTAATTCAGTAACACAGGCCTGCATGAGTTTTACAAGTCAGAATTATGGTGTAAGAAAGTTCAAGAGAATGGACAAGGTGCTTATAGATTGTGCAATACTTTCAGTAGGAGTGTCACTTGTATTTGGCTGCGGTGCATATATATTTGGTGATAAAGTGCTTATGATATACACTAACAGTGAAGATGTTATCAAATGTGGTGTTGAGATATTATCAATTACAACAGTGCCATATTTCTTATGTGGGATAATGGATCTGTTTCCGGGCGCGCTTCGTGGAATGGGATATTCGCTAGTGCCGATGATATTATCAGTTATTGGTACAGTAGGAATGAGAATATTCTGGATATTCGTGATATTCCCAAGCCACAGAACACTGTATGACCTGTTCATATCATATCCGGCATCATGGACGGCAACGATAATTATGCAGGTTATATGTTTCCTTATAGTACGTCGAAAAGTGCATTCACAGATTAATAAATGATTATAAAATATTTAAGCCATTCCGTAAGGAGTGGCTTATTAACTATAAAGTTCTTCAAGAGTTCTGGCTATCTCGCCAGCATCACAGTCACATCCGTTTTCTTCCCATTTTAAAAATGCATTAAGCAATCCGCCAGAGTAACAGTATAGTCTGTACTCAGAGTAATTCTTAGGATTCGTAAAATGTTCAGACATAAAATTATTAATACTGTTAATAAGAATAGAATGAAGTCCACATCTTGAAAGAGTAAGAAAATAATCCTTATACCGGTTAAAGAATTCAAGTGCAAAAAGGATGTGTGAATAATCAAGAAAGCTCCCGCTTTCAGGGTTGCTGGCACATTCTTCCAGATATTCAATTATAATAATATTAAGATAGTCGCATAGTGCATCATGGATTGATTGATAATATTTGTAAAAAGTTATGCGTGATACACCGGCACATTTCGCCACACTCGTAATTCGAATCTTATCAAAATCAGTGTCTTTAAGAAGCTTGATTATTGCTTCACCTATGCACATTCGTGTAAATGTATTTTTAGAATCTTTGTTAACTATATTCATAATGTACTCCTGAAATATACAAAAACGCTATTTTTGTATATTGTAACACTATAAGTTATAAAATACAATATGACATAGTATTTAAAACTACATCGAAACGGATTATATCCGGCAAACAGGAGGATTAATAATGAGATTAGTAGCAGATTCAGCATGCGATATAAAAGAACTTAGGGGAATGGTTTTTAAGGCAGTTCCGCTTACAATATCTACAGATAACGAGGAGTTTTGTGATGATGGGCAGCTTGATATTCACAGAATGCTTGATATTCTTGAAAAACATAAGGGACGTTCATATACTGCGTGCCCTGGAATAGATGCATGGCTTGAAGCTTTTGGTGATGATGATGAGATATTTGTTGTAACAATAACTGCAGGAATGTCAGGAACATATAATTCTGCAATGGCAGCGAGGGCAGTATATCTGGAGGAACATCCACAGGCTAAGGTCAGGGTAATAGATTCTAAAAGCACTGGTCCACAGATGCGTATTATACTGGAACAATTGCAGCAAATGATTGAAGAAGGAAAGAAATTTGAAGAGATAGATGGAGCAATAGATGCATATATGCAGAAAACAAGACTGTTCTGTTCATTAAAATCATTGCATAATCTTGCACAGAATGGTCGTGTAAGCAAGGTTGTAGCATCGGCTGCGGAGGTTCTTGGCATAAGTGTAATAGGAACAGCAAGCAGTCATGGAACATTGGAAGCAATCGGTAAATGCAGAGGTGATAAAAAACTTCTTGTAAAACTCCAGGCATTACTTGACGATGCAGGATATGAAGGCGGAAAACTCAGAATATGTCATGTTGAGAATGAAGCTCTTGCAGATAAGATAGCAGATATGATAAAGCAGGCATATGGTGCTACGGATGTGTGTGTATATAAAGCAGGAGGATTATGCAGTTATTATGCTGAGCGAGGCGGAATAATACTCAGCTGTGAAACAAAATAAATACTTTGAATATCAAAATAGTGTTGACAAACCTGATTTGTGCTCTTATAATTAGCTCAAATATATTAGTTAAATATATTTAGATAAAATTATTTAAGGAGAACAAAACAATGACATTTGAAAAGGTAAAAGAAATTATTATGGATACTATTAACTGCTCAGAGGATAAGATTACATTAGAAGCGAATTTAAAGGATGATCTTGGAATTGATTCACTTGATTCTATGGAACTTATGATGGCAGTTGAAGATGCTTATGGAATTACTGTTCCAGAAGAAGAACTTCCTAATCTTACATCAGTTAAAGCAATTGTTGAGTATGTTGACAAGAATGCAGCTTAACATAAAGATTTTAAGGAAGATAGTTTGTTATGGATATTAATGATATTTATGGGATTATAGATAAGTTTGATGCAAGTGGATGCAGCGAACTGAATCTGGAGATGAATGGCGTATGCCTTGGACTGAAGAAAACAATGCACGAAGCCATATGTGATGTGCCTGTAAAGAAAGATATTGTTCGCATTAGTACAGAACAGGAACAGAACGTTACAGCTATTCAGGATGTACAGCCACAGTCAGATGAGCATATTAAAGAAATTAAGGCGCCATTGGTTGGAACTTTTTATACAGCAGCAGGTCCTGATGAGGAACCTTTTGTAAAACCAGGACAGAGCGTTCATGCTGGTGATGTTATTGGCATAATTGAAGCAATGAAGCTGATGAACGAAGTTACAGCAGATTGTGACGGTACGGTTAAGGAAGTGGCAGCAGAGAATGGCGCTATGGTTGAGTATGGACAGCCGCTTGTAATCCTTAATTAACGGAGGTAGCAGAAGTGTTTAAGAGAATACTGATAGCAAACCGTGGTGAAATAGCGTTAAGGATAATAAGATGCTGCCGTGAGATGGATATAGAAACCGTAATTGTATATTCAACGGCAGATAAGAATTCACTTGCTGTTATGGCAGCAGACAAGGCGGTTTGCATTGGACCGGCAAAGGCGGCTGAAAGTTATCTTAATCAGGATGCGATAATAGAAACAGCAATACTGACAGGGTGTGAGGCAGTCCACCCTGGTTATGGTTTTCTGTCCGAAAATGCTGCTTTTGCAAGAAAATGTGAGGAGAACAATCTTATATTTATAGGACCATCGGCGGACATAATAAGCAGCATGGGAGATAAACAGTCGGCAAGGCAGCTTATGATTGAATGCGGGGTTCCGGTTGTACCCGGCTCTGATGGTCTGGTTGCAACAGCAGAGGAAGCTGCACACATTGCAGAAAGAATTGGTTATCCTGTACTTATTAAAGCGTCAGCTGGAGGCGGTGGAAAAGGAATGCGTAAGGCATTCAGCAGAGAAGATATAGAAAATGCGTTTGAAACCGCTAAGAGTGAAGCTAAAGCTGCATTTGGCAATGATGATATGTACATAGAGAAGCTGATAATCAATCCACGGCATATTGAGATACAGATTCTTGCAGATAAATATGGCAATACAATATATCTTGGAGAACGTGACTGTTCAATCCAGCGTAATAATCAGAAGCTTTTAGAGGAAGCTCCGAGTGCAAGATTATGTAAAGATAAGCGGACAGTCATGGGAGAGACTGCAGTAAGAGCTGCCAGAGCAGCAGGATATTATAGTGCAGGAACTGTTGAATTCGTTATGAATGAACAGGGTGACTACTATTTTATAGAGATGAACACGAGAATACAGGTTGAACATCCGGTAACTGAGCAGGTTACAGGAATTGACCTTATAAGAGAACAGATAAGAATAGCTGCCGGAATGAAGCTTAATATCACTCAGGAAGAAGCATGTGTCAATGGACATGCAATTGAGTGCAGAATAAATGCGGCTACACCGGGAGTTATTAAATTCTTACATTTTCCAGATGGTTATGGTGTAAGAGTTGAGAGCCATCTTTTTGAAGGTTATGAAGTGAGTCCGTATTATGATTCAATGATTGCCAAGATTATAGTGACTGGAAGCAGCAGACTTGAGGCGGTAAGACGATTAAGAAGAGCTCTTGAGGAACTGATAATTGAAGGGGTTAAGACTAACAGAGAGTTCATGCACCTTCTTACATATCATAAGGATTTTATAAGAGGAAATTATAATACAGGTTTCTGGGAGAAGAATCATACCGAAATTGAAAAGTGGCTTAAGGAAGGAATTACAGTTAAATGAATATCAATGACATTTTCTTAAAGCGTAAGAAAAGGTGGGGGACTATCAACAGGTTAAGGGATAGTGAGGAACAGGCAGACGGAAGCCTTACACCATCAAGAAGAATTGCACTTATAAGTGATGACAAAAGTTTCAGGGAATTGTATGCACAGGTTAAGACAGGCAATCCAAACAGCTTTCCGGGATATGAGAAGAAGGTTGAAGCAAACAGATTAAAGACAGGCCAGCAGGATGCAGTAGTTACTGGAACATGTCGAATTGGAGGAGTCAAAACAGCAGTTGCAGTTATGGATAAAAGATTCCTTATGGGAAGCATGGGGATTGCGGTAGGTGAAAAGATTACAAGACTTACAGAATATGCAATGAAAAGAAAACTGCCTCTTATAATATTTGCTGCAAGCGGTGGAGCGAGAATGCAGGAAGGGCTTTTTTCGCTTATGCAGATGGCAAAGACAACAGCGGCAATTGAAAAGTTCAAGGATGCGGGTGGATTATTTATATCATATCTCACTAATCCGACAACAGGTGGTGTGAGCGCAAGCTTTGCAAGTCTTGGTGACATTATAATTGCTGAACCGGGAGCACTTATATGCTTTGCTGGACCAAGAGTTATTGAACAGACTATCGGACAGAAGCTGCCGGAAGGCTTCCAGCACTCAGAGTTTCTGTTAGAACATGGCATGATAGATATGATAGTTGACAGAAAAGATATGAAGCAGACTTTATCAAAGATATTGAAAATGCATGTGAATACCGGAGGAGAAGCATGAGCAGTGAAAATGTTTTAACACCATATGAGAAAGTTCTTGCAGCCAGAAAAAGCGACCGTCCGGATATTATGAAATACATAGAAGTGCTTTTCGATGATTTTATAGAAATGCATGGTGACAGATATTATAAAGATGACAAAAGCCTTGTTGCAGGAATTGCTTCATTTAACGGGAGAACGGTAACTGTTATTGGAAACCGCAAAGGAAAGAATATAGAAGAGAATATAAGATATAACTTTGGAATGGCGTCACCTGAAGGGTATAGAAAAGCAGTCCGTGTTATGAAACAGGCTGAAAAATTCGGGAGACCTGTCATAACATTTGTTGACACGCCAGGTGCATATCCAGGCATGGAAGCAGAAAGCAACGGACAGAGTAATGCGATTGCGGGAAGTATAGCAGCAATGCTTAAGCTTACAGTACCTGTTATATCAGTAATCACAGGTGAAGGCGGAAGTGGCGGTGCATTGGCACTGGCAGCAGCCGACAGGGTGTACATGCTTGAAAATGCAGTATATTCAATTCTGTCTCCGGAAGGTTTTGCGTCAATAATATATAAGGATGCTAAGAAAGCACCACAGGCAAGTGAGATTATGAAGCTTACTGCACAGGAGCTTTTTACTGTCGGACTCGTTGACGGTGTAATTGCAGAAGGAGACAGGTGTTTTTCAGATATAGCAAGAATGTTAGAAAAAGAACTCGGAATTCTTGGCAGGATGAAATCAAAAGAGCTTGTTAATTCAAGATATGACAAATTCAGGAATATAGACAGGGGAGAGATAAAGTGAAAGGCATTCAGATAGTGTCCACAGGGAAAGCACTCCCAGAAGAGATAATTACGAATGATGACTTAAGCCGGATTGTTGATACAAATGATGAATGGATAACAACAAGAACAGGTATTAAGAAAAGATACAGATGTACACAGGAAAATACTACATCACTTGCAGTCAGAGCAGCATATGAAGCGTTAGAAGCATCAGGTGTGGATATTGCAGAAATAGGTGCAGTTATAGTTGCAACTTCAACGGCTGATAATGCATTTCCATCTACTGCAGCAATTGTACAGAAGGAGCTTGGATTGGCAGAGAATGTACTTGCATTTGATTTAAGCAGTGCATGTACAGGTTTTCTGCATGCATTAAATGTTGGACAGGCACTGTTTAACAGCACTGATTATAAATACATACTGCTTATTGGCAGCGAGCAGATGTCTAAGATATTAGATTATACAGACCGCTCAACATGCGTGCTTTTTGGAGATGGTGCTGGTGCAGTTCTTATAAAAGCGGCTGACAATATGTATAGACAGATTAATTACACAAGAGGCGATACTGATGTACTTGTATGCAGAGGTATAGGTGCACAGGATGCATATGTAAAGATGAATGGAAATGCGGTGTTCCGTTTTGCAGTTGATGTTCTTAAACAGGGAATTGATGAGATATTGAAAAAATCGGACATGACACTTGATGACATAGATTATATTGTGTGCCATCAGGCTAATGAAAGAATTATCAATCATGTAAAGAAAAAATATCCGGGACATGAAGATAAGTTCTATATAAATATAGCGGAATACGGTAATACATCAGCGGCAAGTATCCCAATAGCACTAGATGAGTTAGCACAAAGCGGATGCTTTGACAAGGGCAGAAAGCTGATTCTTGCGGGCTTTGGGGCGGGGCTTAGCTGGAGCAGTGCTTTGATAGAGACATAATAAGGAGCAGCATAATGAGATTAGATAAGATGTTAGGAATAAAATATCCGTTTATACAGGGCGGAATGGCTAATATTGCAACAGGAGAATTTGCAGCTGCAGTTAGTAATGCAGGCGGACTGGGGCTTATTGGAGCTGGTGGAATGAACACGGATATGCTTCGTGAAAACATAAGAAAATGCAGAACACTTACGGATAAACCATTTGGTGTGAATCTTATGCTTATGAATCCGGAAGCTGATGCAATGGCAGAACTGCTTGTGGAAGAAAATATAAAGATTGTAACAACAGGAGCAGGAAGTCCGGCTAAATATATGGAAAAATGGAAATCTAATGGAATGATGGTTATACCAGTTGTTTCAAGTGCAGCACTTGCAATAAGAATGGAGCGCTTCGGAGCTGATGCAGTAGTTGCAGAGGGAACAGAAAGTGGTGGCCATGTCGGCGAGATGACAACTATGACACTTGTCCCAAAGGTAGTTGACAGTGTGAATATTCCGGTTATTGCAGCTGGAGGAATTGCAGATGGCAGACAGCTTGCAGCAGCATTTGCACTTGGTGCGGCAGGTGTACAGATGGGAACTTGTCTTCTGGCAAGTACAGAGTGTCCTATACATGATAATTATAAGCAGGCAATACTTAAAGCAAAGGATAATGACACGATAGTTACAGGAAGAATTGCTGGTACTCCTGTGCGTGTTCTTAAAAATGAGATGTCACGCGAGTATGTAAAGCAGGAGAAGGCAGGTGCTGATAAGATGGAACTTGAGAAATATACATTAGGTTCTCTTCGTAAGGCAGTGTTTGACGGTGACACAATGAATGGCTCACTGATGGCAGGTCAGGTTGCAGGCCAGATTGATAAGATACAGCCAATTGAGAAAATATTTGAACAAATATATGAAGAATATGAGGCTGTGCGAAAGGAATTGTATGCAGATTAAGGACAAAGTGCTTGATGTTCCGGTAATTCAGGGCGGTATGGGTGTCGGAGTTTCTCTTTCATCCCTTGCAGGTGCAGTCGCAGCAAATGGGGCATGTGGAGTTATCAGTTCTGTTAATGCAGGTTATGATGAACAGGATTTTAAGAGCAGCCCCTTTAAGGCGAATCTAAGGGCACTTGATTACCATATTAAGAGAGCTAAGCAGATTGCAGCAGAAAGTACAAAGAAGGGACTTGTAGCTGTAAATATTATGACTGCAGTTTCTCATTATGAGGAAAGCTGTAAGACCGCAGTTTCAGCAGGAGCAGATATTATTATCTCAGGTGCAGGACTTCCACTTAATCTGCCACAGTTTACTAAGGGAACAGATACACTGGCAGCACCCATTGTTTCAAGTGGCAGGGCTGCCAGGATAATTATGAAAACTTATAAGAAGCATTATGATGTGTATCCGGATATGTTCATTATTGAAGGAAGCATGGCAGGAGGACATTTAGGCTTTGGTGCAGATGATATTACACAGGGAAAAACACAGAGTAACGATGAAATATTGTCAGATGTACTTGCTGTAATAGAAGAGTACGGTGCGGATATCCCGGTTTTTGTCGCTGGAGGTGTGTTTGATGGCAAAGATATGGCACATTATGTAAATGAAGGTGCTGCAGGTGTACAGATTGCGACAAGATTCATTGCTACCAATGAATGTGATGCTTCAGATACATTTAAACAGGCTATTGTTAATGCAAAGAGAGAAGACATCCGTATTATTAAAAGTCCTGTTGGAATGCCGGCACGTGCAATTAACAGCCCACTGCTTGAAAGGCTTGATGCAGGAGAAACCTTCACGGCAAGAAAATGTAATGGTTGTCTTACAGCATGTAAGAAGGATGACAGTATACCATATTGCATAAGCAGGGCACTTATAGCAGCAGTTAAGGGTGACTGGGATAATGGACTGTTTTTTGCAGGAAGTAATGCAGACAGAGTTGACCGGATAATGAGCGTACAGGAACTTATTAATGAGATTATGACAGATTATAGATTGAATAAATCGGACATATAAGCTTTGGTTGAGCAAATCTGACATTGATTTGGAAAGGATAGGGAATGACTGAGAGAAGAAAAGCACTTATTACAGGTGCAAGCAGGGGAATAGGAAGGGCTATATGCGTTAAGCTTGCAAGTGAAGGAACGGATATTGTATTCAGCTACCGTTCAGGTGATGAGGCTGCCAGTGAAACAGTTAATTTATGCAGAGAGTATGGAATTGAAATCCATGCAATTAAGGCAGATGTGAGTGATTCAGAGGAATGTGAGCGTTTAATTAAGGAAGCCGTGGATTTACTTGGCGGAAGAATTGATATTCTTGTTAATAATGCAGGAATTACTAAGGACAATCTTATTGGACGTATGAAGGATGAGGATTTCGATGCAGTTATAGATGTGAATCTAAAGGGTACATTTTATATGATGCGTGGGGTCTCAAGACTTATGTTAAGACAGAGAGCAGGAAGAATTATTAATATGAGTTCTGTTGTAGGCGTTATGGGCAATGCAGGGCAGGTTAATTATTCTGCAAGTAAAGCAGGTGTTATTGGTATGACGAAGTCGCTTGCAAGAGAGCTTGCGTCAAGACATATTACTGTAAATGCGGTTGCACCGGGAATGATTGAAACTGATATGACTGGAGCAATGTCAGACGCTGTTAAAGAAAAAGTGGTAGAGAATATACCTTTTAAAGAGATGGGAAAGCCGGAAGATATTGCAGAAACAGTAGCATTTCTTGCAGGTGACGGAGCACGATACATAACCGGACAGGTACTTTGTGTAGACGGAGGAATGGCAATATGAGAAGAGTTGTAATAACAGGTATGGGAGCAGTTACTCCTGTCGGAAACAATGTTAATGATATGTGGGAAGCTGTAAAGGCTGGTAAATGTGGTATTGGTAAGATAACACATTTTAATACAGAAAACAGTGCAGTCAAGCTTGCCGGTGAAGTAAAAGGCTTTGACGCAGAGAGTATTGTTGATAAAGCAGAATTAAGGAAGATGGATGATTTCACGATATATGCACTTGCAGCTGCAGATGAAGCAGTGAAAGATTCAGCTATAGATTTTGGCAAAGAAGACACATTAAGATGTGGTGTTATATTATCAAGTGGAATTGGTGGACTTACAACTATACAGAGAGAATGCTTAAGAGGCGAAAGTAAAGGATATGACAGAGTTTCGCCACATTTTGTGCCAATGTCGATAACTAATATGGCGGCAGGACATGTTGCAATCAGATTCGGACTACATGGAATGTGTACATGTGTTGTTACTGCATGTGCCAGTGGAACCAATGCTGTTGGAGATGCATTAAGACAGATCAGGGATGGATATCAGGATGTGATTGTGTGCGGAGGTGCAGAAAGCTGTATAACTGATTTTGGAATTGGTGGTTTTACATCAATGCATGCATTAAGCAAAGCAGAAGATGTCAACAGGGCTTCTATTCCGTTTGATAAAGAAAGAAGCGGATTTGTTATGGGAGAAGGAGCAGGTGTGCTTATTCTTGAAGAGTATGAACATGCACTGAAAAGAGGCGCTAAGATATATTGTGAAATTGCAGGATATGGTTCAACATGTGATGCAAACCACGTTACAGCCCCTCTCGAAGACGGAAGCATGGCGGCACAGGCAATGACTGAGGCTGTTAAGGATGCAGGAATAAAACCAGAGAATATTGATTATATTAATGCGCATGGGACAAGTACAAAGCTTAATGATAAGGGAGAGACTAATGCGATAAAGATGGCATTTGGAGAACATGCGTACAAGCTTGCGGTAAGTTCAACAAAGTCGATGACAGGACATATGTTAGGTGCAAGTGGTGCTGTTGAGGCAATTATATCGGCACTTGCTGTAAAGAATGATATAATTCCACCAACCATTAATTATCAGGTGCCGGATGATGACTGTGATCTTGATATCGTTCCAAATAAGGCAAGAGAGTCAAGAGTTGATTATGCAATGTCTAATTCACTTGGCTTTGGTGGACATAATGCTTCAATTGTTCTTAGAAAGGTGGTGTAATGATGCAGCTTAATTCAGATGAAATACAGCAGATTCTGCCGCACAGATATCCATTTTTATTAGTAGACAGGATAACAGAGTGTGAGCCGGGAAAGAAGGCTTGTGGTATTAAATGTGTATCTGCCAATGAAATGCATTTTGTAGGACATTTTCCACAGAAGAAGGTAATGCCGGGAGTACTTATTATTGAGGCACTGGCGCAGACTGGAGCAGTTGCTTTATTGTCGGAAGAAAAGAATAAGGGACATATAGCACTTTTTGCAGGAATTAAAAATGCTAAGTTTAAGGCTCAGGTCACACCTGGGGATGTGCTTTCCTTGTCATGCGAGATTATAGCAAGAAAAGGTCCTGTGGGAGTAGGAAAGGCAGAAGCTTATGTTGACGGAAAACTTGCAGTGTCAGCTGAACTTACATTTGCAATAGAATAGAGCTATTGTTATAATAATAAACAATTAAAAAAGCTTTGGAGGTAAAGTAAGGTGCTGCAGGATTCTTTTAGTAAGGTATATACGAAGTTTAAGATGCATTTTTATCAGAAAATGTTTGAAAAGCTACAGGAGAGGGAGACATCTCTTACAACTGTAGAAACTTTCTGCATGGAGATAATATATGCACTTGACAAACCTACTGTGGCACAGTTTGCTGATATGGCAAATATATCATCTCCTAATGCGGCGTATAAGATTAATAACCTTGTTAAGAAGGGATACTTAAAGAAAGTACAGTCTGAGGAAGACAAGAGAGAGTATCATCTCGAGGTAACACAGAAGTATATAGATTATTATAATATCAGCAATACATATCTTAAGACTGTAATGGGCAGGATTGAGGACAGATTTTCTAAAGAAGAGTTAGAGACAATGGAACGTATGCTTAATGTAATAAGTGCAGAGCTTATGCCAGAGATAAAGTATTAGATTTTTACTTGACTTTGCTATTAACATGTTATATATTTCAGAAGATGAAATATATAACATGTTTTTGCGTGTATGAAAAGGAGGATAAGAGAGCTGTGGATTTAGCGCTTATTACTGCGAAGCAGGTATTTGAATTATTCATACTTATATTGAGTGGAGTTGTTATCGGAAAGATTAAGATGGTTAATGAAGAGGGCAAGGGTATGCTTTCTAACCTTCTTATATATTTTGTTGTTCCATTTATGATTATTAATTCTTACATGTCAGGATACAATGCCGAGATTCTTAAGAATATGGGCAGAATGCTTTTTTACAGCATACTTACTATATGCATAGGAATGGCTTTATCGATTGGCATAACATTTTTGATGAAAAAGGAAGTGCGCGGCATTATAAGATTTGCAACTACATTTTCTAATGCGGCTTATATGGGATTTCCACTTATTCAGGCTATGTACGGTTCAGAAGGTGTACTGTATGCGAGCGTATATGTTACAGTGTTTAATATTCTTTTATGGACTGTCGGAATTGTGTATGTTTCAGAGAGTATGAGTTTTAAGGAACTGTTAAAGAAGATTGTTACATGCCCACCAATTATATCGGTTGCTATCGGTCTTGTCATATTCCTTGCAAGAATTCCGGTTGCGGATGTTTTAAAGGATACATTTAATGTTGTAGGAGGCATGAATACCCCGTTGTCTATGATAATAACAGGAATTACTATTTCACAGTTCCCATTATTGAGTATCTTAAAGGATAAAAGAGTGTATTTTACAGTTATTCTCAGGATGTTTATTATACCGGTAATCTGTACTCTGGTTATGTATCTGATACATGCCCGTGGAATGGTTGCTGTTATTACAATTATACTTGAGGCATGCCCGTGTGCAGCTATTACAACACTTTTTGCAATTAAGTTCGGTCACGACCAGAAGCTCGCAGTTGGCGCAGTTACTTTGTCTACATTGATTAGCATAATTACGCTTCCTTGTCTTGCATTGCTTGCAGGAGAGATTATAATGTAATAAAAAGCATTATCAGGGGGAATAATGAGCGGAGACAATGCAGATAAAAGAAGATTAAATAGAATAGAAGTGATAACATCAGTTGCGGCAGTTGTTGTGCTGTATGTGATACTAGAAAGCTTTGGGGTTACATGCCCTATAAAATACATAACAGGAATATCGTGTGCAGGCTGTGGAATGTCAAGGGCATGGATATCTTTACTGCATTTTAATATTCATGATGCGTTCATGTATCATCCACTTTTTTTTCTGCCGCCAGTTGTTGTGATAGTTATGCTTCTTAAATCTAAAATAAATATTAAATTTTATAAAATTTTTATGTTTACAATGGCAGGTGCATTTGTTATAGTTTACTTGTATAGAATGTTTATTGGAACTGGAGATATTGTGGTTTTTGAACCTCAGAACAATATCCTATTCCGTATCATTCGGAAACTAAATTTATGAAGGGGAGGGAATTAATATGTTTTGTACAAAATGTGGAAAACAGATTCCAGATTCAACAAAGTTCTGCCCATATTGTGGAGCAAATTGTTCGCCAGAGCAGGATATTGCAAGTCAGGCAAGTCAGGTATTCAACAAGGCTGAGCAGGAACTAGGAAGTGCTTTTAATGAGGTAAAGCAGAGCTTTACAGGCAGCAATAACCAGAATAATAATCAGGGTTACAATGCTAATCAGAATTACAGCAATGGTTATAATAATGGCACAATCCCACCATACTCAGGTACAAGATTAAAGGATGACAGAGGTCTTGCCTCATACATAATTCTTTCAATTATCACATGTGGAATATACAGCTATTATTTCATTTACAAGATGGCACATGATGTTAATATTGCATGTGAGGGAGATGGAGAGAATACATCAGGACTTGTTGCATTTATTCTGTTATCACTCATAACATGTGGTATATATGCATGGTTCTGGTACTATAATCTTGGTAACAGACTTGCAGCTAACGGACCTCGTTATGGACTTTCAATCCAGGAGAATGGTACAACTGTTCTTTTATGGCAGATTTTTGGTGCTTTTATCTGTGGAATTGGACCATTTGTTGCAATGCATATTCTTATCAAGAATTCTAATAAGATATGTAATGCTTACAACAGAGCACAAGGTTTAATGTAATCTGTTAATAATTAAAAAGATAATCCTGCTTTCAGGTGGTTATGGCTGCCTGAGAGCAGGATTTTTTATTTCGCAATTGATAAAAGTTATAAAAGGTTATATAATAAATAAAAAGTTATAAAAACTTATATAAAGTTATAAAACAAACAAAAAGTTATAAAAGGTTATATAAACTTATATAGGAGGCTGCGCATGAATAATCCGTTTACATTATCATTTGGGAAAAAACCAGTGCAGTATATTTCGAGAATTGCACAGACAGAAAGAATAATTGGAGATTTTACAGCGGAAGAATCACCTAATCAGATATATATGATAACAGGAGTAAGAGGTTCAGGAAAAACTGTAATGATGACTAACATTGCGTCAGAGATACGGAAACGGTCAGATGAATGGATAGTAGTTGAACTTAATCCTAACCGTGATCTTTTACAGAGTCTGGCAGCAAAGATATATGCAATTCCAGAAATGCATGCAGTATTTGTTAAAGCAAAGCTTGACTTTTCAGTATTTGGACTGGGGGTAACAGTAGAGAATGCTGTTCCTGTTACTGATATTGAAAATGTTATTGAGATAATGCTTTCTCACATAAAACGTCTGGGGAAAAGGCTTCTTATAACAATTGATGAGGTTATTAATTCAGAGAATATTAAAATATTTGCAAGTTCATTTCAGATATTTTTAAGAGAAGAATATCCTATATATCTTTTGATGACAGGATTGTATGAGAATATATATGATTTACAGAATGAAAAGTCACTTACATTTTTATACAGAGCACCTAAGATTATATTAGAGCCGCTTAATTATACAGCTATTAAAAGCCATTACATGAGAATATTTGATATAAATGATGAAATGGCTGACAAGATGACACTTCTTACAAGAGGATATCCATTTGCGTTTCAGGTGCTTGGATATCTTTACTGGGATAATAGAGAAGATCATACACTTGAAGATATTATGCCAGAGTATGATCAGTATTTAGATGAATATGTATACAGTAAGATATGGGCAGAGTTATCACCTAAAGATAAGGAAATACTTAGCGTTATATCTGAGAGCGGTTATCAGTCAGTAAAAGATATTCGTGAAAAGCTTGACATGAAGCCGGAATTATTCTCTGTGTACCGTGACCGTTTGAAGCGAAAGGGTGTTATAGATACAAGACAGTATGGAAAAATAGCAATGGCACTGCCAAGATTTGAAGAATATGTAAAAAACAGATTATATTAATAACACCTTATTTCCTGAATTCCCTCGGAGAAACACCATATTTTTCTTTGAATTTTCTATTAAAGTAAGATATATTATCAAAACCACAATCCGAAGCCACTATAATAACCGGCTGGGTTGTGGTTTTTAATATTCTTGCAGCAATAATAAGCCGGTAGTCGTTTAAGTAAGTGATAAAAGATGTTCCGGTGCAGTTCTTAAAAAACTTCATAAAATGCGACTGGCTGAAATGACACCACTGTGCAATCTCTTCAATCGATATTGTATGAGCGAAGTTCTTTTCAATATAATTAAGTACCAGTTTCAGCTTATCCATCTTATCATCAGACAAGTGTGCAGACATATCTGTATGGGTGTAAAAATGTGCATTAAGTTCAAAGAAGAAATTAAAAAGACATGCACGGATTTTCAGCCTGTACCCGTCAGGGAAATATTTGCATATATTGTCAGCTTCATCAATATAATGAATTAAATCAGAATAGTGTGGCACAGTTTTACTGATAACAGGGGGGCAATACCCTTTAAAGCCGGAAATTCCGTTAAAAAAGCTCACGGTATCATAATCACACTGCCTGCTAACAAGCATATCAAGACTAAAAAGAATATTTTCGTATTCGCATGAATCACTCTCGTTCTGGATAATAGAATGGATATGTCCGGGCATGACAACAACAATATCCCCTGCATTTACAACAGAATAATCAAGGTCAACGCTTACGATCATGCATCCCTTCTTGATGTATATAAGCTCCATTTCATTATGCCAGTGCAGCGGAACTTCTGTAAAATCAAGCGGGATGGAACATGGGTAAGTATTATATAAAAAATCTGAATCGAAATGAGACTTGGTTTCTTTCAGTGGTCCGTAATCTGTTATATTCATAAGGTTCTCCTTAAATATGATAGAATAGTACAAGTTTATCCCATTATAAAGCAAGAGAATTTTTCCAGCAACCCTATAATAAAATATAAATACAAGAATGGAGGGCAACGATATGCTTAACACTATATGTTTGGAAGAATATGGAAAAGACTTGCACTTATGCAGCAACGAGGAGTGCTTTCATGCACTTATGAAGCTGGTTACTCAAAAGGGACGTGATAGAATAGTGAAAGACAATGGCAGAAAGGTATACTACATTTCTGCAGAGTTTCTTATAGGAAAGCTTTTATCCAATAACCTTATTAACTTAGGAATCTATGATGAAGTTAAGGAAGAACTTACACAGGCAGGAAAGAATCTTTCAGATATTGAAGAACTGGAAGTAGAGCCGTCACTTGGTAATGGCGGACTTGGAAGACTTGCAGCATGCTTCCTTGATTCGATTGCTAACCTTGGCCTTAATGGTGACGGAATCGGACTTAATTATCATCTTGGACTTTTTAAGCAGGTGTTTGAGAATGGAAAGCAGAAGGAAGTGCCTAATCCATGGATTGGTAAGGACAGCTGGCTTGTTCCGACAGATGTGACATACACTATCAATTTCGGTGAAATCAGTGTAGTTTCAAGAATGTATGATATCAATGTGTACGGAGAAAAGAGAACGAATAAGCTTCATCTGTTTGATGTGGAGACAGTTGATGAGAGCATCGTAAAAGGTGACAGCATAGACTTTGATAAGTCAGATATTGCAAAGAACCTTACACTGTTTCTTTATCCTGATGACAGTGACGAGCAGGGAAGGCTTCTTAGAATCTATCAGCAGTATTTCATGGTAAGCAATGGAGCAAGGCTTATATTAGATGAGTGCAGGGACAAATGTATTAACACCGGAAAAACATTTAAGAATCTGCCAGACCTTGCAGTAATCCAGATTAACGATACGCATCCGACAATGGTAATCCCGGAGCTTATAAGACTTCTTACAGAAAATGGAGATATAGATGGAAGTCCGATAACAATGGATGAAGCAATTGATATTGTATCAAAAAGCTGTGCGTATACTAATCACACAATCCTTGCCGAAGCCCTTGAAAAATGGCCTGTGGATTATCTTAACAGGGTTGTGCCACAGCTTATGCCGATTATAAAAGAGCTTGACAGAAGAGTGCGTGGGAAGTACACAGATAAATCAGTGTATATAATTGACGATAATAATCTCGTTCACATGGCACACATCGATATTCATTATGGAATGAGCGTCAACGGAGTAGCAAAGCTTCATACTGAGATATTAGAGAATACAGAGCTTAATAATTTCTATAGGATATATCCAGAGAAGTTCAATAACAAAACTAACGGAATCACATTCAGAAGGTGGCTTATCCACTGTAATAACGGACTTGCGAAATACATTGAGACACTTATTGGAAGTGAATACAGACATGACGCAGAAAAGTTAAAAGACCTTTTAAAGTTTGCCGGTGATAAAAATGTTTACGATAATCTTCTTGAGATTAAGACAGACAACAAGAGAAATCTTGCAGAATACCTTAAGCAGACACAGGGAATAGAGATTAATCCACAGTCAATATACGATATACAGATAAAGCGTCTGCATGAATATAAAAGACAGCAGATGAACGCACTGTATATAATATATAAATATTTTGACATCAAGGCAGGCAACATTCCAAAGACTCCTGTTACAGTGATATTTGGCGCAAAGGCTGCACCTGCATACACAATTGCGAAGGATATAATTCATCTGATACTTACATTGAGTAAGGTTATTGAGGCCGATAAAGATGTAAGTCCTTACCTTAAGGTTGTGCTTGTCCAGAACTACAATGTAACACTGGCAGAGAAGCTGATTCCTGCATGTGATATATCAGAGCAGATATCACTTGCATCTAAAGAAGCATCAGGAACAGGCAACATGAAATTCATGCTCAATGGTGCTGTGACATTAGGAACAATGGATGGTGCTAATGTTGAGATTGCAGAGCTTGTAGATAAAGATAATATATATACATTTGGCGCAACAAGTGATGAAGTTATTGCACATTATGAAAAATGTGACTATAACGCAAAGAAGCTTTATGAGACAGATGCTCTTATAAAAAAATGTGTAGATTTTATAATATCGGATGTTATGCTTCAGGCAGGTGATTCACATAGTCTTAACAGACTGTATAATGAGATTGTAGGAAAAGACTGGTTTATGGCATTGCTTGACTTACGAAGCTATATAGAAACCAAGGAAAAGGCTCTCACAGATTATGAAGACAGATATGTGTGGGCCGGAAAAATGCTCGTTAATATTGCAAATGCTGGATTTTTCTCATCAGACAGAACAATTCAACAGTACAATGAAGATATATGGCATCTTTAATATAATTAAATAAGTTGATAATAACTGCCCCGGAAGCTATAATCATTATAAGAGCGAATGTTCGTGAATGAGGAAAGTTTCGGGGTAGATTTATGTATAATATACTTATAGTGGATGATGAAAAGATTGAAAGAAGCGGAATAAGAATGCTTCTTAAGAGAATGGGAATTGAACTTGGAGTATTTGAGGCATGCAACGGAAAGCAGGCACTGGAATATCTGACATCTGATAAGAATACAGGAATTGGACATATAGATATACTACTTACAGATGTTAAGATGCCGTTTATGGATGGAATAGAGCTTATTAAGAATGTGATGCACAACGACATCAGTTTAAAGACAATTATATTCTCAGGCTATAACGAGTTTGAGTATGCCAAGCTGGCAGTTAAATTAGGAGTTAAAGATTATATATTAAAGCCGGTTGATCCGTCAGAATTCAGTTCGACAATTACAGGAGTTATAACAGAGCTTGACGAGGAACACAAGAAGGACGAGGACTATAACAGGCAGGCTAACTTTATAAAACAGTACTACATGTATACGCTGCTCAACTCAGGTGATGCATCAGGAATACTTGATAATGGGGATTTTCTGGCAGGATACAACAGACTTGCACTTATAGAATTCAATACTGATTTCTTTGGGAAATATGATACAGGTGAAGACATATTTAAAGAGATAACCGGGGAACTGGATTATCAGTACCTTAATCTTAACCCGTTACAGTCAGTTATCATATTTTCTGATAAATCATTCACAGCAGATGGTAATATTGATAAGAACATTGAAGAAATGTTTACAAATATTCATGACTATATATACAGAAAGACGGGACAGTTTATGTATATTGCTGTGTCCGGTTTATTCAACGATTATCATGAGCTTCCACAGGTAATGGATGCAGTTGATACACTGATGAATAATAAGTTTTATGAGACAGGAAGATATATTTTTTCTGATAATATCAGTGAAGATACACCTGTGCTTGTACAGATTGATGATGATGCACTTATGAAGCAGATGAAGCAGGATATCAAGATGAAGGATATCACATTTTTACGGATACATTTTGATGCATTGTGTAAGAAATACAGGGGGCAGTCGAACTTCTCACATATATACATCAAGTTCGTATTTTCCAATCTGTTAAAAGATTTCTATGACAATATTCCGGGTGCTGATGAGGCGGAATTTGGAAGGGAGATTGACAGACTGTATAAGTCAGAGGATTTCTCATGCATTATGGATATAGTGAATAACTATATTGATTTGTTGGAGAAGAGTTTTGGGAAAGAGCCGGCCACGTCACATCGGGAGATTGAGACCGTAAAGAATTATATACATAACCATTATGGTGAGGAGATTGGCGCACAGCAGCTTGCGGATATGGTTTATCTTGCACCAAGCTATTTAAGTTCACTTTTTAAGAAGGAAACAGGACAGAATCTGAGCAAATATATTAAACAGTACAGAATGGAGAAGGCCAAGGAACTGCTTACCGGTACGAACATGAAGATTGTGAATATAAGTGAGCAGGTGGGTTATCCAAATGTTTCATATTTTGTACAGAGCTTCAGGGAGTACTTTGGTATAAGTCCTCAGAAATTCAGGGATCAGGGAGAATTGAGTTGAAAAAGATTAAGCAGAAAATCAATGATATAAGATTGCAGAACAAGCTTGTCATCATATATGTAGTGACCGGACTTATTCCCCTGATTGTACTTTTTGTTTTTGCATACTGTCAGATGAGAAACATTCTTATGGACAGAGATTTAAAGAGCATCAAAGGGGCAATTGAGCAGTCTGTTACAACGGTGGATGGGCAGATAGAGGTGTATGACAACCTGTCTAATTATATAACATTTAATGATACGTTGTCGGGAGTGCTTTCATACGATTACAAAAGCACATATGAGATGTATAACCAGATTGTCACTACATTTGACCCTATGCTTTCATCATTAAAGTATTTTCACAATGATATTAACAGGGTAACAATATATGTGGATAAAGCTATTAAACATGACACAACTATAGCTCCAATAGAAGAGATAAAAGACAGACCTTTTTATAATTCTGCTGCTGAAAGCACTAAGATACAGTGGTTTGTTGATGAAGACAGCAGGACACTTGTTTCAGCACGAAAAATGTCAACGCTTGACCAGCTAGGGATTCTTGGAATCATGTACATAGATGTTGATTATGACAGCATGATGAGTTCATTTACAGGTGGTCTTGAGCAGAACTGCGGAATGGTGGTGCTTGACGCTGATGGAAAAGTTATATGCAGCAGTGACACATTTGAAAACAATAACACCAGATACAGATTAAACAGTAAGAAGCTGCTTTCACTAATCGACGGGGCAGAATGGGATAATGATACATGTGGAAATACAGAGGGTTATTCTGTAGTAAAGAAGGAAAGCTCTGTTACCGGATGGACAGTATATGTCTATGAACCAAGAAAACTTGTGCTCAGGTCAGCTAATTCAATGATTACAATGATTGTAGTTGCATTTGTGGTAGCAGTTGCAGGTGCCGCTGCGGCGAGTATATTTACAACAGGCTTCATTACAAGAAGAATTAATAAATTAAAAAACAGTATGGCAAAGGTTGAAAATGGAGACTTTGATGCGGTAATTAATACACAGGACAAAGATGAAATAGGTGACCTTATTCATAGCTTTAACAGCATGACAACCCAGATTAAGAATCTTATCACGCAGGTATATGAAGGACGTATAAGCCAGAAAGAATCAGAGATGCGGGCATTAAGGGCACAGATTAATCCGCATTTTCTCTACAATTCATTATCGCTTATCAACTGGAAAGCAATAGAATATGAGCAGGAGGATATAAGTGAGATAACACTTGCATTGTCTAACTACTACCGTACATCGCTTAATAAGGGAAAGAATATACTAAGCTTTGAGCAGGAATTAAGCAACATGCAGTCGTATCTTAAGATTCAGCAGATAATGCATGACAACTCATTTGATGTGGTGATAAATGTATCAGAGGAAGTTATGCCATGCGAATCTTTAAACCTTATACTCCAGCCATTGGTAGAAAATGCAATAGACCATGGCATAGATCTGCTGACAGACAGGAAAGGCATAATAACCGTAGAGGCCAGGATGCAGACGGATGAAGAAGGTAAAAAGCTTGTATGTGTAACCGTGTCTGATAACGGTGTAGGAATGGACAAAGAAACCGCCCAAAACTTCTTAACAGTCCAGTCAAAAGGGTATGGCGCAAGAAATGTTAACGACAGAATAAGACTTTATTACGGCGAAAGCTATCATCTGGAAGTGCAGAGCATACCTGATGAGGGAACAACAATAACAATAAAATTCCCGGCAAAACCATACAACACAAAAAACTGATATGTTTCTAAAATATCTTATATTTTAATATTAATCCCTCCTTAATATAATTAGATTATCAAAAGAGGACAGTAATCAAAGCTGTCTCGGATAATTATTAAGGAGGGTTTTTTATGAAGTTTAAGAGATTAGCAGCTGCAGTGATGGCAGCAACAATGTGTGGGTCACTTTTTGTAGGTTGTGGCAATGCTAAAAAGGATGACACAGCAGCAGGTGAGGAAAAAATCACAGCTACAATCAAGGTATGGGGCTGTGCAGAAGATCAGGCAGATGAGAACGGCAAATGGCTGCAGACAATGTGTGACCAGTTTAATTCAGAGCATCCTGACTGGGATTTAACATTTGAATACGGTGTATGCTCAGAGCAGGACGCAGGAAAGATAGTTCCACAGGATCCAGAGAATTCAGGAGATGTATACTTCTTTGCTAACGACCAGCTTCAGACACTTGTTGATGCTAACGCTATTGCAAAGCTTGGTGGAGAGACAGCAGATTATGTTAAGAAAACTAACTCAGATGCAATTGTGGATTCAGTATCAGTAGATGGGGCTGTATACGGAGTACCATTTACAACTAATACATGGTTTATGTACTATGACAAGAGCAAATTCACAGACAGTGATGTAAAGAGCCTTGATAAGATGCTTGAGAAGAATAAGGTGGCTTTCAATATTACAGAGGGCTGGTATATGTCATCATTCTTCCTTGCTAATGGATGTAAATATTTTGGAAAAGACGGAAAAGATAATTCAGCAGGTGTTGATATCTCAGGAGATAAGGGAACACAGGCAACACAGGCAATGGTTTCACTTGTAAATAATCCTAACTTTGTCAATGACCTTCAGGGTGTTGGTATCGCTGGCTTAAGAGATGGTTCAGTTGGAGCTTACTTCTCAGGATCATGGGATTATAAGAGTGTTAAAGAGATTCTTGGAGACAATTTTGGAGCAGTTTCACTTCCTACAGTAAAGATTGGTGGAAAAGACAAGCAGATGTTAGCATTTGCAGGTTCTAAGGCAATCGCAGTTAATCCTAACTGCAAGTATCAGCAGGTAGCAGTTGCACTTGCAAAGTATCTTGGAAGCAAGGATGCACAGAAGAAGCACTATGAATTAAGAGGTGTTATTCCTTGTAATACAGAGCTTCTTGCAACTGATGAAGTAAAGAAGGATGCACTTGTAACAGCACAGAATGATACATTTAACAAGACATCAGTAATCCAGCCAACAGTAACAGGCATGAATGATTACTGGGCACCTGCACAGAACTTTGCTAAGGCAATCGTAAATGGTGAAATAACAGCAGATAATGCAGCAGCTAAGACACAGGATTTCTATAAGCAGATTAATACATCAATCGCAAAATAATTGATAGGGATTAAATGCTGAAAGGAGTGGCGCATAATGGCAGTTAAGTTCACTGAATCATTTAGAAAAGGAAATATATTTACGAAGTTAAGCATTCTGATTCCAGGACTTGGTAATCTTGTAGGAAAGCAGATTATAAAGGGAATTATGTATATAGCTATAGAAGCAGCCTTTGTATGCTTTATGATTATGAGGGGAATTAACTGCCTTGCGATGCTTCCAGGTCTTGGAAGCAGACCGCAGCAGGAGGTCTGGAATGAGAAGCTTGGAATATATGAGTATGTTGCAGGTGATAATTCACTTCTTATACTTCTGTATGGAATAGCAACAATATTCATTATTATAGCTTACATAATAGTTGCAGCGGGTGCTGTGAAAAGCTCATATAAGCTGGAGCTGTTAAAGGAAAAAGGAAAGCATATAAACACATTTGCAGAAGACGTAAAGTCGCTGTTTAATGAGAATCTTCATAAGCTGCTGCTTACACTTCCAGTATCAGGTGTGCTTATATTCACAATACTTCCGCTTATTTTCATGATAAGCATGGCATTCACTAATTATAGTAAGGTTGACAGCCATCTGGTGCTTTTCGACTGGGTAGGACTTGAGAATTTCAAGCAGATATTCGATTCAGGAAGCATGATAGGACAGTCCTTCTGGTCAGTATTTGGCTGGACTATAGTGTGGGCAGTATTTGCAACATTTCTTAATTACATATTCGGAATACTTGTTGCACTGCTTATCAACAGAAAAGGTACGAAATTCAAGGCTTTCTGGAGATTTATATTTATACTTTCAATCGCAATTCCACAGTTTGTTTCACTTCTTATTGTCAGAAGCATGCTGGCACAGGATGGAATTGTAAATGTTGTTTTAAAGAATGCAGGATGGATAACAAAATCACTGCCATTCTTTACAAATGCGACTTGGGCAAGAATTACAGTAATCGTGGTAAATCTGTGGATAGGTATTCCATATACTATTCTGCAGGTTACAGGTATATTACAGAATATACCTATGGAGTTGTATGAGGCAGCAGATGTAGATGGAGCTAATGGATTTGTCAAGTTTATTAAGATAACAATGCCATATATGTTATTTGTAACGGCACCATATCTTATCACTACATTTACTGCTAATATTAATAACTTTAATATTGTTTATCTGCTGACTAAGGGAGATCCGGTTATGGCAGGTGCAACGGCAGGAAAGACAGACCTTCTGGTAACATGGCTGTACAAGATGACAATAGATTATCAGTATTATAATCTTGGTGCTGTTATCGGTATTATGACATTCATATTCTTAGCAATTGGTTCACTGCTTGTATACAGAAGAACGAAAGCGTATAAAGATGAGGAGGGATTCCAGTGAAAAAGAAAAAGACTATTAAAAATATACTGGCACATACAGTGCTTACAATATTAGCGATAGTGTGGGTAAGTCCTCTTTTCTGGATACTCCTCACAAGCTTCAGGGCTCAGAAGGGTGCTTATACAAGCTCCTTCTTCCCAAAGCAGTATTCACTTGATAATTATGTAAAGCTTTTTACAGATACAGGAATACTTAATTTTCCACGAATGTTTACCAATACTCTGATAGTAGCAGTATTCTCATGTATTATATCAACATTTTTTGTACTGTCAGTAGCCTACTGTATGTCAAGGCTTAAGTTTAAGATGAGAAAAGCAATGATGAATATCGCAATGATACTTGGACTTTTCCCTGCATTTATGGCGATGGTTGCCGTATATTATATACTTAAAGCAGTAGGACTTTCAGAAGGAGCAATGATAAGAGTTGCGCTTGTGCTTGTATATTCAGCATCATCAGGAATACAGTTTTACATTGCAAAGGGATTCTTTGATACTATCCCTAAGACAATAGATGAGGCTGCTATGATAGATGGAGCAACGAAGTGGCAGGTATTTACTAAGATAACAATACCTCTCAGTAAACCAATTATAGTGTATACAATACTTACATCATTCATAGCACCTTGGGTAGATTTCATATTTGCAAGAGTAATCTGCAGGGCAAATGCGAAGTATTATACCGTAGCAATCGGCTTGTGGCAGATGCTTGAAAAGGAGTATGTTGATGTATGGTACACAAGATTTGCAGCAGGAGCAGTTCTTATATCAATTCCAATTGCAGCCTTGTTTATGATAATGCAAAGATGTTATAATGAAAGCATGACAGGTGCAGTGAAGGGTTAGATATATGAATAGATTAAAGCAAACATTAAAAAAATGTGTGGCATTTGGTGTCACAGGAATAATGCTTATATTAGCCGGGTGTAAAAGCCCGGCTGGTTTTGCGTCTAATGATAATGAAGAATACAATGCGAGAATGGAAGAAGCGAGGACAACGCCATTCGGTGCTTACCCCGAGACTATAGAATATACACTTGGAAAGATGACAAGTGTTAATAATTCCAATATGCCGGAGAATGACACGTATACAGATAATGCGTACACACGCTATATTAAGTCTGTGATAAATGTGCAGAATGTTGATGTATTTGAAGCAAACGACAGCCAGTATGACACTAATGTTTCAATGGTAATCTCAATGGGAAGCCTTCCGGATATTATGGTTGTATCAAGTCAGGATGAGGTTGAACAGTTAGTGGAAGCAGGACTTATAGAGGACCTTACAGAAAGCTACAATAACTGTATAAGTGACAGAATCAGGAAAATGTATGAAAGCTATGGCGATTCACTTAAGGATATGGTTACATATGATGGAAAGATAATGGCACTGCCGGAGACTAATATAACAGATGGACCTAATCTTGTGTGGTTAAGAAAAGACTGGATGGATAAGCTTGGATTGTCAGAGCCACACACTATTGATGATGTTGTTAATATAGTGAAGCATTTTATATCAGAAGACCCTGGAAATAATGGCGTGGATGCGTCCGGAAAACCTAATACAGTGGGGCTTGCAGTGGATACAGATGTGACAGGTGAATGCGGTTACAGCAGCGAATTTCTGCTGGATATAATATTTGCCTGCTTTGGAGCGTATCCAAAGCAGTGGATAATGAACGATGATGGTGAGATTGTATATGGTTCGGTTACAGATGAGGCAAAAGAAGCACTTTCGTATATAAACAGTCTGTATAATCAGGGGGTTATAGATAATGATTTTCTTCTGAGAACATCAACCAATATATGTGAGCTCATAGAGAATGGTCTGTGTGGCTCGTTTTTTGGACCATGGTGGGCACCGAATAATCCGCTTGCCAATGCAGTAAGCAAAAATCCGGATGCTGACTGGCAGCCATATTTAATAGCAACGGATTCGGATGGAACAACGAGTTATCACAGCCAGAATCCGTGTTACAAATATGTTGTCGTAAGAAAGGGATATGAACATCCTGAGATTGCAGCAAAGATGATAAGCGTTATGTTTGATAAAGTAAGATTTGACTGTACAGACTCAGAAGAATTCAAGAATTACTATCAGCTTAATGTTGAACCTACGGCAAGACCTTTATCAATAAATGTTGATTATAATAATGCACTTTCAATATGTTACAGGAATATAGATGCTACAATTTCAGGAAGAAAGAATCCTGACAGTCTGGAACTTCTTGAGCGTTCATTTTATGATGCATGCAGTGAATATATTAAGAATGCTAACAAAACAAGTACGCAATGGGCAGCGTATATGTCAAGAATTAAGGCATGCAGTCTGATTGCACAGGATAATATAAAGGTAGTTGACTCGCTTTATTTTAAGACCACAGACACAATGAAGAGCCATTGGTGGAGACTTAAGGCTAAAGAAAAAGAGGCATATTTAAAGATTATAAGCGGAGAAGAAGATATATCTTACTTCGATACATTTGTAAAAGAATGGAATGAACAGGGTGGTCAGATTATTACATCAGAAGTCAGTGAGAGTATGAAATAATTGGCTGTGAAAATATAGTAATATATGATACAATCTTAATTAATGTAAATATATTAACTATGGAGGTTTTATTTTGAAAGAGAGAGAAAAATTCGGCTCGCGACTCGGCTTTATCTTAGTGTCTGCTGGCTGTGCGGTGGGACTTGGTAATGTGTGGAAATTTCCATACATATGCGGGGAAAATGGTGGTGCGGCATTCGTGCTTATCTATCTTGTATTTCTTGCAATTCTTGGATTTCCTATTATGTGTGCGGAGTTCACAGTAGGACGAGGAAGCGGTAAAGGTGCTGCAAGGGCATTTGAAGAACTGGAGACTAAGGGAAGTAAATGGCATCATTTCAAATGGGTATCGGTAGTAGGAAGCTACATATTAATGGCTTTCTATACTATGGTTGCAGGATGGATGCTTTATTATGCATGGCGTGAGGCAAGTGGTTCGTTAGCAGGTTTAGAGCCAGATGAGGTTTCAGGTGCATTTGGAACTATGCTTTCACAGCCTGGTACAATGACAATCTGGATGATTGTTGCAGTTTTACTTTCGTTTGGTGTATGTGTATTAGGATTACAGAAGGGCGTTGAGAAGATTACTAAGGTTATGATGTTACTTCTTCTTATCCTTATTGTGGTACTGGCAGTTCATTCACTTGTACTTCCTAATGCATCAGAAGGTGTTAAATTCTATATGGTGCCTAATCTGGATGCTATTAAATCAAGAGGTTTAGGACCGGTTATATTTGATGCCATGACACATGCATTCTTTACACTTAGTGTAGGCATTGGCGCAATGGAGATATTCGGAAGCTACTTAAAGAAAGACAGAACAATAGGTGGAGAGGCTGTTAATATCATTCTGATTGATACATTTGTTGCTCTTATGGCAGGATTCATAATTATTCCTGCATGCTTTGCATATGGTGTTGCTCCGGGTGCCGGTCCATCACTTTTATTTATAACACTGCCTAACATATTTAATCATATGGCGGGAGGAAGAATATGGGGAACAGCATTCTTTGTATTCATGTCATTTGCAGCATTATCAACTGTAATTGCTGTATTTGAGAACATTATTGCTTTTTATATTGACCTTAAGGGATTTTCAAGGAAAAAGGTTGTTGCAGGTAATGTTATATTCATGATACTGCTTTCACTTCCTGCTGTATTAGGCTTTAACAAGCTTGCAGCTTTCCAGCCTATTGGTCCGGGAAGTTCAATTATGGATCTGGAGGATTTCCTTGTTTCATATAATCTGCTTCCTCTTGGAAGCATGATATTTGTATTATTCTGTACCAAGAAGAACGGCTGGGGCTGGGAAGGCTTCAGAAAAGAAGCTAATGAAGGAAAAGGTCCTAAGCTTCCTGAATGGTTAAGATTCTATATGAGTTATATACTTCCGGCTATTATAGTGGTTGTATACCTTAAGGGTTATTATGATACATTTAAACCAAGGGGAACAGGTTATCTTGTTGGCTGGATGATATTTGCGTGTGTATTGCTTCTTGCAATATTCGGAATTGCTAATTATAAGAAGAAAGATGCGTAATCTATGACTAAGAAAGAACTTGTTTTAGAGGTTATAAGAAGATTAAAGGCAGAATATCCGGATTCGGAGTGCAGTCTTGATTACGATGATGCCTGGAAACTGCTTGTAAGCGTAAGACTTGCGGCACAATGCACTGATGCAAGAGTAAATGTTGTGGTTAAGGGGTTGTATGAAAAATATCCTGATATAGCATCACTTGCTGCAGCATCTCCAGAAGAGATTGAAAAGATTATAAGACCTTGCGGTCTTGGAAAAAGCAAGGCAAGGGATATATGTGCATGTATGCGCATGCTTCATGAACAGTATAATGATAAAGTTCCTGACAGCATGGAAGAATTATTAAAGCTTCCTGGAGTTGGAAGGAAGAGTGCCAACCTTATTATGGGTGATGTGTTCGGAAAGCCGGCAATTGTTACAGATACACACTGTATAAGGCTTTGTAACAGAATAGGTCTTGTAAAAGACGAGAAAGAGCCTAAGAAGGTTGAGATGGCATTGTGGAAGATAGTCCCGCCAGAAGAAGGAAGTGGATTATGCCACCGGTTTGTAGACCACGGAAGAGAGGTATGTACGGCGCGTACTACGCCACACTGTGAAAGATGCTGCCTTAATGATATATGTAAGAAAAATGGGATAAAAGTGTGATTGAATATGCATTTTTATTATGGTAGTATTTTATTGTGGTTCATACTAATGAACAAAATGTATGGGAGGGGAACATGGAATTAAAAGAATTAATTAAATACGCAAGAGATAACAGGTGTTCAGATCTGCATATTACTGCAGGAGAAGCGGTTGCGGTAAGAAAATATGGTGAACTTGAGCTTCTTGATATAACACCTTCGATAGAAGAAACAGAAGAGATGATATTCTCAATTCTTGGTGATGAAGATATACAGAATGTTCAGGCAGGAAAAGATATTGACGTGGCATCTACTGATGAGTCTGGTGGACGATTAAGAATTAATATATATCATCAGAGAAGAAATCTTGCAGCAAGTATCCGTCTTCTTGATTCTGTTATACCGTCGTTTGAAGAATTGGGACATTCAGGAAAACTTTTTTCTAAGCTTGTTGAGAAAAGGTCTGGTCTTATTCTTGTAACAGGTCCTACAGGAAGTGGTAAGTCTACAACACTTGCAGCTATGATTGATTATATTAACAACAATATGTCAAGACATATTATAACAGTAGAAGATCCTATAGAGTATGTATATGGGTTTAAGAAATCTATGATACATCAGAGACAGGTAGGAAGAGATGTACCTGATTTTGCGACAGCACTTCGTTCAGCACTTCGTGAAGATCCGGATGTTATTCTTGTGGGAGAGATGAGAGATTATGAGACTATCAATGCAGCAATTACAGCTGCTGAAACAGGACATCTTGTATTATCAACACTTCATACAAGAAGCGCTACACAGACAGTTGAGCGTATAATCAGTGCATGCCCTATTGAGGCACAGTCTGCACTTATAATACAGCTTGCATCTGTATTAACTGGAGTTGTAACACAGACACTTGTACCTCGTGCAGAGCAGGAAGGACGAATTGCCGCAACAGAGATTATGCTTAATAATACAGCAGTATCTAATCTTATTAAAGAGAAGAAGACTAATCAGATTCAGACCGTTCTTCAGTCAAATATGCAGACAGGTATGCACACAATGAATTATTCGCTTGCTAATCTTGTTAAGACAAGAGTTATTTCAAGGGATGTAGCTTTGAAGTTTTCAGAGAATCCAACTGAACTTGCTAAAAGTATATAATAGTAACTTGTAGTGCTATGCAGTTTTAAAACTTTGCAAATAGTGTACAAAATACAGAACAACAAAAAATCATTTGAAAATAAAGCCATTCTACTGTATTATAGGGTTAGATTTATTACGGATAACACTATAGTACGGCTGAAAGGCTTTTTTTATGAAAAGAATTAAATTAGTTAACAGGATTTTTTACTGTATATTTTTATTAGGATTTCTGCTTTTTATGGCTTCAGGATTTATATTCAGCACTGTAGATAAGGTGACACCGGCAGATAAAAGAACGGGTGTCGTAGTTAAACCAGAGGATACAAGATATATTGGAGATGACACAATTGAATATCATGTGAAGATTAGAGCAAGTGCAGGAAATAATAATGCACTGACATTTGTAAGCAGGCATCAGGAAGTAGAAGTATATGCAGGTGGAAGACTTATATATTATATAAAAGCACATAGGTCTGTATATGGAACAACCACTGGAACTAATTATACGATTGTGAACATTCCACCATATACAACAGATATAATCGTAAGGCTTACTAATGTATATGCTGGTCATAAGATAAGAGGAACAACATTTGAATATGGTGACGAGACAAAACTTATAAAAGAGCTTATTGCGAAATCGCTGCCATCAGCAGTACTTAGTTCGTTTATAATAATAGTCGGATTTGCTATGATTATATTATGGATTTTCTGCAGAAAGAAGATTGCACAGACACAAGCACTGTTTTATTTTGGTATATTTGCAATGATTATAGGTGCATGGGCTCTTAATGAGACTGATATTGCAACGATTCTTGTGGAGAACAGGAAGATAGGTTCACTGATAGGGTATGTACTGCTAATGATGATACCTATTCCTTTTATGCAGGCAGAGAAGAATTTTTTCCAGATAGGGAAAAGTGCTGCGAATAATATCTTGTGCGCCATATATGCTGCAACAGCTGTAATACTGCTTGTATGTCATATGACAGGTGTGTGGGAGTTTAAGAACAGCGTGTACATTATACATATGATGCTTGTTATGTCACTTGTATATTTCTGTACGGTTCTTATTAAAAGAGTATGGGTTAAAGGCTTTGACAGGAAAGTAAAGTCTAATATTATAGGTGCGGCTGCACTTGGAATTTCTATGATTGTTGATCTTATTGCATATTATAAGGGAATGCAGCAGACAGATCTTATAGGAAAACTGGGTATTCTTATATTTATTATTGTGCTTGGTTATGAGAGCATATCAGAAGCATTTGAGAAGATTAAAGAAGGCCAGAAGGTGGATTTCTACAAAGAGATGGCTGTAACTGATACTATGACAGGGGTTTATAATCGCTTTGCATTTGAAGAGTGGGAACAGGAAACTTCTGATTATGAAGGGTATTCTATAGTGACATTTGACCTTAATAACCTTAAGTGGTGTAATGATAATCTGGGGCATGCAGCAGGAGATGCCTATATACAGGCATCAGCCAGAATTATTAAAGAGATATTTGGCAGACATGGTAAATGTTATCGTATAGGTGGGGATGAATTCTGTACTGTAATTAATCAGAAGCAAAAAAGCTTTGATATTGGAAGACATGTAAAGCAGCTAAGGGAACTTGAAAAGTATACTGAAGAAGAACTTGGAATCAAAGACCTTAATGTGCAGATTGCATGTGGTTATGCTGAATATGATATAAAGACAGATAAGAACTTTGAAGATACAAGAAGCAGAGCAGATAAGAGAATGTATGAAAGTAAGAGAAGATTGAAAAGAGAGTGATATATGGATAAATACGGAATTTTAAAGCATTATTTTGGGTATGATTCATTTCGTCCGGGGCAGGAAAAGTTAGTTGATGCTATTCTTGCAGGGCAGGATGTGTTAGGAATTATGCCTACAGGTGCGGGAAAATCATTATGTTATCAGGTGCCGGCATTGTTAATGTCCGGCATTACTCTTGTTGTATCTCCACTTATATCGCTAATGAAGGATCAGGTTGGAGCACTTAATCAGGCAGGTGTACATGCAGCTTATATTAACAGTTCTCTTACAGATAATCAGATAGCTAAGGCACTCGCATTTGCAAAGCAGGGACGGTATAAAATTATATATGTTGCACCTGAAAGGCTGGAAACCTGGGGCTTTCTTGATTTTGCCACGCATGTAGAGATATCTATGATTACTGTAGATGAAGCTCACTGTATATCACAGTGGGGGCAGGATTTCAGACCAAGTTATCTGAATATATTGTCTTTTGTTAAGAAACTGGCAAGGCGTCCTATAATAAGCGCGTTTACAGCTACAGCGACAAGCAAAGTAAGAGATGATATATTGCAGATTCTTTCACTCGAAAGACCTGTAATACTTACGACAGGTTTTGACAGAAGCAATCTGACATTCAAGGTCAAGCATATTAAGGACAAGGATTCATATATACTTGATTACCTTGTAAGCCACAGACAGGATAGTGGGATTATATACTGTGCTACAAGAAAAAATGTTGAAAAAGTCTATGACATGCTTAATGCTAACGGACTTTCTGTGACTAAGTATCATGCGGGTCTCTCAGCAGAAGAAAGAAAAGAAAATCAGGATTCATTTATATATGATATCAAGCCAGTTGTTGTTGCAACTAATGCATTTGGAATGGGAATTGACAAGTCAAATGTAAGATTTGTAATTCATTATAATATGCCGCAGTGTATAGAGAATTATTATCAGGAGGCTGGACGTGCCGGAAGAGATGGAGAGGATTCAGAATGCGTATTGCTGTATTCTCCGCAGGATATTATGATAAATAAGTTTTTCATAGAACATAGAGAGCCTAATCCTGATATAGATGCAGAAGAACAGGCACGTCTTATGATTCTTGATAAAAGAAGGCTTAATGCAATGGTCGATTACTGCAAGACAACAGGCTGTTTAAGAGAGTATATACTTAAATATTTTGGAGAAAGACCAGACAATCCAAAGGGTGAAAGATACAACTGCCATAACTGTTCTAACTGCGTTATTGATGAGGCAGAACGGGAAGCAGATGAGGCTTATATGTATCCGGGAAACCGTTTCAGTGCACCTGTATCAAGGAATGCTGCAATGGTGGCAGACAGAATGAAGCGTTCTGCCGCTGCTGCAAAGTCAGCATATGCAACGCCCAAGTCAAAGAAGCCGGAGGATGCACTTAATGACAGAGGTGTTATGTTGTTTAACAGACTGCGTGAGTTAAGAAAACAGATAGCTGTTTCAGTAGGTGTTCCGCCATATGTAATATTTTCAGACAGGACGCTTATAGATATGTGTCTTAAAGTTCCGTTTAATGAGGAAGAAATGCTGTCAGTAAGCGGTGTCGGTGAGAATAAATATGAGCGCTATGGCAAGGTGTTTATGGATGAAATATATGATTTTCTCGATGGTATGAAGCAGAATCTGGCAAGATGAGAAAATGTGCTTATGGACATTATTTTGCGAGATGAGATTACAGATGTTAATTGTATGAAATTATATGGCTTCAAATCAGAAGAATGAATGGGAGATATGAATGAAGAATTATAAGATGATAATTACTTATGATGGTACAAGGTATTATGGCTGGGAACATCAGCCGACTACTGATATGACAATTCAGGGAAAGTTAGAATCAGTGCTTTCTGCCATGACAGGAACTGAGGTTGAGGTTATAGGTGCAGGAAGAACAGATGCCGGAGTGCATGCAAAGGGAATGGTAGCCAATGCACATATGGAAACAAAGATGAAGGAAGATGAGATATGCGATTATATGAACAGATATCTTCCAGAAGATATCTGTGTGCAGGAGGTTCGTGTTGCATCTGACAGATTCCACAGCCGTTACAATGCACAGGGGAAAACTTATTGCTATACATGTTATGTTGGGGATAAGAAGCCTGTATTTAACAGAAAATATGTCAATATAATTGATGGTAAGCTGGATGTTGATGCCATGAAGAGGGCAGCAGACATACTTACTGGAGAACATGATTTTGCATCATTTTGTGGTAATCCCAAGATGAAGAAATCGACAGTCCGTGAGATTTATTCGATAGATGTTTCTTTAAAGGGTTCATTCCTTAATCTTACATATCATGGAAGCGGATTCTTGCAGTACATGGTAAGAATCTTAAGTGGTACACTTCTTGAAGTTGGACAGGGAAAGAGAACACCAGAGAGTATGTATGAACTTTTAGAGGAGAGAAACAGAAGCCTTGCAGGTGCAACTGCGCCGGCGAAGGGACTGTGTCTTCTGAAGGTTGACTACTCGAAGGAGGCTTGATAGTCCGGACGCCGTACAGTGTGCTGTGGGAGGGCGTGAGATGTCCTTAGGCATCTGCCCTCAGGATTCTTATGTCTAGTGAAACTAAATGCCGCAATCTGCTAAGTTTATAATGGGACTTGTAATCAAACGCGCTTCGCTTGAACGAGATTACAAGTCACAACCTTTAGCAGATTGCGGCATTAACTTTCACACGACATAGGAATATTCGGGCATCTGCCTAAGGACACCACACGCCCTCCCACA
>OGKJ01000012.1_pt1 | contig 108746 bp, 103 predicted proteins | sample 1572461 | NCBI WGS metagenome assembly OGKJ01 (sample SAMEA2582080, study PRJEB24529) | metagenome | biome: Human gut stool | place: China | collected 2011 | reverse complement strand
TGCCACATCCAGCGCAGCCGGGGCTATCTGCAGCGGAATGCGTTCGATCTGGCCACCATCCGGAAGATCGCCGACACCGCCCGCGCCGCCAACCCGGAGATCATCGTCTTCGTGGACAACTGCTACGGCGAGTTCACCCAGACGGAAGAACCCTGCCAGGCCGGTGCCGACCTCGTGGTGGGCAGTCTCATCAAGAACCCCGGCGGCGGCATCGCCCCCACCGGCGGCTACATCGCAGGCCGCAAAGACCTTGTGGAGCTTTGCGCCTACCGCCTGAACGCACCCGGTCTCGGCAAGGAGCTGGGCTGCACACTGGATACCCCCCGCGATCTGTATCTGGGCTTCTACTATGCGCCCGGCGTCGTGTGTGAGGCCATCAAGACGGCCATTTATGCGCAGTGCCTGCTGGAACTGGTGGGCAAGACGCCCATCCCGCGCTACTGCGAGGACCACAACGACATCGTGACCTGCTTCGACGCCGGTACGGCGGATGCCCTCATCGGCTTCTGCCGCGGTGTGCAGGCGGCCAGCCCGGTGGACAGCTATGCGGCCCCGGAACCTTCGCCGGAACCGGGCTATACCGATGAGGTCATCATGGCCAGCGGCAGCTTTACCCAAGGCAGCACCATCGAGCTTTCCTGCGACGGCCCGCTGCGGGAGCCCTACACCTGCTATCTGCAGGGCGGCCTGAACTTTGCAGCCAGCCGCGCCGGTGTGCTGCTGGCCGTGCAAAACGCTTACTTTGGAGAACGTTGACGTAACGATCCCAGCCTGCTTCGTTCCATGGGCGCAGCGGGCCGGGCGCGGTAAAAAAAGAAAGTGTGAAACCAATGAACAAGGTAACTCCCATTGACGCTGAAATGCTGGCACGTTTTGAGCAGGGCTATGCGGCCCGCCCGGAGCTGCAGGTGATGTCCAATGCCATCTCCCGCACGGCTCTGCCGGATGCCGCCTTTGTGCCCGCTGCCGCCGCCAGATTGCAGATGGATTTCTCCGTTCTGGTCCAGACCAGCAACATCACCAACCAGAAGCAGAGCGGCCGCTGCTGGATGTTCTCTACCCTGAACGTCCTGCGCGAGCGGGTCATTCAGCAGTGCAAACTGGAGGATTTCTCCATCTCGCCCACCTATCTGGCCTTCTACGACAAACTGGAAAAGGCAAACCTCTTCTTTGAGAACATCCTTCACTTTGCCGCGCAGGAACTGGACGACCGCGAGACCTTCACTCTGCTGGGAAACCCGCTGCCCGATGGCGGCCAGTGGGATATGGCGGTCAGCCTCATCAAAAAGTACGGCGTCGTGCCCTCCTGGGTGATGCCGGAGACGGTGCACTCCACCGGCACGGCCAAGTACCTGCCCATCCTGAACCGCAAGCTGCGCGAGGATGCGCTGGAGCTCCGCGCCCTTGTCCGTGAAGGCAAGGACCCCTCGGCCCGCCGCGAGGAGATGCTGGCAGAGGTCTACAATGCTCTGCGCATCCTCTACGGCCAGCCGCCCAAGACCTTTGATTTCGAGTACACCGATACCGACAAGGTCTACCACTGCGACCGCGGCCTGACCCCGAAGCAGTTCCTTGATAAGTACGTCGGCAGCGACTTCGACGACTATGCCGTCATCATCGCTTCGCCCATCCATGCAGTCAACCGCACCTACTGCCAGCCGTTTATGGGGGATGTGGTCGAGGACGGCATGTTCTGGCTCAACCTCTCGCAGGAGGAGCTGGAAGACCTGACCATCCGCCAGCTGCAGGCCGGGGAGGGCGTCATGTTCAGCTGCGACTGCCACCCGGACGGCGACCGCGCCAACGGCTACTGGGACCCCGACTGCTTCCAGTACGGCGAGGTGCTGGGCGGGCTGACCTTTGGCATGACCAAGTCGGAGCGTCTGCTCACCCGCGACAGCACCATGAACCACTGCATGATGTTCTGCGGCGTCAATCTGGACGAGAACGGCACCGCCAACCGCTGGAAGATCGAGAACAGCTGGGGCGAGGAGTCCGGCCAGAAGGGCTACTACATCGGCAGCGAGAAGTGGTTCCAGGCCAACGTCTATCAGGTCACTGTCCGCAAGAGCCTGCTGAGCGATGCCCAGCGCGCCCTGCTGGCGCAGGAACCTCTTCCCATGAAGCTGTGGGACCCGCTGGCATAAACCGACGTTCAACCGCAAAAAATGCTCTGCCTTTTCCGGCAGAGCATTTTTTGTTCAATCCGCGAGCAGGGGCAGCTTCAGCGTGAAGCAGCTGCCTTTGCCCACTTCGCTTTCCAGCAGGATCTCGCCATGATGTAAGCGGGCCAGCTCCTGCGCAATGGTCAGACCGAGGCCGGTGGAGTCGTGCTTGGTGTTGGCTGTGGTGTGAAAGTAGCGGTCAAATACGGCGGCCTGGTCTTCCGGGGCAATGCCGCAGCCGGTGTCCTGCACACAGACGAGAGCAGAGCCCTCCGCCTCCCAGCTGTGGACGGTGATGGTACCGCCCGAAGGGGTGTAGTGGATGGCGTTGGTCACGAGATTCTGCAAGATCTGCTGCAGCCGCACCGCATCGCCCCAGACGGGCAATTCGGCGTCGAATTGTGCGCAAAGGGCAACGCCCTTGTTCTCCGCTTCGCTCCGACAGTTCTCACAGACTGCCTGCGCGGCCTCGCTCAGGGAAACGCGGTCTTCGTTCAGCAGGACCTGTTTCTGTTCCAGCTTGGCCGCAAGGAAGAGGTCTTCGGTCAGCCGCCGCAGAAAGCGCATCCGCTGCTGCAAAGCGGGCAGGAGGGCAGGCAGGGCCTCCGGGGCCGCTTCCAGCGTGTCCAGCCCGCTGGACACTGCGAACAGCGGGCTGCGCAGGTCGTGGAAGATGTTCAGCATCATGCTCTTGCGGGCCTCGGTCTCCTCGGTCAGGGCACGGGTGCGGTCGGCCACGCGCTGGTCCAGCTCCCGCGCCAGCTGCTCGGTGCGGTCAAATTGCAGGGCGAACCGGCGGCAGACGAAGGTCATGCAGCCCAAGGTGAAGGGGATGTCGTAGATGCGGGCACACCGCATCACATAGAAGCGGATGCTCTCCGAGAAAAAGGGGAGCTCCAGCCCCGGCAGAATGACCAGCACCCGCAGGCCGACCGTTGCCGCGCAGGGGAAGAGGAGGAGCAGCACCGCGCGGCGTCCCCGCCAGTAGGCCGCGATGAGCAGCCCGATGCAGTAGGCCATGCCGCCCAGCAGCCCGATGGCCCGCACCGGCGGGCAGGTGCTGAGGGAGAGCAGAACATACCCGGCCGTCAGTGCCAGCGAGAGGGACTTCTGCTGTCTGGTCCTGGGGGCTATGCCGGTCAGCGCCGCGCTAAGCCAGATGGGGGCCAGCACCGTGAGGGAAAAATACCCCCGCCGCAGAAACAGCACCATACCGCTGCCTCGCTCCGGCAAGCGGATGACTGTAGCCGCCCAGGCGATGAGGATGACGAGATAGAGCAGGAAATATCCAAGCTCCCGCTGCGGCTTGTAGTGGTGCAGTGCCAGCACGGTCGCCGCCAGTGTGCAGAAGACCGTGATGGCCATCCACTGCAAGGTTGTGCGGATGATGCGCGCATCGGAGCCTTCGTCCGGGAAGGCCCCGGCCCATTCCTGAAACAGGACTTCGGAATCCTGTCCGCTGGCGGCGGTGCCTGGTTCCAGCGGCGGAAGCTGGGCGTTGTACCAGATACCGGCCAGCGCGATGCCCAGCGCCAGCACAACCGCGCTCAGTGCAGTGAGAAGATGTTTGGTTTTCATGGTTGACCTCCCCTGAACGAACGGAACTTCCGGAAAAACAGTTGAGAAAGCCCGTAAAATAAGGTATACTAGCCCTAGTATAGCAAAGTTTTTCGAAAAAGGGGAGAGCGAACAGGAATGATCCGTGTGCTTCTGGTGGAGGACGATCCCGTGATCCGGGACACGACCCGTTACTTTTTGAACAGCCAGCAGAATTATGAAGTGGTCTGTGCGGAGACCGGCGGCGAAGCGCTGAGCCATGCCCGCGAGAACTTCGATGTCATCCTGATGGACATCCTTCTGCCGGACACCAACGGCATGGACCTGTGCCAGCGGCTGCGGAGCTGGCATCACTGCCCCATCATCTTTACGTCCTGTCTGGACGATACCGACACGGTGGTCCGGGCGCTGGAACTGGGCGGCGACGACTTCCTGGCCAAGCCTTACAACCACAAGGTGCTGCTGGCCCGCATCATGGCGAACATCCGCCGGGTGCAGATGGACGCCGCCGAGCCCAGCGTCAATGGCTACCACTGCGCGGCCTTTACGCTGGACTCCAACAGCCACTGCGTCGAGAAGGACGGCCGGAGCATCCATCTGGCCGACATGGAGTTCCGCATCCTCTCCCTTTTCGTCCGCTACCCCAACACGTTCTTCACGGCCAACGAGCTGTATCAGAAGATCTGGGGCAAGGAAAGCCTTGGCGATGTGCGCACGGTGCAGGTGCACATCCACAATCTGCGCAGCAAGATCGAGCCGGACCCGGCAAAGCCCATCTACCTGAAAAATGTCTGGGGAAAGGGGTATGTGTTCCGGCCGGATGGCCAGCCGGAGCTTTGACTCGCGCCCAAATCTGAAGGATCGTTAAGCGGAATGTGCCCATTGTTTAAGGAAACTTAAGCGGTGGGCGCATTTTTTTGCCTGAATTTGACCGTTATTTGACAAACGAAGTGCAAAATCGACGTTCCAAAGCAGAGAAACGGCGGAGATGCTTAACAAATCTTAAAAGACAGGGGCGAAACTTTGTGTTAAATTATTATCGAACGAAGTCTGCGCAGGCACACACTGCACAGACCGAAGAAGCATTGGAAGGCAAATGAAGAACACCCGAAGAAAAGAAGAAAGGAACCCCGCAATGAACAAGATCTCGCGCAAAGGCTTTTTGAAGATCGCTGCCGCTGCTGCCATGTCCGGCGTCACGGCCGGTGCTCTGGCTGCCTGCAACTCTGCAAGCTCCTCCTCCACCGCCGCTTCTGCCGCATCCGGCACCTACATCCCCGGCACCTATGAGGGCACGGCAGAGGGCATCTCCTCGACCGTCAAGGTCACGATGACCTTCTCCGACAGCGCTGTCACCAACGTGGTCGTCGATACCTCCGGCGAGACCGCTTCCTATGGTGCCGCCGCAGCCGACCAGCTCAAAGAGCAGCTGCTTGCTGCCGGTTCTGCCGAGATCGACGGCGTGTCCGGTTCTACCGTGACCTCCGATGCCGTCATGAAGGCAGCCAAGAGCTGCTTTGCACAGGCCAAGGGCGAAGCCACCGTGTCCAGCGTTCAGCTGCCTACCGGCGACGAGACCGACTGGCTGGGCAAGGAGCCGGATATCGACGAGGCTGCCATCACCGAGACCGTGGACACCGACATCCTCATCGTCGGTGCCGGCAACGGCGGCATGTTCGCAGCTGCTTATGCAGCCGCCAACGGCCTGAACTTCCGCATCATCGAGCAGAATGCGGCCGTGCAGGATACCCGCCACTGGTACGGTGCCATTGATTCCGCTGCCGCCAAGGCTGCCGGTGCCCCTGCGACCGACAAGGCCAAGTTGTTGAGCGAGATTTCCCGCTATGCTTCCGGCAAGTGCGACCAGCGGGTCGTCAGGACCTGGATCAATGAGTCTGCTGCAATGCACGATTTTATGCGCAGCATTCTGGAAGACAAGTTCGGCTGGGAATGCGAGTTCACCTCCGGCGATGAGGCGGAATGGCCTGCCGAGAACGCCGAGCACAACACCGATTACCTCTACCCGGTGCAGGAGCACAACTACCGTGCCAGCGAGTCCGCTTCCGGCCTGCAGCGCAACGAGGCCCTGCAGCAGTACATCGAGGAGCTGGGCTACGGCATCGACTTCAAGACCAGCCTCGCCAAAATTGAAAAGGATTCCTCCGGCCGCATCACCGGCATCATCGCCCAGAGCACCGAGGACGACCATTTCATCCGCTACAACGCCAATCAGGGCGTTCTGCTGGCCTGCGGCGGCTTCCCCGGCAACCCCTACATGATGGAGCAGCTGGACCCGCTGGGCACCTCCGTCACCACCGCATGTTCCTACTCTCCGTCCGATAAGGGCTACGGCATCCGTGCCGCCGTCTGGGCCGGTGCAAATCTGGACAAGGAAGCTGCTCCCATGCTGTTCGACCGCGGCATCGTGGCTCCCGGCGTGGATGGAGGCTATGTTGACAGTGAGAATGCGTTTGGCGGCAAGGCGTTCCCCGGCAAGATCAAGCAGTACAACCCCGGCACGCAGCCGTTCCTGAAGGTCAACCGCAACGGTGAGCGCTTCGCCAACGAAAGCTGCCCCTACAACGACATCGTCTATGCCGCTGCCCACCAGCCGGGCCGTGTGTATGCCCAGATCTGCGATGCCAACATTCTGGAAGACGTCAAGCGCTTCCACACCATCGGCTGCTCCGCACAGACCCGCAACGCAGGCGAGGACTATATCAAGAAGCAGATGGAGAATGCAGAAACGGAAGGCTGCTTCTTCAAGGCCGACACCATCGAGGAGCTGGCCGACAAGCTGGGCTTCACCGGCGACGCCAAGGAGACCTTCCTCGCCACCGTCGAGCGCTACAATGCGCTGTACGATGCCCAGGAGGATACCGATTTCGGCAAGCCCGCATATCGCCTGAGCGCGATCCGCAAGGCTCCGTTCTATGGCTGCTGGCTGGGTGCCTCTCTGCTGACCACCGAGCAGGGCATTGCCATCAACGAGAAGGGTCAGGCTCTGGACAACGACAATAAGCCCATGCCCGGCCTGTACATCACCGGCGATATGTCCGGCAGTTTCTTTGCCAACAACTACCCTTGCCTGATGGCAGGCGTGGCCATGGGCCGCACCCTGACCTTCGCCATGAAAGCCGTCAAGCAGATGGCCGGTCTGGAGTAAGGCGGATTTCCCCGAAAATCAAATTCAAAAAAGCAGCGCCGCAGAAGGTTCGAAGCCCTCTGCGGCGCTGTTTTTTCCCTCTATACACAAATCAAAAAGCCGGAAGCCGGTCTGCCTCAGCACACGGCGCGGGAAACCGGAACGACCGGCTCCACAAGAGCGGGGTGCATCCCCTCGCGGTAGTCCAGGTCGCCCTGATCCAGACCGCGCAGCAATACTTCGGCGGTTGCAATGTTGGTGGCGATGGGTACACTGTGCATGTCACACAGGCGGAGCAGGTTCTGCTCGATGAAGTTACCGCTGTCCGTCTTGAGCGGGTCGCGGAAGAACAGCACCAGATCGACTTCGTCGCAGGCGACACGCGCCGTGATCTGCTGGATGCCGCCCAGCCGCCCGGAGAGGTAGCAATGGACTGGCAGGCCGGTGGCCTGGTTCAGCATACGACCGGTGGTGCCGGTGGCGATGACCGTGTTGCGGGAAAGAATGCCGCTGTACGCGGTGCAGAACTGAAGCGCGAGTTCTTTGCGGGAATCATGTGCAAGGATTGCGATGGTCATAATTCACACTCTCCTTTGTCTCAATGTCTGGTTGCGGACGAACACTTTTTTGGATTGGATTCACTGAGCGTACAATTTCAAATTTGAAACATTCAACCCACTGCATTTGTTCTAAACTTTCCACTCTAGTTGTACCGCGCCAAAATGGGCCTTGTCAAGAGAAAAATCGTCTTTTTCTACGATTTTCTGCCCGGAAGTACGACTTTTGTTTTGTGGAGAACGGCGAAAACTTGGATGCAACCATCGACAAAGACGAAAGATACATTCGAACCATCGAACGAAACTGTTTTCGATAAAAAAACAGTCCATGAAAGAAAACAAATGTACAAATGGCATCGCAAAGCGATGACGGAGAGGTTTATTTCCCTCACCGCACCTGCCCATCTCCATGGATGATGTACTTATAGCTGCACAGCTCCTGCAGCCCCATCGGGCCGCGGGCGTGGAGCTTCTGGGTGGAGATGCCCATTTCACAGCCCAGGCCGAACTCGCCGCCGTCGGTGAAGCGGGTGGAGCAGTTGACATAGACCGCTGCACTGTCCACGGCTGCTGTGAAGAGGGCGGCATGGGCCTCGTTCCGGGTCAGGATGGCCTCGCTGTGGCCGGTGGAGTGCTCGGCAATGTGACCGATGGCTTCTTCCACGCTGTCCACGACCTTGACGGCCAGAATGTAGTCGAGAAATTCGGTATCGAAATCCTTCGGCCCGGCGGGGGTGCCGTCAATGACAGCTGCCGCCCGCTCGTCCAGCCGCAGTTCGACCGGGTGCAGGCCCCGCGCCACGCGGGCCGGGCCAAGACGCCGGGCCAGCTTGGGCAGAAACTCCGCCGCAATGGCGGAATGCACAAGGCAGACTTCCTCGGCGTTGCAGACGCTGGGGCGGCTGGCCTTGGCGTTTTCGATGATGTTCAGCGCCTGAGCCTGGTCGGCGGAGTCATCGACGAAGACGTGGCAGATGCCGGTGCCGGTCTGGATGCAGGGAACTTTGGCATTCTCCACACAGGCCCGGATGAGCCCGGCCCCGCCGCGCGGGATGAGCAGGTCCACAAAACCAACGGCCGTCATCAGTGCGTTGGCGGAGGCGTGGGTGGTGTCCTCGATGAGGGAGACGGCGGCTTCCGGCAGACCGTTTTCCTTCAGGCCGCGGCGCAGAGCCTCAACGATGGCGTGGGCCGAACGCCAGGCCTCCCGGCCACAGCGCAGGACGCAGACGTTGCCGCTCTTGATGGCGAGGGCGGCGGCGTCGCTGGTCACATTGGGGCGGCTCTCGTAGATGATGGCGATGACGCCCATGGGCACGGCGGTCTTTTCGATGACCAGACCGTTGGGCCGCTCGATGCGCTTGAGCACAGCGCCCACCGGGTCGGGCAGGCTGGCCACTTCCAGAATGCCCCGCGCCATGGCACCGATGCGCTCCGGCGTCAGGGCCAGACGGTCGAGCATCACGTCGGAGATGTGCCCTCTGGCGGCGGCCATGTCCTCGGCGTTGGCGGCCAGAATGGTCTGCATCTGGTCGGGGTGGCACAGCCAGTCTGCCATGCCCCAGAGCGCCTGCTTGCGGGTCTGTTCATCCGCCAGTGCCAGTGCAGACTTCGCGGCGTGTGCAGCTTCCAGAATTTCCTGTGTCGTCATGGTTCAGCCCTCCTTCCGGCCTGCAAAGCGGGTGCCCACCGGTCTGCCCTCGGCAATGTCGTACAGCAGCTCCGGGTGGGAGCCGTTGGCGATGACCATGTCTGCGCCAAGTTCCGTCACCAGCTGGGCGGCGCGGAGCTTGGTGGACATGCCGCCGGTCCCCAGCGATGAACCGACCCCGTCGGCCAGCGCCAGGATCTCCGGCGTGATGCGCTCCACCAGCGGGAGCAGCCTTGCCTTCGGGTGGGTGTGGGGGTTGGCGGTGTACAGGCCGTCGATGTCGCTCAGCAGCACCAGCAGGTCGGCGTGGATGCAGCGGCAGACGATGGCGGCCAGAGTGTCGTTGTCGCCGATGGAGGTGATCTCATCGGTGGCCACGGTGTCGTTTTCGTTGATGATGGGCAGTGCACCCAGCTCCAGCAGGCGGTTCAGGGTGTTTTCCACGTTCTGCCGCCGGCCGGCATCCTCAACGTCCACACCGGTCAGCAGCACCTGGGCCACGTTGTGGTTGTAAGCCGTGAACAGCCGATCGTAGGTGTACATCAGCTCACACTGGCCCACGGCGGCGCAGGCCTGCTTGGTGGCCATATCTTTGGGGCGCTGGGGGAGCGAGAGCTTGCCCACGCCCATGCCGATGGCACCGGAGGAGACGAGGATGACCTCGTGCCCGGCATTCTTCAGGTCGCTGAGTACCTTGACCAGATCTTCGGTGTGGCGGATGTTCAGCCGCCCGGTGGAGTGCGCCAGCGTGGAAGTGCCGACTTTGACGACGATTCGCATATCCTTAACCCTTTCCCATCTCTTTTGTCCGATCGTAAGCGGCGAGGACGGCGTCCATCACGGCACCACGGAACCCCTGTTCTTCCAATACACGGACGCCTTGAATGGTGCTGCCGCCGGGGCTGCACACGGCATCCTTCAGTTCGCCGGGATGTTTGCCGCTCTCCAGAACGAGCTTGGCGCTGCCCAGCACCATCTGGGCGGCATATTCCTGCGCCTTGGCGCGGGGCAGGCCACAGGCCACGCCGCCATCGGCCAGCGCCTCGATGAACTGGTACACCCAGGCCGGGCCGCAGCCGGAAACGCAGCTGGCCGCGTCGATCAGGGTTTCCGGCACCGGGTCGAGCCGCCCGGCGGGGGCCATCAGCTTGCAGAATTCGGCCTCTTCTTCGGCGGTGACGTGGCTGGAACAATACTGGATCATCCCTTCGCCCACGGAAGCCGGGGTGTTGGGCATGATGCGGATGACGGGGTAGTCCTCACCGGCCAGCTCTTGAATGCGGGAAATGGGCAGGCCCGCCGCCATACTGCACAGAATGAACCGGCCCGGCCGCTCGGCCAGCGTGAACTTCAGCGGGGTCAGCAGGGCCTCCATCATCTGCGGCTTGACAGCGAGGAAGATGAGGTCGCACCGGCCTGCCACCTCGTCGTTGATCGTGGTATTGCAGCCCAGTTCGGCGGCCAGTTTCTCCGCCTTGGCAGCGGTGCGGTTGGCCAAATACACGTTCTGCGGGTCTGCTGCTTTGCACACCGCGCGGGCAATGGCCCCGCCCATGTTGCCGCAACCTAAAAATCCAATGGTCTTGAGCATAACAAAAACCTTCTTTCTTAAATTCCACCCGGCCTGCCCCCGCATTGGGGCAGGGGAGATGCTGTTTCATCTCCGCCTCCATTGTAAGCAGACGGGGGCTGAAAATCAAGAGGGGAAGGGCCTGCTGAAAAAGAATGTTTCAAAAAATGGGCTGGAATGGGAGCACAAACGGTACAAAATTTCGCAATACGGAGCCGTGGTAACAGAAAATTTACCCTGAATTTGGAATTTTTGCTTGCAAATCGTCCTCGGAAAGAGGTATATTATAAAAGGAAGTGTTCTCACTTCTCCGGCTGGGAGGCCGGCCACCACAAACAGCAGTGCGCGCGGCGCGGCTGGGAAAGGATGGAGGTTGTGTCACAGACGACAAAGAGGGCTCTGGAAGCATCGCTGAAAAAGCTGCTGCTCCAGAAACCCCTGAACAAGATCACGATCAACGATATCACGGAGGACTGCGGGGTCAACCGCATGACGTTCTACTACCACTTCAAGGATATCTACGATCTGGTGGACTGGATCATGGTCGAAGACGCCGCAAAGGCGCTGGAAAACAAGCCCACGTTCGATACCTGGACGGAGGCGTTTCTGGACCTCCTGCACCAGGTGCAGGAGAACAAGGTGCTGGTGATGAACGTCTACCGCTCGATCAGCCGGGAGCAGGTGGAACAGTACTTATATAAGCTGCTGGACCCCATGCTGCGGGAGTTCATGGAACGCGGGATGCAGGGGATCACCGTGCAGGATGACGATGTACAGTTCATCGTGGATTTCTACAAGTATGCGCTGGTGGGCATGGCACTGGAATGGATCCGCAAGGATATGAAGGAGGACCCCGTCCGGATGACGGAACGGCTGAATATCCTGATCCGTGGCGATTTCCAGCGTGCGCTGAACCGGTTCCGCACCGACCGCAGCCCCTCGGAACTGGATGATTGATGAAAATTTAGACAGAAGAAGCATTGTGATGGGTTTTCCATCACGGTGCTTTTTCTGTTTATGGAACCTTTTTTGACAACATGGTACAGTACCATCAGCGCAAACTATAAGACGAAAGAAACCACAACAAACGGAGGGAATAACATGTATTATTCCAGTGGTAACTATGAAGCATTTGCGCGGCCGCGGAAACCAAAGGACGTAGACCGCAAGTCGGCCTACCTCGTCGGCACCGGGCTGGCTGCCCTCACGGCGGCCTGCTATCTGGTGCGGGATGGTCAGATGAAGGGTGAACATGTCCACCTCTTTGAAAAAGGGGCCATCCCCGGCGGCGCATGCGATGGTTATCAATACCCCGGCATCGGCTACGTGATGCGGGGCGGGCGCGAGATGGACGATCATTTCGAGGTCATGTGGGACCTGTTCCGCTCCATTCCGTCGATTGAGACCGAGGGCGTCAGTGTGCTGGATGAGTACTACTGGCTGAACAAAAAAGACCCGAACGTCTCACTCTGCCGTGCGACCGAACAACAGGGCCGGGATGCCCACACCGACGGCCGGTTCGGCCTGTCGGACAGGGGCTGCATGGAGATCCTGAAGCTCTTCTTCACCCCGGACGAGCAGCTGTACGACAAGCGGATCACCGACGTGTTCGACGCAGAAGTCCTCGGTTCGAATTTCTGGCTCTATTGGCGGACGATGTTCGCCTTTGAGAACTGGCACAGCGCATTGGAGATGAAGCTCTACCTCAAGCGCTACGTCCACCATGTGGGCGGACTGCCGGATCTCCGGGCGCTCCGGTTCACGAAGTACAACCAGTATGAGTCGATGATCCTGCCCATGATCCGCTATCTGGAGGGCTACGGGGTCCGGTTCCACTACAACACGAAGGTGACGAACATCGAGTTCGACTGTGCGGACGGCAAAAAGCAGGCCCGCACCATCTGCCTTCTGGTGGACGACCACGAAGAGCGGGTGGACCTGACCGAAAACGATCTGGTCTTCATCACCAACGGCGGCTGCGTCGAGAACAGCTCCATCGGTGCGCAGGACCAGCCCGCTGCGCTGGATACGGTGCTCCACCCCGGCAATGGCTGGGATCTGTGGAAGAAGATCGCCGCGCAGGACCCCGCCTTCGGCCACCCGGAGAAATTCTGCTCTGACCCGGAGCAGACCAACTGGATGAGCGCCACCGTGACCACGCTGGACGAGCGGATCGTGCCCTACATCCAGAACATCTGCAAGCGGGACCCCTTCAGCGGCGGGGTCGTCACCGGCGGCATCGTGACCGTCCGGGACTCCAACTGGCTGCTGAGCTGGACCTTCAACCGCCAGCCGCAGTTCCGGAATCAGCCCAAAGGCCAGCTCGTGGGCTGGCTCTACGGCCTGTTCAGCGACACGCCCGGCAACTACGTGAAGAAGCCCATGCGGGACTGCACCGGCAAGGAGATCTGCATGGAGTGGCTGTATCACCTCGGTGTGCCGGAACCGGAGATCGAAGATCTGGCCGAGCACAGCGCCAACACGGTGCCCGTCATGATGCCGTACATCACGGCCTTCTTCATGCCCCGCGCAGCAGGCGACCGGCCCGCTGTGGTGCCGGAGGGCGCGGTGAACTTCGCGTTTCTGGGGCAGTTCGCAGAGACCCCGCGTGACACCATCTTCACCACCGAATACTCCATGCGCACCGGCATGGAGGCGGTGTATACCCTGCTGGACATCGACCGGGGCGTACCGGAGGTCTGGGACAGCACCTACGACGTCCGCGACCTGCTGAACGCAGCCGTGCAGCTGCGGGATGGACGCCCGCTGAGCGACCTCAAGATGCGATGGATCGAGCGGTTCGCGCTCGGCAAAGTCATCGACAGGGTGCAGGAGACCGACCTCGGCCGTCTGCTGCAAGAATATAAGATCATCTGAACGCCGGGTCCTGATCCCGGCGGGGGAGGATGCTCCCCACATCAGAAACGCATTGGAGGAAATTGGAATGAATACCACATTTGATTCTCTGACTCATAAGATGCAGCGCGCCGCACTGAGTAAGACGGCGGATATCGTGCTGTCCCACGTCAACAAGGACCGCGAAAAGGCCATGACCCAGCTGGTGGATGTCGCCAAGACCTTCTATGGCGATTCCTTCAGCGAGGAAACTTATAATCATGCCCGCCAGACCCTCTCAAACCCGGACAGCAAGTGGTCCAGGCTCATCAACTGCATGCTGGACCAGCTGGACCCCAATGTGGCCCGCACCACAGCTCTGAACCTGGGCTATGAGGCCTTCTTCCGTGGCACCAAGACCATCCGTGAGAACCGCGTCAAGTACCAGTGCAACATCCCCTGGCTGATCCTGTTCGACCCCACCTCCGCCTGCAACATGCACTGCGTGGGTTGCTGGGCCGGCGAGTACGGCCACAAGAACAACCTGAGCTTTGACGATATGGACAAGATCGTCTCTCAGGGCAAGGAGCTGGGCGTGTACCTCTACATGCTCACCGGCGGCGAGCCGCTGGTCCGCAAGGCCGACATCCTGAAGCTGGCCGAAAAGCACAACGATGTGCAGTTCGCCATCTACACCAACTCCACCCTGATCGACGATTCCTTCTGCAAGGAGGTCGTCCGTCTGGGCAACATCGCCTTCATGCTGTCCATCGAGGGCACCCCGGAGACCAACGATGCCCGCCGCGGCAGCGGCCATTACGCCGCCGTCATGCACGCCATGGACCTGCTCAAGCAGTACGGTATCCTGTTCGGTACCTCCATCTGCTACACCAGCGCCAACATCGAGGCCGTCACCAGCGATGATTTCATGCGCTTCCTGTGCGACAAGGGTGCGCACTTCGGCTTCTATTTCCACTACATGCCCGTCGGCAACGAGGCAGCCCCTGAACTGATGCCCACCCCGGAGCAGCGCAAGTACATGATCGACCGCATCCGCTATCTGCGCAGCGAGGCTTGCGACATCCCGTTCTACCCGATGGACTTCCAGAACGACGGCGAGTTCGTCGGCGGCTGCATTGCGGGCGGCCGCAACTACTTCCACATCAACTCGGCTGGTGATGCGGAGCCCTGCGTCTTCATCCACTATTCCAATGCCAACATCCACGACAGCAGCATTCTGGAGATTCTTCAGAGCCCGCTGTTCATGGCGTACCACAACGGCCAGCCCTTCAACAAGAACCATCTGCGTCCCTGCCCCATGCTGGAGAATCCCGAACTGCTGCGGAAGATGGTCCACGAGACCGGCGCCCACAGCACCGACCTCCAGAGCCCGGAGACGGTGGACCACCTGTGCGACAAGTGCAAGGCCTACGCTGACAACTGGCAGCCCATGGCCGACGAGATCTGGTCTCACACCAAGATCCGCGAGAGCCGCTACGAGAATTATAAGGACTGGAAGCCCGGCCAGCAGTAAGCACACAGAAGCGCTGGATCTGCATCGGGTGCAGCCGTCCTGAACCAAAACCTCCCGCTTCTCAGAGCGCTGCGACAGCGCCGGGAAGCGGGAGGTTTTTTGCGCGATAAAATGGCCCCATCTCCCGCAGGAGACAGGGCCGGGGCATTCGATATAGATGACGGAACTTATTCGTCGTCGGGGTCGCCGAAGTTGTCGTGGTAGGTCGTGACCAGTTCCATCTCCTCATTGCGGCGCAGGCCGTGGAAGACGAATTTCTTGAGCACATCGTAGATGACCGCGAAGAGCGGCACACCGATGATCATGCCCACAAAACCCCACAGGCCGCCGAACAGCAGGATGGCGAACAGCACCCAGAAGCTGGAAAGGCCGGTGGTGTTGCCCAGGATCTTCGGCCCGATGATGTTGCCGTCCACCTGCTGCAGGACCAGAACGAACAGGACGAACCAGAGCGCCTTGATGGGGTTCTGGATGAGGATGAGCAAGGTGGCCGGGATGGCACCGATGAAAGGCCCGAAGAAGGGGATCACGTTGGTCACACCGATGATGACCGAGACCAGCAGCGCACTGGGGAACTTGAAGATGAGGCAGGCGATATAGCACAGCACCCCGATGATGGCGGAATCCAGGATCTTGCCGTTGATGAAGCCGCCGAACATCCGGTCAGCGTAACGGATCTCCTCCATGATGAGGTTGGCCCAACGGGGCTTGACCAGACTATAAAGGATGAGCTTGCCCTGCTGCCCGAATTTCTTCCGGCTGGCCAGCAGATACACCGAAACGATGAGGCCGATGACGATGTTCTTCAGGAAGGTCACGAAGCTCATCACGCCCAGCGCTGCACCGCTCAGGAGGCTCTGCATGGAGGGGACCAGCTTCGTCCGGACGATGTTGTCCAGCGTGTCCTGCAGGTTGTCATAGGACGTCTCGATGAAATCCAGCAGCTTCTGGTTGCTGGCGATGATCTCCTGATGGGAAGCCCAGTCCACGAAGTCGTTCAGGTTGTTCCGCGCCGTGTAGTACAGCGTCGTCACGCTGGTGATGAGCTGCGGCACGATCATCATGATCAGCGCATACACCACCAGGATGCCGAACAGCAGCGAGATGGTGACCGCCAGCATGTTGGCCGCAGTTCCCATATTTTCGGGCAGAAGGCGGCGGAGAAAATTCTCCACGCAGTTGCACACCGGCTTGAGCAGATAGGCGATGACCGCGCCGTAGATGAACGGCATCAGGATGCCCGTCAGCTTCGAGATCGCATCCCCGAAGCCCTGAAAGCGGTAGATCAGGAAGAAGAAGAGGATGCTCAGTGATATGGCACCGAATCCCGCGAGCATCCCATACAGGTAGGGTTTGATGTGTGGCTTTTTGTCCATCATGTTTCCGTAGACTCCATTCCTGCCGCGGGCAGCAGGAACGCCCGCAGCATTGTTTAGCGCTTGTTGCTCCTGCGCCAGATGTGCAGTTTTTCAGCTTCGGCGATCAGTTCATCCCGGAAATCGGGGTGTGCAACGCTGATCAATGCTTCGGCCTTTTCCCAGCTGGTCAGGCCCTTCAGGTTCACACAGCCGTACTCGGTGCACAGATAGTGGATATTGGCACGGGTATCGGTGATGATGCTGCCGGTCTCCAGCGTGGGGCGGATGCGGCTCTCGACCTTGCCGGTCTTCTTATTCATAAAGGTAGAGGACAGGCAGATGAAGCTCTTGCCACCCTTGGAAAGGTATGCGCCCAGAACGAAGTAAAGCTGACCGCCTGCACCGGAGATGTGCTTGATACCGGCACTCTCGGCGTTGACCTGACCGAACAGGTCGATATCGACAGCATTGTTGATGGAGATGAAGTTGTCGATGGCCGAGATGCTGCGGATGTCGTTGGTGTACTCCACGGGGGCTGCCATGCACTCCGGGTTGTTGTCGAGGTAATCGTACATCTTCTGGGTGCCGGCACCGAAGGCGTAGACCTGACGGCCCTTGTCCAGATTCTTGTGGCGGCCGGTGATCTTGCCGGCTTTGGCGATGTCCACAAAGGCATCGACGTACATTTCAGTATGGACGCCCAGATCCTTCAGGTCGCTCTGCGCGATTAGGTTGCCGATGGCGTTGGGCATTCCGCCGATGCCCAGCTGCAGGCAGGCACCGTTCGGGATCTGCGGGACGATGAGGTTCGCTACGGCGAGGTCCACCTCAGTGGCCGCACCGGGTGCAGCCATCTGGCCCATCGGCGGGTTGGTGCCCTCTACGACACCGGCCACCTGAGAGATGTGCACCCAGTTCTCGGTACCGCCCAGGCAGCGGGGCATGTTGGTGTTGACCTCGACGATGATCTTTTTGGCCTTTTCGCAGACGGCGCCCAGATGAGAAGCACAGGGGCCGAAATTGAAGTAGCCATGCTCGTCCATGGGCGTGACCTGGAACACTGCCACATCCACGGGGTCTTTGCTGTCGCGGTAGTAGCGGGGCAGCTCCGAATAGCGGATGGGGGAGTAGAAGGAGAAGCCCTGCGCAATGGCCTTGCGCTCAATACCGCCCATGTGCCAGCTGTTCCAGGTCATGTGGGCAGCCGGGTCGTCGATCTGGAAGATCTCCGGCACCCACATCAGGATGCCGCCGCGGAAATTGACGTTCTCCAGCTCCGGCAGACGCTTTGCGATGGCAGCATCGACTGCCACCGGGGTGTTCACAGCCCAGCCGTAGTCCACCCAATCGCCGCTCTTGACCAAGGCAGCGGCCTGATCGGCAGTCATCTTTTTCTGCGCATACAGTTCCGTATAATCCATTATAAACCATCCTCTCCTATAATAACATAAAGGAATTGTAAATTCTTACAACCCAATCCGATAACTTAGTTATAACATTAACAAAGAGAGGAATCAATACTTTCGGAGCAAAAAAGTGACTGGATGGCAATGTGCCTAAAATTCTTAACGATTCAACCGAATTCTTTGGTCTGATAAAAACAAAATTTTTCGAAAAAGGACTTGATAAAATTTTGACGATGTGGTTTACTTATAGCGTAGCAGGGCGGTGCGGAGCAGTGCGTCATGAATCGTTAAAAAAATAGCGATGAGACGCGGCGCCGCAAACAACGTCTTGCAACCCGAACTGGAAAGTGCTATCATGGCAGAACCAAAACGCGCTTTTCACAGCGCACAAGGAGGACACTGGCCGATGGCAACAGCAGTTTATCCCGGATCGTTCGATCCGGTCACCAAAGGGCACCTGGACATCATCAAGCGTGCCGCAAAGATCAACGATCACCTGATCGTCGCCGTGCTCATCAACAGCGCCAAGCACCCTCTGTTCACCGTAGAAGAGCGGGTGGCCCTGCTGCAGGAGTGCTGCAAGGACATCCCGAACGTCACGGTGGAGAGCTTTGACGGCCTGACCGTGGAGTTTGCCAAAAAGCGCCGCGCTTCGGTCATGGTGCGGGGTCTGCGGGCGGTCACGGATTTCGAAAACGAGATCCAGCTGGCGCAGACGAACCATGCACTGATGCCCGGCATTGAGACGATGTTCCTGGCGACCAGCATCAAATGGAGCTACCTTTCCTCGACGATCGTGAAAGAGGCTGCCCGCTACGGCAGCAATATCTCCAAGTTCGTCACGCCCAATGTGGAAGCCGCCGTCGAACAGAAGATGGCCGCGCTCCGGGCGAAAGGGGAGCAGCCCTGAATCCGTTTCTTATGTGCAAACGCCGCTGGCGTTTCTATAAAATTGGTTCCTAAAACCCACCAATATACACACAAATCAGGAGGCTATTAACATGAAGAAAGTTGTTATCGCATCTGCATGCCGTACCGCCATCGGTAAGTTCGGCGGCACTCTGGCAAACGTTCCCGCAGCTGAGCTGGGCTCCATCGTCATCAAGGAGGCCCTGAACCGTGCTAACGTGAAACCCGAGCAGGTCGATCATGTTTACATGGGCTGCGTCATCCAGGCTGGTCTGGGCCAGAACGTCGCTCGTCAGGCTTCCCTGAAGGCAGGCCTGCCCATCGAGACCCCCGCTGTCACCGTCAACGTGGTCTGCGGCTCCGGTCTGAACTGCGTCAACATGGCTGCGCAGATGATCGAGGCTGGCGATGCCGACATCGTCGTTGCAGGCGGCATGGAGAACATGGACATGGCTCCCTTCGCTATGATGAAGGGCCGCTACGGCTACCGTATGGGCGCTCCCATGGGCAAGAGCGAGCTGGTCGATACCATGGTCAACGATGCTCTGTGGGATGCCACTGGCTTCAACAAGCACATGGGCATGACCGCTGAGAACGTTTGCACCAACGAGACCTATCAGAAGAAGTACGGCTACAACCCCATCACCCGCGAGCAGCTGGATGAGTTCTCTTACAACAGCCAGGTCAAGGCAGACAAGGCCATCAAGGACGGTGCCTTCAAGGACGAGATCGTTCCCGTTGTCATCAAGGGCAAGAAGGGCGACACCGTGTTCGATACCGATGAAGGCCCCCGTCTGACCCCGATCGAGAAGCTGGGCACCCTGAAGCCCGCCTTCACCAAGGACGGCATCGTGACCGCCGGCAACTCTTCCGCCATCAACGACGGCGCTGCTGCTCTGGTCATCATGAGCGAGGAGAAGGCTAAGGAGCTGGGCGTGAAGCCTCTGGCTACCTGGGTTGCCGGTGCTCTGGCAGGCGTTGAGCCCGAGGTCATGGGCCTGGGCCCCATCGCTGCTACCAAGAAGGTCATGGCCAAGACCGGCATGACCGTTGCTGATATGGATCTGGTCGAGGCCAACGAGGCATTCGCAGCACAGTCCATCGCAGTCGGCGAGGCTCTGGGCTTCGATAAGGACAAGCTGAACGTCAACGGCGGCGCAATCGCTCTGGGCCACCCGGTCGGCGCTTCCGGCGCTCGTATCCTGGTCACTCTGCTGTATGCAATGAAGCACCGTGGTGCCCACAAGGGTCTGGCTACCCTGTGCATCGGCGGCGGCATGGGCTGCGCTACCATCGTCGAAATGGACTAAACGCTGGAGGCACTCCAGATATCAGGATCGCCCGCGCAGGCGGACTTCTCCTGCGCGGGGCTGTTCTGAAACGAAGAATAAGACTTTGAATGGAGGTCTTCACAATGGCATTTGTTAAAACCGAAGTGCAGGGTGCTGTCGAGATCATCACCATCGACCGCCCCAAGGCACTGAACGCACTGAACCCTGAAGTTCTGGCAGACCTGAAGGCAGCGTTTGAGGCTGTCGATCAGGACGCCATCCGCTGCATCGTTCTGACCGGCGAAGGCGACAAGAGCTTCGTGGCCGGTGCAGACATCGGTTCCATGAGCACCATGACCAAGGCAGAGGGCGAGGCCTTCGGCAAGCTGGGCAATGATGTCTTCCTGATGATCGAGCATTTCCCCATCCCTGTGATCGCAGCCGTCAACGGCTTCGCACTGGGCGGCGGCAATGAGCTGGCCATGAGCTGCGACATCCGCATCTGCTCGGACAACGCCGTCTTCGGCCAGCCGGAAGTCGGTCTGGGCATCACGCCGGGCTTCGGCGGCACCCAGCGTCTGGCACGTCTCGTCGGCATGGGCATGGCAAAGCAGCTGGTCTATTCGGCCCTGAACATCAAGGCCGATGAGGCTTACCGCATTGGCCTGGTCAACGCCGTGTATCCCCAGGCTGAGCTGATGGAGAACGTCCTGAAGCTGGCCAACAAGATCGCAAAGAACGCCCCCATTGCAGTGCGCAACTGCAAGAAGGCCATCAACGACGGCATCAGCCTTCCCATTGAGAAGGCAGTCGAGGTCGAGGAAAAGCTGTTCGGCGACTGCTTCGAGACCCACGACCAGAAGGAAGGCATGGCCTGCTTCCTGTCCCGTGAGAAACCGAAGCCCAAGGCTGTTTTCACCAACAACTGAGAAGTACATTTGAATTTGTAATCTGAACCCTTCTGCATCCCGGTTCCTACCGGAGAGGGAACCGGGGAGCAGGGGGATATGAATAAAGGAGAGATATCCTATGAAGATCGGTGTTATTGGCGCTGGCACGATGGGCCAGGGCATTGCAAAGGCATTCGCTCAGGTCGAGGGCAACAGCGTTGCTCTGTGCGACATCAAGCAGGAGTGGGCCGAGAAGGGCCTGGCAAAGATCAAGGCTGGCTATGACAAGCTGGTCGCAAAGGGCAAGATCCCCCAGGAGAAGGCGGACGCGATCGTCGCCGCTATCACGCCGGGCCTGAAGGAAGACCTGTGTGCAGACTGCGACCTGGTCGTCGAGGCTGCATTCGAGGACATGAAGGTCAAGCAGACCACCTTTGGTGAGCTGGATAAGATCTGCAAGCCGGAGTGCATCTTTGCTTCCAACACCTCTTCTCTGTCCATCACCGAGATCGGCAAGGGCCTGAGCCGCCCGCTGGTCGGCATGCACTTCTTCAACCCCGCCGACCGCATGAAGCTGATCGAGGTCATCGCAGGCTGCAACACTCCTGCTGAGACCGTTGAGAAGATCAAGGAGATCTCGGTCGCCATCGGCAAGAACCCCGTTCAGGTCAACGAGGCAGCCGGCTTCGTCGTCAACCGCATCCTGATCCCCATGATCAACGAAGCAGCCTTCATCAAGATGGAGGGCGTTTCCGACATCGCTGGCATCGACACTGCCATGAAGCTGGGTGCAAACCACCCCATGGGACCCCTGGAGCTGGGCGACTTCATCGGCCTGGATATCTGCCTGGCCATCATGGACGTCCTGTACCACGAGACCGGCGACAGCAAGTATCGTGCCTGCCCGCTGATCCGTAAGATGGTCCGCGGCGGCAACCTGGGCTGCAAGACTGGCAAGGGCTTCTACGTTTACAACGCAGACCGCACCAAGACCCCGGTCGATCAGCTGTAATTTCTGAAAACATTTCTCCCGGCTGCGGGGAAAGCGGCCGGGAGGAATTTGTTTGCAAACCGGGTTCGCCGCAACAAGCGCCCGGCCTATGAAAAATTAGACCCGTTAGGAGGATATAGCGATGGATTTTACTCTGTCCAAGCAGCAGCAGATGGTGCAGAAAATGTACCGCGAGTTTGCTGAAAACGAAGTCAAGCCTCTGGCTAAGAAAGTTGATGCAGAAGAGTACTTCCCCAAAGAGACCGTCGAAAAGATGGGCAAGCTGGGCATGATGGGTATTTACTTCCCCACCTCTGTCGGCGGTGCAGGCGGCGACGTGCTGTCCTACGTCATGGCAGTGGAAGAGCTGAGCAAGGTCTGCGGCACCACCGGTGTCATCGTCTCTGCTCACACCAGCCTGTGTGCTGCTCCCATTTATGAGAACGGTACCCCGGAGCAGAAGGCAAAGTATCTGCCCAAGCTGTGCAGCGGCGAGTGGCTGTGTGCATGCGGCCTGCCCGAGCCGGGTGCCGGCACCGATGCACAGGGCCAGCAGACCATTGCAAAGGAAGAGGATGACTGCTGGGTGCTGAACGGCTCCAAGATCTTCATCACCAATGCAGGGTTCGCCGATGTCTTCATCGTCATCGCAGTCACCGACCATGTGCTGGACAAGAAGGGCCGTCCCACCAAGCTGTGCTCCGCTTTCATCGTCGAGCGCACCGATCCGGGCTTCTCGGTCGGCAAGGCTGAGGATAAGATGGGCATCCGCGGTTCCTCTACCTGCGAGCTGATCTTCGAGGACTGCCGCATCCCGAAGGATCGTATGCTGGGTGTGCGCGGCAAGGGCTTCCAGCTGGCTATGGCTACTCTGGACGGCGGCCGTATCGGTATCGCTTCCCAGGCTCTGGGCATCGCCGAGGGCGCTCTGGATGAGACCGTTGCTTACGTCAAGGAGCGCAAGCAGTTCGGCCGCCCCATCGCTGCATTCCAGAACACCCAGTTCGAGCTGGCTGAGATGAAGGCCCGCGTCGAGGCTGCCAAGTATCTGGTCTATGCCGCTGCTCTGAAGAAGCAGCAGGCTATGGACGGCGCAAAGGTCCGTTACAGCGTGGAAGCTGCTCAGGCCAAGCTGATCGCCGCCCGCACCGCAAGCGACGTGACCCGCCGCTGCCTGCAGCTGTTCGGTGGTTACGGCTACACCCGTGACTATCCCATTGAGCGCATGATGCGTGATGCCAAGATCACCGAGATCTACGAGGGCACCAGCGAAGTGCAGATGATGGTCATTTCCGGCGCGCTGCTGAAGTAAGGGAGGTAAGATTTACAATGAAAGCAATCGTTTGTGTAAAGCAGGTTCCTGATACCTCCGGTAAGGTGTCCGTCAAGCCGGATGGCACCCTGGACCGTGCCTCTATGGCAACCATTACCAACCCCGATGACCTGAACGCTCTGGAGGCTGCTCTGAAGCTCAAGGACGCCACCGGCTGCGAAGTCGTTGTCGTCACCATGGGCCCGCCGCCGGCCGAAGGGATGCTGCGTGAGCTGCTGGCCCGCGGTGCCGATAAGGCTGTTCTGGTCTCCGGCCGTGAGTTCGGCGGTTCCGATACCTTCGCGACCAGCCAGATCCTGGCCGCTGCCGTCAACAAGATCGGCGTTGGCCCGGAGGATGTCGTCTTCTGCGGCCGTCAGGCAATTGATGGTGATACCGCACAGGTCGGCCCCCAGATCGCTGAAAAGCTGCATCTGCCCCAGGTCACCTACGTTGCCGACATCCAGAAGGATGGCAACACCCTGACCGTGAAGCGTATGCTGGAAGACGGCTACATGATGGTCAAGGTCCAGACTCCCTGCCTGCTGACCTGCATCAAGGAGCTGAACGAGCCCCGTTACATGAGCGTCAACGGCATCTTCACCTGCTACGACAAGCCCATGGAAGTGTTTGATTACAACGCTCTGAAGGATGATCCGCTGATCGAGGTCGATACCATCGGCCTGAAGGGTTCTCCGACGAACGTCTTTAAGTCCTTCACTCCTCCGCAGAAGGGCGCAGGCACCATGCTGACGGGCGACGACACCGCCGCACAGCTGGCTGGTATCCTGGCCAAGAAGCACCTGATCTGATGAAAGGAGCATAGGATTACAATGGCTGATTTTAACGATTACAAGGGCGTTTGGGTCTTCTGCGAGCAGCGCCAGGGCAAACTGATGTCCACCGATTTCGAGCTGGTCAGCGAGGCTCGCAAGCTGGCTGACGAGCTGGGCTGCGAGGTCACCGGCCTGCTGCTGGGCGACAACGTGGAAGGCATCGCCAAAGAGCTGGGCGGCTATGGTGCCGATCAGGTCATGGTCTGCGACAGCCCGCTGCTGAAGGACTACACCACCGACGCATACGCCAAGGTCGTCTGCGATATGGTCAATGTGTACAAGCCTGAGGTCCTGCTGATCGGCGCGACCAACATTGGCCGCGACCTGGGCCCCCGCTGCGCAGCCCGCCTGCACACCGGCCTGACCGCAGATGCGACCCATCTGGACATCGACACTGCAAAGTACATCGATTTCCTGAAGGAGAGCTCCACCATCGACCTGTCCAAGCAGAAGTTCGATATGGAAGACCGCAACCTGAAGATGACCCGTCCCGCATTCGGCGGCCATCTGATGGCTACCATCATCTGCCCTCGTTTCCGTCCGCAGATGTCCACCGTCCGTCCCGGCGTCATGAAGAAGGCTCCCTTCGATCAGGCCAAGGCCGATGCCTGCCAGATCGTGAAGCCCGCCTTTGAGCTGGCTGCTTCCGACATCAAGACCGAGGTCCTGAGCGTCGAGAAGGCTGCTGAGAAGCTGGTCGATCTGATCGGTGCCGACGTCATCGTCTCGGTCGGCCGCGGCATCAGCAAGGATGTCAACAAGGGCATCGAGCTGGCCGAGCAGCTGGCAGCTGCACTGGGCGGCGGCGTAGTCGGCGCATCCCGTGCCGTCACCGATGCAGGCTGGATGACCGCTGACCATCAGGTCGGTCAGACCGGAAAGACCGTCCACCCCAAGATCTACGTTGCTCTGGGTATTTCCGGTGCCATCCAGCACACTGCTGGTATGCAGGATTCCGAGTGCATCATCGCCGTCAACAAGAACGAGTCTGCTCCCATCTTCGGTGTGGCAGATTACGGCATCGTCGGCGATCTGTTCAAGGTCGTGCCGGAGCTCATCAAGCAGGTCGAGGCAGCCAAGGCCGCTGAATAATTTGATCTTCTGAGATCCTGATTTGTGGAACACCGCCGCACAGTGGAAACGCTGTGCGGCGGTGTTTTTTGCGCATATCTGCCCGCCGCAGCGCATACAGTCTGGTATGTGCTATGCCAAACGGACAGGAAAGGAGCGCACAGGATGGAACTGAAGGTCTTTCGGGATGCGCTGCCCGCTGCGGGTGCGAACTGCACCGTCAAGGCGGAGCTCCCGCTGGAAACGGAGATCCTGATCTCCGATTATCTTCCGCCGGTGTTCAAGCTGGTCAAATGCTTTGCGAAACCGGTGGTGCTGCAAAAGCAGCTGCAGCCCGGCAAACTGACGCTGGAAGGCTATCTGCGCTGCATCGTGTATTACCAGGGTCACCTCTTTGCTGGCCTTTCCGTGTTGGAGCAGAAGCTGCCCTTCAACAAGGTGCTGGAACTGCCGGAGTTTGCCTTTACTGCATGGACGGCTCAGGTGGAGGGCCAGACCGAATACCTGAACTGCCGCTCGGTCACGCCCCGCCGCATCGAGGTGCGGGGAGCCTTTGGTCTGGTGGCGTCGGTCTACACCCAGCAGAAGACCGAGGTGCTCACGGCGCTGGCCGACGGCGGCATCGAGCAGCAGCTGACCACACTGGAGGGCGTCCGCCGCGCGGCCGTGCTCGACAAGCTCATCACGGTGGAAGGTGAGCTGGCCTTTCCGTCGCCGCCTGCCGCCATCCTGGACATTGCCGGGACAGCCTCCCTCCACGACCTCAAGGTCCTGAATGCCAAGGCTGTGGCCAAGGGGACCCTGCACGTTCTCTGCGCCTGGCGGGCAGAAGGGGAAAGCGCCCTGCAGAGCCAGAGCCTGGACCTTCCCTTCAATCAGGTGTTGGATGTGGAGGGCCTCAGCGAAGACTGCCGCTGCCTCTGCGTGGCCGAGCCGGTCGGGTTCACGGCCACACAGGGGGAGGGGGAAGCCCCCGGTTCCCTCAGCGCCACCGTGATGCTGCGTCTGCGGGCGTGGCGGCCCTACCAGCTGCAATGTGTGGCCGATGCCTTCTCGACGCAGTTTGAGACGGAGCCTGTGATGCAGAATCTCCGCACCGAAGCGCTACTCTGCGCCCTGAACGAGACGGCCACCCTGACCGGGTCCGGCCCGCTGCCGGATGCCGGGGCAAAGATCCTGGCCTGCTTTGCGGCCATCGGCCCGGCGCAGCTGCTCTGGCAGGAAACTGGCTGGGTGGTGGCGGCGCGGGTTCTTGTGACGGCGTTTGGCGAGAACAGCCTTGCTGAGCTGGAAAGCTACGAAAAGCCGCTGGAGCTGGCCCTGCCCATCCCGGCCGAAGCCGCCGAGACCGCAGCGCTCTATCCGGAGTGCTGGCTCAGCGTCGAAGACCTGCAATGCAGCTGCACGGGCGGTGCGCTGGATGTCTCGGTGACGGTCCGGGTGGAGGGTGCCATCCTCAGCCGCAGGCAGGCTTCCTGCGTGGGCAGCATTGCGCTGGGGGAGAAGCTGGCCCCTGCCGACCCGGAGATCTCCCTCCGCATCTATTACGCACAGGCCGGGGAAGCACTGTTTGCCATTGCAAAACGCTACCATGTTTCGCCGGGGCAGATGCTTGCCGCAAACGACCTCGCTGAGGGCACAGCGGCCATCGAAAAAGCACAGCGGCTTCTGATTCCCGGTGCATGACCATAAAAATGTCCGCACTTGTATCTCATGCGCGGACATTTTTGCTGGTAAAGTATGACTTATGAACAAAAAGTGAACAAAAAGACAACAAGCCCTCTCCCAATTCGACACAGGCTTTGTTATAATAATTTTTGTCGTTTGAAAACCGGTTTGTTCAAAGGAGAAGTTTATGATCAAAAATATTGAGTTGGAGAAGGCGGCTTACGACTTCAAAGCCAAGATGCCCCTTCGCCAGGCGATCCCGCTGGGCCTGCAGCATGTGTTCGCCATGTTCGTCGGCAACCTGACCCCGCTGCTCATCATCACGAGCGCCTGCGGTCTGGCGGGCGGCGAGTTCGCTGACCTGCAGATCAGCCTGCTGCAGAACGCCATGTTCGTGGCCGGCATCGTCACGCTGGTGCAACTGTTTTCCATCGGCCCGGTCGGCGGTCAGGTCCCCATCATCATGGGCACCAGCTCCGGCTTCCTGGGCGTGTTCAACAGCGTCGCGGCTTCCATGGGCGGCGGTGTGCTGGCCTATGGTGCCATCATGGGTGCGTCCATCCTGGGCGGCCTGTTCGAAACCGTGCTGGGCTTCTTCCTCAAGCCCCTGCGCAAGTTCTTCCCCTCGGTGGTCACGGGCACGGTCGTGCTGTCCATCGGTCTGTCGCTGATCTCGGTCGGTGTCAACTCCTTCGGCGGCGGCAACGCAGCCAAGGACTTCGGCTCCATGGAGAACCTGCTGCTGGCCGTCTTCGTGCTGGTGGTCATCCTGTTCTTCAAGCACTGGACCAATGGCTTTTTGAGCTCTTCCTCTATCCTCATCGGTATCGTGGCCGGTTACATTGCCGCCTTCATCATGGGCTTTATCCTGCCCACCACCGGTGTCACCGCCGACGGTGTGGAGTTCACCAAGGCATGGGTCCTGAATTGGAATAAGGTCGCACAGGCCAGCTGGTTCGCCATCCCCAAGCTCGTCCCGGTCAAGATCATCTTCGATATGCGCGCCATCCTGCCGGTGCTCATCATGTTCATCGTCACGGCCGTTGAGACCGTCGGCGACATCTCCGGCGTCATGGAGGGCGGCATGGGCCGCGAGGCGACCGATAAGGAGCTGTCCGGCGGCGTCATCTGCGACGGTCTGGGTTCCTCCTTTGCCGCCTGCTTCGGCGTCCTGCCCAACACTTCCTTCAGCCAGAACGTTGGTCTGGTGGCCATGACCAAGGTCGTCAACCGCGGTGCACTGGCGACCGGTGCCATCTTCCTGATCCTCTGCGGCCTCATCCCCAAGCTGGGCGCACTGGTCTCCATCATGCCCCAGGCCGTTCTGGGCGGTGCAGCCGTCATGATGTTCTCTTCCATCGTGGTGTCTGGCATCCAGCTCATCACCAAGGAAAAGATGACTCCGCGCACCCTGACCATCGTTTCGGTGGCGCTGGGCGTGGGCTACGGCATGGGTGCCAACGCCAGCATTCTGGCCCATACGCCCCAGCTGTTCCAGCTGATCTGCGGCGAGTCCGGCATCGTCCCCGCAGCCTTCGTGGCCATCGTGCTCAACGTTCTGCTGCCCAAGGACGAAGAGAACGCCTGAGCTTCCTCTTCAGATCAAAAACTGTTTTAGTTCCCGCAGGGCCTCCGGCGTGTCCGCGTCCAGAAGCTCTGCACGGTCTGCGGTGAACACATTGCAGACCCGCTCCGGGTAACGCCGGAGCAGCACACTGCCGCCTTTGCCTTCGGGCAGGGTGCGCAGGGCGGAAAAATAACCGCATCCAAACAGAACGGGGCTTCCGACAAGCGGTTCCGGGTCGTTTTCGGCCTGGAACGCCAGCCGGAAGATTGCCCGCTCTGTTTCTTTTTGTGTCCGGGTGTCGGCCACAAAGGCACACACCAGCGCCTCGACCGTCTCCCGCCGCAGCAGGGGCTGGTCGCCGGGCAGGAAGATGCAGCCCGCAAGGCCGGGCTGCAGAGTGAGCAGTGCTTCCAGCCCCAGCCGGACGGTGTCGTTCCGGCCCGGCAGTGCGTGGCGCAGGCAGGCCACCCCCAGCGTTTGGCAGAGCGTTTCCACCTCTGCCGACCGCGTCACGACGATGCGGCAGGCCAGCTGTGGAGTATCGGTGGCGTCCAGTGCCCGGCAGAGCAGCGGCCGCCCGCCGAAATCGGCCAGCAGCTTGTTGGAGCCAAACCGCCGGGCCAGCCCGGACGCCATGATGACACACCCGATCGGGCGAGAAGTTTCAGACATATAGATCCCTCCGCGTTGACGATTCCGCTTCTCCCCTGGGAGCACGGCGGCAGCGCAGGGCGGACGGAACCGATAATTCTAGTGGTATTATAGCGAAAAATGTGTTAAAATAAAAGCAAACAGCAAAAAAGAGAGGTACTGCGTATGATGACGATCCGGGAATACAAACGAGCGGAAAGTCTTGAAGAAGCCTGGCAGCTCAACCAGAAAAAGAACAATCGGGTCATCGGCGGCATGATCTGGCTCAAGATGGAAAAGATCAATGTCGGCACTGCCATTGATCTGTCCGGTCTGGGGCTGGATACCATCGAGGAGACGGAGGAGCAGTTCTCCATCGGAGCCATGGTCACCCTGCGGCAGCTGGAGCTGGACGCCGGGCTGGCCGCATATACGAACGGAGCAGTGCGGGAGTCCGTGCGGCATATCGTGGGTGTGCAGCTGCGCAACCTTGCCACCGTGGGCGGCAGCATTTACAGCCGCTTCGGGTTCTCGGATGTGCTGACCCTGTTCCTGGCACTGAACGCCTCGGTGGAGCTGTACAAGGGCGGCATCGTGCCGCTGGCCGAGTACGCCACCCGCCCCTACGACCGGGACCTCCTCGTGCGGGTGATCGTGCCGAAGGAACCGGCTGCGTTCTGCTACCAGTCGGTGCGGAACAGCCAGACCGATTTCCCGGTGCTGACCTGCGCCGCCGCCAAAACGGCCGAGGGCTATCGCTTCGCCATCGGTGCCCGGCCGGGCAAGGCAGTGCGGTTTGACCTGACGCCCAACGCGGCCGAGACGCCGGAGCTGCTGGCAGACCGCTTTGCCGCAGAAGTGCGGGCAGCGATCAAGACCGAGAGCAATCTGCGCGGCAGCGCCGAATACCGCAACCATCTGGCCGGAGTTCTGGTCAAGCGTGCGGTCTGCCAGCTGGAAGGGTAACGGAAAGGAGACCACGATGCAAATCACCATCATTCTGAACGGAACCAGAGTTTCCGCCGAGGCCGCCCCGGATACTCTGCTCATTGACTTTGTCCGCAGCCACGGCTGCTACAGCGTCAAGCGCGGCTGCGAGACCGCCAACTGCGGCCTGTGCACCGTCTTTCTGGACGACAAGCCGGTGCTGTCCTGCTCGGTGCTGGCAGCCCGTGCCGACGGCCACCGCGTCACCACGCTGGAGGGCCTGCAGGAAGAAGCTGCCGAATTCGGTGCCTTCATCGCCGATCAGGGCGCAGAGCAGTGCGGCTTCTGCAACCCCGGCTTCATCATGAACGCCCTGGCCCTTTTCCGCGAGAAGGAGTACCCCACCGAGGACGAGATCAAAGAATACCTTGCGGGCAATCTCTGCCGCTGTTCCGGCTACGAGGGCCAGCTGCGGGGCATTCAGGCATTTCTCGCATGGAAACGATCGAAGGAGGCCGCCGAATGAAAAACGTCAACAAACCGTTCCGGAAAAAGGACGCGATGCAGCTCGTGACCGGTAAGCCAGTGTACATGGACGATCTCGCTCCTGCCGACTGCCTCATCGTCAAGCTGCTGCGCTCGCCCCACCCCAACGCCATCGTCAAGACCATCAACACCACGGTGGCCAAAAAGGTGCCCGGTATCGAGGCCATCTTTACCTGGGAGGATGTGGACCAGAACGCCCGCCGCTACACCCAGGCCGGCCAGACCTACCCGGAGGCCAGCCCCTACGACCGTCTGGTCATCGACCGGCACGTCCGCTTTGTGGGCGATGTCGTGGCCATCGTGGCCGGTGCAGATGACAAATGCGTCGAGAAGGCGATGAAGCTCATCAAGGTGGAGTATGAGGTGCTGGAACCAGTGCTGGATTTCCACACTGCCAAGGACAACCCCATCCTCGTCCATCCGGAGGACAACTGGGAGAGCCTGTGCCCCGTGGGTGCGGACAACAAGCGCAATCTCTGCGCCCACGATGAGTGCGGCAGCGGCGATATCGACGCCGTGCTGGCCGACTGCGACGTGGTCATCGACCATGTGTATCACACCAAGGCCTGCCAGCAGGCGATGATGGAGACTTTCCGCACCTGCTGCTATATGGACCTCTACGGCCGTCTGAACATCCTCAGCTCGACCCAGATCGTCTTCCATACCCGCCGCAACGTGGCCAACGCGCTCCACATCCCCAAATCCATGATTCGCGTCATCAAGCCCCGCATCGGCGGCGGCTTTGGTGCCAAACAGACGGCGGTCTCGGCCATCTACCCGGCCTTCGTCACCTGGAAGACCAAAAAGCCCAGCAAGCTCATCTTCACCCGCGAGGAGAGCCAGACCGCTTCCTCGCCCCGCCACGAGATGGAGATGCACGTTCGCCTCGGTGCCACCAAAGAGGGCCTTGTGCGCGGCATCGACCTGTACACTCTCTCGAACACAGGCGCTTACGGCGAGCACGGCCCCACGACGGTGGGCCTGTCGGGTCATAAATCCATCCCGCTGTACGGCAAGGCCGAGGCCTTCCGTTTCGTCAGCGATGTGGTGTACACCAACCACATGTCCGCCGGTGCCTACCGCGGCTACGGCGCAACGCAGGGCCTGTTTGCCGTGGAGTCTGCCGTCAACGAGCTGGCGGCAAAACTCCACATGGACCCGTTCAAGATCCGCGAGATGAACATCGTCCGGGAAGGCGATGTCATGCCCGCCTACTACGGCGCAGTGAACACCAGCTGTGCGCTGGACCGCTGCCTGAAAAAAGTCCACGACATGATCGACTGGGACAACAAGTATCCCGTCCGCGACCTCGGCAACGGCAAGGTCCGCGCCGTCGGCATGGGCATGGCGATGCAGGGGTCCGGCATTTCGGGCATGGACGTCGGCAGCGCGACCCTCAAGGTCAACGATGACGGCTTCTATTCGCTGATCATCGGTGCGGCGGATATGGGCACCGGCTGCGACACCACTCTGGCGCAGATCGCCGCCGAAGTGCTGGACTGCGAGCTGGACGACATCATGGTGTTCGGTGCCGACACCGACGTCTCGCCCTACGACTCCGGCTCCTATGCGTCCAGCACTACCTACGTCACCGGCAAGGCCGTCGAAAAGTGTGCGCTGAAGCTGCGGGCGCAGATCTGCAAGCTGGGCGCGGAGCTGCTTCACTGCGAGGAGAGCGAAGTGGTCTTTGACGGCAAGACCCTCTCTGTGGACGCCGACCCGACGAAAAAGGTCTCTCTGAGCGAGGTGGCATTCGCCTCTCAGTTCGGCCACATGGTGCCGCTGGAGGTCACCGAGACCCACACGTCGCCCCTGTCGCCTCCGCCGTACATGGTGGGTGCTGCCGAGATCGAGCTGGACAAAGAGACCGGCGAAGTCAAGGTCGTGGATTATGCCGCCTGCGTGGACTGCGGCACCCCCATCAACCCCAATCTGACCCGTGTGCAGGCCGAAGGCGGCCTGCTGCAGGGCATCGGCATGGCACTGACCGAGAACATCACCTACGACAGCAGAGGCTGGCCGATGGAAAACTCGTTCATGCAGTATAAGATCCCCGCCCGTGTGGACATCGGCCGCATCCGGGTGGAATTTGAGAGCAGCTACGAGCCCAACGGCCCGTTTGGTGCCAAGTCCATCGGTGAGGTGGTCATCAACACGCCGCTGCCTGCCATTGCGGATGCAGTGTACAACGCCATCGGCACCCGCTTCTATGAGCTGCCCATTACCCCGGAACAGATCGCCATGGCCGTGGAGGAAACCCGCTGAATGCTGTCCGAAGCACAGTTCCCATTTCTGGCTGAAAAGGGCCATGTCGTCTCGCTGGTGGGCGGCGGCGGAAAAACGACGCTGCTCTATCAGCTGTCGGCCCACTGCGCCCGCAAGGGCTGGCGGGTGCTGGCCGCGACCACGACCCACATCCGGCAGCCGGACCACAACATGGCTCATACAGAAGCCGAATGCGGCGCTCTCTGGGCTGCGGGGGAGTATGCCGTTCTGGGCACACCGGACGGCTGCGGCAAGCTGACCGCCCCGCCGCCGGACCTGCTGCACCGCTGGATGCCGCAGGCCGACGCCGTTTTTCTGGAAGCCGACGGCGCGAAACGGATGCCCTGCAAGGCCCCGGCGTCGCGGGAACCGGTGCTGCTGCCGGAATGTGACACCGTGCTGGCCGTGGCCGGGCTTTCAGCTCTGGGCCGCCCTTTGCGGGAGGTCTGCTTCCGGCTGGACGAAGCCTGTGCACTGCTGTGCGCCGCACCGGATGTCCTCCTGACGCCGGAGCTTCTGGCTGCACTGCTGGCCAGCGAAGCCGGTGGGCGGAAGCTGGTGGGAGAACGGGCGTTTTATGCAGTGCTCAACCAGGCGGACGACCCCGCCCGGCGGGCGCTGGGCGAGACGACCCGGACCATCCTGTGGGAACGATATCATGTACAAAGCGTTTTGACGCATTTTGCAAGAGGAGAACGAGCCGAATGAACGAAGAAAAGATCGTGTTCTATACAGGAGGCGGCTGCACCGCCAAACTCGGCGCGGGGGTGCTGAGCCGCATTCTGGAAAAGCTGCCGCGCGGCGAGCAGGACCCAAACCTGCTGGTCGGCTATGACAGCAAGGACGACGCGGCGGTCTACCGCATCACCGATGACCTTGCGCTGGTGCAGACGGTGGATTTTTTTCCGCCCATGGTCGATGACCCCTATACCTTTGGGCAGATCGCCGCAGCCAACGCCCTCAGCGATGTCTATGCGATGGGCGGCGAGGTGAAGACGGCCCTGAATCTGGTCTGCTTCCCGGAGAGCATGGACCTGAACGTCCTGGGCGAGATCCTGCGCGGCGGTGCCGAAAAGGTGGCCGAAGCGGGGGGCATCCTCGCGGGCGGGCACTCCATCGCGGACACCGGCGTTAAATACGGCCTCTCGGTGACGGGTCTTGTGGACCCGCACTGCCTGACCGCCAACGACACCGGCCGCCCCGGCGACCAGCTCATCCTGACCAAGGCGCTGGGCGTCGGGCTCATCTGCACGGCCAACCGTGTGGGCGAAGCCGCGCCGGAACAGATGGAAGCCGCCATCCGCTCCATGACGACGCTGAACAAAACAGCGGCAGAGATCGCGCAGAGGTATGAGGTCCACGCTGCAACGGATGTGACGGGCTTCAGCTTCCTCGGCCACCTGCACGAGATGATGGGCGGGCGGCTCTCCTGTGTGGTGAATGCCAGAGCTGTGCCGGTGCTGCCCGGCGCATGGGAGGCGGCGGACGCCTGCCTGTACACCGCTGCAGGGCAGCGCAACCGCAACCATACCGGCCCGTTCGTCCGGTTTGAGAACGTGCCTTTCCCGATGGAAGAGATCCTGTTCGACCCGCAGACGTCCGGCGGGCTGTTGCTGGCGGCGGCCCCGCAGAAGGCGGAGGCGCTGGCGCAGGAACTGCGTGCGGCGGGCCTGCCTGCCGCCATCGTGGGCGAGATCCGGGACGCACAGCCCACGGAGATCACAGTGAAGTATTGAGAGGAGATAGAACGATGATGTTGAACGTAGATGCACGCGGGGATGCCTGCCCGCTTCCCGTTGTCAAGGCAAAAAAGGCCATCGCTGCGCTGAACGGTGCAGGCGAGGTGGAGGTTTTGGTGGACAATGAGATCGCCGTCCAGAACCTGACCAAGATGGCGCAGCAGAAGGGCTATGGCTCCAGCGCGGAGAAGCTGGCAGAGCGGGAGTACCGCGTCCGGTTCACGGTGGGCGATGCCTCCGCTGCGGCCGAAGAACCTGCCGTCTGCACACCCGATGCCCGCACCGATACCGTGGTGGCCATCGCAGCGGATAAGATGGGCGAGGGGGCCGAGGAGCTGGGCAAGACCCTGCTCAAGGCGTTCGTCTTCTCGCTGACCCAGCAGGAGAAGCTGCCCAGGACCATTTTGTTTTACAACGGCGGCGCGCACCTGACCTGCGAAGGCTCCCCGATGCTGGAAGACCTCAAGGTTCTGGAAGCCGAGGGCGTGGAGATCCTGACCTGCGGCACCTGCCTGAATTTCTACGGTCTGACCGAGAAACTGCGCATCGGCACCGTGACGAATATGTACGTCATTGCGGAAAAAATGCTGAACGCCGGGAACGTGGTCAAGCCGTGATCTACCTCGATCATGCCGCCACCACACTGCAAAAGCCGCCGGTGGTGGGGCAGGCGATGCTCGCGGCTTTGCAAACGGCGGGCAACCCCGGACGCGGGGCGCACGAACCAACCCTTCACGCGGCCCGCATCGTTTACGACACGCGCACGGCGCTGGCAGAGCTCTTCCACGCAGAGGACCCGGCCTGCATCGCCTTTGCGGCCAATGCCACCCAGGCGCTCAACACCGCCATCGGCGGGCTGCTTTCGCCCGGCGACCATGTCATTGCAACGGTCTGCGAGCACAATTCGGTGCTGCGGCCCCTCTACCGCCTGCGGGAACAGGGGGTGCAGCTCAGCTTTGTGGGGGTGGATGACCGCGCCGTTCTGCGGTATGAGCAGTTCGAGCAGCTGGTCCGGCCCAACACCAGAGCAATCGTTGTCACCGGGGCATCGAATGTGACCGGCCATGCCACCGACCTGCCCTTTGTGGCGCAGGTGGCAAAAAAGCACGGCCTTCTGCTGATCGTGGACGCTGCCCAGACGGCGGGGAGCCTGCCCATCGACGTGCAGGCCCTCGGCATTGATGTGCTGTGCTTTACCGGGCACAAGGGGCTGATGGGCCCGCAGGGCACCGGCGGGCTGTATGTCCGGCCGGGGCTGCGGGTCGCGCCGCTTGTTGTGGGCGGCAGCGGGGTGCACAGCTTTGCCGAAGCCCACCCTGCAGAGATGCCCACGGCGCTGGAAGCCGGTACGCTGAATGTCCCCGGTCTTGCCGGGCTGGGGGCCGGGGTGCGCTGGCTGCTGGAACAGGGGGTCGAGGCGCTTCACACCAGAGAAATGGCGCTGACCCGGTCGTTCTGGGAGGGCGTCCGGGAGATCCCCGGCGTCGTTCTGTACGGAACGCTGGCAGCCCCCCGTGCGCCGATCGTCTCGCTGAACCTTGCCGGGGAGGACTCCGCCCGTGTGGCGGATGCGCTCTGGGAGGAATACGGCATCTGTGTGCGGGCCGGTGCTCACTGTGCCCCGCAGATGCACCGGGCGCTGGGCACCGTGGAGCAGGGCGTGGTGCGGTTCAGCTTTTCGCACCAGAACACCGAAGCCGAGGTGCAGTGCGCCGTAAAGGCGGTCCGCGCGCTGGCATTGGAGGAATAAAATGCGAGCAAAACGACCGTATATCGTGCTTTCGTTCCGCGCCACGGTGGATGCCATGGCGTGGGAAAAGCGCTGCCTTGCCGAGCACATCCCCGGTCGGCTCATTCCGCTGCCGCGGGAGCTTTCCGCCGGGTGCGGTCTGGCGTGGCGGATGCTGCCGGAGGACTGGCAGTGCTGGCGGGAGCACTTTGACCCTGCCGCCTACGATGCCGTTGCGCAGGTGGAACAATGATTTGAAAAAAGGAGACCCTTGCATGGAACCCCGAACTTTTTGTGATGCTTTGAACCGTGAGGTGGGCGATTACCTATTGGCTACGGTGCTGGAAGGCGCGGCGCAAGGGGCGCAGCTGCTGTTGTGCGGCGGTGTGCCCGTTTGGCCGGAACATCCGGCGGCGTGTCTGGAAGCACAGCTGCCTGCGCTGCAGCAGGTGACTGCCAGCGGAGTGCAGACATTTGGGGCGCTTCGTGTTTTTGCCGAGCGGTTCGGTGCAGCCCCGCGTCTGGTGGTCTGCGGCGGCGGTCATGTGGGGGCATCGGTGGTGCGGCTGGCAAAGCTGCTGGGTCTGCCTGTCTGCGCCTTAGAGGACCGCCCGGAATTTGCCGGGCAGCTGCGGCAGGCCGGGGCCGACCCGGTGCTCTGCCTGCCCTTTGAAGAGGGCCTTGCAGCAGTTTCCGGCGGAGCAGAGTGCTATTTTGTGGTCGTTACCCGCGCCCACAGCTGCGATGTCCAGTGTCTGACGGCCATTCTGCAAAAGCCCGCCGCCTATGTCGGCATGATGGGCAGCCGGGGCCGCGCGGCTCTGGTGCGCCGTCAGCTGACCGAAGCCGGGCTGGACCCGGCGCGGGGGGAGCAGCTCCGTGCGCCCATCGGCCTTGCCATCGGGGCCAAAACGGCGGAGGAGATCGCGCTTTCCATCCTCGCACAGATCGTGCAGGTCAAGAGTGCCCGCTCGCTGACCGAGGGCTTCCCGCCCGCTATTCTGGAAGCATTCCGGGCGCTGCAAATGCCTGCGGTGCTGGCGACCATCGTGTCCCGCCACGGCTCCACGCCGCGGGAAGTCGGCTCCAAAATGCTGGTCCTGCCGGAGGGCAGGGCCGTGGGCAGCGTAGGCGGCGGCATCATGGAATACCGCATCCAGCAGCTGGCCGGGAAGATGCTGGCCGGGGCGGCAGCGCCCGCCCAATTGGCCGATCTCACCACCGACGGCACAGGCGATGATGCAGCCATTGCGGCCTGCGGCGGCTCCATGCAGGTCTTTTTACAGCGGATCGAACCGGAGGAATGAACGATGAAACAGGAAAAACGGATCGTGGTGCGGGGCGGCGGAGACCTTGCCACCGGCACCATCCACCGGCTCTGGTCTGCCGGGCTGCGGGTGTTGGTACTGGAAGCAGAGCACCCCGCCGCCATCCGCCGTCAGGTGTCCCTGTGCGAGGCGGTCTATGAGGGTGAGACCACCGTGGAGGGCCTGCGAGCCGTGCGGGTGGCTTCACTGGCCGAAGCCGACGCCGTTTGGGCGCAGAACGCCGTCCCGGTTTTGGTGGACCCGAAGGGCAGCTGCCTGGCTGCGGCAAAGCCTGCCGTGCTGGTGGATGCCATCATTGCCAAGAAAAATCTCGGAACCACGCAGGATATGGCTCCGCTGACCATTGCCCTCGGCCCCGGCTTTGTGGCCGGGCAGGATGTGGACGTGGTGGTGGAGACCAAGCGCGGCCACAAACTGGGCCGCATCATCCGGGCAGGCTCTGCTGCGCCGAACTCCGGTGTGCCGGGCGTCATCGGCGGCTATGGGGCCGAGCGGGTCATCCATTCGCCCGCCGCCGGTGTGTTCCGGAATCGCCGCGCCATCGCAGATTTTGTGGAGGCTGGCGAGACCATCGCCCTGCTCGAAACGCCGGAAGGGGAGACCGTCCCTGTCACGACGCAGATCTCCGGCATCCTGCGGGGTCTTCTGCGGGATGGCTACCCGGTGCCGAAGGGCTTCAAGGTGGCCGATGTAGACCCTCGCCGCGAGGAGCTGGAAAACTGCTTCCTCATCTCCGACAAGGCCCGCTGCATCGCGGGCAGTGTGCTGGAGCTGGTGGCTGCTGAGCTTTGGAAATAACGAAAAAACGAGCAAAAGAAAAACCGCCGCCTTCCGGTTATCCCGGAACAGCGGCGATTTTTGCTTGCAGGGGTCAGTTCGTCTCTTCGGTGAGCTTGGTGATGAGCATCTGGTAGATCTCGTTGCCCTTGAGGATGAACTGCTTTTTTACGAGGTCGGCGCTGAGCCGGTCGGGGGTGCCGATGTTCAGGCAGAACAACTCCTGATCCAGCGCTTTGATGGTGCAGCGGATGGTGCAGTGCCCATCCGGCTTTTCGGTGATGCGGGCAGCATACTGTGCCTCCTTGCGGGCCCAGGTCTGGCTGCGCAGCACGGCGGCTACGGCGCGCTCCCGCACACTGCGGGGCAGGTCATAGGCCAGCTCCTGCGCGACCTTGCGCCCTTTTTCGGTGATAGTGTAGCGCCCATCGGTCAGCGTGACCAGCTTTTGCTGGGTGATGTCATCCAGGCAGGAGCCGATCTCAAAATAATTGACCAGCGCTTCCTCCATCAGGGCGTTTTCAATCTCCGTGCGGGTGATCGGCCCGGCATTCTTCACGAGATAACACAGCAGCAACCGGATCTCGGTGCTGTCGGTCAGCCCGCCGGGGCGGACACCGGCGGTAAAAGCGTCGTTAGCGGCCATCGTTCTGCACATCCCCCTCAAGTTTCAGATTGCGAAAAATCATCTTCTCTTTATAGTATAAAGGGTTTTACGCCGGATTGCAAGCCGCAACCGAAAAATCGGTCTCGATCCGCTTGGGGCTGTCGGGCGTGGAGTAGAGCCAGTGGTCCAGGTGGCCTTCGGTGATGAAATAATGCAGTTCGAACCGGTGGCTCTGGCCGAGGCTGTGGTTTACGATGACGAGTTTGATCTTCATTTTTTCCGGCAGGATGTTTTTGATGTAAACACTCACAGCCTGGCCGGGGTGAAGATCCTGGCAGCTCTCGGCCAGCCCGGCCAGATTCGGCGCGATCTCGATGAAGGTTCCGTATTCTTCCACGCTGCGCACGATGCCCACCACCGTTTCGCCCACGGTAAAACCGGCGGCGTTCTCGGCCCAGGTGCCCAGCAGCTCCCGGATGGTCAGGACGAACCGCCCCTGCACATCCCGGCTCTTGATAACGCACAGGATCTGCTGCCCCACGCTGACCCGGTCGGCGGGGGAGGAGATGCGGCTGACCGACATGCAGTCGATGGGGAGCAGGGCGCTGATGCCGCATCCTACGTCGCAGAAAGCTCCGAACGGTTCGATGTGGGTCACGGTGCAGGGCAGGATGTCGCCGGGGCGGAGGGTGTCGAGGTAGTCTGCCTTGCACATCCGCTGCGCCTCGGCGCGGGAGAGCCGGTAGCAGGGCTGGCCGGCCTCATCGGTGCCCAACTCTTCGATGACGAAACAGGTGGGCCGCCCCACCCGCGTGAGCACGGCAATGTCCCGCACACTGCCCGTCTCGGCTCCGTCGGCACACTGCTCAAAGGGCATCACGGCCCGCACCCCGCCCAGTTCGAACCGCAGCTGGCGGGCCGTGTCGAATGCCAGTGCGGTGCTCTGCAAAATTTCGCGGCTGGCCATGGCCGCCCGCAGCTCCGCAGCCGAAAGCCGGTCTGCACTGCGGTAATTTCCTTCGGTACGATAAGTCTGCATCATTCTTCATTCCTCTTTCTGTGCTGTTTTTGTCTTGCGCACCCGCCGTTTTGCCCGGCGGCAGTAAAACCATATGCGCTGACAATTGCATTTTATACGAGTTTGGATTATACTATATCTGTATGCGGCGGCCGATGCAAAATCGGCGCGGGCCGCGATACGGGCCTGTGCCGGAGGGCACAGGCAGGAGGGAGAGCTGTTCATGGATATCGCAGTTGGAGATACCATCCTCACCCGCAAAAAGCACCCCTGCGGAGCGTCCAGCTTCGAGGTGCTGCGGGTGGGCATGGATTTCAAGATCCGCTGCACGGGCTGCGGCCGAGAGGTCATGCTGCCCCGCGCAAAGATCGAAAAAAACATCAAAAAGGTCCAGAAGCCCGGTGCCGCCGAGTGACGAACCGCCACATCCCATGAGAACGATAAGGAGAACTGCACAAGTATGTCAAAACTGTTTTCTCAGATGGATGCGGTCTGCCACCGGTTCGAGGAGCTTTCGGTCCGCCTGAACCAGCCCGAAACAGCGGCGGACCCGGCACTGTTTCGCCGCCTGATGCAGGAATACCATGAGGCCGAGCCAGTGGTGCAGGCCTATCAGGCCCTGACAACGGCGCAGGATCATCTTGCTCAGGCAAAAGCCCTGCTCGAAGGGGAGACCCTCGACCCGGACTTTAAGGAAATGGTACAACAGGAGATCGGCGAAAAAAGTCAGGATGTGGAAAAACTGGAAAATTCTCTCAAAATCCTGCTCCTGCCCAAGGATGTGAACGATGGCAAAAGCGTCATCGTGGAGATCCGCGGCGGGGCAGGCGGCGAGGAAGCTGCCCTGTTTGCCCACAGCCTGATGCGGATGTACACGATGTATGTGCAGAGCCGTGGGTGGGAGCTGGAAGTGCTCAACCTCAACGAGACGGAGCTTGGCGGCGTGAAGGAAGCCATCTTCGCGGTGAACGGCGCAGGGGCATACAACCGCCTCAAGTACGAGAGCGGCGTCCACCGGGTGCAGCGGGTACCGGAAACGGAGACGCAGGGCCGCATCCATACCTCCACGGCCACGGTGGCCGTGATGCCGCAGGCGGAAGAGGTGGACTTTGCGCTGGACCCGAAAGACCTCCGCATCGACACCTTCCGCTCCTCCGGCGCGGGCGGTCAGCACATCAACAAGACGTCCAGCGCCATCCGGGTGACGCACCTGCCCACCGGCATGGTGGTCGAATGCCAGAACGAGCGCAGCCAGTTCCAGAACAAGGATAAGGCGTTGGAGATCCTCCGCAGCCGCCTGTTGGCCCAGAAGCAGAAGGAACAGCAGGATGCCATCAATGCGGATCGTCAGGGCCAGGTGGGCACCGGAGACCGCAGCGAGAAGATCCGCACCTACAACTTCCCGCAGGACCGCTGCACCGACCACCGCATCGGCCTGACCGTGCACAATCTGGATAAGATTTTAGACGGCAATCTGGACGAGATCATTGATGCGCTGGCGACCCATGAGCAGGCCGAAAAGCTCCGCCAGCTCAACACACAAAGCGACAAATAATGCACCTGAAATGGTGTAAAGAATATATACTTTACAGATAGAAAGAACGATGATTCGCATGGAAATGAAAACTGAGATACTACCCGCCAAGGGCGAGGGCATCGCGAAAGCGGCTGCGCTGCTGCGGCGCGGCGAGCTGGTGGCCCTGCCCACGGAGACGGTCTACGGCATCGCAGCCGATGCCCGCAATGGGGAAGCTGTGGCAAAAATCTTTGTGGCCAAGGGCCGCCCGCAGGATAACCCCCTGATCGTCCACATCACCGGCCCGGAGATGCTGCCCGGCCTCGTCAGCGAGGTGCCGGAGCGGGCACAGCTGCTCATGGCGGCGTTCTGCCCCGGCCCGCTGACCATCATCATGCCGCGCGGCCCGGAGGTGGCGGCGGAGTGCTGCGCCGGTTTGGACACCGTCGGCATCCGGATGCCCAGCCACCCCGTGGCCCGTGCGGTCATCGAGGCCAGCGGCTGCGCCTTTGCGGCCCCTTCGGCCAACCTGTCCGGCAAACCCAGCCCAACCAACGCACAGGACGTCTTCACCGATATGAACGGCCGTTTGCCCCTGATTCTGGACGGCGGCGAGTGCGACTGGGGCGTGGAGTCCACGGTCGTGTCGGTCGTGGGCGATAAGCCCACCCTCTTCCGCCCCGGCCACATTACATTGGAAGACCTGGAACGCGCCCTCGGCGAAGAGGTCGAAGTCTCCAAGGCCATCCTCGAAAAGCTCCCGGAGGGCGCGGTCGTCCGCAGCCCCGGCATGAAGTATAAGCACTACGCCCCCAAGGCGGATGTCACCCTGCTGGACGGCACCTTTGAGCAGTTCAAGGCTTACGTGGAGGCCCACATGGACCAGAATCCCAGCTGCCTCTGCTTCACGGGCGAGGCCGAAAAACTCGGTGTGCCCTGTGTGGAGTATGGCCGCGAGGGCGATGGTGCCGACCAGGCAAAGCACATCTTCCGCAGCCTCCGCGCACTGGATGAGCAGGGCGACGGCGTCGTCTATGCTCGCTGCCCGCAGAAAGACGGCCTGTCCATGGCGGTGTACAACCGCCTCATCCGGGCGGCGGCTTTCCGGGTGATCGCGCTATGATCACGCTTGGCATCACGGGCCGCAGCGGCTGCGGAAAATCCACCGTGACCGCGGTATTCTCGGCCCATGGGGTCCCGTTGGCCGACGCAGACCAGATCTCGCGGGAGATGCTGCTGCCGTCTTCGCCGCTGCTGCCGGTGCTGGCCCGGCGGTTCGGGGCAGACATCCTCCGGGCGGACGGCTCGCTGGACCGCCGCCTGCTGGCAGACCGTGCGTTCGCATCGCCGGATGGCAAAGCGGCGCTGGACGCCATCACCCACCCGGAGATCGTCCGCCGCATCCGCGCCGCCAAACAGGCTGCCGAAGAGGCGGGGGCTTCGCTCTTTGTGCTGGATGGTGCGGTCATCGTCGGGACAGAGGCCGAAGCCGAGTGCGACCGTCTGGCTGTGGTGACGGCTCCATTTGAAACGAGCGTGGCCCGCATCGCAAAGCGGGACGGCATCGCGCCCGAAATGGCAGCGCGCCGCCTGAACGCCCAAACGCCCGAAGAAGCCCTGCTGGCCCGCGCCGATTACGTTCTGCGCAACGACGCAGACCTTGCCGCACTGGAAGCAGCTGCGAACGCGCTTTGCGAGCAGCTGCTGGCGGAAGGCGGCACGAAAGGTGGTGCGCGACCCTCGGTTTGAATGCGAAGAGATTTTTGAACGGCCTCGTTCTGGTGTTTCTGGTGACGCTGGGCATCCTCTGCCTGCCGCCGGTGCGGACGCGGGTGGAAAAAACGCTCTATCCCTGCAAATATTCCGCCCTTGTGGAGCAGTACGCTGCCGAGTACGACCTCGACCCGCTGCTGGTCTACTCCTTCGTCCGGACGGAGAGCGGCTTTGACCCGGATGCTACATCCAGCGTCGAGGCCCGCGGCCTGATGCAGATGACCGAGGAAACCTTCCTCTGGCTGCGCAGCAAGATCGCGGAAGGGGAAAACGTCACCTTCGGGGATCTGTATGACCCCGCTGTCAGCCTGCGGTTCGGCTGCTACTACCTCCATCTCTGCATGGAGCGCTACGGCGGCGATGTCGCCACAGCGGCTGCGGCCTACCACAGCGGCTGGGGCACGGTGGATGCGCTGCTGCAAAAGGAAGAACACTCCGCCGACGGCATCACGCTGCAGGGCTTTCCCTACAACCAGATGCACCACTACGTGGAAAAGATCACCGCCTGCTATGCAGTGTATCAGAATCTGTATGGCACTTGATCCGCTTGAACCGGGTCTCCCGGTTTGAAATATTTAGGAATATAGAAACAGAAAGGCAGGAGAAATTCTATGGCAGAAAAAACTCCGACCCAGCAGCTGGCCGAAAAGCTGCTCTATAAGCCTGCTTACGTCGCCGACAAGGATGCAGACGTCAAGCAGAAGGCACACGCTTTTGCCGAGGGCTACAAGAAGTTCCTCGACAACGGCAAGACCGAGCGCGAAGTCGCCGCCGAGAGCGAGCAGATGCTCAAGGATGCCGGCTACGTGGAGTTCGACCCCAAAAAGACCTACCAGCCCGGCGATAAGGTCTACTTTGTCCAGTTCAAGAAGGCTGTCGTGGCTTCCACCATCGGCACCCGCAGCTTTGAGGACGGCTTCCGTCTGGTCATCGCGCATACCGACAGCCCCCGTCTGGACCTGCGCCCGACCCCGCTGTATGAGTCCGACCACCTGAGCTACTTCAAGACTCACTACTACGGCGGCATCCGCAAGTATCAGTGGGGCACCATGCCGCTGTCTATCCACGGCGTCTTCACCCGCGACGACGGCACCACCGTCACCGTCCGCGTCGGCGAGGACGAGGGCGATCCCGTCTTCTGCATCACCGACCTGCTGCCCCATCTGAGCGCCGAGCAGAACACCCGCACCCTGAAGGACGGCATCAAGGCTGAGGAGCTGAACATCCTCATCGGTTCCGATGCTGTGGAGGATGAGGACGTCAAGGAAGCCGTCAAGCTGAACACCATGATCCTCCTCCACGAGAAGTACGGCATCACCGAGAAGGAGTTCATGCGGGCCGAGATCGAGATCACCCCGGCTTACAAGTGCCGTGACGTCGGTTTTGACCGCTCCATGGTGGGCGGCTACGGCCACGATGACCGTGTGGACGCTTACCCCGCACTGATGGCTGAGATCGAGACCAAGGCCCCGGCCTACACCACTGTCTGTGTCCTCACCGATAAGGAAGAGATCGGGTCCGACGGTGTGACCGGTATGCAGAGCATGTATGCTTTCCACTTCATGCAGGAGCTGTGCCGCACTGCCGGTCAGGACGACATCCTGGCCTTCCGCAACAGCGTCTGCCTGTCCGCAGACGTCACCGCTGCCTACGACCCGTCTTGGGCCAGCGCCTTCGAGCCGATGAACGGCACCTATGCAGGCCGTGGCGTGGCGATCTTCAAGTACACCGGCGGCGGCAGCAAGGGTTCCGCAAGCGATGCCTGCGCAGAGCTGGTCAGCGATGTTACCCGGATGCTCGACAAGGGCAACGTGGCATGGCAGATCGGTGAGCTGGGCCGTCTGGACCTGGGCGGCGGCGGCACCATTGCCAAGTATGTGGCCAACCGCGGCATCCCCGTGCTGGACATCGGTGTGCCCGTGCTGTCCATGCACTCTCCCTTCGAGGTCATCCACAAGAGTGACCTGTACATGGCATATCGCGCCTTCAGCCTCTTCAACAACGCACAGTAAGCGCCATTGAAAAACCAGTGCCCCGGCAGGTTTTGTGCCCGCCGGGGCATTTTTGCGCTTTTTTGAGGAAAATACTTGACCTTCCACCGACTTTATGGTGTAGTGTAAGGGCGGAGGTGAAGCAAATGAACATCAAACAGGCTTCGGAACAGAGCGGGGTCTCCAGCCCCAACATCCGCTTTTACGAAAAAGAAGGGCTGCTGACGCCTGCCCGCAACCGGAGCAATGCCTACCGGGATTATACCGACGAAGATGTCCGGACTCTGAAACTGATCCGGATGCTTCGGATGCTGGATCTGCCGCTGCCCACCATTCAAAGCGTTCTCCGTGGAGAACAGCCGCTGGCCGAAGCAATCCAGGCACAGCAGGCAGTGCTGGAACAACAGGCCTTCCGGCTGGCGGGTGCGATCCGCTTTTGCGCGGAGCTGACCCGGCAGGCACCCCGGATGGAGCAGCTGGATGTGGACGACTGCCTGAAACGGATGCAGGACCCGCAGGAGCCGGGCGGATTCTTCACCGGCTGGCTCAAGGATTACCGCACGGTGGCAGAAAACGAACAGAAAAAGCGTTTTTATATCGTATCGGAGCAGTCCATCAACACCCCGGAGGACTTTGCAGAAGCGTTGCAGCGCTATGCCGAAGCGCAGGGAAGCCCCCTGCGCATTACAAAAGGCGGGATGTATCCGGAGTTTGAGTGGAACGGCATCCGCTACAAAGCATGGCGGGGGCAGGGCCGCTATTGCGATTCCATCTGCTGCGAAGCGGTCTTCCCGGAGTCGCTTCAAACGGGGCTGCCGCCCAGACGGGAGCGCCTGCTTCGATGGCTTTGGCGGCTGCTCCCTGCGGCGGTGGCCGCTATGGTGTTGGCAGCACTTGCTCTACGCGGCAGAATGTGAACCCCTGATCCCGATACCACTGGATGATGTCCGGCAGGGCCTCGGCGGTGGTGTGGGTGGTGGCGGAATCGTGCATCAGAACGATGCACTGGGTCTGTTCACCGGTCTCCCGTACCACATTGCGGTAGATGGTGGATGCGCTGGGTTTGCCGCCCACAGCATCCTCGGCGCAGACGTTCCAATCCACAGAGGTGAAGCCTTTTTCAGCGGCCTGCGCTTTCAGTTCGCTCATGATGCCTTTGCCGCCGTAGCGTCGGCTGACGGTGTTGGTGCTCCCGCCCGGAAAGCGCAGATAGCGGATGCTCTCGGTATAGACGTAGGGCGCGATGCGCTCCTTCAGCAGGGCAAGGTCCTGCCAGTAGGCGTCCGGGCTCCGGTAGATGTCGCTGTACTCGTGCGAGGCAGAGTGGAATGCGATCTGGTGCCCGGCGGCTTCTGCCTCAGCGAGAAGCGGCAGATACTTCTCGTTGTACCCGGTCGCCACCACAAAAAAGGTGGCCCGGACTCCGGCGGCGTTCAGCGCGGCCAGAACGTCCGGCGTCGTCTTGCTGGGGCCGTCGTCGAAGGTCAGGCAGACCCATTTGTCCGGTGGTGCGGGCGGCGTTTCCGGCACCGACCCGGCCGGCACTTCGCTTGCGGCAGGGGAGATGAAACCTTCGTCCGGGATGGGCGTCAGGTCATTTTCCCGGCACCCGATGACCGGCGCAGAAGCATAGAAACTCCCAAGCCCAAAACCTAAGCCCAGCCCCAGAAATAGAAGGATCGCGCCCTGTAATAAAAACTTTTTCTGCACCTTCACACCAAAAACCTCCTCATGCTGTGAATTTATGAAAAAGCGTCTCCGTACAAGATATGAGAGCCGAAAAATTCTATGAAAAACGCTTGACTTTCCCAGGAGATTATGGTACTATACTTGAGCAGTCCGCACCACGGTTTCACACCTCAGAGATCGGAGATTGCACCAAAACAGTATGCGAAGGTGGCGGAACTGGCAGACGCGCACGTTTGAGGTGCGTGTGGTTTATCCTTGGGGGTTCAAATCCCCTCCTTCGCACCAGATGAGAAACCCGCATGAATGCTTGAAAATCAAGCGCTCATGCGGGTTTTTGTTTGTTTTGGAATGTGCAGATACGAACGAATGCCAGCGGTTTTAACGGCTTCTGACGCTCCCAAAGTCGTCAAAAAGTGGTAGAAAAGTGGTAAAAAAAACAAGAACAGAGGCAAACGTAAAAAGGCTCCACCAAACGGGAAACCGTTCGATGGAGCCTTTTCTTATGCGGAAGAAGGGACTTGAACCCTCACTCCGATGGAACTGGTGCCTAAAACCAGCGCGTCTGCCGTTCCGCCACTTCCGCACGGAGCTTATTAAGTGTATCAAGTTTGCACCCAAAAGTCAATTCCTGCGGCACAATTTTATAATCACATCCCGCGCGGCGCATACTAGCAAAAAAGATTCCGGGGAGATGGCGAACGTGAAACAGCAGGACCGAGCGCACCGAAAGGGCTGGAAGCGGGCAAAGCAGGCGGCAGCATGGCTGGCGCTGCTGCCGGTCGCTGCGCTGGGGTGGCTGTACAGCCGTCTGCCGGACCGCGTCTATCTGACGCCGGGCGAGGTTCTGGTGCTGCCCCGCTTTTCTTATGTGGAGCCACTGGGGGCGCACGGAAGCCAGAATGTCGCCAGCCCCCGCGCGGTGGGAAGCTACCAGACCACCCTCTCGCTGGGCGGCTGGCTGCCGATCAAGACCATCCGGACCATCGTTACCGAGCGGATGCAGGTGACGGTCTGCGGGACGCCGTTCGGGGTGAAGATGTTCTCAGAGGGGGCGCTGGTGGTCGGCTTTTCGGACGTGGAACGCCCCAGCGGCGGCACGGCCAATCCGGCAAAGGAAGCCGGGCTGCGCCTGGGCGACCGGGTCATCCGCATCGGCACGACCGTGACGGAGGACAATGACGCCGTCAAAGCGGCGCTGGAAGCAGCGCAGGGGCAGGCGGTGGAGGTCGTGTATATCCGGAACGGAGAGCAGCTCCGCACGACGCTTGTGCCGGTCTGGGATGCGGCGGCAGGGCAGTGGCGGGCCGGGATGTGGGTGCGCGACTCCTCGGCCGGTGTCGGGACGCTGACCTTCGCAGACGATGCACGGGGCATTTTTGCGGGGCTTGGCCACCCCATCAGCGACAGCGACACCGGCGAAAGCGTCGCCCTGCGCAGCGGCGAGATCGTTCCCTGCGAGATCACCGGCGGCAGCAAAGGAACAGCAGGAAGCCCCGGCGAACTGAAAGGGCACTTTCTGGGCAGCCGGGCCATCGGGAGCATCCGCATCAATGGAGAGAACGGCGTATACGGCACAACCCGCACACAGTTCGCCGGGCAGCGCATGGAGGTCGCCTTTGCGCAGGAGGTCACAACGGGCAGCGCGGAGATCTGGTCTACGGTGTCCGGTGAGACGCCGCGCCCTTATCAGGTCCGGATCGAACGGATCAGCGACGCAGACCCCAAGCGGAACATGGTCCTGCGTGTAACAGACCCGGCGCTTCTGGCGCAGACGGGCGGCATCGTGCAGGGGATGAGCGGGAGCCCCATCGTGCAGAACGGGCGGCTGGTGGGAGCAGTGACCCATGTTCTGGTCAACGACCCGACACGCGGCTACGGAATTTTTGCCCAGACCATGTTGGAACAGGCCGAAATCGCGGCGCAGAGGGCGCAGGATACAGAATCGTCAAAATGAATAAGCATCATTCGACAATGGATGCCATAATATGGCAAAAATAACCGTTGAAATCAATGGAAAAATATGGTAAAATCAAAAGCGTTAAGGGAACTGCACACTTTGGAGGAATGAACGATGGATAAAATTCGGTTTTTGATGTCGGATACCAGCGCAGAGATCACGGAAGCCTGCCGCGAAGCGTTGGAACAAAAAGGCGTGGAAGTTACGGTCGTCGAAAAGGACGGACAGAAGGTGCTTCAGAAAATGCTCTCGGTGCGGCCGCAGGTGGTGCTGCTGGACGCTTTTATGCCGGGGCTGGATGCACTGGCCGTCAAGCAGAAGTACAACGCCGCAGGCGAGCGGCACACCTCGTTTTTTGTGACGGGTGCGTTCCAGAGCGAGGAAATGGTCCAGGAATTGCTGGATGAGGGATTTGCGTACTATTTCGTCAAACCGTTTGACGAAAATGTCCTCGCCAGCCGGGTCGTGAAGGTGGCAATGGGCAAGGAAAAGCATCACCTGCCCACCAGCGTGGACAGCGATGAGCTGACCGTGACGGAGATCCTGCACCAGATCGGTGTCCCCGCCCACATCAAGGGCTACCAGTTCCTGCGGGATGCCATCCTGCTCACCATGAACGAGCCGGAGTACATCAACGCCGTGACCAAGCGGCTCTATCCGGAGATCGCCAAGAAAAACGGCACCACCGCCAGCCGCGTGGAGCGCGCCATCCGCCACGCCATCGAGGTTGCATGGGACAGGGGCGATGTGGACACCCTCAACAGCTACTTCGGCTATACCATCCACAACCTGCGGGGAAAACCTACGAACAGCGAGTTCATTGCGATGATCGCTGATAAAATGCGGCTGGATAAGCGGCAGCGGGTGGGGTGAAATATTTCGCGGTATCGAAGTATATGGAAGTATATAAAGGAATAAATTGGAATTGCTGGAAATTTGACTTCTGTTTATCGCTATAAAAAATGTGGGGATGATGGCTCCATGGCGATAAATAAGTTGAACGCAAGGCAATGGATCTCCTGTATTTATTTGGGGTGCAGTTCCCGATGCGTACAGGAGATTTTTGTTGTTGAACGACCAAAAATCAAAAATTCCCCCTTGCATTTTTCAAAAGTTGTGCTATAATATTTAAGCAATCGTTTCCAAGGCCGCTCGTGGGGGTAGCCGATATTGAAGGTTGTGATGGGCACATACATTGATAATATGGCCCCAATACGTCAGAACCAGAAATGAGGTGAAAAAGAATGAAGCAGGGTATCCATCCGAATTACGTTGACTGCACCATCACCTGCGCATGCGGCAACGTCATCAAGACCCGTTCCACCAAGCCTGAGATCCACGTCGAAGTTTGCTCCAAGTGCCATCCTTTCTACACTGGTAAGCAGAAGCTGGTCGACACCGGCGGACGTGTTGAGCGCTTCAACAAGCGCTTCGGCCGTAAGTAATTTTACTGGTCTTTTCCAAAGCGCCGTCTCCCTTGTGGAGGCGGCGCTTTTTTGCGTGTTGGGGCAGAAAAGCGCGAACGGTGGAACCTTTCGGAACTTACACGACTTTATCTTATTTTCATCACATTTGCAGACTAAAATAAACCAGCAACGAAATCCATCGCGTTCTGCGCGGCCTTTGAGAGGAGCGTTATTTGTGATCGAAGTTTCTCATCTTACCAAAAAATACGGGCACCGTCTGGCGGTAGAAGATGTTTCCTTTGCAGTGGCAGACGGCGGCATCTGCGGCCTGTTGGGGCCGAACGGTGCGGGCAAGTCCACCATTATGAACATCCTGACCGGGTATCTGTCCGCTACCAGCGGGCAGGTCACGGTGGCGGGGCACCCGCTGCCGGAGGAGGCCGATGCGGCAAAGAAGTGCGTCGGCTATCTGCCGGAGCAGCCGCCCCTCTACCCGGAGATGACGGTGCAGGAATATCTGGACTTTGCGGCCGAGCTCAAGGGCGTCAAGAAGGCCGAGCGGAAAGAGCAGGTGCGCAGCGCAGCCCGCCGCACCGGGCTGGAAAAGGTCCTGCCCCGGCTCATCCGCAGCCTCTCCAAGGGCTACCGGCAGCGGGTGGGCATCGCGCAGGCGCTGCTGGGCAGCCCGAAGCTCATCATCCTCGATGAGCCTACCGTCGGCCTGGACCCGGCGCAGGTCATCGAGATCCGCAAACTCATCCGGGAGCTGGGGCAGGCCCACACGGTCATCCTGTCCAGCCATATTCTGAGCGAGGTGCAGGCGGTCTGCCAGCAGGTGCTGATCCTGTCCAAAGGCAGGCTGGCGGCATCGGGCAGTCTGCAGGAGCTGACGGCGAACGGAAGGAGTCTGGAAGAAGTCTTCCTGGAACTGACCGGCGGCGAGACCGAGGAGAGCACAGGGGAGGAAGACGAATGAACGCCATTTTCAAGCGGGAACTCCGCAGCTATTTCCACGGGATGCTCGGCTATCTGCTCACAGCCTTTCTGCTGGCGTCGTCGGGCATCTATTTTCTGGCGCTGAACCTCGGCTACGGCCTGACGGATTTCAGCTACTATACGCTTTACCGCACGATCTTCATGCTGCTGCTCTACATTCCGGTCCTGACCATGCGGTCGCTGGCCGAAGAGCGCCGCAGCCGCACCGACCAGCTGTTGCTGACCAGCCCGGTCTCCGTCTGGGGCGTAGTGCTGGGCAAGTTCTTCGCGATGTGCGCCGTATTCGCGCTGCCGTGCCTTGTGGATGCCGTGATGATCCTCATCCTCTGGGCACTGGGCGGAACAGTCACCGCGCTGGCCGCAAACTTCGCGGGTCTGCTGTGTTATTTTCTGCTGGGCTGTGCGGCCATTGCCATCGGCGAGTTCCTCTCCGGCCTGACCGAAAACCCCATCATTGCAGCGGTGGCGGGCTTCTCGGTGCTGCTGCTGGCCTATATGATGCCCAGCCTGCGCAGCCTGTTCAATGCGGGCAGCGCGGTGGCGCTGGTCGTCTTTGTGGGAATCGCGGGTGCGGCATCGCTCCTTGCCGGGCTGCGCACCCGGAGCTTTGTTCTGGGGTGTCTGGCCTTTGCAGTGTGCTGCCTGGGGCTGACGGGCCTTTTCCTCGTGAAGAGCGCCTGGCTGACCGAGGCGTTCAGTGCGGTGCTGAGCGCTCTGTGCCTCTTCACACCCTTTGAAGATTTTGTCAACAACAGCTTTTCCATCCCGACGCTGGTCTATTACCTGACCGTGACGGCGGTGTTCCTGTTCCTCACGGCGCAGGGCATCGAGAAGCGCCGCTGGAATTAAAGGAGGTGCGCAGCGATGAAGTTCTTCCCCAAAGATAAGACGGCCCTGAATGGGCGGGTATTCCGCAGCGGCCTCTATTCCGCTGCCATCACGGCTGCCGTCCTGGTTCTGGCCGTGCTGGTGAACCTGCTGGTGCGGGCCCTCCCGACCAAATACACCACGTTCGACCTCTCGGAGGCCGGGCTGTATACCCTCAGCGACAGTTCCGCGCAGGTGGCGCAGGGCCTGACGCAGGATGTGACCATCTACTACCTCTGCGAGACCGGCAATGAGGACCAGATCATCTCCAAGCTCCTGGACAAATACGCTTCCGAGAGCAGCCATATTACCTGGGAAATCAAGGACCCGGCCATTTACCCGACCTTTGCAGCCCAGTACGGCGCACAGGATGCTGCGTCTGGAAGTCTGATCCTGGTCTCCGGGGAGCAGAGTGTCGTGCTGGACGCCTCCGACCTCTACGATTATGACTATTCCGACTACTACACCACCGGCAGCTATCGTGTGACGTTCTCCGGCGAGAGTAAGATCACCTCGGCCATCTACCGCCTGACCAGTGGGGAACAGAAACACGCCTACTACACCACCAACCACGGGGAGCAGGCCCTGACCGACACGCTGACCGATGCACTGGAAAATCAGAACCTCTCCCTCACGGCGCTGGACCTGCTTTCCAGCGGCAGCGTCCCGGAGGACTGCGACCTGCTCATCATCAACGTCCCTGCACAGGACTTTGCCTCGGCGGGCGCTCTGGTGGATGAGATGAGCCTTCTGCGCAGCTACCTGAGCGCAGGCGGCAAGGTTCTGCTCACGACCGATACCTATTATAATACGCCCAATCTGGACGCTGTGATGGCCGAATTCGGCCTGACCCGCGCCGAGGGGCTGGTGGTCGAGGGCGATTCCGGCCACTTCATGAACGGCTACCCCTACTATCTGCTGCCGGACTACGCCAGCCCCACCGAGACCACGGCGCTGGAGGGGGTGGATACCAGCCGCCATGTTCTGCTCCAGATGGCGCAGGGCATCACCCTGACGGAGACGGAGAATGTGACCGCAGAAGCGCTGCTCACCACCTCCGATGCGGCCTACAGCAAGGCGGCCGGGTACGAGATGACCACGGTGGAGAAAGAGGATGGCGACACGGATGGCCCCTTCACGCTGGCAGCCTACGCCCGCAATACAGCTACCGATGCGGAGGTCATCTGGATCAACTGCGGCAACATGGACAACGAGAGCGCGTATCAGGTCGTGCCCGGCAACTGCACCTTCCTGCAGGGCTGTGCATCCTCGCTGGCGGGGCAGGTCGGCAGTGTGCTGATCGACTCCAAGGCGCTGGAAGCTGCCCCCATCAGCGTCTCCAGTGCACAGGCGGCGGTGCTGGGTCTGGTGTTCATCCTGATCCTTCCGGCAGCGCTGCTGGCGGCAGGTGCCGTCGTGGTCATCCTGCGGCGCAGAAAGTGAGGCCCGCATGAAAACGAAACAGCGCACCCTCATCGTTCTGCTGGTTCTGGTCTTTCTGGCGGGTGGAGCCTTCGCAGCCCTGACGGCGAAGAACGAACAGGCCGCACAGGCCGAAAGCGCTGCGGCGGAGGGCACCATCCCGCTGTCCTCCTTTGCGGCGGGCGACCTGACCGAACTTGCGGTCACGTACAACGGCGAGACGAATACCCTGACGGTTGCAGACGGCAGCTGGACGCTGGCCGAAGACCCGGCCTATCATCTGGACGCCACCGCCTGCAACACGATGGTCACCGCCCTGTCGGCTCTGAACGCCAAACGCCAGCTGACCGAAGAACCCGGCGAGAACTACGGCTTCACGGACGAGAGCCTGACCGTCACGGTCACAGCGGCAGGAGAGACGAACACCTTCACCTTTGGGGCAGAGAATGCCGCCACGGGGGATATCTACCTGAAAAAGGCCGGGGACGATGCCCTGTATACGGTAGCGGCGTCCAAGGCGGCCTGCTTTGCTTTGAGCCGCACTGAGCTGTTCGGTGCCTTCAATCCAGCGGGGCTGACCCGTTCGGCCATCGAATCCGTCACCCTTGCCTGCGGAGACGAGCCGTTCACCCTGACGGCGGTTTCGGAAGCCGCAGAGTCCGACCGTTCGGTCGACTCCAAAAGCGACAGCGACAGCACGGCGTACACCACGGTCTGGAGGCTGGCCGATGCACCGGATGCAGAGCTGGACGAAACGCAGGTCAGCAGCCTGCTTTCGGCCCTCAGCAGCTACGTCACGGCGCAGGATCCCCACGGCGATGCGTCCGGCATGAAGCAGCTGGCTGCCGCCACGGTCCGCACAGCGGACGGCGAACGGACGCTGACTTATTACGAGGGCACGGACGGCTATTATCTGACCGTGTCGGGGGACGCATCCCTCTACACGGTGGATGCCGCCACCGTGCAAACAGTGTGCACCGCAAAGGACCGTTACAAAGCGGCTTCGTGAAACAAAAGTTCATCTGGCAGTCCTTTTTGAGCCCGGAAGTTTCCCGCAGAGGAGCCTCCGGGCTTTTTGATGTTCCGGCCCGGTTTTTGTCCGGTGCGTAAAGTTTGGGCAAACTGTGTCAGAGCGATTGACATTTGTACGGAAATTGTATAAGATAGACACGAACAGGGGGAGAGACTGCGCAATTTGTCACCCAAGGCACGGCGCGTGGGGACCGATCGCCCTGGTACGAGGGATGGGGGACACGAGCCCTGTCTTTTTTCGTATCTGAGTTTAAGGAGGATTTGGTATCAATATGGACAACTCGGTGATCGTTTCACTGCGGGACATCGTAGTGGAGTTTGACGGCCAGCGCATTCTGGACGGATTGAATCTCGATATCCATGACAAAGAGTTCGTTACGCTGCTGGGTTCTTCCGGCTGCGGCAAGACCACGACCCTGCGGCTGATCGCAGGCTTTTTGGAGCCGAATTCCGGCAAAGTTCTGCTCAAGGGCGAGGATATCACCGGTGTGCCGCCCTACAAGCGCCCGGTGAACACGGTGTTCCAGAAGTATGCGCTGTTCCCGCATCTGAACGTGTTCGAGAACGTGGCCTTCGGCCTGCGGCTGAAAAAGATGGACGAAGAGACCATCCGCCGCAAGGTGCGCGATATGCTGGAAGTCGTGGGTCTGAAAGGCTTTGAGCGCCGCAGCATCGGCCAGATGTCCGGCGGTCAGCAGCAGCGCGTGGCCATTGCCCGCAGCCTGGTCAACGAACCGGAGATCCTGCTGCTGGACGAGCCTCTGGGTGCACTGGACCTCAAGCTGCGCAAGGAGATGCAGCTGGAACTCAAGCGCCTGCAGCGCGAGATGAACATCACGTTCATCTATGTCACGCATGACCAGGAAGAGGCCCTGACCATGTCCGACACCGTCGTTGTCATGAACGGCGGCAAGGTGCAGCAGATCGGCACCCCGGAGGATATCTACAACGAGCCGAAGAATGCCTTTGTGGCGGACTTCATCGGCGACTCCAACATCGTGGATGGCGTGATGCACAAGGACTTCCTCGTTTCCTTCTCCGGCGTCCAGTTCCCGTGCGTGGACCGCGGCTTTGCCCGCGAGCAGAGCGTGCAGGTCGTCGTCCGCCCGGAGGACATCGAGGTCGTTTCGCCGATGGAAGGCCAGCTGGTGGGCGTCGTCAATGACGTCATCTTCAAGGGCGTCCACTTCGAGATGCACGTCGATGTGGAGGGCCGCGAGTGGCTCATCCATTCCACCCGTGCCTGCACCCCCGGCGAGACCATCGGGATGCGCATCGGCCCCAACGAGATCCACATCATGGCGCGTTCGTGAGGGGTGAGCCGAAATGATGAAGATTTACGATCGAAAGCTCGCGTATCCCTACTTCGTGTGGATGACGCTTTTCACGGTGGTGCCCCTCATCATCGTGGTGTATTATGCCCTGACGGACAGCGACGGCAATTTTACCCTGAACAACCTGCTCTCCATCAGCGGCTATGGCTCGGTGTTCGCGCGCAGCCTGCTGCTGGCCCTCATCGCCACGGTCATCTGCCTGATCATCGCGTTCCCCGTCGGCTATTTTCTCTCCCGCCTGCGGGTGAACAAGCAGCACATCATGCTGATGCTGGTCATGCTGCCCATGTGGATGAACTTTCTGCTCCGCACCTATGCGTGGATGGGTCTGCTCAGCGTCAACGGCCCGGTCAACGCGGTGCTGGGTGCCTTCGGCCTTGGCCCATACACCATGCTGAATACCTCCGGTGCGGTGGTACTGGGCATGGTGTACAACTACGTGCCCTATATGATCCTGCCGCTCTACACCAGCATGACCAAGATCGACCAGAGCATCGTGGAGGCGGCGCAGGACCTGGGCGCTTCCACCACCCAGACCCTGCTGCGGGTGCTCATCCCCATGAGCGTGCCCGGCATCAGCACCGGCATCACGATGGTCTTCGTCCCGGCGGTGTCCACCTTCGTCATCAGCCGGATGCTGGGCGGCGGTTCCAACCTGCTGATCGGCGACCTGATCGAGATGCAGTTCCTCGGCAACAGCTACAACCTGAACGTCGGCTCGGCCATGAGCCTGGTGCTGATGATCATCGTTCTGCTGTGCATGAGCTTTACTTCGAGCTTCGACGAGGATGAAATGGAGGGGGTGTCCTGATGAAAACGAAACATCTCCGCCTGATGCAGCGGGTCTATATCATCCTGTTTTTCTGCTTCATGTATCTGCCCATCGCGTATATGATCGTGTTCAGCTTCAATCAGAGCAAGGGCTATGCGCTGTTCACCGGGTTTACGCTCAAGTGGTACACCAGCCTGTTCCACAACGCCTCCATCCTGCGGGCGCTGGCCGTCTCGGTGGAAGTGGCCCTCATCTCGGCCGTCATCGCCACGATCCTGGGCACGGCGGCTTCGCTGGGCATCGCTTCCATGGGCCGCAAGAGCCGCCTTGTGGTGACGAACATCACCTATATCCCGGTCGTCAACCCGGAGATCATCACCGGCATCTCGCTGATGCTGCTCTTCGTGGCCTACCAGCGTTTTGCGGGCCGGGTGGAGTTCCTGCCCGATACCATCATGGGCCTGCCCACGCTGCTCATCGCGCATATCGCGTTCAACGTGCCGTATGTCATCTTCAACGTCACGCCCAAGCTCAAGCAGCTGGACGTCAAACTGTATGAGGCGGCTCTGGACCTCGGCTGTGCCCCCAGGCAGGCGTTCTTCAAAGTCATCCTGCCGGAGATCAGCCCCGCCATTCTGTCGGCCTTCCTCATCTGCCTGACCTACTCCATTGATGACTTCATGATCTCCTACTTCAACTGCGGCACGGTGGAGACCCTGCCCATCGCCATCTACTCCATGACCCGCAAAAAGGTCAGCCCGGAGATCTACGCGCTGTCCACCATCATGTTCGTGGTCATTCTGACCATCATCCTGATCTCCAACGCCATGGAGAGCCGCGGCTACCGCCGGGACCAGAAGGCACTGAGAGGGGAGGATGCCGCATGAAACAGATGAAGCGCATGGTGCTTTTGCTGCTGACGGTGGTGTTTGCTGTCAGTCTGCCGCTTTCGGCGTTTGCCGCCGGGACCATCGAGGTCACGGAAGACGTCTCCGTTTCGGATGATTACGACTGGACCCGCTTCAAGGGCCAGAACGTCACCCTGAACGTCTACAACTGGGGTGAGTATATCTCCAACGGCTCGGACGACAGCGTAGACGTGGTGGATGCCTTCCAAAAGCTGACCGGCATCCACGTCAACTACACCACCTTTGATTCCAACGAGTCGCTCTACGCCAAGCTGAAATCCGGCGCGGCGGATTACGATGTCATCATCCCGTCGGACTATATGGTCGCCAAGATGATCTCGGAAGGGATGCTCGCAAAGCTGAACTTTGACAACATCCCCAACTTCCAGAACATCGACGAAGTCTACCGCAATGCCGACTACGACCCCGCCAATGAATACACGGTGCCGTATATGCTCTGCACCACCGGCATCATCTACAACACCACCATGGTGGACAAGGCGCCCGCCAGCTGGGCCGACCTGTGGGATGAACAGTACGCCGGAAACATCCTGATGTTCAACAACAGCCGGGATGCGTACGCCATCGCGGCATTTGCCACCGGCCACAGCATCAACCCCCAGTCCACCGAGGAAGTGGACGAGGTGGTCGGACACCTCAAGGCGCAGAAACCGCTGGTCCAGGCCTATGTCATGGACGAAATCTTCGATAAGATGATCGGCGGCGAGGCGGCCATCGGCGTCTATTATTCCGGCGACGCCATCACCATGATCGACGACAACCCCGACCTGGCCTGGGTCTTCCCGGAGGAGGGCAGCGTCCTTTCGGTGGACAGCATGTGCATCCCCGCCACCAGCGAAAAGCAGGAAGCCGCCGAAATGTTCATCAACTTCATGTGCGAAGTGGACATCGGCAAGGCGAACGCCGAATACATCGGCTACACCACCCCCATGCAGGCCGTGTGGGAGGTGCTGGACGAGGACCTGAAGTACAGCGAGATTGCCTTCCCTTCGGAGGAGATCGAAGCGAAGGAAAAGGTCTTCACTGCCCTGAGCGATGAGGTCAACAGTGAGCTGGACGTCAAGTGGAGCGAGATGAAGAGCTACGACGAGGGCGGCAGCGGCATCGTCTTTCTGATGCTGCTTCTGGCCATGGTCGCGCTGGCCTGCTTCAACATCTGGCGCAAGCTGCGCAAAAAATCGCGGAACATGTATTGATCCATGCAGGCTGCGCCGCAAACGGTGCGGCCTGTTTTTGATAGAGAGGATATTTTTACCATGGAACTGAACCACTTTACTGAAACTGCGACCGTTCTGAACGCCGACTGTGATTTTCACCGGAAACTCAAACCCAGCGCCCTGTTCCGTTATGTGGAGCAGGCTGCGGCGGATCACGCCCGCGCCTACGGTATGGACGACGATTTCTTTGCCGCCCGCCACACGGCGTTTCTGGTGGGCAAGCAGGCCGTGGAGGTCTACCGGATGCCCACCCGCGGCGAGAAGATCACGCTGGATACCGCCTGTGAGCCTTGCAAAAAAGGCTCGATGAAGCGGATCACCCACATCCTCGACGAGGCCGGGAAAGAGCTGGCCCTCGTGGACTGCCGCTGGATCGTAGTGAACACCGAAATGGGGCACATCATGCGGCAGCCCAGCTGGTGCACCCCCAACTACGAAAACGAGGATGTGGAAGAGGAGCTGCCTCAGCTGGTGCACAAATGCAAGGAGTTGACCCCGGCGGGCAGCTGGACGGCCAGCTACTCGCTGTGCGACCTGAACGGCCATGTGAATAACTCGTTTTATCTGGACATCGCCTGCGACGCCCTGCCGCTGGATGCCCTCCGGAAGGGCCCGCTGCGCTTCGCCTCCATCAAGTACCACCGCGAGATCCCGATGGGGGCGCAGGTGGCGGTGGCCTATGCGCCGTCGGCCGACGGCTGGTATGTGGTGGGCCGCCGGGACGGGCACATAGCCTTTGAGTGCTATCTGGAATTTTCCAGCGAAGCGGCTGAGAACGCCTGAGAAAAAATTACAAAAAAATTACAAAAACTTTCGCAAAACCCCTTGCAAAATGGTTTCAAAAGAGTTACAATATAGTTACAAGAAGAGCGAAAGCTCTTCTGCGTGAAATCTTTTTCTTCTTGTTATCCGTGGATATCGGGTGCGCACCGCTCCTCCTCCGGCTGTTCTCCTTCGCAGCTGTTGGTGTGCACCGCACAGGCGGTATCCTCGCTTCGTGTGCAAAAGAGCTCGCTCCCGTTCGGGGGCGGGCTTTTTTGCGCCCTCAGGCCCGCAGCAGGGGAGAACGGCCCGCATTTTCGGGAATAAAGTGTTACTTTCCACCGTTTTCTTAGACAAAGTGTCTGGTTTTCGCAAGGACAGTTTTGGAAAGTTTGTTTTGCGAAATGCTTGCGTTTGTGCCGGTTTGTGTTACAATAGGTGCAAGCATTTTTAGCATCTTCCAGGCACGATAAGTGAAATGAATTTGCCGCCGTTTCTACGGGCTGCACGAGAGAAAAGGAGTTTGAGTATGGCATATTTCTATGAAGAACCTTCCCGCACCTTTGGTGAGTACTTGCTGATCCCCGGCTATTCTTCTTCGGAGAATGTCCCCACGGCGGTCAGCCTGAAGACCCCGCTGGTCAAGTACCGCAAGGGCGAGGAAGAATGCCCGCTGGAAATGAACATTCCCATGATCAGTGCCATCATGCAGGCAGTCTCCGGCGACAAGCTGGCGATCGCGCTGGCACGCGAGGGCGGCGTTTCCTTTATCTATGGCTCCCAGAGCATTGAGAACGAGGCAGCGATGGTCCGCCGCGTCAAGAGCTATAAGGCCGGCTATGTCGTCTCCGACTCCAATCTGGCCCCGACGGCCACCCTGCACGATGTGCTGGAGCTGAAGGCCCGCACCGGCCACTCCACCATTGCCGTCACCGCCGACGGCACCCCCAACGGCAAGCTGCTGGGCATCGTGGCCTCCCGCGATTACCGCGTCAACCACACCCCCGATGACGCTTCCGTCACCACCTTCATGACCCCCATCGAAAAGCTGGTCACGGCCCCGGAAAACACCTCCCTGCATGACTGCAACAACATCATCTGGGACAACAAGATCAACACCCTGCCTCTGGTGGATGCCGAGGGCAACCTGAAGTATATCGTCTTCCGCAAGGACTACGACTCCCACAAGAAGAACGCCAACGAGCTGTTGGACGCCAACAAGAGCTATGTCGTGGGTGCCGGCATCAACACCCGTGACTACGCCGAGCGTGTTCCCGCTCTGGTGGAGGCCGGTGTGGACGTCCTCTGCATCGACTCTTCCGAGGGCTATTCCGAGTGGCAGAGCCGCACCATCGGCTGGATCCGTGAGCACTACGGCGACACCGTCAAGGTGGGTGCCGGCAACGTGGTGGACGCCGAAGGCTTCCGCTTCCTCGCTGAGGCTGGCGCAGACTTCGTGAAGATCGGCATCGGCGGCGGTTCCATCTGCATCACCCGCGAGACCAAGGGCATTGGCCGCGGCCAGGCTACCGCTGTCATCGAGGTCGCCAAGGCCCGCGATGAGTATTATAAGGAGACCGGCATCTATGTGCCCATCTGCTCCGACGGCGGCATCGTCCACGATTACCACATCACCCTGGCGCTGGCCATGGGCGCAGACTTCGTCATGCTGGGCCGCTACTTTGCCCGCTTTGACGAGAGCCCCACGAACAAGGTCCGCATCAATGGCCAGTATATGAAGGAGTACTGGGGCGAAGGCTCCAACCGTGCCCGCAACTGGCAGCGCTATGACCTCGGCGGCTCCACCAAGCTGAGCTTTGAGGAAGGCGTGGACAGCTATGTCCCGTATGCAGGCCCCCTGTCCGATGGCGTCCAGACCACGCTGTACAAGGTCAAGAGCACCATGTGCAACTGCGGTGCGCTCTCCATCCCGGAGCTGCAGCAGAAGGCCAAGCTGACGGTCGTTTCCTCCACTTCCATCGTGGAGGGCGGCAGCCATGACGTCATGCTGAAGAACGCGACTCCCAACATCATGAATGGCTGATCACAATTGAATCGAACGGCTGCTTCCCGGCTTCTGGAGGCAGCCGTTTTTTCTGGTTTGGAAAAAAGATTTTGCCTGCACCCGCCGGAATTTTACAAAACCTCTTGCACCCATCCGGGAAAGATGCTATCATGATACAAACACCCTGTCATGACAGGGTGGAAGAGCTCCGCGCCGCACCTGAGATGCAGACCGGGCCGGGGCGTTTTTTCAGCAGCCGCCCGGTATCGGCCGCTGTATGGATATGAAGAGAGGAAACTTTCATGGACGAGATCAAAGTTGTTCCGTATATTCCGGATGAAGATTACGATAACCCTGCCATGGTCGTGGATTTCTACGAGTTCACGATGGCCAACTGCCTGTTCCTGCACGGCTTCAAGGATACGACGCTGGTGTTCGATATGTTCTTCCGCAAGAACCCCGACAACCAGGGCTATTCCATCAGCGCAGGCCAGCGCAAGCTGACGCGCTTTTTGCTGAACTATCACTTCAACGAGCAGGATATCTGCTGGCTGCGCACCAAGGGCATGAGTGAGGAGTTCTGCGAGTATCTGCGCACCTACCGCTGGCAGGGCGACATGTACGCTCTGCCCGAAGGCACGGTCTGCTATCCCCATGTGCAGATGGTCCGCATCGAGTGCGACCTTGTGGGCGCTATCCTCATCGAGACCTATCTGCTGCAGACCATGAACTTCCACAGCCTGATCGCCACCAAGGCGACCCGCGTCACCGGTCTGAACACCCACACCCCCCGCAGCGTCATGGAGTTCGGCACCCGCCGCGCCCAGGGCGAGAGCGCGGGCAACGACGGCGCGTATGCAGCCGTTCTGGGCGGCTGCATCGGCACCGCCAACTGCCTGGCCGAGATGAAGTATGGCCCGGAGGTCAAGGCCGTCGGCACGGTGGCCCACAGTTTCATCGAGTTCTTCCCGACCGAGTTCGACGCCTTCAAGGCCTTTGCCGATACCTATCCGGATTCCGTCAGCCTCCTGCTGGATACCTATAATATCATGGAGAGCGGTCTGCCCAACCTCATCAAGCTGGACGATTACCTCATCGAAAAGTATCCCAACGACCCCAGCCGCCGCGTCAAGAGCGCCCGCATCGACTCCGGCGACCTGGCCCGCGGCTCCAAGCGCCTGCGCAAGGCGCTGGACGCAGCAGGGAAGCCTTACATCAAGCTGGTGGCGTCCAACGGTCTGGACGAAAAGAAGATCGCCAACATGGAGCTGTATGAGCACGCCCATTTCGATTCCTATGGTGTCGGCGAGAACCTCATCACCTCGGCTTCCGACCCCGTCTTCGGCGGCGTGTACAAGCTGGTGGCCGTCAAGCGCCCGGATGGAACCTATCAGCCCAAGATGAAGTGTTCCGACTCCGCCAGCAAGGCCATCATCCCTGGCAAAAAGATGCCGTGGCGTCTTTACGATGAAAACGGCCAGGCACAGTGCGACCTGATCGCCATGGATGGCGAGAAGATCGAGGCAGGCAAGCCTGTCACGATGGTCAATCTGGATTCGGACGCCATTGAGCGCACCGTGACCATCACCCCCACCAAGGTGAAAAAGCTGCTGGTGCCGCACATCCTCCACGGCGAGCTGGCCATGGAGCTGCCCTCCATCGCAGAGAAAAAGGCCTACATCGCCCGCCAACTGACCGATGAGACCTGGGAGAGCGAGCTGCGCCTGGAGTGCCCCCACAAGCACTACGTCAACATGAGCCCCGCCGTCGCCGAGTGCCGCTCCCGCATGTATGCCGAGCTGCATGGCGGCAAGGTATAACTTGACAAATCGGGATTTCTATTGTATGATATGAATTGCCGTTTGCAGCTCTTGTAGCGGCAGTTCATTTAGAAGCCACTGTGGTGAAATTGGCAGACACGAGGGACTTAAAATCCCTTTCTGGCGACAGAGTGCGGGTTCAAGCCCCGCCGGTGGCATGAGAAAGCTCAGAATTGTTCGTTGATTCGAATGATTCTGGGCTTTCTTGGTTCTTTGTCAAATGTTTGGCTGAAGCAGGTAAAAACGGCAAACAGGAACCAGTGGTATGACATTCAAGAGACGATACGCCTTTTTCATTAGGGTGTATCTGAAAACACCCAACGACATACACAAAACAGACCCTCCAGCAGGATCTTGCTGCCATGGGGCTGACCGGCACCGAGACAATTCTCATCCACTCCTCCATGAAAGCCATCGGTGTTGTCGAAGGCGGCGCGGACACGGTTCTGGATGTTTGCATTGCTGGCGCTGAATTTTGCAAACCGATAAGAATGCAACGATACCTCTGCGGTTCTGGATGCACCGCAGGGGTCTTTTTTGTGCAGGTCCTTTCCGAAAAGGGAAAATCATGGTATACTGTGTTGAAAAGAATTTGATTCTGGAGGAGCAAAGATGAATGATATGAAGGTAAAGACAGGTGCACTGCTGAAAGAGATGGCCGTCCTGACCGGGGCGGTCGCGATCGTTGCGGCGGGCGTCTACTTTTTTCTGGTGCCGAGCCATACATCCATCAGCAGCATTTCCGGCCTTGGCATCGTGCTGTCCAATTTTGTGCCGCTGCCCTTGTCGGTCATTACGATGATCCTGAACGTCGTGCTTCTCATCATCGGGTTCTTTACCTGCGGCAGAGAATTTGGCGCAAAGACCGTATACACCAGTGTGCTGCTGCCGGTGTTTCTGGGGCTGTTTGAAAAGCTGTTCCCGGGGTTCGGCTCGATGACCGGCAGTCAGGAGCTGGACGTGCTGTGCTATATTCTGGTGGTCAGCATCGGGCTGAGTATTTTGTTCAACCGCAATGCATCCTCCGGCGGGCTGGATATCGTGGCAAAGATCATGAACAAGTACCTGCACATGGAATTGGGAAAAGCCATGTCTCTGTCGGGAATGTGTGTGGCGCTTTCCGCGGCCCTGGTCTACGATAAAAAGACCGTGGTGCTGAGTATCCTCGGTACTTACTTCAACGGCATCGTGCTGGACCATTTCATCTTTGATAGCAGCATCAAACGCCGCGTCTGCATCATCACTGAAAAAGAGGAGGCGCTGCGTCAGTTCATCCTCCATGACCTGCACAGCGGTGCGACCATGTACGAGGCCATCGGTGCATACAATCTGGAAAAGCACAACGAGATCATTACCATCGTGGACAAGAGCGAATATCAGAAGCTGATGAACTTTATCAACCGGGAAGACCCCAAGGCTTTTGTTACCATTTACAATGTGTCCAGCATGCAGTATCAGCCCAAGATCTGATCGGCGGAGAGCTGCCGCAAAGGGCGGGCCTTTTGCGGCTTGCTCTTTGCCATAGCTGCGTGGTATACTCAAGTCCGGAAATATCAAAGCGCATGGAGGTAAAAAGCATGCTGACCTATACCTATGTTTCAGAGGGGACGTTTGCCCTGATGGAAAAACCAAAGCCGGTGCTGCAGCACGAGCGGGACGCCATTGTAAAGGTGACCCTTGCCAGCATCTGCTCCAGCGATCTGCACATCAAGCACGGCAGCGTGCCCCGGGCGGTGCCCGGCATCACGGTAGGGCACGAGATGGTGGGCATCGTAGAAGAAGTGGGCAGTGCGGTGACCAATGTGAAACCCGGCGACCGGGTGACGGTGAACGTGGAGACCTTCTGCGGAGAGTGCTTTTTCTGCAAAAAAGGCTTTGTGAACAACTGCACCGATCAAAACGGCGGCTGGGCGCTGGGCTGCCGCATCGACGGCGGGCAGGCCGAGTATGTCCGGGTGCCCTTTGCGGATCAGGGACTGAACAAGATCCCGGACGGCGTTACCGATCGGCAGGCGCTGCTGGTGGGCGATGTGCTGGCCACCGGCTTTTGGGCGGCACGCATCTCGGAAATCACCCCCGAGGATACCGTGCTGATCCTCGGTGCAGGGCCGACCGGCATCTGCACGCTGCTGTGCGTCATGCTGCACAGCCCCAAGCGCATCATCGTCTGTGAAAAGGACGCAAGCCGCCTGCAGTTCATCCGTCGGCACTACCCGCAGGTGCTCACCGTGCAGCCGGAGGACTGCGCCGCCTTTGTGCGTGCCCACAGCGACCACGACGGGGCCGATGTGGTGCTGGAGGTGGCAGGGGCAGACTCCACCTTCCGGCTGGCATGGGAGTGTGCACGGCCCAACGCCGTTGTGACGGTGGTGGCGCTGTACGATAAGGCACAGACCCTGCCGCTGCCGGAAATGTACGGCAAAAACCTCACCTTTAAGACCGGCGGCGTGGACGGCTGCGATTGTGAAGAAACGCTGCGTCTCATCGCAGAAGGCAAGATCGATACCGAACCGCTCATCACCCACACCTACCCCCTGCGCCGGATCGCAGAGGGCTACGAGCTGTTTGAAAAGAAACGGGACGGCGTGATCAAGGTGGCAGTGGAGTGCTGACGGTCTGCGCTAAGTCACACACGCACATAAGGTGGCCCCGGAGAGCTGTAACAAGCCCTCCGGGGCCATTTTTGTTTCCCGACATCTTTTCCGCAGCGGCAAGGCGTGGTAGAATAAGGGCAGAACCAATCCACAGGTGAGAAAATCGAACTTCAGAGAGAGGAGATGTTTCTATGCAGTCTGATGAGCTGAAACGCCGGATCTCGGCAGGCAGAGGAGATGCTTTGGCTGATCTGGTTTTGAAAAATGCCAGAATTGTCAATGTGTTTACCGATGAGATCGACACCGCTGATATTGCCATCAGCGGAAATTCGATCGTGGGCGTGGGTGCGTATCACGGCCGGAAAGAAGTTGATCTGCACGGCAAATATGTCTGTCCCGGTCTGATCGATGGGCATATCCACATCGAAAGCTCAATGCTCTGTGGTCCGGCTTTCGAGCAGGCAGTGCTGCCCCACGGTACCACTGCGGTGGTCACAGACCCACACGAGATCTCGAACGTTGCGGGGCTGGAAGGCTTGGATTTCATGCTGGAAACGACAAAAAATTTGACCCTTTCGGTTTATTTCATGCTGCCCTCCTGTGTGCCGGCCACGGATCTGGATGAATCCGGCGCGGTGCTGAACGCAGAACAGCTCCGGCCTTACTACGGCGATCCCCGTGTGCTGGGGCTTGCAGAGCTGATGAATGCCTATGGGACGGTGCGCTGTGATCCGAAGATTCTGCAGAAGATCCGCGACTGCACCGAAGCGGGAAAGATCGTGGATGGCCATGCACCGCTCTTGAGCGATAAGGACCTGAATGCTTATATTGCGGCAGGCGTTCAGTCCGATCACGAGTGCTCCAACATCGAGGAAGCCATGGAAAAACTCCGGCGCGGACAATACATCATGATCCGGGAAGGAACGGCTGCCAAAAATATGGAGGCCCTGATGCCGCTGTTCCGGGAGCCCTATTGCAGCCGCTGTATGCTGGTGACGGATGATAAGCACCCCGGTGACCTGCTGGACAGCGGCCACATCGATTCCAACATCCGTAAAGCGATCCGGCTGGGCGCAGACCCAGCAGTGGCCGTCAAAATGGCAACGCTGGTCCCGGCACAGTATTTTGGGTTCAAGCAGCGCGGTGCCGTAGCATCGGGGTACCGGGCAGATCTGGTTGTGGTTCCTGATCTGGAATCCTTTACGGTCGAACAGGTTTACAAGAATGGCACGCTGGTGGCCGAGCACGGAAAAACGCTGAAACCCGCACCGCTTGACATCGACCGTGTGAGATTTTCCCACGTTATGGATTCCTTTGATCTGGATGAGATCACACTGCAGGACCTGGAACTTCGGGAAAGCGGGGAGCAGGAGCGTGTCATCTGCCTGAACCGGGGCGAGCTGCTTACGGAGGAAAAAATCATCCCGTTCCAACGGCATCCGGGCAAAGCTCCCGGTGTGGACCCGGAACACAACATCGTAAAACTGGCCGTTTTTGAGCGGCATCATCACTCCGGCCATGTGGGCATTGGCTTTTTAGGAAACTTCAGCCTGAAATGCGGAGCCGTTGCATCGAGCATCGCACATGATTCCCATAACCTGATTGTGGCAGGGGACAACGATACCGATATGATGCTGGCCGGCAACACTGTGCGGAAAAACAAAGGCGGACTTGCGTTTGTGGCAAGATGGACGGGTCGTGGCAGAACTTGCGCTCCCGGTGGCCGGATTGATGAGCACCGAAAGCGCAGAGAGCGTTGCGGCGAAAATGCAGGCGCTGAACGATGCCCTCAAGGCACATGGTGTAGCGGAAGACATCGGCATTTTTATGACCCTCGCCTTCGTCAGCCTTCCGGTCATCCCAAAACTCAGACTGAATACATACGGCATCATCGATGTAGCGCAGCAGAAAGTCGTTCCGGCTGTTTTTTAATAGGCGATAACAAAAATACTGCCGGAGACCGACCCGAATGGTCCGTCTCCGGCAACAGAACAGTTCGTTCCTACTCTTAGAAGCGAGCCGCATCAAGAGAAAAATTGACGGAAATTCTTATTTGATAAATTGGAATTTCGGGAGGTAAAGAGCAATGAAAAAAGCTATTATTACGATGATTGTGGTATTTGCATTCGTTATCTGGCCATTTGGTGGTGTATGGCAACTCTTGTCTGGCGTTATCGGCGGTGGAGTCCAAGAGTCCTTTATCTATCCGATTTATGGCGGAATCGTTCTTCTGGCAGGTCTTATCGTTGTTTGTACTGAACTCATTCTGGAAGAAATCAAATCGTTAAAAGACGATATAAAAGATAAAAAAGAAAGATGTTGACAAATTCGCGTTTATCAAGGTGAACATTTAAGTATTAAAAACGGGAGTGAAAACAAATGATGACCATTGCACAGATCATGGAAAAGATGATCGCCTTTTCCGAAGGGAATATCCATGACATCACGCACCTGAGCTGCGTGTGGACCTATGCCAAAACCATTGGTGAGCTGGAGGGGCTGGACGCAGACACGCAGTTTATTCTGGAGGTGGCGGCCATCACCCACGATATCGCCTGCCCGCTCTGCCGCAAAAAGTACGGCAACACCAATGGTAAATATCAGGAGCAGGAGGGTGCCCCGCTGGTGCGGGAGTTCTTGGCGGATACCGGCATGACAGCAGAACAGATCGACCGGGTGGCTTATCTGGTAGGGCACCACCATAGTCCGGCGCAGATCAACGGCATTGACTATCAGATTCTGATTGAGGCAGATTATATCGTCAATGCGTCCGAAAGCGGGTACGACCAGCAGGCAATCCGAACCTTTATGGAACATACGATGAAGATGGCAGCAGGTATCCGGCTGACGAAAACAGTGTTTGGAGTGTAAAAATGATTCAGAAGCATTGCTTTGAATGCGGTACGGCATTGATTGAAAAAGAACTGGAAGAAGAGGGCATTGTGCCTTATTGCCCGAAATGCCAGCAATACCGGTTCCCGATGTACAATGTGGCAGTCAGCATGATTGTTGTGGATGAGGAAACCGGGAAAATTCTGCTCATCCAGCAGTACGGCAAGCCCTCTTATATTCTGGTGGCTGGATATGTGAATCGCGGTGAGGCAGAAGAACACGCCGTGGTGCGGGAAGTCCGGGAAGAAACCGGGTTGGAAGTAGAGCACCTCCGGTTCAACCGTACCAAGTTTTTTGAGCCGTCTAACACGCTGATGTGCAACTTTACCGCTTTCGTCAGAACCGCAAAGGCGCTGCATATCAACCACGAAGTGGACCGCTGCAAGTGGTTCACCCCACAGGAAGCCAGAGAAAACATCCGTCCCAACAGCCTTGCAGCGGAATTTTTGAATGCGTATCTGGACGAAGTGGGGAATAAGCCGATGGAGATGTGATTCGTGGCTGTGCCACGGGAATTTTGACGGAAAGTATGGAAAAAAGTTGGTTCGGCCTGTTTCGGTTGACTTTTTTATAAAGAATCGGTATATTGATACTATGTAGTATCAATAAGTATCAACTGCGAGGTGGACAGAATGGATGGGGCACAGTTTGCCAAAATGCTTTCAGATAAGCATTTGTTTGAACTCAATCGGATGGAATACAAGTACTCGACTGTCAGCGTCAAAGAATTTGCCGAATTGCTGCGGCAAAACTTTGCGCAGCCTCTGCCGTTGACTGATTTTTCTGGAAATAAGCTGTTTTACCTGCCGAACCTCGCGCAAATTTCAACAAATGGTATGAAGCAGTTGCTCTCTGTCCCTGTCAGTGGACAAAACTTCGGTTTGTCGGCGATGACCGAGGAAATTTATGCGACTTTTCAAATTGAAAGTATCCGCTCGACCCGCAGCAGTATCCGTTATATCCTCGATGGTTATGCCCCTCGTGATGAACAAGAAGCCCGCATCTATGGTATGAAGCGCGGACTGGAGTTTATCGTGAATCGTCAGAATAGGATCACCGAGGAGAATCTGCATCACCTATATCAGATCAGCACAGGGGATTATCTCCCGGATGAAGATCGATTACTGCCAAACCACTTTTATCGGCATGGCGAGGTTTTTATTGTGGGCGGTGAAGAACCCAGACCGGGACTTCCGGCAGAGCGGCTTCCCGGTGCCATGAAATGTCTTGTCGATTTTGCGAATGCCAATGACGGCATCAATGAGCTGCATAAGGCTGCCATTCTGCACTTTGCCTTTGCGTACTACCACCCCTATTTTGACGGGAATGGACGCACTACACGGCTATTCCACCTCTGGTATCTTGTTCAGCAGGGCTATCCTGCGGCACTGTTCACGCCGTTTTCCCGATACATCGCTGAAAACAAGGGCGTATATTACAAAGCCTACGAACGCGTGGAGAGAAATGCTCTGATTTCCGGCTATACGGATGTGACTCCCTTTCTGTTCTACTTCTGCAATGAGGTCTATAACCGCCTGCAGGTGGATGCAGTCCCGCCGAAAACTGATCTTGAGGTATATCAAACTGCTCTTGCGGAAGGAAAAATCACAGAAAAAGAACGGCTGCTCTGGGAGCATGTTCTGTCTGCTTATGGTGCAGAGGAGTTTACCACAAAGCAGCTGGAAAAGGATTTCCGAAACGCTGCGTATGCAACCATTCGGACGTTTGTGATGAAATTCCATGAGATGGGGCTGCTTACTGCAAGAAAAGCAGGAAACAGGGTGTTCTATCATGTCGGTGGGACTTCTGACGGTCGGCCATTATAATGAATCCAAAAGGAGTACGTTATGAAAACGATTCGTGTTGTGGCCGCTGTGATTTGCGACTCCATGCAGGAAAAGCGCAAAATCTACGCTACCGCCCGCGGTTATGGTGACTACAAGGGTCAATGGGAGTTTCCGGGCGGCAAAATCGAGCCGGGTGAAACCCCGCAGCAGGCTCTGAAGCGGGAAATTGAAGAAGAACTGGACACGGAAATCGCCGTGGAGGATTTAATTGGTACAATCGAGTACGAGTATCCGGCGTTTCATCTTTCCATGGACTGCTTCTGGTGTGAAGTGGTTTCCGGCGATCTTGTTCTGAAAGAAGCGGAAGCTGCGCGGTGGCTGACGAAGGAGGAGTTTGATTCCGTTCCGTGGCTTCCGGCGGATCGGACCATTTTGGATGTTATCAGAAGTTCAATGCAGCCAGTGAAACCACTCCATACCAGCGAATATGACAACGAACCTCTGCAGAGATGCTGAGTGTTTACGGCATGAAGGATGAACTGCGCCGTCCCATGATGCTGCTGGTGAAAGCCGCTACGGGAACAGCAATGGTATCAGACGATCACTACAGCGAAACAAGGTGGGCAGAGCATAAAAAGTTGGTGTGCAGAGAATTCTCCTTTATCATCATGCCTGCCGCATAAGAGCGGCAAAAATTTTTCTGACAGGTTCAGTATAATCCTTAAAGTTGACTTCAGGTCAAGAGCTTTTTTGAATTTATAACAGTCGTGTCGAAAGACATCCCGTCTGAGGGCAAAGCGAAGGTTTTGCTTTTCAGGCGGGATTTTTTTGCTTTTTGGGACTGTTGTATACAATACATGGACTAAGAGGGTGGGTGACTTGGACTACGAGTCCATAAACTTTTGCTCGAAAGTACGATACACTATTGTCACGGCAGCGGCCCACCTCCGAAAGGGAGCGGGAGCCGCAGCCGGGCGGACCTTGAAAATTGAATATGCAGCTTCAGGTACTTCCAGATAATGATACTTCCGTAATTCGCGGCCCGGTCATAAAGAAGACGGGGTGGCCGAGAGGCCAATGGAGTGGTGCAAATCCAACGCCTGATTGTTTCCCTTTCTCAGGGGTGCCGGGGGCAAATTAAGAGAAACCATACAAAACCTTTTCCAAACGCCGTTCGAGGGTAACCACGGACGGCGTTTTTATATATCAGCGAAAAGGAGTACGCAAATGAACCGCAAGACCACAAAAAAGGTGGATGAATCCACCCTGACAACTTTGTGCGCCGTCTGCCGAGGGGCATTTTTGGACGCAAAGGGCGTCCGGCTCCGCAGAGCCGACCCCAGGCAGCTCGTCAAGGATGTCTGCACGTATTGCCAGACACGATATGGGTTTGACTACTACGTTCAGCCCGTTGTCCGTAAATCGAAAATGACCGGAAAGGAGAACCGACGTGAAACTGAGCCAGCTTAAAATTGACCCGGAGTTCCAAAGCAAAATTCCGCCGCTGCAGTTTGAGGAAGAACAGCAGCTTGAGCAGAACATCATTGCCGAGGGTCGTCTTCTGAATCCCATCATCACATGGAATGGCTACATTCTGGATGGGCACACCCGCTACCGCATCCTGAAAAAGCACGGCTTTATCAAGTTTGAAGTGGAAGAAATCCAGCTTGCGAACAAGTACGAAGCGCTTGCATGGATCTGCAAAAATCAGCTTGGCCGCAGAAATCTCAGCCCAGAACGAAAGAAGTTTCTTCTGGGCAAGGAGTATGAATCAAACAAGCTGGCAGTGGGCGGGCAGCCCGGAAATTGCAATAAAGTAAATCGATGTGATCAAAATGATCACATCGATTCAGAAAAACGCACTTGCGAACGAATCGCCGTAGAACATGGTGTTGGGTCTGCGACGGTACGACGTGCCGAAAAGTATTCACGAGGCATTGATGCTGCGGAAGAAGCGGTGCCCGGTGCGCAGGAAGAGATCCTGACCGGGCATATCAAGGCGACGGATGAACAAATCGTAGCGCTTGCTTCAATTCCAAAGGAAGAACGCCCGGCAATTCTTGAGGAACTCAAGAAGAAAAAGAGTGACCGTGATGATACGGTCCTCGAACGTCTGAAGCCGAGCAAGCCACCACCGAAGCCAAAGTCTGCACCGCAGAAGAAAAAGCCAACGGCAACGGAAAACAACACGACGTCGCAGGCAGAACAGCCGGAAACGCCGGTACAGGAAACGATCACCGAGTCCCCGCCGGAAGAGGAAATTGAGCCGACCAGCAATGCGCCACCAAGTTTTCTTCAGAGCATACAGGGTCATAAACGGCACTTGTCCGAAGAAGACAAGGCCCGACTGCAGGCCTCGGTGGATGCCCGTTACCAGGATAAAGCAGCAGCAACCGGCTCCATCATGCTGTGCGAACTGCAGGGAGCAACGGAAGAGTTTATCTTTCGGTGGAATGTTATTTTCCAGGAACACCCGGATGTTCTGACCGATAAAACCTGTCGAAAAACCATTTTTGAACTGCTTGACCGGATGACAAACTATCTGAAAACCATAAAGGAGGAAAAGTTATGATGAATTCCAATCTGAACCTGAACACTTTGCCTGAATGCAAGTTTGCCTATCAGATGGTAAACAGTGCACTACTGATCCCGTGTATTGAATATCAGCGTATGCTGCGGATGGAGAAGGTTTCGCAGATCGCGGAAAACTTCTCGGAGTACATCGCGAACGAGCCGAAGGTCAGCTACCGGGATGGGCGCTTCTATGTTTTTGATGGGCAGAACACGGTGGAAGCCCGTCGAACCTGCAACGGTGGCAAGGATGTGACGATTCGCTGCAAAGTCTTTTACGGCCTTACCAAAGAAGACGAAGCAACGCTGTTTGCGATTCAGACCGGCAATGCTACATGCCTGACGGCGGGCGAACGCCTTCGTGCAAATCTGGTGGCCGAAAACCCGGATGCACTTTACTTTGTGGGGATCACGTCGAATGCCGGTGCGGAATTTGCCTATGACGGCATCCGGGCACCCTGGAAAATCTACTGCATCGAAACGGCATACGAGCTGTACAAGCAGTATGGCTGTGAGCGCTACGTCGAGATGCTTCACATCATCAACGAGGCGTGGAAGGGCAATGTGGATTCCTACCTTGCCGGTGTAATCCGGGGTGTGGCCCGCTTCATCTCCGTATACGAGGGCGAGTACAGCCGGGAGCGGCTGGTGCAGCAGCTGGCAAGGACACACCCGAAAACCATCACGCAGCTGGCTCAGAAAGACACCGGAAGTTCTGCAAACCGCCACATGCGGCAGATTCTTCGTATCTATAACGGTGCCAGCCGTGAGATGAGTCTGCCGCTGAAAAACTGACAGTTTCGTTTTACCTCCTGAACAACAGCCGTCGTGGTATCCGTCTGCGGCGGCTGTTTCTTACATAAAAAGGAGGTTGATTTTTATGTTACCGAACAATTGGAGATATCTCAGAGGAGACATCTACTATGCAGACATGGAGCCGCATATCGGCTCGGAACAGGGCGGGAAACGCCCTGTGGTAGTTCTGCAGAACAACATTGGAAACCGTCATTCGCCTACATTGATCGTTGCAACTGTTACTACCCGGACGGAAAAGAAGAAAAACCAGCCCACCCATGTGCTGGTGGATTCTAACCCGGCCTTTGAAGAACCGTCCATGATTCTTCTGGAGCAGATCTTCACGATCGATAAATCCCGCATCGAATGCTTTATGGGCTATGCCAGCAAGGCTGAAATGCTCCGCATTGATATGGCTTTGCTGGTCAGTCTGGCTCTGAACGTTCTGAGCGGAAACCGCAGCGAATAGCGGACAACCAGTAACCCGTAAAAATGAGGTGATAGCGATGTAATCGGAGGTGAGTGAGCCATGCGAAAGAGTGCCCCCATTGAAGTGGTGGTACATTACCCCAAAACGAAAGAGGGATGGGACGAACTCGGAAAACGGGTCGCAACCGCCCACGCCAACTATGTGATCGAAAAAATCGACCGTCTGAACTGCCCCACATGGCAGAAGCTCGAATTGCTGCAGGCGGTGATCGATACTACCAAAGGAACCTACAAACCCAAAGAACACCAAAAGCCCGGCTGGCAGCCGAGCCGATAAACAAAGCCCCACGCTCAACATATGCTTTTCTGCTCTGACCAGAGACGGTCAGATTCAGAGGCAGTGTTGAGCGTGGGGCTTTTTGTGTTACATAAGTTTTTGGAATTTTGCTGACAAAAAAAAATCATTGATTGTTGGCGGCCAATATGGTATTCTTTTTGTAATGGAAGGTGAAGTGCATGAATCGTCGCAGCGTGAAAATTATGAGAAGAAAAGCAGGGGGAACAGCAGGAAAGAATGCAGAAAAGTATTCGGTCAATCTCCCGGCAGTGTGGCTTCGTGCGATGGGAATCCAGAAAGATAACCGGGTAGAACTTTCTTTTGACGGTGAAAAAATCACCGTCCGACCGCTTGCATCAACAGACTCGGAACTGTTCCGCAGAAATGCAGAACAGAAAGGACATCAGCTGAAAGAATATCGGTATTATGACGGAGATACGTTGTGTACCGTGATTTTGGCAGATTTTACAGCGGAGCAGATCTGCATCGAAAACAAAGTTGACGAAATACTGGATACTGCGTTTGGTGTGAACGAAACGCCCTCATGGGAAGACTTCCTGGCCTTTCTGGCAGACCGATGCATTCCGAAAACACGAAAGGGCTTGGATTACTATCTGGATGCTGTTGGCGTTCCGGAATATGACCCGGTTCTGCTTGTTGAAAAGACGCAGGGAAGAATGGCGGAGGATAACAAATGGCTGGAAATTATTTGATGCTGCATACCAACGACAGGGTTGTGGTGACGACTTCGCGCGGAAATCAGGAAAAATGGTTTGATACGGAGAAAAATCTCTGGTATAAGGCAGACGGTGGCTGCTTTGAGGCACTGGCTGAAGCCGTTTCCAGTGAAGTTCTGCGCAATTTCACGAATGCGGCTCGGCTGCCGGGAATCTCCGTGGCAATTACTGGGTCGATACGGCTGAGGTTCATGGCTTGAAACGAGTGGTTTCGGTACGATCCTTGATAAATATCTGTGCTATTACCCGAAACAATTCCACTTTTTGCTGAAAGAGCGTATCGAAACCGTCCTGATGGAGCAGCAGAAAAAGCTTTTTGAAAAGTAAAAGCTCTTGCGTCCCGTGAAAAAAGAAGGTAATATAAATACAGAGCAAGACACAGAACGCAGGGAGGGATGAAAACCATGTTTTACGAGATCATGCACCGGGAAAGCTGTGTGGCACAACTCAGCACGACAGGGGAATGCAGGGTCTGCATCGAGGATTTCATGCCCTATGATCTGGTTCTGGTGGAATCGGATGATTTTGACGAGCGCATCAATAATGTAACGAACTTTTACTATTGGTGCGCCTCCCGGATGTTGACGTTGGATCGCACCTACGCCAAGGAAATCCTGAACAGTATCGGTGCATCTCAGAGTGTTACGGACAGGGAACGAGCACAGATTGCATTATCCTACCATTGTCTGTCTTTGCTGGATGTGTTCTGGGTGAAAGAAGAAAACGAGAAGATTCGATTCGAGGATATCAACCTTTTTGCACACTCCTTAAGCAATGCGCTTGTGGATATTGCGCTGCGGGGGCACCAAATGACGGTGACAAACGCCCATCTTCTGGCAAATGACCTGTCTACGGGCGGCTTGTACCCCAAGGCGTGGGTGCGAAAAGAGGATGGCTTCTATCTTTACAAGGATGGTGGCAGGGAAGCGGTGGAACGTGAAGTGCTGGCAAGCAAAATCTGCCGGTGTTTTGACTGCCATCAGGTACTGTATGAGCAGGGAATGTTTGAAAATGAGCTGATTTCTATCAGCAAAATCATGACATCTCAGCGATACAGTCTTGTGACCTATGCAGCCTATGACGTCTACTGCACGAACCATGATTGGAACACGCTGGATAAGATCTTAGAGCTGGATGCTCCCGGCTACTATATGATGAACATTCTGGATTATCTGGTGGGCAATACTGACCGTCATTGGGAAAATTGGGGTCTGCTGGTAGACAACGAAACCAATCAGCCCATCCGTCTGCATGACCTGATGGACTTCAACCGGGCGTTTCAGCAGTACGACACGCCAGAAGGCGCGAACTGTCTGACCGTGGGAAAACGCCATCTGAGCCAAAAAGATGCTGCAGTGGAAGCGGTGCGGAACATCGGACTGAACCAAGTCCGTCAGGTGGAGCACACCGTATTCTCCAAGCATCCGGCATGGAAAGCAACGTTTGAAGAACGACTGCGTGTTTTACGGAACGCCATGTAAGTCAGAGCGAATATCAGAATAATTGAAACAGAATGATTCCATAACGAAAGCCCGTCTGCGCTGCCACATATCGTGGCTTGCAGATGAGCTTTTTCGTTTGGCCGGAGAAAAATTACCATACCTCACATGCGAAGCATAGATGGAAAATCGGGCCTTAAAGATTTCGAAGGTATTCTTCAACGTTTTGGTATTGGATGCCGTTCAGGATCTGATCTTCACCACGGTAGAGAACAAATTTTCCGGTGATGGGACCATAGCGATGTTCTGTTTGGGCACATTTTTCAGAGTCGATCAAATGGCGGTATTGGAATGGGGCGATTTCCATACTGTGCTTGATCTCAAAAATCTGGCAGGAACCGGCGGCAGGATCGAACACCACCATATCAAATTCACCAATAGGAAACTGAAGTACAAAAACTTCCTTTCCGGGGGTTGCTATCTTGGTTTCCAAAAGAACAATGTCTTCCAGCATTCGTCCTTTGATCTCAGTGAGAATACGCTCTTGTACGGCAGTGCGTTCCGGCAGGGAAAGGGCACTGAAGGTTTCATCCAGAAGAAGACTGTGAATCAGTGCGGATGCCTGAGCGTAACGGAGACCGGGTTGAGCGATAACGGTTCGAGTGGACTTCGTATTTACCTTTGGAAGATGACGGATATCAATATCCCGTGTGAGATCCAATAGGTCCAGATATTCTTTGATTTCTGCTGCATGGTCTTCATCCAAAACCACAGTTTGTTCTGATTTGTTGAGAATTTCCAGAAGATCCCGTAAACGGTCTGTTACCGCAGAAAGATCAATGTGGTCGAGGATGTCTATAGGATTGCTGCGGTCCCGGCGAAGGTTGTTTGCGGAAACACCGAGATCATGAGATTTGAAATCCTGTGTTAATACCTCCAGCGTAAAGCGGTGATTGATATCTTTGACAACGCGATTGATGGCACTGGTTAACTCATTTTTATCGTATAGGTCGCGTAAATTTCGGAAATGGTCTTCATATTGATAGCAGCGCAAAGAGTGTTGAATGTTATGCGCGATGGCTGTGTCTACATATTCATCGGCGCGTTCTTTGCTGGCAAATGTGGAGCTCTCATTATAATGAACACCGCCAAGGCTCATTGTACCGCCATAACGGATGTATTCATCAATGCCGTGAATCCCCAGAACGGATTCAAATTCGCGGTAGGGAATAAAGGTAGTGTGCAGAAGAATACAACGGTCATAAAGCTGTTCGTCCTCGGTAAACAGAAAGCCGAGAGAGTCTGTGCCTGAAAGTACAATTCTCATGCCGCTTGCTGCAAAAATATCAGAAAACAGTGCAGCACCCTCGATGAAATCGTCCAGCAGGGTGACTTCATCCAGGAATACATATTGAAAGCCCTGCGATTCCAAAACCTTTAAGTCGGTATTTAAGGCAGCAAGCGTATCCTGAGCAGTGATTTGGATGAATGCAGACTTCATCAAGTCTGTATCATTCATTTCGGCGAGGGCTTGCCGAATCATAGTTGTTTTTCCGGTTCTGCGCAAACCATAGAGAATAAAAACTTTGTCCTGTGCTTCACCGTATAGAAAATTATGCAACTGTTGAAAACACTCTCGTTTTTTGTATCGTTTGACAGAAGCAGAGAATGTGCGCAGAGCGGCACCAATGCGGACATTTGTGGTAAAAGCAGCAACGTGAGTCGGTGCTGCCTTCGGCAACATCTTTTTCAGTGCCTTCAGCTCCTGCTCTAACTCTTTTCGCTGCTCAATCTGTGCGCGAAAAGAATCTAACACTTCAGCGGGGATGTACTTTTCATGGCGCTTCTTATTTTCTGTCCAGCGATGATAATAATATTCGCGCCCGGTTACAGTTTTCTTTACAATCGAACCGGGAGGAAGCATGGCGATTTTTTGCGCCAACTCGTTCATGTGAACCTGCAATTCGCTCTGTTCCATAAGGTGCCTCCTATTCTGTTGAAATAGCGTCTATAAGTATTATACCCCTTTATACCCTTTTACACAAGGGTATAAAGGGGTATAATGAAAAATTCTTTTGACCGGAGAAAAATTACCATACCTCACATGCGAAGCATAGAAAGAAAATCGGGCCCAAGATTTTCGGCCAGAAGCCGGAAACACTTTTGGCTGATGGTTTTCTGTCCGGTCTCCCAGCAGCGAATACTTGTCCTGCCTACCTTGGCATGGTCGGCAAGCTGCTGACGGTTCCAGCCTTTTGTCTCCCGGTATCTGCGGAGGAAGTCTCCTCTGCCCCGGTGCAGAAACAGGGTGTAGTCGTCCAGAATATCCTCCACCGGGATGCCGTAAAGGGCGGCGAGCTTGTCCGCAAGTTCGGGCGTGAAGCTGCGGTGAAATGCGCCGCTTTCCAGATCCCGATAGAGCCATTCCTCCATGCCCACCATGGCAGCAACCTCTTTTTGCAGCAGGTCAAGACCATAGCGGCACCAACGCAGACGGTCCCATGGGTTCGGGATGTCGGCGTAAGAGTGGTACATACGGTAGAACGCCTGCGCCTCTACGGTGGTGCGGGGGCCTGCCAAAGTTACCTGCAAGATGTATAGAGGGGTTAGACCATGACCCTCACATGACACCCTCTGAAGCAGAAAAAAGGAACCGCTCTCTCGGCTCCAAAAAATCCATTTTGACGTAGATGCGTCATTGCGTGAAAGAGATGGATTCTCTTTTCCATCTGAAAGTGCGCTGGGGAGAGGATAGCAAATGAGCTTCGGATGCACTTCCGGAGGGAGCGGAAAAGCGGGACCACCGTGTCGTTGCAGGAAACGCTGGAGGCGGGCAAGGACGACACGGCACTGACCCTCTCGGACGTGCTGCAGGACGGCTTCTGCATGGAGGACAGCTGTGAGCAGCAGGACGAGGCCCGGCGGCTGCGGCAGCTCATCGAAGGGCTGCCGGCGCGGGAACGGAAGCTGATCCTGCTGCGGTATGGCCTGGCCGGTCAACCGCCGCTGACCCAGCTGGAGACCGCAAAGCTGCTGCAGATCAGCCGGAGCTATGTTTCCCGCCTGGAGACCCACGCGCTGGAACTGCTGCGGGAAGGGTGGGGCGGATGCCGGTAAAAATTTTGACCTTCATCGCGGAGTGCTTTCACACCGAAGCGAAAAACGCCGCCTGGAACGCATCCAGTTCCTCAAACCGGTACAGGCGGTTCAGTGCCTCCACCAGCTCCTTTTTCGAGAGGCGGGGCGGCAGGCCCAGGGCGTTGAGCAGCGCATATTTCCGCTCGGCGCTGCCCGGTGTGCCGGAGAGCCCCCAATCGTAGAGGTCGGCATAGGTGATGGCCCGGCCCTCCGGGCGGGGGACAGCTGCGCCAGCCTCCGCACCGAGGGCGTCTTTGAGCGCCTGCAACACGATGGCGTCGTCCACGCCCTCCACGCCGAGCAGACCCTCTTTGCCGGGCTGCGGCTTCCGCTTTTCCTTGCCGTGGATGGCAGGCACATAGGCCTGCACCACGTGTTCGGCCCCCACCAGATTGGTGATGTAGGTGCGGATGCGGAACCCGGCGGCGTCCGAATCCGTGAACAGGATGAGCCCGTTTTTCTTTGCCAGCGCCTTGAACAGCTGCTGGCGCTTTTTATCCTTATAAATGCCGAATCCGTCGGTCAGAAGGATCAGCGCGTCTGTCAGGTGGGAAAGGCGTGCCGCATCGTATTTGCCTTCCACCACCAGCACCCGGTCGGTGTGGAGAAGTTCTCGTTCGCTCATCGTCCGCTCCCCGCCAGCGCCAGACGGCAGAGAGCTGCTTCCAGCAGTACCTCCGCGTCTACGGGCTGGCTTTTCAATGATCTGTCCAGATCCAGCAGGACCTGCAAGCAGGCTTCCAGCTGGCCGAGGGTGTAGTGGCTGGCGGTCTCGGCCGAGCGCTTGAGCCGGTAATCGCTGCCCTTGTAGCCGAACTCCTTGAAAACGGTGCTGTAGCTCTTGCGTCTGGCGCTGCCCAGCTTGACCCGGTAGAGGTCCACATAGCTGCCGATGAGTGCCGCTGTGATGGCGATGGGCTCCTGCTGCAGCCGGAGCAGAGCCTGTAATTTTTTGCAGGCCCCGGTGGCGTTTTTGGCCGTGATCATCCGGGTCATCTCGAAGACATCGGCCTCCAGGCTCACGGTGCCCATCTCAGCCACCATGGCCGCAGTGACGGTCTGGTAGCCGGAGAGGGCGCAGAGCTTGTCCACCTCGTTTTCCAGCAGGAAGGGGTCTTCACCGCAGCGCTCCAGCAGGGCAGTGGCGGCACCTTCGGGCAGGGTAGCACCCTGCGCTTTGGCCCGCTCGATCATCATCACCTTGAGCTCGTAGGGTTTGGGCTTGGCCAGCTCTTCGGCATAGCCGAGCTTTTTGCAGGCAGCGGTGAGCTTCTGCGCCCGTTTGCCGGTCTTGAGCTTGCCGCGCTCCAAAGGAAACACGCTGCCCAGCACGACGACGGCATTTTCGAGGCTGGAAAGCGTTTCGCACAGCGCATCCAGATCTTTGTCGCTGTAGGCGGCGGGGTCCAGTTCGGGCAGGACCACCACGCGCCGGGTGCCGAAAAATGAGATGGTGCCCGCCGCCATGATGAGCTGTTCCAGCTCCGGAGCGGCACCGTCCAGCACGGTGGTTTCTTCGTCACTGTCGGCCGAGAGCAGCCGCACGGCAGCCGCCACGGCCTGCCGCACCAGATACCGCTCGCTGGAATAAAAATAGTAGACCGGGCAGCTGCTTTCTGCCAGCTGCCGGAGCTTTGCTTCCGTTGCCAAAGGGGAGACCTTCTTTCGTTTTTGCGGGGGATCTTCTGCCCCGCAGATGCCGGGAGATTCGATATCCATAGTGTAGCGGACTTGCGGGGCGTTGTCAATGCACAGTGCACAGGGGCCTGGCAAAAAAATGCTGCCTGCCCGGACGCAAAAAAAGCCGGGGCGGGGCTTTTCGGGAACGGAAAAACATGATATACTGAAAACGCTTTTCTCAAACATTCGGCAAAGAGGAAACGAATGAAAATGCAGGGGGCCGACCCTGCCGGAAGTAAAAAATGCCCGGCCTCCGCGGGCCGCGAAAGGATGAAGCCATTACGAAACGTGCCAAATTTACGTTGCAGCTGCAATACAACTCCCCGGTGATCCTCACCTTTTTTCTGCTGTCGCTCCTGGTGCTCTTTCTGGGCCAGTGGACGAACGGCTGGACGACCATGCACCTGTTCTGCGTCTATCGCTCCTCGTTCAAAGACCCGCTGTTCTATGTCCGGCTGTTCGGCCATGTGCTGGGCCATGCCAGCTGGGATCATTTCCTGAACAATATGCTCCTGCTCCTCGTCATCGGCCCGCCGATGGAGGAAAAATACGGCAGCATCCCGCTGCTGGAGGGCATCGTCTTCACGGCGCTGGTGTCCGGTGTGCTGCAATGCGCGCTCTTCCCCCGCACGGCCCTGCTGGGCGCTTCCGGCATCGTGTTCATGCTCATCATGCTGGCGTCGCTGTCCGGCTTTTCGGGCGGCATCCCGGTCACGATGCTGCTGGTGGCGGCGCTGTATCTGGGCCAGCAGGTGTACGATATCGTCTTCGTGCATGACAATGTCGCCAACTTCATGCACATCGTGGGCGGCATCTGCGGCACGGGGTTCGGCTACTTCTACGCCCTGCGCCCCCAAAAACGCCGCAAGGCGTCCGGGGCAAAGCCGGGCCTGAAATTTGAAAAGACCTCCCGGCACAGGAACCGGTAAAATAAAAAATCCCCTTCCGCGCGGCAGGACCATGCGGAAGGGGATTTTTGTGCAGATGCGTTACAGCGTCTTGCAGAATTCTTTCAGATAAGCGCGGAAGGCCTCGCCGATCTCCGGGTGCTGGAGCGACAGCTCCACCTGTGCCTCGGCAATCTTGAGCTTGTTGCCCATGTCGTAGTGCTTGCCGGTGAACTCGACTGCGGTCATGCCGCCATAGTTGCGGGCGAACTCGGCCATGGCGTCGGTCAGCTGGATCTCGCCGCCGGCACCGGGTTTGGTGCGGGCAAGGATGTCGTAGATCTCCGGGGTCAGCAGGACGCGGCCCAGGATGGAGTAGTTGCTGAACTCCTGGCCCTTCTTGGGCTTCTCGATCATGTCATCTACGAAGAAGTAGTTGTCGTGGATGGGGGTGGTCTTCAGGCTGCAATAACGGCTCACATCGGCCCAGGGCACAGCGGAGACGCCTGCGGCCGGGCGGCCGAACTCCTCGTAGGCGCGGATGAGCTGGGCACAGACCGGGTCTTCGCCCCAGATGACGTCATCGCCATAGATGACCACGAAGGGGTCGTCGCCGGTAAAAGCTTTTGCCATGCTCACGGCGTGGCCAAGGCCCAGGGTCTGCTTCTGGCGGACGAAGTAGATGTTGGCCAGGTTGGAGATGCCCAGGCACTCCTCCAGCATCTTCTCCTTGCCGGGTGCGGCCAGCTTCTCTTCCAGCTCCGGGCTGCGGTCGAAGTGGTCTTCGATGATGCTCTGGTTGCGGCCCAGAATGATGAGGATGTCAGTGATGCCGGAACGGACGGCCTCTTCCACCAGATACTGGATGGCGGGCTTGTCCACAAGGGGCAGCATCCCTTTGGGCATGGCCTTGGTGGCGGGCAGCACACGGGTGCCAAGGCCCGCAGCAGGGATGACAGCTTTCGTGACTTTTTTCATGATTCAAAACTCCTTCGCAAAACTATCGCAGGCTGGGTGCATCAGCCGTAGACCAGATTGAGCAGGGCGTCCACATTGGGGCCCAGCAGCAGGGTGCTGGCGCTGCCGATGACCATCAGCAGCAAAAAGCAGCCGAACACCGCCGCAAAGCTGACGCCGCCCTGTGCGGCCAGAACGGCCTTGCGCTGGGCTTCGTCCGGGAACTCGGAGCGGATCTTCCGGATGCGGTCTGCCGCGCTCTTGCGGTAGAGCCACTTGCCGTACATGCCGCGCACGACCATGAGCAAAAAGCTCAGGGCCGAGCACAGGCGGGCCAGCATGACCATCGTGGAATCGCTCAGAGCGGGGGCCATGGTGCTGCCGGTGAGCTGCATCAGCTGCAGCAGGGTGGGCACGGCCAGCAGCAGCTCAGCTGCCAGGAAGCCGAATGCGGGCTTCCATGCCTTGCGGTAAAAGAAATAGAACGGCCCGAACAGCAGTGCCGAAAAACTCATGGAGATCTTGCTGTGCGCCAGCTGCATCCGGCAGTAGGTGCTCAGGTAGGCGGGGGACGCAGGGCCGATGTAGCTGGCCCAGTCCTTGCAGGGGATGCCGTCCAGCATCTCGTCCTTGCCAAAGGCGGCCTCATAGGCCTGCCGCATGGGGTCCTGGGGCATGGAGCCGGTCTCCTGATACTGGCGGTACAGGCTGGAATAATCAAAATTGCCCTCGCCGGGGCCGGCCGTGCGGTCGGCAGGCTCTTCGGCCCCTTCCGGCGGCAGCACGGCACCGCAGCAGCGGCAGTGGTCCTCGCTGCGCAGGGTGCGCTCGCCGCAGGCAGGGCAGGTGCACAGCTCGGATTCCTGATACGGGAACTTCCATTCGTATCCGGCGGCATGAGCTGGGCTGTGGATGCAGCGGCCCAGTTTTTCATAACAATCCCGGTGGTACGGTGCGCCGCAGTCGGGGCAGACGACGATATCGTCCTGCAGCGTCAGCGGCTTGCCGCAGCCCTCGCAGGGGCAGCCATAATATTTTGGCATAACTTCCTCCCATAAATGGTACTTGATGCTATTATACTCCCATCCCGGAGAAAAGAAAAGGTGAAAATCTTCAAATTTCCAGCATGATGGTGATTTTTCCTCTTTACTTTATCACGGATTCCCGGTATACTAATGAAGTATCTGTGTATAAACTGTATCTTTTTGTAGCCCTCTCAGCCATCGCTGCGCGATGCCAGCTCTCCCGCAGGGAGAACCTCTGGCGGCCGGCTTTTGTGTTTGCCAGAATGCAAAGCGCGATGGACCTATGAGAAATAAGGGCGATACTTCTTATTTTTGAGAGGATATTGAGAATGATCACGACTGAAGAACTGAAAGTGAAGCTGGCCGAATACGGCACAGCGGTGAAGGACCTGGAAGAGGCCCTCGCCATCGAGGCCTCCCGCAAGCGTGTGCAGGAGCTGGAGCACACCATGTCCCGCCCCGGCTTCTATGACGATGCTGAGCTGAGCAAAAAGGTGTTCGACGAGGTGGGCGACCTGCGCGGCAAGCTGAACCGCTTTGAAAAGCTGCAGGGCCTGTACGATGACGCCGAAACCATGCTGGAAATGCTGGACGAGGAGTACGACCCGGAAATGATCCCCGAAGCCGAAGAGGCGGTCAACACCGTGGAGAAGGCGGTGGATGAACTGCAGCTCATGACCATGCTGAATGGCGAGTACGACCACAGCAACGCCATCCTGACCTTCCATGCCGGTACCGGCGGCACCGAGGCGCAGGACTGGGCCGAGATGCTCTACCGGATGTACAACCGCTGGGCCGCTGCCCACGGCATGACCGTGGAAGTGCTGGACTATCAGGACGGCGACGAAGCCGGTCTGAAGAGTGCTTCGATGATGGTCAAGGGCGCCAACGCCTACGGCCTGCTCAAGAGCGAGAACGGCGTGCATCGCCTGGTTCGCGTCTCTCCGTTTGACGCCAACGCCCGCCGCCAGACGAGCTTTGCTTCGCTGGAAGTCATGCCGGAGCTGGACAACACCATCCAGGTGGACATCCGCCCCGAAGACATCGAGATGCAGGTCTACCGTTCTTCCGGTGCCGGCGGCCAGCACATCAACAAGACCTCTTCGGCTGTCCGTCTGATCCACAAGCCCACCGGCATCGTGGTCAGCTGCCAGACCCAGCGCAGCCAGTTCCAGAACCGCGACTACGCCATGGAGATGCTGAAGGCGAAGCTGTATCAGATCGCCCAGCAGCAGCACATGGACAAGATCGAGGACATCAAGGGCGTCCAGAACGAGATCGCCTGGGGCCACCAGATCCGCAGCTATGTCTTCATGCCCTACACCATGGTCAAGGACCATCGCACCAACTACGAGACCGGCAACGTGGACGCTGTTATGGACGGCGACCTCGACGGCTTCATCTTTGCATACCTCAAGGCCGCCAGCCGCGGGGAATTGCAGGACACCTAAATCTTACCGATAAGCAAAAAAGCCACGCGAAAGCGTGGCTTTTTCGTTTGTGTGTCTTACGCCAGATCCGCCAGGATGTCCGGCCAGAGAGCCTGCTCCTGGTGCATGACGGCAAATGCGCAGTCAAGAAACATCTTGTTGACGGCGGCGATGATGGTGCTGCGGAGCAGCAGCTTCTCCTCTCCGGCGTCCGCGGCCAGATCCCGGATGGTATGGGTCAGGCCGAACACATAGGGCAGACAGTTTTCCACTTCCTCGCAGAAATAGTCGTAGGCCTGCGCGGCAGAGTAGTGCTGGCGCTGCATTTTGAAGAGGGTGTCGATGTTTTCCATCGAGAGCACCGTTTTGGAGACGACGATGTAGATCAGGCCGGCCAGCTGCTCACGGGTGTATTTTTTCTTGATGGGGTGGCCGATGATCCCTTTCTTGACGTAGTTGCTCACCATGGAAGCCGTGAGCTCCACCCCTGGAAATGCACGAAAATACCCGTTGACGTACTGGACGGTCTGGTCGAGATACAGCCCGACGGAAGGCAGTTCTGCGTACCGCGGCAGGGCAAAATCCACGGCGCAGGCCGCTATGCGGCGGTTGGATTCATTGTTCATGCGGATAGTATAGCGTATTTTTCCGGCAGGGTCAACCGTCTTATGAAAACTTTTTGAAGATTTCTCGGAAACGGTTGACAGGTTTTTGAAAAACTGATATCATAGCTTCGACAACATGAAAAATGCGGCGGATTTTGCCGCTGGAATGGAGATACTGCTTATGAAGACCCGGATCGTTGTGGATTCTGCCGCAAGCCTGTATGCACTGGATGGCGTGGATTTTGCCTGTGTGCCCCTGAAAATCATCACCGATCACGAGGAATACCACGATGACGGCACGCTGGATGCGGTGGGCATGGCCACGACCCTGCGCACCTATAAAGGAAAGACCTCGACTTCCTGCCCCAACGTTGGCGACTGGCTGGCCGCTTACGAGGGAGCCGATGAGGTGTACGCCATCACCATCACCGGTACGCTGTCGGGCAGCTGCAATGCGGCCCAGCTGGCGGCGGAGGAATACCAGCAGGAGAACCCCGGTAAGCGGGTCTTTGTGCTGGACAGCCTGTCCACCGGCCCGGAGCAGGTCCTGCTGGCCGAGCATCTGCGGGATGAGCTGGCTGCCGGCAAGGAGTTCGACACCATCTGTGAAGAGATGCTGCGCTACCATAAGCACACCCATCTGCTCTTCTCGCTGGAATCGCTGGCCAACCTGGCCCGCAATGGCCGCGTGAAGCCCGCTGTGGCGGCAGTGGCGCGGATGCTGGGCATCCGGGTCATCGGGCAGGCCAGTGAGGCCGGTGAGCTGGACGTGATCTGCAAAACGCGCGGCGAGCATGGCGCATTGGAGCGCATCGTGCTGGAGCTCAAGGAGCACGGCTACACCAACGGCAAGGTGAACATCTCCCACTGCGGCAACCCTGCCGCTGCCGAGCGCCTGAAGCACATGATCGAGGCTGTCTTTGAGGGGGCCAGAGTCGTGGTGACGGAGTGCGGCGGCCTGTGCAGCTACTACGCCGAGCTGGGCGGCCTTCTGATCGGATACGAGGACGGAGAGGCTTGAAAAATCACCCGGACCGCGCTATACTAACTCCATCTTAAAGAGCCGCGCAGCGGCGGGGGAGGTACAGCGTGTTCAGACTGCCGATCGTTAAATTTTTCAGCCGCATCCTCAACCGTGCCACCATCACCATCGTGCTGGTGGCATTGCAGGTGCTGTGGCTGCTCTGGGCGTTCTGGGCCTTTACGGCGGGCCGGGTCTGGCTGAACGGCCTGCTCAAGGCGCTGAGCATCGTCATCGTGCTCTACCTCGTCCGGAAGGACGAAAACAGCGCCTACAAGATCGGCTGGATCGTCCTCATCGGCCTGCTGCCGCTGCTGGGCGGGGCGCTGTATCTGGCCTTTGGCAACAAGGCCCCGGCCAAGGGGCTCCGCACCCGGATGCGGAAGGTGGAGCAGGCCCACACGGCCGACCTTGCGCCCCGGCCGGACCAGACCGACACGCTGGACCGCGTGGAGAAAAACCTGAGCCATTATGTGGAGACCTACGGCCCCTACCCGGCGTGGAAGCACACCGCCGCGCACTATTTCCCCTGCGGCGAAGCCATGTACCCCAGGCTTCTGGAAGACCTGGAACGGGCGGAAAAATTTATCTTTCTCGAATTCTTCATTGTAAAGTCGGGTACGATGTGGGACGGCATTGAGGCCATCCTCAAGCAGAAAGCTGCCGAGGGCGTGGATGTGCGGCTGATCTACGACGATTTCGGCAGTCTGCTGGGCCTGCCCAGCGACTTCGTCATCCGGATGGAGCGCAGTCATATCCGCTGCATCCCATTCAACCCTGTGATGCCGCTGGTGTCGCTGGTGATGAACCACCGCGACCACCGGAAGATCGTGGTCATCGACGGCAATGTGGCCTACACCGGCGGCGTGAACCTCGCGGACGAATATATCAACGCCGAGCAGCGCTTCGGCTACTGGAAGGACGCCGCCATCCGGCTGGAAGGGGCGGCGGTCTGGAATTTTACCGTCATCTTCCTCAACTGCTGGAACGCCTTCCGCCCGCAGGAGACGGACTACGCACCCTTTGCGCCGACCCACCTGCCGGAAAGTTCGGACGGCGTCGTTCAGCCCTACACGGACAGCCCGCTGGACGAAGAGCCGCTGGCCGAGACGGTCTACCTGAACATCCTGGCCCAGGCGCAGCGGTATGTGTATATCTACACGCCCTATCTTGCTGTGGGTGAGGAGATGCTGGATGCCCTGAAGACCGCCGCCAAACGCGGCGTGGATGTCCGGCTGGTCCTGCCGGGCATCCCGGATAAGAAGCTGGTGTTCCGGCTGAGCCGGTCCTACTATGTGCCGCTCCTCCGGGCGGGCGTCCGCATCTACGAGTACACCCCCGGCTTCCTCCATGCAAAATGCTACGTCAGCGACGACCATCTGGCCGTGGTGGGCAGCATCAACATGGATTACCGCAGTTTGTTTTTGCACTTTGAGTGCGGGGCGCTGCTTTACAGCAACAGTCAGGTCATCGCCCTGCGGGAAGATGTGCTGGCCACTCTGCCGCAGTGCCGGGAGATGCAGCTTTCCGACTGCCGGACTTCTCTGCCGGGCACCCTGCTGGACAGCGTCCTGCGGCTGCTGAGCCCGCTGCTGTAAAACCCGCTGACGCATAAGAATGGCCCTGCCGGATATACTACTTCCAAACCCATCGGGAAAGGGAGCGTATCTATGAGAAAAAGCAAGGCTCTTTGGGGCTGTGTGCTGGCAGCAGCCCTGCTGCTGGCCGCCTGCGGGAAACCGAACGCCGGGTCGTCCGGCTCTGGAAGCATGAGCGGGAGCGGCGCGGCCTCGCAGACGACTGCCGCCTGGAAGACCGGCCTCGGCATCGTCGTGGAAACGGAAGATGAAGACCGCACCGGGAGCATCCGGCTGGCGGCTGCGGCGGTGCTGCTGGACGGCGACGGCAAGATCGCTGACGTGGAGTTGGATGAGCTGGAAACGACCATCGGGGCCGACGGCACCGGCGCAGTGCACCTGCCCACCGACTACCGGACCAAGCGGCAGAAAGGGGCGGACTACCCGCTGGCAGAGGCCTCTTCGCTGAAAAAAGGCTGGGCGGAGCAGGCGGATGCCTTCGCGGACTACCTGACCGGCAGGACGCCGGAGCAGGTGTCCCTGCTGAAACTGGACAACGATGGCAAGCCCACGGACGCTGACCTGTTGGCCGGCTGCACCATCGCGGTGGACCGCTATCGGGATGCGGTGGTCAAGGCCTGCTCCAATGCCAGGGGGCTGGGCGCGGCCAAAGGCGACCGGGTGTCGCTGGGCGTGGAGGCGGTGAATGGCTCTTCGGATGTGACCGCCACCGATGACCGGGACGTCAACGCAGAGATCGACATCAGCCTTGTGGCCCTGACGCTGGACGCCGAGGGCCGTGTGACCAGCGCTGTGGCAGATATGGCCGAACCGGCCCTGACGGTGGCGGCCGATGGCGGCATCACTGCGCCGGACAAGGTGGAGACCAAGCTGGAACAGGGCGACCGCTACGGGATGCGGGGGGCTTCCTCCTTAAATAAGGAATGGTACGAGCACAGCGAGGGCTTTTGCGGCTACCTCAAAGGAAAGACCCGTGCGGAGGTCGCCGCCATCCCGGCAGACGGCTCGGACGCCGACCTGATGGCGCTGTGCACCATCTCGGTGACCGACCTCCAAAAGGCCGCGCTGGACGCGATGCGAACCAAATGACGCTGCAAAGCACTTCACAAGAGCTTTTTCCGAAAGGGAAGGGCTCTTTTTGTTTGCGCGATTCGCACAGAAAGCACACCGAAAAGAGAACGCATTCCGGCATTGTGCGAAAAATCAGCCTTCCCCCTTGCAAAATCGTGCCAAATGCGGTATCCTAGATGCACAGTTTAGCTCTTTATCACGGTAAAGCGATAAAACAAGGGCGTTCGAGGAGGACTTTGGGATGAGAATGAAACGATTCCTTTCGATGTTTGTGGCGGGTGCGATGGCACTCAGCCTGGCAGCCTGCGGCGGGGCCGCATCCACGTCTGCGGCTGCTTCGGCTTCCGGCTCTGCGGCAGGCTCTGCTGCATCCGCTTCGGCCGACAGCGACCTGGCCTATATCCAGGGCAAGGGCAAGATGGTCATCGGCTACACGGTGTATGCACCGATGAACTACACCGATGACGAGGGCAACTTCACCGGTTTTGATACCGAGCTGGCCACCGCCGTCTGCGAGAAGCTGGGCGTGGAGCCGGAGTTCGTGGAGATCAACTGGGACACCAAGGTGGTGGAGCTGGACGCCAAGAGCATCGACTGCATCTGGAACGGCCTGACCCTGACCGATGAGATCAAGGAGAACACCGCCGCCACCAGGCCCTACGCCAAGAACGCACAGGTCGTTGTGGTGAAGGACGGCACCGACTACACCTCCACCGCCGACCTCATCGGCAAGACCGTGGTGGCTGAGGCTGGCTCTGCCGGTGAGTCGGCCATTGCAGACGATGCAAGCCTGTCGCAGGCCGATTACATCTCCAAGAGCGTCCAGACCGACTGCCTGATGGAGGTGGCCGCCGGTACCGCAGATGCCGCTGTGCTGGACCTGACCCTGGCCAACGCGATGATCGGTGAGGGCACCGACTATGCAGACCTGAAGATCGTCGATGAGCTGAACGCCGAGGAGTACGGCGTGGCCTTCCGCAAGGGCAGCGATGCCGCAGCGGCCGTCGATGAAGCGTTTGATGCGCTGAAGGCTGACGGCACCCTGAGCGCACTGGCCGAAAAGTACGAGCTGGCGCTGGCCGACTGATCGTAGACCGCAATGCAGAAAGCCGCTCCGTTCCGGGGCGGTTTCCGGTTGGAAGTACAAAAAAATGATGGGTGTGTTTTTGTGTCTGTGATTCTTGGGCGCCTATCCGGCGCATTCCTGCTCAACTGTGAGCTGTTTGCCCTGACGCTGCTGTTCGCGCTGCCGCTGGGCCTTGTGGTGTCGTTTGGCTCCATGAGCCGCTGCAAGCCGCTGAGCGCCGCGGTCAAGACCTTCGTCTGGATCATCCGCGGCACCCCGCTGATGCTGCAGATCATCGTCATCTACCTTGGCCCCGGTCTGCTGGGGATGAGCAACCCCTGGCCCTCCGGCTCCGGCGGGCGGATGGTGGCAGCCGTGGTGGCGTTTGCCATCAACTATGCCTGCTACTTCTCGGAGATCTACCGCGGCGGCATCGAGGCAGTGCCCAAAGGCCAGACTGAGGCCGGGGAGGTGCTGGGCATGACGAAGACGCAGATCTTCTTCAAAGTCACGCTGCTGCAGGTCATCAAGCGTATCCTGCCCCCGATGGGCAACGAGATCATCACGCTGGTCAAGGATACCTCGCTGGCGAATACCATCGCCAACAAGGAGATCATCATGATGGCCAAGGAATACAGTGCAAAGGGCCTGATCTGGCCGCTGTTCTCCACGGCCATCTTCTTCCTGGTCTTCGTCGGTGTGCTGACCGTTCTGTTCAACTGGCTTGAGAAAAAGCTCGATTATTTCCGCTGCTAAGGGAGGGGTTCAATTATGGCATTGCTCGAAGCCTCCGGCATCGGGAAAAATTTCGGGGACACCCACGTCCTCAAGGACATTTCGCTCACTCTGGAGCAGGGCGAGGCGCTGGCCATCATCGGCTCGTCGGGTTCCGGCAAGACGACCCTGCTGCGCTGCCTGAATTTTCTGGAACGGCCGGACACCGGCGTCATCAAGGTGAACGGCGAGACCATGTGGGACGCCGCCGACCCCGCCACCCAGCGGGAGAGCGAAGTGCGCAAGAAGCGTCTCCACTTTGGTCTGGTGTTCCAGAACTTCAACCTTTTCCCGCAGTACACCGCGCTGCAGAACGTCATGCTGGCGGGTGAGCTGCTGGCCAAAGAGCGCCCGGACTACAAGGCCCGCAAAAAAGCTATCCACGCCGAGCTGGAGCAGCAGGCAAAGGAGCTTCTGGCCCAGATGGGTCTGTCGGAGCGTGCCGGACACTATCCGCACCAGCTGTCCGGCGGCCAGCAGCAGCGCGTGGCCATTGCCCGTGCGCTGGCCCTGCACCCGGACATCCTCTGCTTCGACGAGCCGACCTCGGCCCTCGACCCGGAGCTGACCGGTGAAGTGCTGCGCGTCCTGCGCGACCTTGCCGACCGCAAGACGACCATGATCATCGTCACCCACGAGATGCACTTCGCCCGCGATGTGGCGGACCGCATCCTCTTCATGGATGGCGGCGTGGGCGTGGAGGAAGGCCCCGCCAAAGAGCTCATCGACCACCCCCAGGAGGAGCGCACAAAGCAGTTCCTCGCCCACTATTCTGAATGACCGCATCTGCCCCCGGAGAGGTTGCCTTTCCGGGGGCGGTTTTGCTATAATAGATTCGAACAGGAAGGAGGGAGTTCCGGTATGACGACAAAACGAGAACAGGCTATGCGCAATGCGGTGGCGTCTGCGCGGATGGAGGGGCTTCCGGTCTCCAAACAGACGGAGCGCGATTGTGTGCGCTATCTGGAAGGACGAATCGATACGGCGACCCTTGTGCAGGAAATCCTGAACCGGCAGCGTGGGCAGGACCGGCCAGCCCGGAGGTGAACCATTTCTGCGGTCTTTCGCGGGAACGTTTTGCAGAGGAGCTTCTGGACCTCTATGAACGGACCAATGAGCTGCATCCGTTCCGGGAAGGGAATGGGCGGACGCAGCGTGTGTTTCTGGCCCAGCTGGCGCAGAATGCAGGCTATCGGCTGGATTTTTCCTGTGTGGATGCCGATGAGCTGATGATCGCAACGATATACGCCGCACAGGGTATCGACCTGCCGCTGAAAGAGATGCTGGACAAGATCATAAAAGAATGACCAAAACTGCCCCCGGAGAGGCTGCCTTTCCGGGGGCGGTTTTGCACTCCATGCAGGAAAACCGCCTGGACGACCGTTTTATGGAGTGAAAGGATGTGGAACTCGATGAAACGGAAGCGTTCTGCGCGGAACCGCCGGGCACGGCGGTGTCTGTTTTTGATCTTGCTGGCTCTGCTGGCACTGCTGCTGATATGGCCCCGGACGGTCCATCTGGAGGGACTGGTCAGCCCGTATGCCATTCTGGTGGATGCCGACAGCGGAGAGGCAGTGGCAGAAAAAAAGGCGGATGTGAGCATCTACCCGGCCTCGATGACCAAAGTGATGACGGCCCTTCTGGCCCTTGAGGCAAACCCAGACCTGGAACAGCCGGTGACGCTGCCGGAGGACATCTTCCCGGAATTGCGGGCCGAGGGCGCATCGATGGCGGGGTTTCGGCCCGGTGAGACGGCTACCGTGCGGGACCTGTTATACGGTGCGCTCCTGCCCTCCGGCGCGGAGTGCTGCGAGGCGCTGGCGCGGGAAGTGAGCGGTTCGGAGGAAGCCTTTGTGGAGTTGATGAACCAGAAGGCGGCAGAGCTGGGGATGCGTTCCACCCACTTCTGCAACTCCACCGGCCTGCACGACCCGGAGCATGTCTCCACCGTGCGGGATATGGCCCGGCTGCTGCGGGCTGCGATGCAGAACGAGACCTTCCGTGCCATCCTGAGCGCCGGGCGCTACGCCGTCCCGGCGACGGACCTGCATCCGGAGGGCTTTACAATGACGAGCACTTTCTGGGAAGAGCTGGGCGATGTCTCCCTGTGGAGGGGGCAGTTCCTGGGCGGCAAAACCGGCTATACCAGCGCGGCGGGGCTTTGTCTGGCCAGTGCCGCACAGGTGAAGGGGAAACGGTACATCCTCGTCACGGCGGGTGCGCAGGGGAACCACGGCACCGAGCCTTACCATATCGAAGATGCTGTCCGGGTCTACCGCCAGCTGACTCGCTGAGATATGAGCAGAATCACTAATTTTTACGAGGAATCCTTGTTGAAGCTTATCAAAAGGAGACTCTTGAAAAATTACCGCAATCTGATATAATCACATTCGTGAAAACCACAACGTCCTGCCCCTTTTCCGGCAGGGCGTTTTTGTCGGCAAAAAATCGGTTTTGTTGCTTTTGATGACCCCCAAAGGAGGGCACTGACATGACAAAAGATATGACACAGGGCAGCCCGCTCAGGCTGATCCTCGCCTTTGCGGTCCCGCTGATGCTGGGCAGCCTGTTTCAGCAGTTCTACAATCTGGCCGATACCATCATCGTGGGCCGGTTCGTCGGTGTGGAAGCGCTGGCGGCGGTCGGCAGCGTGGGCGGCCTGAACTATCTGGTGCTGGGCTTCGTCAACGGCATCGCCTGCGGCTTCTCCATCCCCATTTCGTGGACGTTCGGCGCGAAGGACTACCGTGAGATGCGCCGTTACACCGCCAACGCCGTCTGGCTGTCGCTCTTCTTTGCGGCGGTGCTCACCGTGGTCACGGTTGCCATGACCCGCTCCATCCTGGTCTGGACCAATACCCCGGACAACATCATCGACCTGGCGGATGTCTACATCCGCACCATTTTTGTGGGCATCCCGTTCACCCTGCTGTACAATATGACCAGCGCCCTGATGCGCGCTCTGGGCGACAGCAAGCGCCCGCTCTACTTCCTGCTGGTGGCGAGCTTCCTGAACATCGGGCTGGACCTGCTCTGCATCATCGTGTTCCGGATGGGCGCCTTCGGTGCGGCGTTCGCCACCGTGTTCAGCCAGGCCGTGGCCGGTCTGGGCAGTCTGCTCTATATCCTCAAACATTACGGGGAGCTGCGCTGGTCCAGAGAAGAGGGGCAGCTCAGCAGGACGCACTGCGCCAAGCTCTGCAGCATGGGCATCCCCATGGGCCTGCAGTGCAGCATCACGGCCATCGGCAGCGTCGTGCTGCAGGGTGCCGTCAATGGTCTGGGCAGCGACATCGTGGCAGCACAGACGGCCGGCGGCAAGGCGGCGCAGTTCCTCGCCGTCCCGCTGGAGAGCATCGGCACGGCCATGACCACCTACGCCAGCCAGAACATGGGCGCACACGACCTGAACCGCGTGAACAGGGGCGTCAATACCGCGCTGGGCATCGGCGTGGTGTACAGCATCGCGTCCTTCCTCATCCTGCGCGTGGCGGATAAGCCCCTCATCGGACTCTTCTTGGAGAGCGATCAGACCGAGATCATGGCCAACGCCCAGAGCTTCATTTTCTGGAACAGCGTCTTCTATATCCCGCTGGCAGTCCTCATCATCTACCGCTATACCATTCAGGGGCTGGGCTATTCCAGCCTGGCCATGTTCGCCGGGGTGGCCGAGATGGTCGCCCGTGCGCTGGTGGGCTTCCTGTTCGTGCCGCTGTGGGGTTACTTTGCCGCCTGCATCGCCAGCCCCGTGGCCTGGTTCTTTGCCTGCTTCTTCCTCATCCCGGCCTACATCGTGGTGTACCGCCGCCTGAAAAAGGAAAAGCTGGTGCCTCACGCAAACCTGTAAGGATCAAAAGAAGCGTTTTGCGATGACTGCATTGCAAAACGCTTCTTTTTATATTATACTGATTATAATTATGCCACAGAAAGGGCGGTGGAGCCGATGGAGCAGGAACTGGAACAGATCGAGGGTACGGTCGAAGACATCATCTACGAAAATACGGACAACGGCTACACCGTCTTTGAGATCTCCGGCGGCGGCGTCCTCACGGTGGTGTGCGCCGTGGTGGGGGAGCTGCACGCCGGTGAGAGCGTCGTCTGCCGGGGCAGGTACGAGAACCACGCCACCTATGGCCGCCAGTTCCACGCGCAGGAGTGCGAGACCGACATGCCCAAGGATCTGGAAGCCGTCTATGCCTTCCTCGCCAGCGCCTCGCTGCCCTACATCGGGGCGCGCACGGCCACGAAAATCCTCGACAAGTTCGGGGCACAGGCACTGGAGATCATTGCGAATGACCCGGCCCAGCTGACCACCATCTCCGGCATCTCGGCGGACAAGGCCGACCGCATCCAGCAGGAGTTCAAGCGGATGTTCGGGATGCGGGAGCTCATCGCCTATCTAGCGCAGTTTGAGATCAGCCCCCGCCGCGCGATGGAGGTGTTCCGGGTGTTTGGCCCCAGCGCCATGAACGCCATCTCCTCCAACCCCTATCTGCTCTGCGGCGAGCCGCTGCAGCTGGATTTCCGCCACGCTGACAGCATCGCCCAGTATTATCACATGGAAGGGGACTGCACCCAGCGGCTGGAAGCCGCCCTTCTGCGCACCCTGCGCCACAATGCGGGCAACGGTCACACCTGCCTGCCCCGTGCGCAGTTGCTGGAAACGGCCTCCAATTTCATCCACCAGCCGCCGGAAAAGCTGGCCAAAGCGCTGGACCAGTGCATCGAAACGGACGAACTCAGCGTCCGGATGTTTGAGGGCACACCCTACATCTACCTGCCCGACCTGCTGGCCGCTGAACAGGACATCGCCGACCGGCTGGCCCTGCTGGCCAAGCGGGAGAAGCAGACCGTCCGCGACCTGGACAAGAACATCCAGGTATTGGAGCTGACCCAGGGCTTTGCCTATGCACCGCTGCAAAAAGAGGCCATCCGCAAGGCGATGACCGAGAACTGCCTCGTCCTCACCGGCGGCCCCGGCACCGGCAAGACCACCACCGTGAATGCCATCCTGCAATTGCTGGAACATCAGGCCGAGCGGGTGGCCCTCTGCGCTCCCACGGGCCGCGCGGCCAAGCGGCTGAGCGAGCTGACCGGCCGGAAGGCCTCCACCATCCACCGCCTGCTCGAAGTGGACTACACCGGCGGCGTGGTCAGCTTCATCCACAATGACAAGAACCTGCTCAAGTGCGATGTCGTCATCCTCGACGAGATGAGCATGGTGGACGTCAAGCTGTTTCAGGCGCTTATCGCGGCGCTGCGGTACAGCTGCCGCATCCTGATGGTGGGCGATGCCGACCAGCTGCCCAGCGTCGGCCCCGGCAACATCCTGGGCGAGGTCATCCGCTCCGAGCGGGTGCCCACCGTCTGCCTGAACGAGATCTTCCGGCAGGCCAAACGGAGCCTCATCGTGGAGAACGCCCACCATATCATTTCCAGTGAGCCGCTGCAAAAAGGCGGCAAGACCGACGACTTTTTCTTTCTGGAATCGGACGGCGACGCGGCCCAGAAACTGGTCTGCGACCTTGTCACAACCCGCCTGCCCCGGAGCTACGGCTTCGACCCCGTCCGGGATATCCAGGTGCTCTGCCCGACCAAGCTCGGCCCCACCGGCACCCAGGCGCTGAACGTGGAGCTGCAGAACCTGCTCAACCCGGAGCAGAAGGGCAAACCCCAGCTGCAGAGCGCGGCCCGCGTCTTCCGGGTGGGAGACAAGGTGATGCAGGTGCGCAACAATTACGAGATCGTCTGGCAGCGGGTCGGCGGGGAACAGGGCGTGGGCGCCTACAACGGCGACATCGGCATCGTGGAGTCCATCAACATGCGGGAGCGCTCGATGGTGGTCCGGATGGACGACCGGCGGCTGCTCTACCCGGCGGAGAACCTCAACGAACTGGAGATCGCCTACGCCATCACGGTGCACAAGAGCCAGGGCAGCGAGTTCCCGGCGGTGATCCTGCCGGTGGCGCAGGTGCCGCCCCGGCTGTGCTACCGGAACCTGTTCTACACCGGCGTCACCCGCGCACGGAAGCTCTGCATCGTGACCGGGCGGCGGGATGTCGTGAACCGGATGATGGGCAATGTGCGCCAGAACCTGCGGTACAGCGGCCTGTGCACCCTGCTGCAGCAGGCCCTGCCCGCCGAACAGCAGAAACTTGAGGAATGACGCAGGAAACCGCTGCTTTGTGCAAGAACGCGGGTGTACTTTTCCGAGCGGTTATGTTATACTATAATGTGTTTGATTACCCGGCCGGGGAGACCGGCATTCAGATAGGAACAGGGAAAGCAGAGAAAGGATCTTCGTATTATGGCACAGAATGATATCGGTATCGACCTTGGTACCACGACCATCATCATCGCGCAGGAGGGCACCGGCGTGGTGCTCAATCAGCCCAGCGTGGTGGCGGTGGATACCCGCAAGAACTCGGTGCTGGAGGTTGGCGACAAGGCGCTGGCCATGGTGGGCCGCACCCCGAACTATATTTCCGCGATCTTCCCGCTGAAGGACGGCGTCATCAGCGACCACACCATGACCCGCGAGCTCATCTGCCGGTTCGTCAATCAGGTGTACAGCTCCCACATGGTCAAGCCCCGCGTGGCGGTCTGTGTGCCTGCGGCCATCACCGGCATCGAGAGCGACGCCGTGGTCGAGGCGGTCATGGCAGCCGGTGCGCGTCAGGTCTACCTCATTGATGAGCCCATCGCCGCAGCCCTCGGCTCCGGCATCGACATCACCCAGCCCGACGGCCGGATGATCATCGACATCGGCGGCGGCACCACGGACATCGCGGTGCTGAGCCTGGGCGGCAAGGTCAAGGCCACCAGCGTCCGCGTGGCGGGCAACCACTACGATGACGAGATCTTGAAGCATGTGCGCAACAAGTTCAGCATCGCCATCGGTCAGCGCACCGCCGAACAGCTGAAAAAGAACGTGGCCTGCTGCCCTCAGAAGGCCGATTTCAACGAGACGATGGAGGTCAAGGGCCGCAGCCTGCTGACCGGCCTGCCCATCCGGGTGAACGTCTCCACCAGCGACCTGTATGAGCCGGTCATGATGCTGAGCGAGCAGATCGGCACGGCGGCCCATCAGGTGCTGGAAAAGACCCCGCCGGAGCTGGCCGGCGACATCTTCCGCAACGGCGTGGTGCTGACGGGCGGCGGTGCCCAGCTGCACGGCCTGCCGGAGTACCTGAGCCAGGAACTCAAGGTCAACGTGGAGGTCTCGCCCGACCCTGTGAACTGTGTGGCGCTGGGCACGGCCATGAGCCTGAGTGTGCGCGACCGGCTGGAGACCGGCTTTACGGATGCGACTCCCCGCATCGGCCGCCGCTGAGCGAAAAAGACGTACTTCACGGTTTGGAAAAAATTGCGATATTTTTTGTTCATCGTTGTTGAATCGGGCCGGAAAATATTGTATAATGTTTTCAAATCGGTTTTTGCGGGCGGAGCCATGCGCTTTGACCGCAGAAGAATAAATGACTAGGAGGAAGAACATGAATCTGGGTTCTGATGTGGTTATCACCATTACCGGTATCGTATTGGTGTTTGCCATCCTTGTCCTGCTGATGGCGATCATCACGCTGGAGGGCAAGATCTTCGACGGCATGAATGTCAGGAAGGCAGCAGCAAAGGCTGCACCCAAGGCTCCCGCTGCAAAGCCGGCCGCACCTGTTCAGCAGGCTGCTGCTCCTGCTCCTGTGGTGGAAGAGGGCATCCCCGGCGATGTGGTGGCTGCGATCATGGCAGCGATCCACGCAATGGGCAACGGAAAGTACACCCTCAAGGCCGTGCGCCGCAGCAAGAATGGCTGGGGCAAGGCCGGTGTCAACGACACCACCGCACCTTTTTAACACAGGAGGAAGAACATGACACAGTTTATCAGCACTCTGGTCGGTATTTTCCAAAGCTCTGGCTTCGCCCGCTTCGGCGAGCCGGGCGGCTACCTGTACGCAATCATGATTTGCGTCGGCTGCTTCTTGCTGTACCTGGCCATTGTGAAGGAATTTGAGCCCCTGATCCTGCTGCCCATGGCGTTCGGCATGATCCTTGCCAACCTGCCCGGCAGCGGCATCATCCACATGCAGTATTTCGTCGGCGATGGTCTGGAGCACCCGATGTGGGTCGAGATCCTGAACAACGGCGGTCTGGCCGATATGCTCTACATGGGCGTCAAGCTGGGCATCTACCCGCCGCTGATCTTCCTGGGCATCGGCACCATGACCGACTTCGCACCCCTGATCTCCAACCCCAAGAGCCTGCTGCTGGGCGCTGCAGCCCAGTTCGGCATCTTCGGCACCTACATGGGTGCCCGCCTGCTGGCAGCCACCGGCCTGGTGGACTTCACCCAGAAGCAGTCTGCTGCCATCGCCATCATCGGCGGTGCAGACGGCCCGACCGCGATCTTCGTCACCTCCCGTCTGGCACCGGAGCTGCTGGGCAGCATCGCCGTGGCAGCATACAGCTACATGGCGCTGGTGCCTGTCATCCAGCCGCCCATCATGAAGGCTCTGACCACCAAGAAAGAGCGTACCGTCGTGATGAAGCAGCTGCGCACCGTGACCAAGACCGAGAAGATCGTCTTCCCCATCATGGTCACCATCATCGTCTCCCTGATCGTTCCGGATGCCGCCGTTCTGGTCGGTATGCTGATGCTGGGCAACCTGATGAAGGAGTCCGGTGTCGTGGATCGTATCCAGAAGACCGCCGGCAATGAGCTGATGAACATCATCACCATCTTCCTGGCGCTGTCCGTTGGCTGCACCACCTCTGCCAACACCTTCCTGAACACCCGCACCCTGTTCATCATCGTGCTGGGCCTGATCGCATTCTCCTTCGGCACCGCAGCCGGTGTTCTGTGCGGCAAGGTCATGTATGCACTGACCGGCGGCCAGGTCAACCCCCTGATCGGTTCCGCAGGCGTTTCCGCTGTTCCGATGGCGGCCCGCGTTTCTCAGAAGGTCGGCCAGAGCGAGAACCCCTCCAACTTCCTGCTGATGCACGCCATGGGCCCCAACGTCGCTGGCGTGATCGGTTCCGCCGTTGCTGCTGGTATTCTGATCAACATCTTCGGCTAAGCCCTGTTTTGGCAAATTGAGGATCCCAAACCGCCCATCTGTCGGCACTGCGCCGCAGATGGGCGGTTTTTTGTGCGGGAAACTCTGTGCAATAGGGATGAAATGTGATATACTATACCTTAGTGATTCATGGAAAATAGCTTAAAGAACAGGTGAAACAATGGCAATTGATCTCAGGCAGGAATTTTGCGCGCTGCGCGATACCTACATTGAAAAACAGTTCGGCCGCCTGAACGCGATGCAGCGGGAGGCTGTGTTTACCACCAACGGCCCGCTGCTGATCCTGGCAGGCGCCGGAAGCGGCAAGACGACCGTGCTGGTCAACCGCATCGCGAACCTCATCCGCTTTGGTGCGGCGCACGGCTCCCAGTGGGTGCCCCGCGAAGTGACCGAGGACGACGTCAAGGCGCTACGGATGGCCATCATGACGAACACCGATGCCCCTTCCTGGCTGGACGGGATGCTCCGCAAGGATGCGGTGCGCAGCTGGAACGTGATGGCGATCACCTTTACGAACAAGGCGGCAGGGGAGCTGAAGGAGCGCCTGCGGAACATGCTGGGCGGCGAAGAGGGCGACGAGGTGTTCGCCTCCACCTTCCACTCGGCCTGTGTGCGCATCCTGCGCCGCTGGGCCGAGGAGATCGGCTACCCCCGCAGCTTTACCATCTACGACACCGACGACACCCAGCGCGTGATGAAGAGCGTGTACAAAGAACTGAGCATCGACGACAAATTCTTCCCGGTCAAGAGCGCCATCAACCAGATGAGCCGCTGGAAGGACCAGCTCGTCAGCCCCGAAGAGGCCCTGCGCACCCCGGCGCGGGATACGAAAGGGGCGCTGGCGGCCAAAGTCTATGCGGCCTACGAAAAGAAGCTGAAGGATGCCGGTGCGTTCGATTTCGATGACCTCATCTACCAGACCGTCCAGCTGCTGGCCGGGAACGAGGAGGTGCGGCAGTTCTACCAGAACAAATACCGCTATCTGCTCGTGGACGAATACCAGGACACCAGCGTGGCACAGTTCCGCCTGGTCAGCCTGCTCACCGGGCCGGAAAAGAACATCTGCGTCGTCGGCGACGATGACCAGAGCATCTACCGGTTCCGCGGTGCCACCATCGAGAACATCCTCAACTTCGAGCGCATCTATCCCGGCACAAAGACCATTCGTCTGGAGCAGAATTACCGCTCGACCTCCAATATCCTGAACGCCGCCAACTGCGTCATCCAGCACAACACCGAACGCAAGGGCAAGACCCTCTGGACGAAGAACGGTGAGGGCGACAAGGTGCAGGTCTACACGGCGGAGAACGAGCAGGATGAGGCCATGCACATCGCAGATGTCATCGGCCAGCACCTCAAAGAGGGCGGGCATCTGGCAGACCACGCGGTGCTCTACCGGATGAACGCGCAGTCGGCCCCCATCGAAAGCTACTTCACCCGCGCCGGCATCCCGCATAAGATCGTGGGCGGCCAGCGCTTCAACGACCGCAAAGAGGTCAAGGACATCCACTCCTATATGTCCATCGTGGCCAATGCCCGCGACGACGTCCGCCTGCGCCGCATCATCAACGAACCGGCGCGGAAGATCGGCAACACGACCATCGAGGTCATCGCAGACCTTGCCGCGCAGGAGAACACGAGTATGCTGGAGATCATCAGCCACGCCGACCAGTACGCGCGGCTGGCCCGCTCCATCATGCCGATCCTGAAATTCTGGCAGATCTACGAGAAATTGCAGGAGTCGCTGGAAACACGGACGCTGGATGAATTTGCGTCCGACGTCATTGAGCTGAGCGGGTACAAGGCCATGCTCGAACAGGAGATCGCCAAGGGCCACGAGGACGCCGCCGACCGGCTGCAGAACCTGGGCCAGCTGGTCAATAACGTGAAAAACTACTGCGACCAGCACGGCGAGGAAGCCACGCTGGAAGGCTACCTCGAAGACATCGCCCTCATCAGCGACATCGACAGCTACAACGAAAGCAGCGATCAGGTGGTCCTGATGACCATCCACTCGGCCAAGGGGTTGGAATTTCCGTATGTGTTCCTCATCGGCATGGAGGAGGGCGTCTTCCCCAGCGAGATGAGCAAATACTCCGAGGCAGACCTCGAAGAGGAACGCCGCCTGGCCTATGTCGGCATCACCCGCGCCAAAAAGGAACTTTACATCTCCAACAGCGTGACCCGGATGCTTTACGGCCGCACCCAGCGCAACGAGCCCAGCCGCTTTTTGCGCGAGATCGAGCCGGAGTACATCGAGGAGACCCGCAGCCCGGCGCTGGAGCGCCGCTCTCAGCTGGGCGGCTGGGGCTCGGCCTACAGCGATACCGTGCCGGGCGGCGCATCGGGTTACTCCGGTGCCTCCGGCTGGGGCCGCAGCCGTTCCGGTTTCGGTTCCGGTTCCAGTTCCGGCAGCCGCTCCGGCTACCTGAATGCTGAATACAACGGCGGCAGCCGGGGCTTCGGGGCCGACTACGCCGGGCGGGGCGCATCCGGGTCCGCCAGCGTGGACAGCCACAGTCGTTCGGGCGGTGTTGGCTCTGGGTATGGCCGCGCCGCAGCCCCCAAGGCTCCGGCGAAACCGGTGCAGTTCACCGGGGCACCGGCGCCAAAGCCTGCCGCCAGCACCCCGAAACACTACGAGCCGGGGGATATCGTGGAGCATAAAGTGTTTGGCCGCGGCAAGGTGCTCAAGGTCAAGCCTGCCGCAGGCGACCAGATCGTAGAGATCAACTTTGAAAAGGTCGGCGTGAAGAAGACCATGGCGAACTTTGCGCCGCTGACAAAAATAACGGAGGAATGACAGATGATGACAGTCCGATTGATCGCGCATACGCCGGAGCCGGAAAAGGTGGTGGCTGCGGCGGCGAAGCTCTGCTATTCCGACGCCCACATCACCGACCTGCTGGACGGCCTGACCGAGGAGAAGACGGCCAGTTTCCTGACCATGCTCAGCGACCTTGGCCACGCCAGCCCCATAGAACATGCCAGCTTCACCTTTGGCATCGAGGGCGTCAGCCGCACCCTGTTGGCCCAGATCACCCGCCACCGCATCGCATCGTTCAGTGTGCAGAGCCAGCGCTATGTCCGGCTGGACGACTTCCGTTATGTCATCCCGCCGGAGATCGAGGCCATCCCCGAAGCGAAGGAAGCCTTCATCGCCAGCATGAACGAGGACGCGGCGCGCTACCTTGACCTCGTGAAAAAGCTGGAGGAGGGCCACACTGCCCGTCTGATGGCAGAGGGAATGCCCGAAAAACAGGCCCGCGCCAAGGCTTCCAAGCAGGCCAACGAGGACGCCCGCTTCGTGCTGCCCAATGCCTGCGAGACCAAGATGGTCGTCACCATGAACGCCCGTAGCCTGCAGAACTTCTTCCATCTGCGGTGCTGCAGCCGCGCCCAGTGGGAGATCCGGGCGCTGGCCGAAGAGATGCTGCGGCTGGTCTACCCGGTGGCACCCCATCTCTTCCGCACGGCCGGCCCGGCGTGTGTTTCCGGCCCCTGCCCGGAGGGCAGGATGTGCTGCGGCAAGACCACCGAGGTGCGGGCGCAGTATGCCGCTTTGAAGGGGGAACCCGTATGAGCCACGGAAAACTCATCGTGCTGGAAGGGCTGGACGGCAGCGGCAAGGCCACCCAGGCCAAGCGTCTGGCCGCAGCACTGGCCGCCGAGGGCAGGCTGGTGCGGGAGATCACCTTCCCGAATTATGCCAGCGATTCGAGCGCGCTGGTCCGGATGTATCTGGCCGGACAGTTCGGCGCGAGACCCGATGACGTGAATGCATACGCAGCATCGAGCTTTTATGCGGTGGATCGCTATGCGGGCTACAAAGCCGACTGGGGGAGATTCTACGAAGAGGGCGGCATCCTCATCGCAGACCGGTACACCACCTCCAATGCGGTGCACCAGTGCTCGAAGCTGCCGCCGGAAGAATGGGAGCAGTTTCTGCACTGGCTGTTCGATTACGAGTTCCATCTGCTGGGGCTGCCCGCACCGGACTGCGTGATCTATTTACAGGTGGACCCTGCCGTGAGCCAGAAGCTGATGACCCAGCGCTACCACGGCGACGAGAGCAAAAAGGACGTCCACGAAAAGGATGTGGAGTATCTGGCCCGCAGCCGCAGAGCGGCTGAGTTCTGCGCCGCGCATCTGGGCTGGCAGACCGTGCCCTGCACCTGCGGGGACGGGATGCGCAGCATTGAAGAGATCGGGCAGGAGGTCCGCCGACGGGTGGACGCGGCCCTTGCGGAATAACGCACAATCGACCTGTGCCGGGCAGGCGCAGGGATACCTATGCGTAGGAGGTAGGTGTTTTTATGTACCGTTTGATGCAGCCGTCCGACCGGGCGGAGATCCTGGCGCTGTGGCAGCGCGAACATGGGGAGGACGAAACCTTCCTCGCTAACGCCATCGAGCGCTTTGCCGGGGAGCAGAATGTCTATGTAGCGGAGGAAAATGACCACATCGAGGCCGTGGCCATGGCGGTGCCGGTCTCGCTGCAGGGGCGGCCCGGCTGCTGCCTGTACGGCCTGACCGGGCAGGGCAGCCTGATCCTGGCGGGCCTGGTAGACCATCTGTGCACCCAGCAGAAACTGAAAGGGGCCGGGTTCGTGGTCGTTGTGCCCAGCGGGAACGAGCAGGCGGCGCTATTGCAGGATAAGGGCTTCCAGTGGGCCTTCCCGCTGCGGTGCCTGCCCCGCGAGGTAGACCGCAACCTGTGGAGCCAGGCCGAGTTCGATACCGTCACGGCCAAAAAGCTCTGTGAGCTGCGGGCGAGATTCTGGCCCGACACCGTGCAGCTGCCGCCGGAACAGATGGCCGTGGTGCTGGGGGATCTGTACTCCCGCGGGGCCACCCTCGTCTCGAACGACAACGGCTACGGAATATATTTCCGCAAGGAGGACACCCTTTATTTTGTGGAGATGATGGCCACCGGCGACCGCGCCGCAGAGATTTTGATGGAAGCGGCCCGCGAAAAAGAGGTCATTGTGGAAAAGGCCGTCATCACCGTGGGTGCCGCGCAGAACCTCTTCCTTGGCGAGGGCACCCGGCAGGATTATGGAATGATCCGCTTCGAGGGCGAAGCCTTTGATGTGAGCGAGAGCTATATGCGGCTGATGTTGGACTGAAAGGAACATGCAGATGGCAAGTAACCATACAAGACCCCGCAAAAAAGGCGGTGCGCTGAAGATCCTGCTCGTGCTGCTGGTGCTCATGCTGGCGGCGGCGGGCGGCGCATTCCTGCTGGCAAAGCGCGAGATCGACGGCGGCACCCGGCAGGATGCCGTGACCGTGGAGATCGCGCAGGGCAGCGGTGTGAGCACCATTGCCCGGCAGCTGAAGGAAGCGGGCGTCATCCGGTTCCCGCAGCTGTTCCGGTGGTACGTCGGCCGCAAAGACGCGGCGGCGAAGCTTCAGTACGGCGAATTTTCGCTGGAACCCGGCAGCTCCTACGATGCGCTCCATCGAGGCGCTTTCCGCCTACGCGAAGGCCGACAGCGTCCGGCTGACCTTCCCCGAGGGTACGACGGCCATCGCCATCGCGCAGAAGATGGAACAGGCCGGGCTGTGCACCGCAAAGGAGTTTCTCGAAGAGGCCAATACCGGCGATTTCAGCGAATACACGTTCTGGCAGTATGTCCCCGACGACACGGAGGCCCCGGACCGTTTCCTGAAATGTGAGGGCTATCTCTTCCCGGACACCTACGAATTCCTCGCGGATGATACGGTGCACAACTACGTTGCAACGTTCTATTCGCATTTTGACCAGCAGTTCACCGACGCGATGTATAAGGAGCTGGACCAGCAGGGCCTGAGCCTTTCGGAGGTCATCACGCTGGCATCCTTCGTGCAGGAGGAGGCCGGCAACGACCAGGACAACAATGTGGCCCAGGTCTTCCGCAACCGTCTGGCAGAAGGCTCGCCCTACCCCAAGCTGCAAAGCAACACGTCCAGCTATGTCCAGAGCGATGCAGACAACAACTATCTCTGGAACTGGGTGGCCCCCTGGTACGGCGGCTGGGAGAAGATCCCCGAAAACATCCGCAATGCCTACGACACCTATACCTGCACCGGCCTGCCCGCCGGGCCGATCTCGAACCCCGGTCTGGCCGCCATCCGGGCTGCGCTGGCCCCCCAGCCCGATGCGGAGGTCCAGGACTGCTATTTCTTCGTGACCGACCTCAGCGGCCAGTATTACTACGCCCGCACCTATGCGGAGCATCAGACCAACTGCCAGAAGGCAGCGGATGTGAACCGCTCGATCGCGGCAAAAAAATGAGAGCGAAGCCCTTGTGCTGACGGAAAACGCAATGGTTGACCGGTTGGCCAGGGGTTCTCCCTTTGGGAGAGGGTAAGCTCGTTTAGGAGAATGATTATGTTACAGATCCCGGAACTTCTGTCCCCCGCGGGCGATTTGGAGCGCCTGCGCTACGCCATCAACTATGGTGCAGATGCCGTCTATTGCAGCCTGCCCGAATTCGGGATGCGCTCGGCCCCGGCTAACTTCACGCCGGAACAGCTGACCGAGGGCGTCATCTATGCCCATGCCCGCGGCCGCAAGGTCTATCTGACCATGAACACCCTGCCCACCAACGAAGAGGCCGACCGTCTGCCGGACGCCATCCGGAGCGCGGCCGCAGCGGGCGTGGATGCCTTCATCGTGGCAGATCTGGGTGTGCTGGAAGCCTGCAAGCAGTTCGCGCCGGACATTGATGTCCACATGTCCACCCAGACCGGCATCACCAACTGGGCCGCTGCCCGTGTGGCCTACAACCTGGGCGCCAAGCGGGTGGTGCTGGCCCGTGAGCTGACCTTGCAGGACATTGCCACCATCCGGGATAAGACCCCGCCGGAACTGGAGATCGAGGCCTTTGTCCACGGTGCCATGTGCATGAGCGTGTCGGGCCGGTGCCTGCTGTCCAACTATCTGACGGGCCGCGACTCCAACCGGGGCCAGTGCGCCCAGCCCTGCCGCTGGAAATACTACCTGAGCGAGGAGACCCGCCCCGGTCAGCTGTATGAGATCGGCGAGAACGAGGACGGGAGCTATATCCTGAACGCCAACGACATGTGCACGGCACCGTTTCTGGATCTCATCTGCAAGGCGGGCGTGGACAGCCTGAAGATCGAGGGCCGCGCCAAGACGTTCTACTACGTCGCCAGCGTGACGGCGGCCTACCGCCGCGCCCTCGACCAGTATCTGGCCGACCCGATGAACGACAACTTTGAGCTGCCGGACGAGGTGCTGGCCGAGCTGACCCGCACCAGCCACCGCCACTATTCGCCGGGCTTCTACTTTGGCCGCGAGCAGGCCAAGCAGGCCACCGACAGCGCTACCTACATCCGCGAGTGGGAGTTCGTGGGCACTGTGGACAGCTGGGAGAACGGCGTCGCCAGCTGCCAGCAGCGGGGCAAGTGGAGCCTCGGCGACACGCTGGAAGTGCTCTGCCCGGATGGCCGCAGCATCCCGCTGGACCCCGAGTGGATAAAG
>OGKJ01000011.1_pt1 | contig 123770 bp, 106 predicted proteins | sample 1572461 | NCBI WGS metagenome assembly OGKJ01 (sample SAMEA2582080, study PRJEB24529) | metagenome | biome: Human gut stool | place: China | collected 2011 | reverse complement strand
ATGCCACCGACTAAATATCCCGTACTTTTTTGTGCGGCATCTTTATCGGCCATTTCAACTTTTTTCACACCAATTGATTTTGCGGCTTTCTTTAAACTCAACATATTTGCCGTGGAAAGCACAAAACACGCCAATTTTTTCTGATCACCATTTTCGGCGACTAAAAGTGTTTTAAAGGATTGGTGCGGATCAAGTCCAAGTTTTTCAGCAGCTTCATCGCCAAAATGCGTATTGTTAGGGTCATGATCGTAAGTATGGAGAGTAAAAGGAATTTTATTTTTCTTTAGTAAATCAATTGCTGGTGTCATCTGATTTCCTTATGTATTTATGCGTCTTTTTTCTGTAGAATGAATCGGTTCAGAACATTTTACAGCGGAGAGAAAAATGGACGCAAGCCTAAATATTGCTATTGCAGCAGAATTTGATCTATGTGAAAAAATTGCCGAAGCACTTGAACAAAGTGAGCTAGATGTAGGCAAAATTTCTATCGTAGAAATTTATCCTTTTGAAGAAGAGCAAGCGGTGCGTTTTCGCAATAAAGCCGTTGCTCAATTAGCCACTGATGAGATTGAGTGGGACAGCGTTAATTATCTTTTCTTCGCAGGCCAAATTGACCAAGCGCCTCTATTAGCTCAAGCTGCAGAAAGTGGCTGTTTGGTGATTGATTTAAAAGGGATTTGCTCTGCATTGTCTGATGTACCCGTCGTAGTTCCTACAATCAATGAAGAAAATCTGACTGAATTAAGACAACGTAACATTGTGAGTCTGCCCGATCCGCAAGTGAGTCAATTAGCCTTATCTCTATTACCAATTATTCAACAAACAAATTTAACTCAAGTCTTTGCAACGTCACTTTTACCGGCTTCTTATACAGATGGTGAGACCGTGAATAAACTTGTTGGACAAACCGCTCGTTTACTGAATGGTATGCCATTAGAAGAAGGTGAACCCCGTTTTGCCTTTGATGTGTTTCCACAACAAGCGGCTAATTTAAATCTGCAATTACAAAAAATCTTCCCGCAGTTAGACAATGTGATTTTCCATCAAATTCAAGTGCCTGTCTTCTACGGCATGGCACAAAAAGTGACCGCACTTTCAGATTATGAATTTGATTTCCAACCACAACAAAGCGAATTGATTGAATTACATGATAGCCTTATTACACCCGTGATTAACGGTGAAAATGAAAATGGTGAAGACAGCGTAAAATTGCATATCAGCCAACAAAGTGCGGTTGAAAATGGCATTGAATTTTGGACGGTTGCTGATGAGCAACGTTTCAATATTGCCTTGTTAGGTGTGAAATTACTTGAGTCGATTTATCAGCAAGGTTATTAATTTAAGTTAAGGGGAAGACAATGCAACAATCTTTACTTGAACGCCTTTTTTCGATTAAAGAAAAGGGCAGTACCACTAAAACCGAAATTATTGCCGGTATCACCACTTTCTTTACCATGGTGTATATCGTGTTTGTAAACCCATCCGTATTAGGTGATGCGGGAATGGATAAACAAGTTGTTTTCGTGACCACTTGTTTAATTGCTGCACTGGGTACCATTGCGATGGGATTATTCAGTAATTTACCTATCGCCCTTGCACCTGCTATGGGGTTAAATGCATTTTTCGCCTACGTGGTAGTCGGCAAGCTCGGTTATTCTTGGGAAGTGGGCATGGGCACCATTTTCTGGGGCTCGATTGGTTTATTTGTTCTCACCCTATTCCAAATCCGTTATTGGTTAATGGCGTCTATTCCGCTTTCACTTCGCGTGGGAATCGGTGCAGGTATCGGCTTTTTTATTGCCTTAATTGGCTTTAAAAATATGGGATTGGTTGTAGCGAATCCCGCGACTTTAGTAGCATTAGGCAATTTGCATGATCCGAAAATTCTTCTTGGCGTATTGGGCTTTTTCATTATTGTGGTGCTAGCGGCACGTAATATTTTCTCTGGTGTTTTGATTTCTATCGCGGTAGTGACTGGTTTAGCGCTTTTAATTGATGACCAAGTTACCTTCCACGGCATTGTTTCTATGCCACCAAGCTTAGGTGCGGTTGTTGGGAAAGTAGATATTGCGGGTGCTTTAGACACGGCTTTGCTCGGCATCATTTTCTCATTCTTATTAGTAAACCTATTCGACTCATCAGGCACCTTGTTAGGCGTGACCGATAAAGCAGGTTTCAGCGATGAAAAAGGTCGTTTCCCGAAAATGAAACAAGCCCTTTATGTAGATAGCGTGAGTGCGGTAGTCGGTTCTTATATCGGAACATCCGCTATCAGTACTTATATTGAAAGTGGTGCAGGGGTTTCTGTTGGCGGGAGAACAGGTTTAACAGCAGTAACAGTCGGTGTTTTATTCTTACTTACCATTTTCTTTTCGCCACTGGCTAGTGTCGTACCAGCTTATGCAACCGCAGGGGCATTAGTCTATGTAGGGATTTTAATGGCATCCAGTCTTATTCGTGTACACTGGGATGATTTAACTGAAGCAACGCCTGCTTTTATCACTGCAGCGATGATGCCATTTACTTATTCAATTACTGAAGGTATCGCATTTGGTTTTATTAGCTATTGCGTCATGAAGGCTTGTACAGGTAGAATACTCGAGGTCAATGCCCCAGTGTGGGTGGTGTCTTTATTATTTGTGGCCAAGTTCGTTTGGGTTGGCTGATTTCATAAAGGCGTAATTTATTACGCCTTCATTTTTATAGCATTGCAACAAGGAGTGCGTCATGCAAAATATTCTTTTTATCGTCAATGATTCCACATATAGTGGAGAAAAAACGTTCAACGCTGTTCGTTTCGCCATCAATATGAAGGAAGAGCATAGCAAGGATGTGAATATTAAATTATTCTGCTTTTCTGATGCGATTTTATGCGGTATTGCTGGGCAAAACCCAAATGAAGGTTTCAATATCCAACAACTTATCGATATTTTAGCGGCACAAGGTGCTGAAATTAAATTATGTACCAGCTGCGTAAAAGCACGTGGTTTATTAGATGCTAAATTAATTGACGGTGTGACCCTTGGTACTTTAGATGATGTTTCTGAATGGACATTATGGGCGGATAAAGTTTTAACGTTCTAATTTCTGATAAAACTGACAAAATAAAAAGGTGTAATCAATAGATTGCACCTTTTTAATTCTATATAGTCGGTTTAAGTTTTTAAACCTCGCCACCAATCCCAACAAATTTCTCAACAAAGGCAACAATCTTTTGGAAAATACTTTGTTTTTTCGTGAGATATTGCGGATTAAGCGGACTCATTTTCGGTAGGGCATCATTTAAATCCGTACCTTGTTCACTAGCATATCCGCGTTTTAAGGATACGTTAATATAACGCTTCGCGGCATCAATATTCAGCCCTTCACTGCTAATTAATTCGTCAGCTTCTTTCTGTTGCTCTTTTTGGGCAAATTGGAAGAAAGATTCAATAATACCGGCTTTATCGACAATGCTATCTAAGTCAGTTTGATTGATAAAATCTACGATCAAACTTTCTTTGGCTCGATTACCTAGGCTCGCTCGGATAGTGGTTCGAATTTCATCAATCAGCTCAGCTTTATTTTTCATTTTTTTGTTGTGTTCAAAAATCAATTCCAAGATGTAATCCAGATTGATTTCTTGGGATTTTAATAAATCCACTTCAAACACCACATCGTCCCAATCAATGGTCGATTTTGCTTTTTCCTCGCCATCTTTATGACGACGGAGCCAATCCCGAATATCGTTGTAAGTCGAACGGTAATTCTGAATGCTACGTTCGCTTGGCATATCAATAGGTTGCATTTCAGCAAAAGCCTCATCCGTTAAATAATATTTTTCTTTAAAGGCTTCAACGGCTTTTGCATCGCTGGTATCGAGCGATTGAAATGCTTGTAAAGCAGCGAACTCATCGTAGTTTTGCAGAATATTTTCAACTCGCAAATATTCACCAAATAATTTTACAAAGTCTTTCTTGTCTTTTTCAGTTTGTATTTCATCTGGATCAGGGAAGCGTTCTTGCAATTCAGCAATAACCTCTAAATACCCTCGGCGGGCGACACCTGCATCGGTAAAGCCTTCCATATATTCTTGGTAACTTTTTTCTAATACGATATTGCGCGTATTAGATTTACCGAAAAGGGTAATCGCATCAATGGTATCTTGTTCCAAATCGCGGAAAGTGACGATATTGCCAAAACTTTTTGTGCTGTTGTAAATGCGGTTTGTACGAGAATAAGCTTGAATCAAACCATGGTAACGTAAGTTTTTATCTACAAATAATGTGTTTAAGGTTGGTGCATCAAAACCGGTTAAAAACATCCCAACGACAATCAGTAAATCCACTTCTTTGTTTTTGACGCGTTTGGCGAGATCACGATAGTAGTTTTGGAACGATTTCGCATCCACATCATAATTGGTGGCAAAATAGCCGTTGTAATCATCAATGGCAGATTTTAAAAATTCCTTAGCCGAGGAGGTCATCGCCTCCACTTCAAAACTTTCATCAACAATATCGCCAATCGCATCTTGCTCTTCATTCGCGGCAAACGAAAAGATTGTTGCAATTTTAAGTGGATTTTTGACCGCACTTTGTAACTGTTTAAAAGTTTGATAATAAGCTTTGGCCGCATCCACGCCACTTACTGCAAACATGGCATTAAAGCCATTATTACCGGCATTAAAGCGATGGGTCTTTTGTTTGAAATTATCTAAAATATATTGGGCAATTTGCTCAATACGTTTAGGTTGTAAAAAGGCTTGTTTTTTCTCGAGTTTTGTTAGCTCTTCAAGATTCTTTTCAGTTTCAATGTTTTTAAATTGTGGCCGTACATCATTGTAATCCACTTTAAATTTCAGTACTTTTTCGTCACGAATCGCATCGGTAATAATGTAAGAGTGGAGTTCAACGCCAAAAACACTCGCTGTAGTTTCAGCACCTAATGCATTAGTTGGAAAAATAGGCGTGCCAGTAAAACCAAATTGATAGTATTTTTTAAATTTTCTCGTTAGATTTTTTTGCGCTTCACCAAATTGAGAACGATGGCATTCATCAAAGATAAACACGACCTGTTTATCGTAAATCGGTAATTTATCTTCCGATTTCATCAGGTTGTTGAGTTTTTGAATGGTGGTAACAATGATCTTATTGTCGTCTTTGTCGATATTGCGTTTTAATCCTGCCGTACTTTCCGAACCATTCACGCTATCCGGTGAAAAGCGTTGGTATTCTTTCATGGTTTGATAGTCCAAATCCTTTCTATCTACTACGAAGAATACTTTTTCAATAAAGTCTAATTCCGTTGCAAGGCGTGCGGCTTTAAAGCTGGTGAGCGTTTTGCCTGAGCCTGTAGTGTGCCAAATGTAGCCGCCACTGTCTTTATTGCTCCAATTTTTCGCCTGATATGAACTTTTAATTTTCCATAAAATACGCTCGGTGGCGGCTATTTGATACGGGCGCATAATCAATAGGGTGTCGGAAACATCAAACACGCAGTAATTTACCAACACATTGAGAAGGGTATGTTTTTGCAAGAATGTCGCCGTAAAATCCTTTAAATCTTTAATCAGAGTATTTTTTGCCGTTGCCCAATTCATTGTGAAGTCGTAGCTGTTCTTATCGCGTTTGGTGGTATTGGCAAAATAGCGGGTATCCGTGCCATTAGAAATGATAAAAATCTGAATATATTTAAAGAGAGAATTTTCTTTATTGAAGCTTTCTTTGCTGTAGCGATGAATTTGATTAAAGGCTTCACGAATTGCCACGCCACGTTTTTTCAGTTCAATATGCACAAGGGGTAAACCATTCACCAAAATCGTCACATCATAACGATTGTCATAGCTGCCGGTTTGCTCAAATTGATTGATGGCTTGCAGGGCATTATTAGCAAGATTTTTCTTATCTAGCAGATAAATATTCTGAATGTGCCCATCATCAAACACAAAATCATAAATATAGTTATCATGAATTTTGCGGGTTTTCTCAATCAGACTATCGCTCGGTTTATCCAAATATTCCTCTAAAAAACGTCGCCATTCCGCATCAGAGAAAACCACATTGTTCAAGCGCTGTAATTGCGCCCGTAAGTTTTTAACCAACGCATCATGACCATTGAGTCCTTGCAAATACTCATAACCTTGCGCCTGTAAATCACGAATAAATTCACGCTCAAGGCTCCCTTCCGTTTGATAACCGGCATTGGGTTCTTCCACAAACTTTTTGTATTGATCTAAAACGATAAAATGATTGGATTCGGCAATGGTTTTATATTGGGTCATAGGGGTTCCTTGGTTATAAGGGCGGTTTGTATCCGCCGTTTTTATTATATTATTAGGCTGTTATATAAAATCCAGCTTGGGATTAAAAACTCAATAATAATTCTCTGTAATACTCATACCGCTTTTGGCTTTGTTCAATCGCCAAAGGCAAGCCTTCGGTGATGGAATTGGAGATAGTTTCAAATTTATCGAGGATTGAAACGATGCGTTGCTGCTCATCAAGTGAAGGAATTAAAATTTTTACTTTTTTTAAATCTGCCATTGAAATACTTTTCACGGTTGATCCCATTACAAAGTTATTTATTTGTTTTTTTGTAATTTCACTTTGAAGAAGTCTTAGCAAATACATTGGTTTTATAATCTCTTGATTTACGGTTAAAGCATAAACACCTTCTTTAATATTCCAATTTCTTGGTAATTCAGAAATGAAGGCTGTTTTACCAATTGTTCCTGTTCCTGAAAATAAAATATCCCCAATATTTAATTTTGAGCGTTTATCAATAATTTCACGAGCTTGATTGCTAATTTTATCAGTTTTATCTGTTATTTTTATATTAACACTATCTAATTCTCTAACTGTAATATAATAGTTCTCAGCACCATCAGTATTAAGTTTAAAATTATTTCTTGGATTTAATCCTGTTCTTAAATTTATTAAAACATCTTTCAAATTCTTCCACTTACCCCCAACCTTCCCAAGTTCTTCTTCACTTAATAATTTCTCTCGATAGTATTCATATTGCTTCTGGCGTAGTATAAGCTCGCTGGTAAGCTCGCTGGTAAGCTCGCTGGTAAGCGCTGTCAATGCGTCCAAAATTTTTACGATTTCGGTTTGGACGGGGAGTGGGGGGATGGGGATTTTGATTTTCTTAAATCTTGCTTTAGAAATATTGAATCTGGTTACTCCACTAGCTGATTTCACAATCTCTTTGCGAATAGAGAGTGTTCTAAATAGAAATTTAGAAAATTCAGGTAATAACTCTACATCATCATTAAATCTCAACCCAAATGAAAAACTATTTAGATAGATTTTTTGTTCTGTTTTTGTTGTAACAGCAGAAGACATCCCTGCTTCTTCAGCGGTTTCCGAAGAACCAGTAAATAAGACATCTCCATATTTTATGGTATATTGCTTTTCATCATCAGACACATTTACGGTTTCAAGATTATTAAAATCAACTTCAATGTTATTGAAGATATTTTTGTAAGGTACATAAAGAGCATTTCCATTTTCAAAGTCAGCTTTGCCCTTTCCTGTTAGTCCACCATAAATAGAAGATATTTCGTCGAGCGTTTTCCACTCAACCTCAGCCCCATCCAATAATTTTTCTAAAAAAGTGCGGTTGTTTTTCATGGTGTTTTACCCCTCAATCTCCGCCACAATTTTGTCAATTTTCGCGCGCAAGCGGTCGATATTGGCAACGGTTTGTTTAATTTCTGCGTTGAGTTTATCGATATCAATCACTTCTCGGGTGTCTTTTTGCTCCACATAAGAACTCACCGCAAGGTTGTATTCATTGTTAACGATTGCTTCAAAGGATACGGATTTGGCTAAATGCGGCACATCTTCTTTATCGGCAAACAGTTTGATAATTTGCTCAATATGTTCCTCTTCCAAAATATTGTTATTGGTGGCGGATTTAAATAAACCGCTGGCATCGATAAATTGGGTTTGGGTATTGGGTTTATGTTTGGAAAGCACCAAAATATTCACCGCAATGCTAGTGCCGAAAAAAAGATTTGGCGCAAGCGCAATTACCGTTTCCACATAGTTATTATCCACCAAATATTGACGAATTTTTTGCTCCGCACCGCCGCGATAAAAAATGCCGGGGAAAGAGACAATCGCCGCGCGGCCTTTTGCTGAAAGATAGCTTAACGCATGCAAAATAAAGGCAAAGTCCGCTTTGGATTTTGGCGCAAGTACGCCGGCGGGGGCAAAGCGTTCATCGTTAATTAGCGTTGGATCGTCAGAGCCAATCCATTTCACGGAGTAAGGCGGGTTAGAAACAATGGCATCAAAGGGTTTATCATCACCAAATTGCGGGTTCATTAAAGTGTTGCCAAGGGCGATATCAAACTTGTCGTAGTTGATGTTATGCAAAAACATATTCATACGAGCAAGGTTGTAAGTGGTGTGATTAATTTCCTGCCCGAAGAAGCCTTCTTCAATGATGTGTTCATCAAATGGTTTTTTTGCTTGCAATAATAAAGAACCGGAACCGGCAGCAGGGTCGTAAATTTTATTGACCTTATCTTGCCCATATAAAGCCAGTCGAGCAATTAGCTTGGAAACGCATTGGGGCGTAAAGAACTCGCCACCCGATTTACCGGCATTAGCAGCATAGTTGGAAATTAAAAATTCGTAAGCATCGCCGAATAAATCAATATGATTATCTTCAAAGTCACCAAAATCTAACTCGGCAACGCCTTTTAATACGGCGGCTAGACGGCTGTTTTTATCGGCAACGGTATTGCCCAAGCGGTTGCTGGTGGTATCAAAATCAGCAAATAAGCCTTTAATATCCTGTTCTGAAGGGTAGCCAGTAGCGGAGTTTTCGATATCTGTAAAAATGCTTTTTAGATCTGTATTTAAATTCGGATTAGTGTTGGCTGTTGCGACGACATTTTTAAATAGCTGGCTTGGATAAATGAAGTAACCTTTACTTTTTACCGCCTCAGCTTTAATTGCTGGTGTGATGATATTATCGGATGATTTTGCGTAATTTATACTTTCATCCCCGTTTTCCATATAGTTGACAAAATTTTCGCTGATAAAACGATAGAAAAGGGCCCCTAAAACATATTGTTTAAAATCCCAACCGTCAACAGCACCTCGCACATCATTAGCGATTTGCCAAATGCGTCGATGAAGTTCATCACGTTGTCGTTGTTGAATTGCAGCAGCCATAAAATCCTCAGAATATTTTGTGTCATTATTAAGATATAAATGCTCAAAATTATACAGGAAATAAATAATAACTAAATGAATTTCTATGGAAATTCCTCTACAATAAGAACACGCTAATGTTTACAGAAAAATAAAAAATGAGCCAAAAATCAACCGCACTTAATGCCATTTCGTTACCCTTAAATCAAGTCAATTTAATTGAAGCCTCTGCAGGTACAGGGAAAACCTATACTATCGGTTCCATCTATCTTCGTTTACTTTTACAGGCAGGTGAGAATCATTTTTCTCGACCATTAAATGTGGAAGAGATTTTGGTCGTAACCTTTACTGAAATGGCGACGGAAGATTTAAAACGCAAAATCCGGGAACGTTTAACGGCGGCAATTTCGGTTTTTTCTGAATATTATGAAAAGCAAGATAAGGCGATTTTTACTGGGGAACATCAATTTTTAGCAGAGTTGTTGCCTTATTTAGAGGATATTCCCACTGCACTTCGTCGCTTAAAGCTGGCCGAACAAAATTTAGATTTAGCCTCCATTTATACCATTCACGGTTTTTGTCGCCGAATGCTGATGCAGCATGCTTTCAATTCAGGCGTGCATTTCAATTTAAAACTTCTCAAAGATCAGTCTGATTTACTCAAACAATTTGCAAATGAATTTTGGCGGGAGCATTTTTATGATTTGCCTTTCCATTTGGCTGCATTTATCTCAAAAGAATTAAAGTCTCCAGAAGATGTATTGAATGATTTAGGTTCAAATATTGGGAATGATTTTTCTGTACAACTTGATAAACCAGAACTATTAGAACTGTCATTAAAAGAATTTTTGCAAAAAGATATCACTAAAAATGCGGAAATTATTGAAAAGATTAAAGACACTTGGTTGGAAAGTGCGGTTAAAATCCGAAATCTTTTTGATGAAGAGGTCGTAAAAAAAGAGAAATCTTGTTTAAATGGTAAAACATATTCAAGTAAAACGATTTTATCTTTTGTAGATGAAGTTACCTCATGGGCAAAAAATAGAGCAGATATCACCTTAAATGAAACATTAGTAAAAAAATTTACACAATCGGCTTTAGATAACGCTGTCAAAGCAGATTTTAAGAAAAAAGGGGTGAGAATAACGCATCCAGCCTTTGAAGAGATTGAAGCTTTAATTGAAGAAATTAAACCAAGTGATTTATTTAAAAAAATCATTCTCTATCACTATCGTCAAGGTATCCAAAAGAAACTCCTTGAATACAAAGCGAATCATCCTGAAAAATCCTTTGATGATTTATTACGCTTATTGAAAGAAGCACTATATGGTGAGGGCGGAGAGCAGTTAGCGGAATTAATTCGTTTTCAATATCCTTTTGCCATGATTGACGAATTCCAAGATACGGATGCGTTGCAGTATCAAATTTTCTCGAAAATTTATCACAATGAAACCGCGTCCGGTAATGTTGGCTTTATGATGATCGGGGATCCCAAACAGGCGATTTATCGCTTCCGTGGTGCCGATATTTTCACTTATTTAAAAGCAGCAGACGAAGCGAATGAGCGTTTTAATTTAGGCACAAACTACCGTTCATCCCAACCTTTAGTGGAAGGGGTAAATCGATTATTTGATTTTAAAAATGCGCCTTTTATTTATGAAAATATTAAATTTTTAAATGTCGGTGCAGCCAAGAAAAATCTTGTTTTTCAGTTAAATAATCAGCCTGAACCAGCCTTTCGTTTTTACATTAATGATAAAGACAAATCCACCCAGCAAGATTATGCGAAAGCTTGCGCAACATCGATTCAGCAATGGTTAAAAAGTGCGGCTGAAAATCCGGTTGTTTTTCCGAATGAAAGCAAAGCAGAAAATCAAACATTGCGAGCAGAAAATATTGCCGTTTTGGTGCGTGGTTATACCGAAGCAGATCTCGTGAAGAAAGAATTGCAAGCACTCGGTATTGCTTCGGTTTACCTTTCGGATAGAGGAAATGTCTTTGAGAGTAACACAGCAAAAGAACTGGCCTTGATTTTGCAAGCGTGTTTGAGTGTGACGGAACGCCCAATTTTGAATGCCATTGCGACCGCACTTTTCGGCTTAAATGCAGCTGAAATTCACCAAATTCATCATGATGAAATTCAGTGGCAACGTTGGGCTGAAAAATTTGCAGAGTATCAACAAATTTGGCAACGTCAAGGCGTATTGCCGATGTTGCACCATTTACTTTTAGCTGAAAATATCACAGAAAAACTCTTATCTCGACCTGATGGCGAGCGCAAACTGACGGATTTATTACATTTAGCTGAAATTTTACAGCAAGCAGCCGCATTAAATGAAAGTGAAGCAGCATTATTGCGCTGGTTTGAAAAGCAAATTCAAGATAATGGTCGTCAAGAAGCACAAATTCGTTTAGAAAGCGAACGTCAGTTAGTGAAGATTGTGACTATCCATAAATCCAAAGGGTTGGAATATGATTTGGTTTGGTTGCCATTTTTAGGTAATGAAGCAAAAGACCCAACAAAATCAGGCAAACAGAAGAAACTGTTTAATTTATATTACGACAGTGATGAAGAGAAAACCTTGTGGGATATGCAAGATCAACACTTGGATGAATTAACAGAAGAAGTTTTTGCGGAAGAATTGCGTTTGCTTTATGTGGCATTAACCCGAGCAAAATACCAAATGGCCTTTGTGTTACCGAAAGCCTTTGATAAAAAATGGAATGCTTTATTGTATGTGTTAACACAGGGTGAAATTGGTCGAAAACTCAATTTGCCAGCTAATTGGGATACCCAACCGTTATTGGAAAAATTTAAGCAGCTTTTACCAAATGATGTAGCAATTGAATTAACCGATGTGTTACAAGCCAGTGAACCACTTACCTTAAATGTTTCTCAAGACAATTTAAGTGCGGAAATTTTCCACGGTGAAATTGAACAAGATTGGCGAGTGACGAGCTTTAGTGGCATAGAACAAACACATCAACGAAAAGCTTATTTGAATGAAAGTGCGGTGAAAAAATCGCTCATTTTTGATGATGCGAAAGATTATGATGCATCGATTTCAATAGAAAATATCCCTGAAAATCTGACCGCACTTGCTCATGATAACGATGAAATGGTTCTAGATTTCCCTCGGGGAACACAAATCGGTACTTTATTGCATCGTTATTTTGAAAAGGTGCCTTTTGCTCAACTGGCTGAGAAAGAAAACATTGAAAAGCTATGTCAGGATTTGAATCTTGCCGAAGAGCAGTTTGCAGCAGTTCAACAGTGGTTTGTACAAATACTCAGCACACCAATTTTGCCAAATAATGATCTTACCCTTGCTCAGATTAACGAAAAACAATGTTTAAAAGAGTTGGCATTTTATCTCAATATCACAAGCCATTTTGATGTCGCTGGTTTTAACCGAGCGTTAGCAACCTTACATCATTTGCCATCAGAACCGTTACAGTTTGATGATATTCAAGGCATGGTGCGAGGTACAATGGACTTAGTTTTCAGTCATCAAGATAAATATTATTTGCTTGATTACAAATCGAATTTCTTGGGCGAAACATTAAAGGATTACGATCAAGCTGCATTGAAAAAAGCCATATTAGAACATCATTATGATTGGCAATATTTGTTGTATGTGGTGGCATTACACCGTTATTTAAAAACACGTTTGCCTCATTACGATTACAACCGAGATTTTGGTGGTGTGGTCTATGCATTTTTACGAGGAATGAATGGTTCGCCACAATCGGGCATCTTTTTTGATAAACCAGATTGGCAATTAATCCAACAATTAGAGGAATTATTTTAATGTTAAGCCTATTAAAATCCTTGCAAGAACAAGGTGTGATTACTCAAGGCGATTATTATTTTGCTCAATTAATTGCTGATAAACAAAAAAATAAAGGCTATGCCGAGCCCGTACAAAATTTAGCGATTTTATTAGCCGCACTTTGCAACTGGAGCTATACGCAAGGCAATACTTGTTGTGTGTTAGATCGCTTTTTAGAACGTAATTTATTCGGCTTGGCTTATCGTCATACTGAAACGGATTTTTTGCCGCTTATCAATGAAAAGATCGGTTCGCTTCCTGTATCAAAATGGCAATCAGCCTTAGCGGGACATATTGCCTTTACACAAGATCCTGAAAATCAGATTGCGCCTCTTGCGTTTCAATTTGGGGCGATTTATTTCTATCGAGCTTGGCAAGATGAGTTCCGCGTTGCGCAATATATTAAAAACGCCTTGAAAAATGACCGCACTTTATCGGTAGAGCCGCAACAAATTCGGGCATTATTAGATCGTTATTTCCCTCAACAACAAGCACAAATTGATTGGCAAAAAGTAGCAGTCGCAACAGCAGTGAAAAGTCCATTTTCTGTGATTACAGGTGGACCGGGAACAGGGAAAACCACGACAGTCACTCGTTTGTTATGCGTATTACAAGAATTATTTGGTGGCAAACTTCACATTAAATTGGTTGCTCCAACAGGGAAAGCGGCAGCTCGTTTAACGGAATCTATCGAAAATGCCTTGGCGCAAATGCCGATTTCAGATGAGTTACGCGCATCCATTCCTAAAACAGCAGAAACGTTGCATCGTTTACTAGGCGTTCGACCTTTTACCGATAGCGTGAAATATCATGCGCATAATCCACTGCAAATCGATGTGCTAGTAGTGGATGAAACCTCGATGATTGATTTGCCGATGATGGCGAAACTGGTGCAAGCGTTGAAACCCGAAACGCGTTTGATTTTATTGGGTGACCAAGCTCAATTAGCTTCAGTGGAGGCGGGAGCGGTATTAGGGGAAATAGCACAGTTTTTAACGCAAAATTATAGCCCTGCTCAAGCTGATTATATTCATACAACAACAGGCTATACTGTTCCAACTTCGGATGAACATAGTCCTCTGCGCGATGCCATTTGCCATTTAACCTTTAGCCGTCGTTTCCGAGATGATTCGGGCATTAAACAACTTGCTGAGCAAATTCAACAAGGAAAAGGTGAGGGCAGTGTCGCGACCTTTGCAGAATATCCACAAGAGTTGCATTTCCATCATTTTGATGAAGAGCAAGACGTTAAAGAATCGGTTCGACAAGTGGTGAAAAGTGCGGTTGAAAATTACCGTATTTATTTAACGCAACTTCAAACTTATTTTGCTCAGAAGAAAGATCTCAATGCAAAATTTATAGATGAAAAGGGCAACGAAAAAACTTATGCAGAAGCAATTTTAGACCGTTTTAATTCGGTGAGATTTTTAACCGCACTTCGAGCTTCGGCATTAGGTGTGGAAGAGTTAAATCGAGAAATTGCTTTAGCATTGCGTGCAGAAAAATTACTTTGGTTCCGACAAGAGGACGATTGGTATATTGGTAAACCAATTATGATTACGGAAAATGATCATAATGTGAAACTGTATAACGGTGATATTGGCTTGTGTTTAGCTAAAGGCAAAGTGTGGTTCGGCAATCGAGAAGTTTCTACCAGTCGTATTCCCGCTCACGAGCCTGCGTTTATGATGACGATTCATAAATCCCAAGGTTCGGAGTTTGATCATACCGTCATGGTGTTACCAACAGAACCCAATCCAGTGCTTTCACGAGAGTTGGTATTTACTGGTGTTACCCGTGCGAAAAATCAGCTTTCCGTATTTGCCAATGAAAAAATCTGGCAAAGTGCGGTCAGAAATACCGTAAAACGACAAAGCGGATTAGGAAAATTATTACAGGAAAAAGAGGAGTAAAAAATGAAATTATATGTTTACGATCATTGCCCGTTTTGTGTACGTGCCCGCATGATTTTCGGTTTAAAAAATTTGCCGGTAGAACTTGTAGTGCTTGCAAATGATGATGAAGCAACGCCAATCGGTTTAGTGGGGAAAAAGGTTGTACCAATTCTTGTCAAAGAAGAGGGTACTGCGATGCCAGAAAGTTTGGATATTGTACATTATGTAGATGAACATTTTGGTGAAAAAATCTTATCTGAACACGTTCGTCCTGAAATTGAAGCATGGTTAAAAGAAGTTGGCAGTTATTATGGTCATCTTACGACTGCACGCTTTACGCAAATTGGTTTAGCAGAATTTGAAACCCAAAGTGCGGTCGATTATTTCACTAAAAAGAAAACAGAATTTATTGGGGATTTTGCTGAAAATATTGCGAAGACCGAAACCTATCTTGCTCGCTTAAAAGGCGATTTAGAGAAATTAGCGGTATTAATTCAATCTGAAAATGCCTTAAACGGCCAACTTTCTCTTGAAGATATTATCGTTTTCCCTGTATTACGAAATCTGACTTGTGTGAAAGGCATCGAATTCCCACCAGCGGTTTTAGCCTACATCACGAATATGGCTAAGTTAAGTCATGTGCCGTTGTATTTTGATAAAGCCATTTAACCACAGCTGATTAATAAGACTTGGAAATACTGAAGTTTTGACTTGGATCATAGGTGTGGTCATTTTTTCAGTATTTTTTATTCATCGATCTATAATCTCTAACGTTTACTTTAATAAGAGCGTAGAGATATGGATCAGGAATACCAACGAGCGGTTACCCGCATTTGTGTGGAAACCGCTTTGTTATTGTTACAGCATGGAGCAGAAAGTGCTGTTGTCGTACAAATGGCACAGCGATTAGGTGTAGCTTTAGGCATTGAAAGCGTGGAGTGTGCTTTAACGGCAAATGCCGTCTTATTGACCACACTTTCTAAACAACATTGCATTACCACAGTGCGTAAGAATGTCGATAAAGGCATTAATATGCAAATCGTTACGGATGTTCAGCACATTGTGGTTGCCGTAGAGCATCATTTGTATGATTTGTCTATGGCACAAAAGAAATTGGATAAGTTAAAACCACTAAAATATAACCGTTATTTGGTGGTGTTTATGATTGGTTTATCTTGTGCCTCTTTTGCTCACCTTTCTGGCGGAGATATGACAATTTGTGCGATCACCTTTATTGCTTCTGCCATTGCCATGTTTGTTCGACAAGAAATTTCTAAACGTCATTACAATCCACTCATCGTTTTTGCCATTACCGCTTTTGTCGCCTCACTGATTTCCGGTGTCAGTTTGAAATATAGTTTAGGAAATGATCCTCATATCGCATTAGCTTCTAGCGTTTTATTACTCGTTCCAGGATTCCCATTAATTAATTCACTTGCGGATATTTTAAAAGGGTATGTAAATATGGGAATAGGACGCTGGACCATCGCTACGGTTCTCACTTTTGGTGCTTGTTTAGGTATTGTCTTTGCGTTAAATCTTTTAAATATTGTTTCTTGGGTGGGGTAATAAGATGTTTTTACTGAATTTACTCGATGATATGCTTTTTGCTGCCATCCCCGCAGTAGGATTTGCTTTAGTATTTAATGTTCCGCCTAAAGCCTTAAAGTATTGTGCGATTTTAGGTGCACTTGGGCATGTCACACGAACTTTATTATTACACTTTGGAGTCCCGATTGTTTTTGCTACTTTTTTCGCTACTTGTGTGATTGGTTTTATTGGCGTGCATTTATCTCATCGCTATTTAGCCCATCCAAAAGTCTTTACCGTTGCGGCAATTATTCCAATGATTCCGGGTGTTCATGCTTATAAAGCGATGATTGCTATCGTACAAATTCATCATTATGGATTTTCCGATAAATTATTTGAGCAAATGATCAGCTCTTTTATCAATACTAGCTTTATTTTGGGAGCCCTTGTTTTGGGCTTAGCTTTACCGGGACTATTGTTCTATCGACAAAAGCCTGTAGTATAGAAAATAAAAAGCCGACATCAGTCGGCTTTCGTATTTAATCAATATTTAATTAAGCATGGCAAGTTTGGCAAGCGGCTTGGAACATCCAAACAAGTTTTTCTTGTTCTTTGATGTAGTCACTCATTTGAGAAGCTGTACCTTCATCATCAGATTCACCTGCTAATTCAAGAATTTCACGTTGTTGTTCAAGTAATACTTTTAATCCTTCTAATGTGCCTTTTAAGCAAGATTGCGCATCACTTACCCCTAACTCTTCTTTAATACGTGAGTGTTGGAAGTATTGTGAATAACCGTTATGCGGTGTGTAACCTAAAGTTAAGATACGTTCTGCCACTTCATCTACTTTTACTACTAAATCAGTGTAGATTTCTTCAAATTTTGCGTGTAATTCAAAGAAGTTTACCCCTTTAATGTTCCAGTGGTAACCGCGCACGTTGGTATAGAATACTTGATAGGTTGCTAATAATTCATTTAATTTTGCTGCTAATTTTTCAGATGCTTTTTTATCTAAACCGATTGATGTTTTTGACATAGTATTTTCCTCTTTATTGTTGATTAAAATGTTGTTCCCTTGCTTGGGAAGTGCGGTCATTATAAGCATCATTTTTTCTGATAGCTATTTCATATTATCTAGCGATTCAATAGCTAAAAACTATCTATAATAAATTATACATAGTTAAAAGCTTTTATCTTGAATTGAGAAAAAAACTCTGTGAAGTAGATCACACATTCAATATTTCCCCTTTGACAGAATGAAGCGAAGATGATTATGATTGATACAAATCATTTTATTCTAAGATTTGATTGCTTTACTTCATTTTCGAATGAAATGTTTGGCTAGGTTTAAAAACCAAAAATATGATTTTATTACTCATCAGGAGTTTAGTATGACAAAGCATTTTTCCTTTGAAACTAATGAATCTCGTCGTCATTTTATGAAACTTATGGCTGGCGTGGGGGCAGGTCTTGCATTTAGTGGTACGTTAGGCACATTTGCACCAAAAGCCTTTGCTGCAGACATTAAAGGTAAAACTATTGAAGCGGGGATTGCTTATCCGCTTTCTACCGGTTTTGACCCAATGACATCAAGTGGTGCTTCACCTTATGCAGCAAACTTGCACATTTTTGAAGGTTTGGTGGATTTGCATCCTGCAACTCGTGAACCTTATCTTGCTTTAGCAGGAAAAGAGCCAGAACAAGTTGATGAAACAACATGGCGCATTACTTTACGTGAAGGTGCAACCTTCCATGATGGCGCACCAGTCACCACAGAAGACGTTGTGTATTCTTTCAATCGTATTATGGATCCAGCCAATAAATCATTATTTGTGATGTTTATTGATTTCATTGAAAGTGTGAAAGCTGTGGATGATAAAGTGGTGGAATTTAAATTGAAATATCCGTTTGCTTTATTTGCTAACCGTTTAACTTGCGTGAAAATTGTACCGAAACATGTAATCGACAAAGTCGGTCAATCTGCATTTGATGCGCACCCAGTTGGTTCTGGTCCATTCAAATTTGTTTCAGCAGTGAAAGATGACAAAATCGTCTTTGAAGCTTATGAACCTTATAATGGTAAATATCCAGCACAAGTTGAAAAAATGTCTTGGTTATTACTTTCTGATGCCGCAGCTCGTGTAACTGCACAAGAATCTAAACGTACTCAAGCAATGGAAAGTGTGCCTTATTTAGACATTAGTCGCTTGAAAAACAAAAAACAACAAGTGCAATCCGTTCAATCTTTCGGCTTGTTATTCTTAATGTTTAACTGTGAGAAAGCTCCGTTTAACAATCCAAAAGTACGTCAAGCGCTACACTATGGTTTAAACACTGATAAACTTGTTGATATTGTATTTGATGGTAATGCAGAAGCTGCAACATCATACTTACAAACGACTCACCCAGATTATATTAAGGCATCAACTCAATATCCTTATGATCCGGAAAAAGCAGCGGCATTATTAAAAGAAGCCGGTGTAACTGAGCTTAAATTTGAATTGCTCGCAACCGACCATGACTGGGTGAAAGAATCTGCACCATTAATTTTAGAGTCTTGGAACAAGATTCCAGGTGTGAAAGTGACTTTGCAACACTTACAATCAGGTGCGTTATACAGCAACAACGTGGATCCAGGTGTGTATGAAGTGGCAATCGCTCCAGGTGACCCATCCGTGTTCGGTGATGACTTAGACTTGCTTTTAAGCTGGTGGTATCGTGGTGATGTATGGCCGAAACGTCGTTTCCGCTGGAGCAACACCCCTGAATTTGCGAAGGTGACTGAATTACTCAATGCAGCAGTGAGAGCAAAAGATCACGCTGAAGCGAAAAAATCATGGGAAGAAGCGATTAACATTATTGCGGCTGAAGTACCACTTTATCCGATTGTTCATCGTAAACTTCCTTCTGCATGGGATGATAGCAGCCTTGAAGGCTATCAACCATTGGCAACAACTGGTTTATCTTTCCTCGGTGTGGGCCGTAAATAAAAGCACTTTTTAATTTAATGTTTTGGCTGTTGAGTAATCAACAGCCTTTTTTATTTCTTTTTAACACCAAAGTGCGGTCATTTTTCTCTCTATTTTTCAATCATGTTTTCTCTCAATTTCATTTCAAAAAAATCTTTGTGAAGCCGATCACAGATTTGAATTTTGCTCTATGTACTTGGATTGACAGGGCTTGGGCTGAACACTATGATTACTGTAATTCATTTTGTTTTTGAATTTGATTGTTTTGCTTCATTTTTGAAGCTAACGAATTTCTCAGGCTAGAATAGGAGAAGTCAGATGGAAATGATACTTCGGTTATTGTTACGCCGATTGATGGCCTTGCCAGTCATGATTCTTGGTGTAACAGCTCTCGTTTTTGTGGTGCTTCAATTCACACCAGGTGATCCTGCTACGGTGGCATTGGGTGAAAGTGCGAGTGAAGCGGCAAAACAACTTTACCGCGAATCACACGGTTTAAATGATCCACTCTTTGTTCAATATTTTCGCTTCTTAGGTAATTTACTTGTATTGGATTTTGGTGTGACTATGCCACCAGAATTACCAATCAGTAGCATGCTAGCGAAATCTTTCCCAATCACTTTACAGCTTACCTTAATTGGTGTGGTGTTTGCGGCAGTAGTCTCTTTCTCATTAGGTGTACTAGCCGCGCTTTATCGTGATAGCTGGGTAGACCAAGTGATTCGTTTAATCTCTGTTGCAGCGGTTGCGACACCATCATTCTGGTTAGGTATCTTACTTATTCAATGGTTCTCTTTGGAATTAGATTGGTTACCTTCTGGTGGTTTTGTGCCATTCAGCGAAAGCCCGATGGGGTATATCAATTCCATGATTTTGCCATCTCTTGCACTTGCAGTACCAGTATGTGCGTCATTAATTCGTGTGGTGCGTACAACCATGGTAGAAGAAATGGATAAAGATTATGTGAGAACGGCGATTGGTAATGGGGTGCCTTATGCAACTGTTATTCGTCACAACGTATTACGTAATGCCTTAATTACACCTGTGACTGTATTAGGCTTACGTGTAGGTTACTTACTTGGTGGTGCGGTAGTTATCGAACAAATCTTTGACTTACCAGGCATGGGTAAATTGATTTTTAACGGTATCGTCAACCACGACTTACACTTAGTACAAGGGGTGGTTCTGACAATCGCTTTTACTTTCGTTTTAGTGAATATTATCGTTGATATTCTCTATGTGTTGATTAACCCTAAAATTCGGAGTCTATAATGTTTCGTCAAGGTTTAGCAGATCGATTAGCTGCAAGCGGTGCGAGATTCCGAGCACTTTCCACCGCATCAAAAATTTCATTATTATTCTTAGTTTTCGTTGCCTTAGTGGCGGTATTTGCCCCTTGGGTAGCAACACATGATCCATTAGAAGTGATCGCACGTATGCGTGCTCCAAGTGCGGAATATTGGTTTGGGACTGATCGACTTGGTCGTGATATTTTCTCTCGTATTGTTTATGGTGCCCAAACGTCCTTATTTATCGGTTTAGGTGCGGTAGCTTGCGCCATTATTTTCGGTAGTGTTTTAGGTGCAACTGCAGCCACATCCGAGAAATGGGGCAATGAAATTATCATGCGCTTAATGGATATTTTAATGGCCTTCCCTGGTATCGCATTAGCGGCAGTGTTATTAGCAACCTTTGGTAACTCTGTGCCGGTCATTATCATCACCATTGCTGTGGTTTATACTCCGCAACTTGCTCGTGTAGTTCGTGCGAATGTGGTATCACAATGGGATGAAGATTACGTGCGTGCTGAGCGTGTTATTGGTGGTAGCCGTACTTATATTCTTCTCAAACACGTTGTACGTAATACCGCGGCACCGGTTTTAGTCTTCGCAACGGTAATGGTGGCAGATGCTATTGTGTTTGAAGCCTCGCTTTCTTTTTTAGGCGCAGGTGTACAACCACCACATCCTTCATGGGGTAACATTCTTTCTGAAGGTCGTAACATCGTATTAAACGGTGCATGGTGGGCGACAACCTTTGCGGGTGTGATGATTCTTCTAACCGTATTAGCCTTAAATATCTTGGCGGAAGGGCTTACCGATGCATTGGTTAACCCGCGCTTGAAAGGCGGTAAAAAACCAGAAGGCAAATCAGATGAACGTCTCTCTACCGACGTACAAGAAGCACTTGCTGAAGGTCTTGCATTAAAACGTTACTTACTCAAATTACATGAAAAAGAAATCACCCGTACGAATCGTATGCAATTAAATCCAAATGCAAAGCCGATTTTACAAGTGAAAAACTTATCTATTCGTTTCCCGAATCGTTATGGTGAAATTCCATTGGTTGATAACATCAGCTTCACCGTAAATGAAGGCGAAACCATGGGATTAGTCGGTGAGTCTGGTTGTGGTAAATCCATTACAGCATTCTCCATCATGGGCTTGTTACCAAAAACAGCAAAAATCACTGGGGAAGTGCTTTTCACAGACCGTAGCGGAAAACAACACAGTTTACTTAATGCTAACAATCTAAGTGAATTGCGTGGTTCTGAAATTGCGATGATTTACCAAGACTCTTTAAGTGCGTTAAACCCATCAATGCGTATTAAAGATCAAATGGCTCAGCTCATTAAACGTGGTAGTCACCATACTGCAGAAAAATTGTTGGAATGGGTACACCTTGATCCTGAAAAAGTGTTAAACCGTTATCCACATGAGCTTTCTGGTGGTCAACGTCAACGTGTGGTAATTGCAATGGCATTAACTCGTGAGCCGAAATTATTAATCGCCGATGAACCAACAACCGCATTAGACGTAACTGTTCAAGCTGAAGTGGTGAAATTATTGAATGAATTACGTGAAAAACTGGGTTTCGCGATGGTGTTTGTCAGCCACGATTTAGCCTTAGTTGCACAATTAGCTCACCACATTACGGTAATGTATGCAGGTCAAGTAGTTGAAATGGCGCCAACATCCTTATTACTTGCTAATCCAACTCACGAATATACCCGTGGCTTATTGGGTTCTGTCCTTTCAACCGAAGTCCGTGCGAAACGTTTATATCAAATTCCGGGCAGCGTACCATCACCTTACGATTTTGCTGTAGGTGACCGTTTTGCAAGTCGTTCATTACGACCAGATGCAAATCCGGATCAAAAATTGATATTAACCGCCGTGGAAGGCGAGCCGTCTCACTTGTGGGCTTCTCATCTAGCTAAGCCTGTAACGGAAGCGAAAGGAGCATAATATGAGCAGTAGTATTAAAGTCATTAAAGAACAAAACATCATCGATTTAGAAAATATCATGGTGCAATTTCCTTCTCGCGACGGTTCATTGTTTGGACGTAAAAAATTCACAGCCGTAAACAATGTGAGTCTTGGCATTAAAGCGGGGGAAACCATTGGTTTAGTTGGGGAGTCTGGCTGCGGAAAATCTACCTTAGCCAACGTAATCATTGGGCTTCTTAAACCGACATCAGGTTTAGTGAAATTCAACGGTTTACAAATGCAATATGGCAGCTCAGAAGCGAGAAAACAATTCGGTCGCCAAGTATCGGTCATTTTCCAGGACCCTGCAACCGCACTGAATCCTCGTATGAAAGTGTTGGATATTTTGCGTGACCCAATGGATATTCACAATGTGTTACAACCCCATGAACGGGAAAAACGTGTATATGACTTACTTTCTCGCGTAGGTTTACCTCGTTCTGCGGCGCAAGTTGAGCCAACTCGTTTATCCGGTGGACAAAAACAACGTGTGGCAATCGCACGTGCTCTAGCACTGAATCCAAAACTGATTGTTGCGGATGAACCGACTTCTGCATTAGACGTATCCGTTCGTGCTCAGGTATTAAACTTATTGGCGGACTTGAAAAAAGAACTCAATCTTGCCATGGTGTTTATCTCTCACGATATCCAAACCGTGCGCCAAGTATCTGACCGTATTGTCGTGATGTACGGCGGTCAAATTTTGGAGACCGGTAGCACTGAAGATATTTTCAACCACCCAACAGTGGATTACACAAGAAAATTACTCGGTGTTGCGCCATCGTTGTTATAAAACGAGTGAATAAAACATCTTAATTTATGACCGCACTTTAAAAGTGCGGTTATTTTTTTGTTTATTTTTAATGTTGATAAATGATTGGAAACATATTCCGAAAATCTTTTAGCATTTAGGTTTTTTCTTAAATAGCGTAGAATGGGCATATAAAAATAAGGAGATTTAATATGCAACAAAAAATTCAACAAGCATTAGCCGATTCGCCACTTTCAAATGCAATTCTTTCTGCATTAGAAGAACAAGAATGGAAAGGTTTTTTACCGGCTGAAAAAGTGCGGTCAATTTGTGATGAATTTAAGCTTACGCCTGTTCAATTAGGTTTGGCGCTTTTACCCGTAGCGGCTTGCTATAGCCATACCCCAATTTCAGAATTTCATGTTGGCGCGATTGCGATTGGTGAAAGTGGTGATTTTTACTTTGGTGCGAATCAAGAATTTAAGGGGGGTAGTATGGCTCAAACCATCCATGCTGAACAAAGTGCGATTAGCCACGCATGGTTACGTAATGAGCCTCGCATCACGGATATCGTGGTGAATTACACGCCCTGCGGTCACTGCCGTCAATTTATGAATGAGCTTTATCAAGCAGCAGATTTAAAGATCCATTTGCCACACAGCCAAAATAATCCACTTCCTCAATATTTACCCGATAGCTTTGGCCCGAAAGATTTAGGTGTTGATTTGTTTCTATTAAACAAAGAAGAACAAGGTTTCACTTTGACGACGGAAGATGAAGTGGCAAATAAAGCAATTTTAGGCGCAAACCGAGCACATTCACCTTATTCTAAAAGCCCTCATGGTGTAGGCATTTTATTTAAAAATGGAGAAATGATTTGTGGTCGATATGCAGAAAATGCGGCATTCAACCCAAGCTTACCCGCTATGCAAACAGCGATTAATTTTGCTTACTTAAATCAATTGGATGTATCGAAAATTGAGCGTGTAGTATTTGCAGAGAAGCCTTTTCGTTTAAGTCATCGCAAGATGGCAGAGCAGTTATTGAAGAGCCTCTGCAAGGTGAAAATGGAATATATTAGTCTGTAAAGTGCGGTCAAAAATGAATTAGTTTTTTAACTAAAAGAAAAGGCGAACAGAGATGATCTCTCATGTTCGCCTTTCTTTTTACTGATTTTATGCTAATTCAGCACGTAATTTTTTCGTGACATCAACCATCACTTTTAATGCTGCAATTGTTTCTGGCCAACCGCGCGTTTTTAAACCACAGTCTGGGTTTACCCATAAACGTTCTTTCGGCACCACTTGTAATGCTTTGCGAAGAAGATGTTCAATTTCTTCTGCTGCAGGTACGCGTGGACTATGAATGTCATATACGCCAGGACCAATATCATTCGGGTATTTGAAATCACCAAATGCGGTGAGTAATTCCATGTCAGAACGCGAGGTTTCGATAGTAATGACATCGGCATCTAAGGCTGCAATAGCCGGTAGAATGTCGTTAAATTCGGAATAACACATGTGCGTATGAATTTGGGTATCATCTTGGCAACCCATTGAGCTTAAACGGAAGGCTTCGCCCGCCCATTTCAAATAAGCACCCCAATCTGCACGTTTTAACGGTAAACCTTCACGAATAGCCGGCTCATCAATTTGAATCACTTTGATACCTGCTTTTTCTAAATCTAATACTTCATCAGAAAGCGCTACCGCAATTTGTTTGCAGACTGTTTCACGAGAAATATCGTTACGCACGAAAGACCATTGTAAGATCGTGACTGGACCTGTCAGCATGCCTTTCATCACTTTATTGGTAAGGCTTTGGGCATATTGTGACCAACGTACCGTCATGGGTTCTGGACGAGTAACATCACCGTAAATCACAGGCGGTTTTACGCAACGAGAACCATAACTTTGTACCCAACCAAATTTGGTGAAAGCAAAACCATCGAGTAGTTCGCCGAAATATTCCACCATGTCGTTACGTTCTGCTTCGCCATGTACCAATACATCTAAGTCTAATTTTTCTTGCTCACGTACAACAAATTCAATTTCTTTTTTCATTGCAGTTTCGTAATCAGCTAAGCTGAGTTCGCCTTTTTTGAAGGCTGCACGCGCATGACGAATGGCTGTCGTTTGTGGGAAAGAACCAATATTCGTGGTGGGCAGAAGTGGTAAATTTAACCACGCATTTTGTAATTTAATGCGTTCCGCAAATGGCGATTTACGTTGATCAGCATTTTTCGGTAGATTTGCTAAACGTTCTGCCACACAAGTGCGGTGAATTTCACGTGAGTTTTTGCGTGCATCTGCAGCTGTTTGAGAGGCAGCTAATTCGGCTTGAACTGCTTCACGGCCTTGTTCTAGTGCGGTCTTAATAATGCGTAATTCTTGAATTTTTTGTAACGTGAAAGCCAACCATTGATAAAGCTCAGGCTTATTTGCTTGGAGTTGCGTTTCAACTTCTAAATCATAAGGTGTATGGAGAAGAGAGCAGCTTGGCGCAATCCATAAACGATCACCTAATTTCGCTTTTAATGGTTCAACCACATCTAACACTTGATTTAAGTTTGCACGCCAAATATTACGGCCATCAATGATGCCCACAGATAGGATTTTGTCGTAATCCGCAAAGGCAGTAAGTTGTTCTGGTGCACGCACTAAATCGATGTGCAAACCTGCTACAGGTAAGGCTTTTAACAAATCAGCGTGTTCTGCCACAGAACCGAAATAAGTCGCAAGCAATAATTTTGCTTTCACTTGTTCAGCAAAAGTGGCGTAAACCGCTCTATAAGCAGCAATCCATTCTGCCGGTAAATCTAAAGTGAGAGCAGGTTCATCAATTTGAATGTATTCTACGCCTTCCGCAGCTAATGCATTTAAGATTTCAACATAAACCGGCACGAGTTGTGCTAATAAATCAAAGCGATTAAATGCAGTGCCTTTTTCTTTACCTAACCAAAGGAAGGTGAGTGGCCCAACGATTGTTGGTTTCACTTGATATCCGAGCGCTTTAGCTTCACGAATTTGTGTCACATAATGTGTTGGATTTGCTTTAAATTGTGTTTCTTTATGGAATTCGGGTACAAGATAGTGGTAGTTGGTATCGAACCATTTTGTCATTTCAATCGCAAATTGGGTTTTATTACCACGCGCTAATTGGAAATATTGATCAAGTGTTAAATTTTGGCTATCGAAACCAAAACGAGCAGGAATCGCACCTGTTGCCACTTGTAAATCTAAAATGTGATCGTAAAGTGTGAAATCAGCCACCGCGACAAAATCAGCATTTGCCTTGGCTTGGTGTTGCCAGTTAAGTTCACGTAATCTTTTTGCAATATCTAATAAATCTGCTTCTGCAATTTCGCCACGCCAGTAACGCTCTTGAGCAAATTTAAGTTCACGCTTTGCGCCTACGCGCGGAAATCCTGCTAAATGAAATGTTGTCATAATTAATCCTTCTATTGTTTTGTTTGGTTTAGACGTCTAAACGTCTGTTCAAATATAGAATGCAATAGAACTTCAAATTATACAACTTCATAATTTTCAGGTTTTGAATGAATTAAATTAATAAATAAAAAAGACCGCACTTTAAGATTTCTAAAAAGTGTGGTCTTTTTTGTATGAGGTTTTATAGTGTTATAAGGCGGTAACGAAAGTAATCAAACCAAGTACGACACCAGGCGCATTTGCTAATGAAATAGGCAGATCGCGTTTTTCTTTCAACAAGCCATAAGCTACCCATAAACTACAGTTGATTGTCGTAGCAAAAGGCTGTAACCAGCCACCTTTTTGACCAGATAAATTTAGACCAATTTGTTGCAAGTAAGAAACATACATACAAACTGAAGTAAATGTTGCGACATAGCCTAAAATGGTAATAAAACGTTGATTTGTCATTTGCTCTCCTAAGTTTAACCTAATGATCCGAAACTAGATTATTAACTAAAGATTAATAATGTTTTAAAATTATACCGTATAATTAATTAAAAGTCAATAAATGACAAGATAGAACAAAGATCGTTTCATTTTAGTTAAGGATAAAATGCGTTTTTTTGGGGAAATATGAAGAGAGTTGAAAGAAAAAAAGCAAAAAAATAACCGCACTTTAAAGCGCGGTTATACAGGATTCTGAACAGTTCAGTTGAGATTATTCAACACCAACCATTACAGAAGTTGCTTTGATAATCGCATATGCTTCTTTACCAACAGCTAAACCTAATTCTTTTACTGCATCGATAGAGATGGTAGAAGAAATTACGTTACCGTTACCGATATCAATGTGTACGATTGCGTTCACAGAACCAGTTTCGATTGATTTTACAGTACCTTTAAGTTGGTTTCTTGCACTAATTTTCATTTAGCATTTCCTTATGTTTAAGTTAAAAAGAGTAGACATTATATAGATAAATATATAAATTGAAAATACTACTTAATAGGTGATAAGCCTTTTAAGATTTGCTCAGCATTTTCTTTGCTTAACGCGTAAGCGTAATTAATTCATTTGACTAGAATTTAAGTAAAAAAATAACCGCACTTTATCGTGCGGTTACGTTACTTTATAAGCATTTAGCTGGTTTGGGCAGACCCGCCAGTTTGGTTGCTTGTTTAGCTGGTCCGTCAGGGAAGAGTCGTTGCAAATAGCGGCTATTACCTTTATCGGCACCTAATTTTTCTGACATTGCTTTTACCAGCATTCTAATCGCAGGGGAGGTGTTATATTCTTGGTAAAAATCACGCACAAAATAAATCACTTCCCAGTGAGCTTCGGTCAGTTCTATATCTTCTAGCTGAGCGATGTGTTTTGCTACATCCTCATTCCAATCAGCAATATTAAATAAATAGCCAAAGGCGTCGGTTTCGATTTGTTTTCCTTGTACGGTAATCATATTAATTCACTTCTTTAAAGCTGATCATTTCATTATCGGCGTAGTCAGATGCATCTTCATCATCAAATTTCATTGGTTCGATACGTTCTTCATCAAATGCGGTATCCCCTTCAATGCCATCAAGTGATTGGCCATGTTTAATGCCTTTGAAATCGAAGAGTTTTGGGTCACATAAGTGTGACAACGTAATGTTTTGCATCGCACTAAACATGGTTTCTAAGCGACCTGGATATTGACGGTCCCAAGTATTCAGCATTTCTTTCACGACTTGACGTTGTAAATTAGGTTGAGAACCACATAAATTACAAGGGATAATTGGGAATTCTTTGGCCACAGCATATTTTTCGATATCTTTTTCTTTACAATAAGCCAATGGGCGAATCACGATTTGCTTGCCGTCATCTGAAATTAATTTCGGTGGCATCGATTTTAGTTTCCCACCGTAGAACATATTCAGAAACAGGGTAGCCAGCATATCATCACGATGATGACCAAGTGCAATTTTTGTTGCGCCAAGTTCAGTTGCCGTACGGTATAAAATACCACGGCGTAGACGAGAGCAGAGAGAGCACGTTGTTTTGCCTTCTGGAATTTTCTCTTTTACGATGCCATAAGTATTTTCTTCAACGATTTTATAATCCACACCAATACTTTGCAGATATTCAGGTAAAACATGCTCTGGGAAACCTGGCTGTTTTTGGTCTAAATTGACAGCAACGATATCAAATTTAATCGGTGCGCTTTGTTGTAAATTCAACAAAATATCAAGAAGTGTATAGCTGTCTTTACCACCTGAAAGACAAACCATTACTTTATCGCCCTCTTCAATCATGCCAAAATCAGCAATTGCATTGCCTACATTACGGCGAAGACGTTTTTGCAATTTATTGAAATTATAAGTCTGTTTTTTATCTTGGTTTTGTTCTGTCATATTGATTTACTTTAGCTAATAAAAAAGCCCTGAATCAACTTCAGAGCTTATAAATTCTGTGGTGCCTAGGGTCGGACTCGAACCGACACGGTTATTCACCGGCGGATTTTGAATCCGCTGCGTCTACCAATTTCGCCACCCAGGCATTTGGGTTGTTCTGAATTATACGTTTATCTTACTTCGTTGCAAGTAAAATTTCATTAAAAACGTGTGGTTGTTTTAAATTTCATCAACTTGTATTCAAAGATAAAAGGGAAGTTCAAAATAATTTGATACGTTGTCACAATTTATAAGTAAAATAAAAGCTTAGTATTTCTACTAAGCTTTATGATTATCTAATTAAGCAGTTTGACCAGCAAGGTTACCTAAATCTTTATCAATTAAGAATAAACCTTTGCCATCTTCGCCAAGAAGATTTAATTTGTCTAAAATACCGCTGAATAATTTCTCTTCTTCGTGTTGTTCTGCAACATACCATTGTAAGAAATTGAACGCAGAGTAATCTTTTTCTTCAAAAGTTTTACCCACTAATTCATTGATTTTACTTGTGATCAATTTTTCGTGCTCATAAGTTAATTCAATGATTTCTTTTAATGATTTGTACTCATGCGCAGGCGCTTCAATTGCTGTGATTACCGCTAATGCACCTGTTTCATTTAAATAAGTGAATAATTTACGCATGTGTTGCATTTCTTCTGCAGCATGAGCTGATAAGAATTTAGCCGCACCTTCAAAACCATTTTGTTCGCACCATGCGCTCATTTGTAAGTATAGGTTTGAAGAGTAGAACTCAAGGTTCATTTGATCATTTAATAATTTGATTACGTTTGATGATAACATTTTGTATTCTCCTTTTAAAATTATAATGTTGCTAAATCACGATCGATAAAGTAAAGCGAACGACCGTCTTCACCCACCAAGTTAAATTTATCAATAATGCTATTGAATAATTTTTCTTCTTCGTGTTGTTCTGCAACGTACCATTGTAAGAAGTTAAAAGTAGAATAGTCTTTGTTTGCAAATGTCACTTCAACTAATTCATTAATTTTAGAGGTAATGAATTTTTCGTGTTCAAGTGTGGTTTCAAACACTTCTTTAAGTGATTTGTAATCATTTTTAGGTGCATCAATTTTACCTAAAAGTGGCATACCACTTGTTTCACTTACGTATTGGAATAATTTTTGCATATGTTCTAATTCTTCATCTGCATGACGAAGTAAAAATGCTGCAGCACCTTCGTAACCGTGTTTGCTACACCAAGAACTCATTTGTAAATAAACATTAGAAGAGTAGAACTCTAAATTGATTTGTTCATTTAACTTATCTGCGATTGCTTTATTAAGCATAACCAACTCCTTTCCTTATTAAGTAGAGATTAAAAATAAAAACAAGACTGCTTAACTTGTCATCGGTGTGCATTCTAATCTCACAAATGAGAATGGTCAAGTATTTTTTTAAATTATTTTTCATAAACCACTAATAATAAAGGAGAAATCAATGTTAATTATTCTCATTTATGTAACATATGTAAAATAAATTCTCATTATCAGATCAAGAATGATGAAATCTGCAGAATTGATGTACGCAATTGTATTCAGAATTCACGTAGCGTTATCTCAAAATTTCATTCTAATTTAATTATTCCATCACAAAGACATCCATTTATTTCTTCTATATCCATAAACCAAAGCTCACCTTATTTTGACCAATGCATGAAATAGGATAGTTATCTATTTTTATTTGTGACATATTTATAAAGTTGATTTAACATAATATACATTATGCGAAATAAATTACAAGGTTAGTAAAGGCTACGTATTAATAAGATCACAGAGTTATGCACAGGTCACGGACACCATTCAAACGATGCGAAATCTAGTCTCGCAACACTTTGCAATAAGATTAAATAATGATTTACACACTCTAAAGTTGTTATGTAAGGAAAAAATAAAGACGTTTATATGCATCAAATAATGACAACGCTACGTGAATTCTGCGTTATTTTATGAGGTGAATATCATCAGATTTAAAAAAGAAAAACGTAAATCTCAGGGATTAAGATTTACGTTTTTGATGAATGGTATTTGTGTGACTATGTCACGATATGTATAAGGTTAAGATAACAGTTTTGCTCCGTATTCATAAACCTGTTGCAGTAAATTCAGTTTGGTTGGATTATCCGAATATTCCTCTGCTAACTGCTGTAAACTTTCTTCAAATTTAACCGCACTTTGTTCTAATTTACGTTGGCGATATTTTTGCCATTTGATTTGCTCAGCACGATTTAGGGTTTTGTAGAAATGTCTTGCACGATAATGGAATAACAATTCAGGAATTCGTTTATCTTCAAACGCTAAACCATGCTCAGCTAATTTTTCAGGTGGTAAATCGCGTAAAATAGCCATGTTGTTTTTATCGGCGTTGCTAAAGAAACCGTTATAAAGTTCTGTTTCTACATTATCACCCGGCTCAAATTCGCGCTCTTCTGAGAATATTTCAATAACTTTCTCGCGAATATCTAAGGATTGGCGCAATTTTGCTAAATTACCTAAGCATTGTTGTCTGTCTATCCCTAAACGAGCTGCATTTTCTGGCAGTAACGTTTTTGCAGGCGCCAAAATTGGGCATTTATTAATATGAACCAATTTCAATGGAACTGATGAAACTCCCCTTTCTTCTAGCTCGCTTTTCTTGGTATATAAATCTTGTCGCAAATCAACCGCGCTTTTACTGAGTAAATTATCAATATCACCTGATAAATCACAGATGATTACAGCATTTTGATTAGTTGGATGCCATGCTAATGGTGCTACCCAAGCACAATTGCCGCGATAATTCCCTAGCATACCTGAAACGTGCACTAATGGTGTCATTTCCGCGGTATCAATTAGCTTCTCAATTTCCCTCTTACCTCTATGCTCAAAGAAGAATTGAAATAATTTAGGCTGCTTTTCTTTGATTAATTTAGCCATAGCGATGGTTGCATACACATCCGCCATTGCATCATGGGCGTTTTCATGCTCAATACCATTTGCTTTGGTTAGCTTTTCTAAGCGAAAGCTTGGCATACCATCATCGTCATAAGCCCAATTTATCCCTTCTGGACGCAGTGCATAGCAAGCCCGGACTAAATCCAGTAAATCCCAACGAGAATTGCCATTTTTCCAACTATATTCATAGGGATCAATAAAATTGCGGTAAAAGGTGTAACGAGTCATTTCATCGTCATAACGAATGTTGTTGTAACCCATCACACAAGTATTAGGTTGTGAAAACTCAGCTAGAATTTTTGCGGCAAATTCAGGTTCAGGAATCCCCTTTTCATTACATTCTTGTGGCGTGATTCCTGTGACCATTACGGCCTCTGGAGCAGGCAAATAATCATTGGTTTGCTTGCAATACAACATAATAGGCTCACCAATGATATTGAAATCTGCATCGGTACGAATACCAGCAAATTGAGCAGGACGATCACTTGCCGGATTGATACCAAAACTTTCGTAATCGTAGATAAAAAAACTAAAATTGTTTGCCATAATTAAGCCAAAATTTTATCTAAATAATATAAACAGAAAATTGCTGAAAGGCTGATAATAATACCAAACCAGTTGATTTTGGTGATTTTTTCTTTGAAGAAAAATGCGCCGGTGATGGTGCCTAAACAAATAACACCAATATTCATTCCCGCAAAAACTAAGGTTGGGTTTTGTCCGAAGCTTTGGTGCGCTTTAATGTAAAACAGGATGTTAAAGAAATTCAATACACCTAAAATGATCCCACCAATAAAGCTTGGCACTGTCCACTGAGTGCGTTTTAGGAATAAATACAGGAACATGACACAAGCGGCTAATGAGAAAGCAATGAATAATGTGGTTGGGAATGCTCCCCCGCTTTTGGCCACTTGTTTGAATAAGATATCAATCGTGCCATAACCAAACCAAACACCGATTAAGCTTAAAATCCCCTTAAAAGTGACCGCACTTTGTTCATTCGATTTGTTCAAAATACAGAATAAACCGATGAATGCCAAAATAATACCAACAATTTTAGGCTGACTTAATGTTTCATGGAAAATAATAAAAGAGGCAACAATCGGTAGAAATAACGATAATCGTTGCGCGGCATCTGAACGCACGATGCCAGCAAATTCAACTGCTTTAGACATAATGATAAATACGGTTGGTAATAAAATACCTAACGCCAGGAAAATAGGTGTACTATCACTTTGTGCTAAATATTCGGTAAATTCCAATCCTTTAAAATCGGGTTTGAGTAAAAAATAGCTTAACGAAATAGCAACGATATAATTAAACGCAATCGCTTGTTCAATAATGATATTTTTCTTGCGAGCAACTTTGAGTAACACCGATACGGCAACACTACACAGAATGGCAAAAATAAGGTTGTGCATAATTTTAATCCTTAACAGCTTGTTTAATTAAACTCATTATATATTCAAGATATTGAGTACTATCAGTAGAAATCTCATAATCACCATTTCCCCAATGGCCTGTATCTTCTACATTCTTAGCTAGTTTCTTCGGATCATCTAATTCACCATAAGGAAGATTAATCCATAGTTTTAAAGCCTTTTTCTGAATTCCGATATCCACAATATTTTTATCTTTTTTAAACGCGATATAGCGTTTTCTAGGTACAACCTCAATATTAGGTTCTAAATTTAAAATTGCCTGTTTGTAGGTTTCATATAATTCTTGTATAAAATCAGGTTTATCATTCAAATGATCATCTTCTTGGTAAACTTTAATTTCTTTTAGTGTAGAAAGTTCTTTTGTTTCTTCAGTTGTGACTGTCTTAATATTGGGCGCTGATTTAGATTTATTGATAAGATTTACAGTTATAATTTCATTATCAAAGCAATTTACTTCCCATAATTCAATTGGTAAATCTTTAAAATTTGTTGCTTGGATCTGGAAATCATTAAATGATGGAGAAACAAAAATCACTTTAGATTGAGACCAATCTATATCACTTCTTTTTAATGGCTTACTTTGAGTTTCATTATACTCAATCAGAAAATCAGCTTTATATTCAAGCATTAAATTAAGATAAGAAATCCCCTGATCTACCACACTAGAGTTTTGCTGTCTTTTATATTCAATTATCACAAACGCTTTAGCTTCAGGATCAAATGCCAAGGTATCTATACGTGAATTTTTAATAGAAAATTCAGATCGAATGAAAATATATCCAGTCAACAGAGATAAATTACGCTCAAATAAATTTTGTATATCTTTTTCTAACTTAAACTTTCCTTGTTTAAGCTGAGCAAGAATTCCTTTTTGAGATGTAAAAATTTTCATCATTTATTCCTTAAATATTAAAATGCGGTTAAAAGAATTTAAATCTTTAACCGCACTTTCTTTACATAATAGTACAACTACTCTGTTGCGCCAAAGCCACGCAAACCAACCACATGAACTTGTTCTTGGTTGCCGGCGATTTTACGCACCAGTTTATAGGTTGTCCCTTTTTCAGGGCTAATGTTTTCCGGTGCTGCGATAAGTAATTGCATATCCAAACGTTCGCAAAGTTCGAACAAGGTGGAAATGGATTTACCATCCAAACGCGCAGCCTCATCCAAGAATAGTAAGCGGCACGGTACGATGTCTTTACCGCGAATTCGGCGGCTTTCCTCTTCCCAACTTTGTACAACCATTAATAAGATGGACATACCCGTACCGATCGCTTCACCTGTCGATAATGCGCCACTTTCAGCACGTAACCAGCCATCCGCACCACGGAATACTTCAACTTCTAGCTCGAGGTAATTACGGTAATCCAATAATTCCTCACCGATAGTTTGTGCTGTGCGTTGGCCCATATCAATATGCGGGTTAATGCGTTGATAAAGTTTCGCAATGGCTTCAGAGAAGGTAATACGATTATCACTGAATAAATCTTGATATTCTTCCTGTTTACCTGATAGCGCATCAAGTAACATCGCATGTGTATCGCGAATATTGACTACTAAACGTACCGATTTTACCTGACCGAAGGCAATATTTTGTAGACCTTGGTTCAACATGCGAATACGATTTTGTTCACGTTGAATGGTTTTACGCATAATATTTGCCACACTTTCAGAACTGATCGCCAATTTTTTCTCACGACCAGTCAATTCTTCTGTTAAGCGATTAAGCTCAATTTCCATTTGCTCAATTGCATCAATCGGATCATCCGTTTTAATAATATCCTGACGAATACGTTCACGAAGATGTTGATATACCGCAATGAAGAAGCGGACTTTATTTTCCGGTTTGCGGCTGTCTTCAGAAATACGCAATGCATCGCGTAGATATTCATTATCTGCTACCGCAGTACGTAACGCACCTAAGGCTTTATCCGACATTGAACGTAAATCATCAGCAGATAAATAAGCTAACTCACGACGATTGAGTCGTTTTTCTACATCGGAATTACGAGATAAACGCAGAACCACACACCAGCTGACTTTCGCAGCTACAACCAATTCACGTTGAGTTTTATAATCACGTTCCGCTTTGCGAATGCGTTTATTTAAGTTCTCCGCTTCGCTTTCAATGAGTGTTAATTGTTTTTCAACATAAGAACGACGTTGACGGCTAGTTGAAAGTTGTTGATACAACTCATCACGGCGATTTCTTGCACGTTCCTCTGCCCCTTCATCAGCACGCACACCTAATTCACCAATCTCAGCAATTAATTCTTTCAACAACTGATTTTTGCTGTCATAAGAACTTTGCAATTGGATAAATACTTGATTGTATTGTGCAAATTGGCTTTGTTTTTGACGTAATTGTTCACGTTGAGCATCACGTTGTGACTGCAATTGTTCCAAACGTTGACGAAGTTGCTCATTAAGCTCTGATGTTTCTGCTTGACCTGCATCTTCATAGCTGAAGTGATTTTTACGTTGTACTACATCCGCTAAAGCAAATACACGTTGCTGTACTTGTTTTTGACGTTCAATCGCTTGGGTTAAATCAGTTTTTAAGCGTTCATAGTTTTCTGGATCACTTTGTAAGGTATTGGCAATCGGCTCTAATTGTGACAACGCAACGCCATGTTGACGAATAAAGCTTTCATCTTGTTCTGCAATATCTAATTGTTCACGGCATTCTTCAATACGATCAAGTAATTCTTCATCAGCAAGCAAGTTAAGCTGCGGCATTAACTTATTCAGCAATTGCATTTTTTCTTTGGTATTATCCAATTTAATGCGAATTTGTTGTTCGGTGCTTGAGAATTGATTGAGCTCGCGATCAATTTCATTGCGTTCTTGATTGATTTCCGCCATCACCTCTTCAGGGTTTGGTTGGAACGCAAGCGCTAAATGTAAGCCAACAAATTGACTAAAATGTTCGTGTAAACGTTGACATTTTTGTACATCAAAGGCGATTTGTGCGTATTCTTCCGCAATTTCATCACGTTTAGCTTGTAATTCTTCTAAATGTTTTTCACGTGCAGCACGACCGAATAATGGAATTTGCGGGAATTTGGAATAACGCAATTCACGATCAGACACTTGCACCACAACGCCCATTTCGAGTTCTTGGGCTGAAAGTACGCTGTCATCAAAGGCATTTGGGTCACCTTCGATTAAATATAAATCGTCTGGACAATCTTCTAAATTAGCTAATTGTTCGCGTATCGTGTTGAGATCACGCACAACAATAGCATGACGAGCTGGACCATAAAGTGCCGAGAAATAAGGTGCATCTTCAATTGGTACATCATCATATAATTCAGAAAGCAATACGCCGCCAAAGCGTTCTGCAAGCACATTCAAGCGAGCATCTTCTGAACCATCTGGTTGGCTTAAACGAGAAATTTGCTCATCTAATTGTTGACGTTGTTTCTCTAAATTGTCACGTTGAATAGTCAGCTCACGTTCTTTCACCAATTGTGATTGCATAAAATGCATCACATCTTGGCTATGCTCGAAGGTTTCACCACTTTGCTCTTGTAAGCGTTCTAAAGCCGCTTGAGCAGTTAACCAAGCCGGTGCTTTACGAGCATTTTCTTCGTAAAGTGCGGTCAAACTTTCACGTTTTTGACGCAAGGTTGAACGGTTTTCTACTTGCTCAGCAAGTTCTTCATTCAAACTTTCAATGAGTTCTTCTTGTTCAGCGTGGTATGCTTCGAGTTCATCAGCAGTTTCTAAAGATAAATCAGCTCGTTGATTAAAATCAGCCAATAATTTAACCGCACTTTGTTGTTGAGCATAGCGCTGTTCTAACTCATGTAATTTTGCGCGTAATTGTGGGGTTTGTTGCGCCTGAATTTTTTGTGTTGGATATTCACGCAATAATTCTTTAGCGCTTTCCCAAGCACTTGAACGCGGCATATCACCAGCAATTTTGCACACTAACTGATAGGCTTTATCAAATTGTGATTTAGCAGCTTCAGAAATAGACATTTTATATTCTAACTCAAGCACTTGCTCGGTAAGGCTTTCAGCATGGGCCGCAAATTCAGCTTGGTAATCTTCCGCATTTTTCACGCTTAAATCCGCTAAACCACATAAGGTTTTCGCTTTTTCAAGCGCGGCAATCGCTTGTTGATATTGCAATGCACGAGTTTGTTGTGCATCTAATGCTTGTTGATAATCAGCAAGTTGCGCACGTACTTGGTCAATTTCAAGTTCTGTTTGCTCAAATTGTGCTTGGCTTTCTTCAAGCTGTTCGGTTGCGGTTTCCACAACCATTTTTTGTTCTTCTAATTTTTCTGTAAGTTCAGCTACGTCTTCTTGATAGCGCGATACTTTTTCTTGATGACGTAACGCATTTAATACCAAGTTTAAGTGGTCAGCCGCACTTTGATGATCTACTTCTAAAGTGCGTTCATTTTCTGTTAATTCAGCTGCTTCACGGCTTAAATCAATTAAGCGATGTTGTGATAACTCTTGCTCAGCTTTTGCTTTATACCAATCACGGCGGAAACCTAAAGCCGCTTCGATATTACCGCGGCGTTCATTGGCATTACGCATATAATCTGATGCCACATAATTAGTGGTTTCGGTGATTAAATGTTTGAATAAATCACGGTCAGATTGGGTGACTTTAATTGCTTCAAGGGTCATACGGTTTTCACGTAACGCACTTTCCATATCTTGGAAGGCTTTGCGCACACCAAGGTTTTCTGGCAATAAGTAATCACGTAAAGAACGGGTAATGGCGCTGGAAATACCACCGTATAAAGAAGCTTCGATTAATTTATAGAATTTGCTACGGTCTGAAGCACTACGTAAGCGTTTTGGAATAATACCTAAATCAAACATCATACCGTGATAATCGGTGATGGAATGATATTGCTTGAATTGCGCACCAAGATTTTCAATTTTGTCTTTTAATTCATTTAAATTGAGTACGCGCGCTTGACGTTCACCGACTGTTTCGGTGAAAAGTGCGGTCGGATTTAAGGATAATTCTACACCTTGAATCGAGAATGTTTTTAAATCCACTTTCTTATCACGACCCGCAATTTGTTGCAGGCGCACACCCACGAGAATTCGTTGGTGACGAGAGTTGATGGTATCCAATACTGCGTAACACACACCTGGACGTAATTTACCGTGTAAGCCTTTATCACGAGAGCCGCCTGTCGAGCCAGCCTCAGTGGTATTACGGAAATGCAACAGGGTTAAGTCTGGAATCAACGCTGTCACAAACCCCGCCATGGTTGTGGATTTACCGGCACCGTTACCACCGGAAAGTGTGGTCACCAATTCATCTAAATCAAAGGTACGGGCAAAGAAACCATTCCAGTTAATTAAGGTGAGTGAACGGAATTTACCCCGTTCTACCCCATTGTGTTTGTTTAATACAGGAGCAATAAATTCTTCTTCAACCTGTTCGGTTGATTGCTCTGGTTCGTCTTGATAGATTTCGTTTTTAAGTTCTAATACATCAGACATTATTCTTGTTCTCCTGCATCATCAAATTCTTCATCAATTTCGACCGCACTTTCTTCATCATCGTGGTCATCAGCATGACTTGCCGCTTTTGCTTGTTTTTCCAATTCAAGAGATTGCGGTGTGGCTGCTTCTCCATCACGAATTAAGCGAGCTTGTGCTTCTAATGGATCATCACCAGAACGGACTTCAGCCCCAAAACGGAAAACTGATTCTGAAATCGTAAATTTACCGCTGTGTTGTTCACCCACGGTATGAATCATACCTAAACGGCGTAAACGACCGATCGCCGCACGCACTTTTTCAGCTAATTTTTGTTTATCCAAATCCGAACCGCTGGAACGTTGATTGACGGCTTTCAACAATTTGTCTTCGTCTGCTAAATTCAGTAATTCATCATAGACTTCTTGTGTACTGAATATACCTTGCTGCGCTAAACGTTCTGGACTCAAATACAAATAGCAAAGCACTTTACCAACCAGCATTTCTAATTCAGAAAGCACTGAACGGGCAATTAAGGTCGTCGCTTTCGGACGTAAATAGAAAAAACCTTCCGGTGCACGAATTAATTCCACATTGTAACGACGATAAAAGCCATCCAATTCATTTTGGAAATCCATTAAAAAAGCATGATTATCTAATTGATCTGTGCTGATATGGCGACCTGAACGTAACAAGCTGTCCACAGTCGGGAAAATAGGATTTGCAATGGCATTTGCCAATTTCGGGGAAATTACATCTTGAATATCTGTCATGGTTAATTTCTCATTTTATGAATTCGTTTTTGGGTAAGCCACGAAATTAATATTTATCAATTACATGCGCTTGCACTTCTGCGCCGTAATCGTTAATTTCCTGCCATTGCGGATAGATACCGGCTAAATCATCATTTGCCATACCTAAACGCACTGCTTGATCCACAATAATACGTGCCACATCAAAATGACGGGAAAGCGGATAAGCTTCTAATTGTTCTTTTAAGACTAAACTTAAATCAATCGGACGATTATTTTCACGGTATTGAATGAGTAAGCCTTGCATATGCTCTACGATTTGATCATGTAAATCCGCTAAAGATTCATATTGCAATTCTTCAGGTAATTCACCCAATGCATCATCTTCACGCAATACCATTTCTTCATCACGTAGATCGACTAAACGTTCTGCTTGAGCAGTCCACAAGAACCAAGGATGATCGAAATAACTGTGGATAGAGTTACGTAAACGTTGTGAGAATACGCGGTTTTTATCCATATCAATGGCGGTACGGATAAATTTATGCACGTGACGGTCATAGCCAATCCATAAATCGATGGCTTGTTGCCCCCAGCTAATAATGCGGTCTAGCTTGGATTGCAAATCAGTAATTAATTGTTCAATAAAGTAGAGCTCATCATGGCCTATCACACAATCTTGAATACGTAATAATTGTGCCTGTAACTTATCACCTGCTGCATTTAAGGTGTCTTGTAACTCACGTAAATTGCCTGAAGTTTCATCTAATAAACGTTCACAACTAGAAATTGCTGCCTGCCAATCTTTGGTAAGTAAATTCGCAATTTCTTCTTTAATAATTTGCTGATTTTCATCCATCACACGTTGTGATAAATCAATGCTATCGAAAATCTCTGCTACTGAGTATTTTAATGGCGCAAATACATTACGACGCCAAAAGTGCTCATTCTCCCCTTTTGCTGCACCTTCTTCTGCCGCATCGGATGCACGCTGAATTTCATCAGCCACAATAGAGAGCTGTACAGAAAGACGCAACGCAGAAAATTCACGCTGACGAATATAATAATCTGATACGCCTACACCTAGTGGGGTGAGACGATAAATGGAAAGGCCTTCAGTAAATTCACTGCTGAAACGGTTAAGAAAACGCTGTTTCACCAATTCATTGATAGCATTATTGGCACGGGTGGCAATCGCATCCGTTGATTGGTCAAAAGCATTGGCTGTATGGCGGAAAATATCCACTAAATCGGCTTCTAGCATCTCTCCGTCCAAACGTTCGTTGTTATAGATGGCGATTGCCAGCAAAAACACCAAGCGCTCTGTCGGCAGATTTAACGAAAATTCCCGCTCTTTCGCCCATGAGACGAGTTCAGGAATAGTTTGTGAGGTTTCGATCATTCGGTTACAAAAGCTTAAAATTGAACAAAAAATTTCTGAGATTATACAGGATTTTTTCTCAATCTTGAAAATCTTCTTGCAAATTGACCGCACTTTTTAAATTTAAAATATCCTTAACTTAAATAAGGAAATATATTTTCTAATAATCGAACAATATTCAGACAGAATTTACAATTCTTTACAAAATAACCATGCTCATTTACTTTTCTATACAAAAAAACCTATCTATAATCGTTGCCTAGGTACGCAATCGTTTACTGAATAGAGAAAAATGACATTTGCAATCTCTAATAAGACATTACAAATCATATAGTTAATCCATTCTTCAATGCGTCCTATTATAGTATTTATGTATATTTACACTGCTCTAATGAAATTCTTTTATCACATTTATGTAATTAAAGAAGAAACTCAAGCGAGGACATTATGAAAAATTTTAAATTTAATGCTATCACGGCATTAATTATTGGGGTGAATGTTGCTGTAGCGAATGCTGCTGATGGAAACATTCTGAATATCACGACACAAGACGCTGTTAATGCAAACAAAACAATAGAAGCGACTAACGTTAAAGGTCCTGGACATACAGCTATTGGTCAGCAAAACCAAATCTATTCTATTTCTGCTGCTGAAGCTGAAGAAAGCCAGGGTTCAAGTTCTGCCATCGGTAATCAAAATGTGGTAAAAGGTGAACAAGCAAATGCGATTGGTGATGGGAATGATGCATATGGTCATTTTACCCAAAGTGTTGGTGATAATAACAAAGTTTATGCCGATCATTCTCTTGGATATGGTGCACATAATAAAGTAGGTGCTCAGCGTGCAATCGGCACTCCAGAAAAAGATGTTGTTGTGGATAAAAACACAAATAAAGCAAGCGTATTTGGTTTAAACAATGAAGTTGTTGGCAAAAACGTTTTTGTTGCTGGTAATGATAATAAAATTACAGACACATCAACTTCAAATGCAACTGTAATTGGTTTTGGTGCGACTGCAAGTTCAGCTAATGCTACTGCAATTGGTACTGCTGCTACTGCATTAGCAAATGAAACAGTTGCGATTGGTCAAGCGGCAAAAGCAAGTGGTCAAAATAGTAATGCTTATGGTTCACAAGCGAATGCTAGTGGTACAAGCTCATTGGCTGTAGGTACTGGTTCTGTTGCCTCTGGGGATTCAGCTGTAGCGATTGGTAACGATTCAACTGTTACAGGCGGCTCTGCTGTTGCTATTGGTGCATCCGCAACATCTACAGGTAAATGGTCTACTGCACTAGGCGATTCAGCTAATGCTAAAGGCGAAAAAAGCGTAGCCTTATCCAAAGATTCTTATGCAAAAGATGACAACTCTGTTGCCTTAGGCTCTGGCACTATTACACGTTCAGCAACACAAGAAAATACTGCAACAGTTAACGGTATTACATATAGTGGTTTTGCAGGTAATACACCTGTAGCCGTTGTTTCTGTTGGTTCAGACAAAACTGAAACTTACACCCCACCAGATCACTCAACCCCAGGCCGTACAGTAACCATTACGCCACATACACGCCAAATTATTAACGTGGGTGCAGGTGAAATTTCTGCTACTTCTACCGACGCTATCAACGGTTCTCAACTTTATATGATTGCAGACCAAGTCGGCAAAAACAAAACGCGTATTGATAATATTAGAGCTCGCTCTACGAATGTAAAGGTAAAAGCGGGTGACAATATTAATGTACAAGAAGCTTATGATGATGCTAACCAAGTGAGAACCTATACTGTTAGCACAACAAAAGACATCAAAGCTGATTCTTACACTGTTAATAATTCAAGCGTTCAAATTAATCAAAACGGCATTAATGCAGGTAATAAAAACATCACTAATGTTGCGGATCCAAAAGCCCCAACTGATACAGCAAATAAACGTTATGTTGATAATAAAGTGAACAAAGTTGATCGCAAAACTCGTGCTGGTATTGCTGGTGTTGCTGCAATCGCTTCTGCTCCATCTGCACGTAAAGATGGCAAGAGCATGGTATCAACCGGCGTAGCTCATCACCGCGGTGAAAGTGCAATTGCAATTAAAGCATCTCGTAACTCTGATAACGGTCATTGGTCAACCAACGTAAATGGTGCTGCAGATACTCGCGGTCAATTTACTGTTGGTGCAGGTGTCGGTTACGAATGGTAATCTGACTTAAACTTTAAAACAAAGAGTCACAAAATTGTGGCTCTTTTTTATATCTAAAAATAAACAAAAATTTGACCGCACTTATTGCAATATATATCGCCAAACAAATGCACTGACCAAAATAATCAACATGATAATAATTTGTATTAAACGTTTTTTGGTTAATTTTTCTGCTGCCATACCTATTTACTCGTAGATAACTTCTTAAATTGACTATTTAGTGGTAGAATAATTGCGTTAGATCAATTTTACACTATATTTATCGATTTGAGGAACTAATGAAGAATTTCGTTTCAGAAACCAAATCAGGGCGCAGAGTTCAATCTGGTGGTTGTGCGATTCACTGCCAGGATTGCAGCATTAGTCAACTTTGTATTCCTTTCACATTGAACGAACATGAGCTCGATCAGCTTGATAACATCATCGAGCGTAAAAAGCCTATACAAAAATCTCAAGTCCTTTTTAAAGCGGGCGACACGCTTAATTCTATTTATGCGATTCGTTCCGGTACCATTAAAACTTATACCATTAGTGAAGCGGGCGAAGAACAAATTACTTCTTTTCACTTACCAGGTGATTTAGTCGGTTTCGATGCGATCACAAATATGCAACACCCGAGTTTTGCTCAAGCATTGGAAACCGCTATGGTATGTGAAATTCCCTTTGATATCTTAGATGATTTATCTGGCAAAATGCCTAAGCTTCGTCAGCAAATTATGCGTTTAATGAGTAGTGAAATCAAAAGCGATCAAGAAATGATTTTATTACTGTCTAAAATGAATGCTGAAGAACGTTTAGCCGCATTCATCCATAACCTATCTAAACGCTATTCTGCTCGTGGTTTCTCTGCGAAAGAATTCCGTTTAACCATGACTCGTAGCGATATTGGTAATTACCTCGGCCTAACTGTTGAGACGATCAGTCGTTTGCTTGGTCGTTTCCAAAAATTAGGTGTACTCTCTGTTCAAGGTAAATATATTACCATTAATGATATTAATGCCTTGATTGATTTAACTGGTGTACATAAAACCAAAATCCAGTTAGTGGAATAGATAAAAAGCGTGAGTTTTCACGCTTTTTTAGTATTTGAGACAAAAAACTTGTACAAAATCACTTTTTTTATAATAGGTTCTTGTCATCACTTAAAATCTTTTCTATCCTATTGATATCTCATATTTTGGAGGCTTTATGAAATTTAATAATATTCTTGTTGTACTTAACCCTGATAACGAAAAACAATATGCGCTCGCTCGTGCCGTTCGTCTTGTTAAAGAACAACAAAATGAAACAAAAGTAAAAATCACCACCTTGTTGAGTGTCTATGACTTATCTTATGAAATGTCTGCGCTTCTATCTTCGGAAGAACGTAGCCAAATGCATGAAACAGCCATTGAACAACAACGTCAAGCCGTACAATTTTATTTAGATAAATATGCAGATCCAGAAATTGAGTTTGAATCTCACATCGTATGGAGCAGCAATGAAGCGGATGCAATTCGTGATGAAGTTGAAAAAAATCAATATGACCTCGTTGTAAAATACACCAAAGATGAAGAAAGCTTCACTTCATTGATTTTCACACCAGTAGATTGGCAATTATTACGTAAATGTCCAATTCCAGTATTAATGGTCCGTGATGGTGACTGGAAACACCAACGCCGTATTTTAGTCGCCGTGAATGTATCGGGTGAACAAGAATATCAGGATGAATTCAACCGAGAGTTAGTTTCAACAGGCATGAATTTAGCGGAAAACTTAAACCGTGGTAACGTACATTTAGTGGCAGCCTACCCTGTTGCGCCAATTAATATGGCGATTGATTTACCTGAATTTAATACTTCAGGTTATGAAAATGGCATTCGTGGCCAGCACCTCATCAATATGAAGGCCTTACGTCAAAAATTTGGTATCGATGAAGATCATACCCATGTACGCGAAGGTTTCCCTGAAGAAGTGATTCCTGAAGTGGCGAAAGAAATTGAAGCTGAATTAGTGATTTTAGGCACAGTAGGTAGAACAGGTTTATCTGCAGCGTTATTAGGTAATACAGCGGAACATGTGATTAGTAAATTAAGCTGCAATCTATTAGCCATTAAACCTTCTAAAAAATAAGCCTATTTAGCTTTTTATTTAAAACAAGTGCGGTCAGAAAAACAATCGTTTTATTGACCGCACTTTTTTGTTAAGAAAATGTGAAGTTCCTCACAAAATCAACTTTTTCTATTCGTCTCATCATTTCTTTTTCGTTATACTCGTCCGCCCTATCGAATACTTTCTATAAATTGATTTATTGATTAAAAAGGAAAGACAATGAAAAAAACATTAATTGCAGCACTACTTGGTTTCTCTGCGCTCGCACAAGCTCATGAAGTTTGGGTTGCAACACCGGCACAAGTTGCCTCCAATTCTGTTTTAAAAGCTGATTTAGCTTATGGTGACTACCCTTACGTTGAAAAAATTCCTGAAAAACGTCTCGCTATTTTTCCACCGATGGAACTCATCAATCAAGATGGTGAAATGCAAACATTAGTACAAAAAGGTGAAAACTACCAATATCAATCAGAAAAACCGTTAAAAGACGGTTCATATTGGATAACGGCTACTTATAAACCAACTTTCTGGTCACAAAATAATGAAGGTTGGAAAATGGATAACTTACAAGGCACACCAAATGCATTCTATTGCGAACAAACTCAAATGTTTGGTAAAGCCTTTACTGTGGTTGGTAAGAAACCATTGAATGCGGATATGGCGATGACACGTATCGGCTTACCACTTGAAATTGTACCTCTCAAAGATCCAAAAACAATTAAAGCAGGCGAAGCTTTCCCTCTTCAAATTTTCTATAAAGACAAACCACTTGTGGGCGAAACGATTATTGCAACGTCTGATACTTTTGTCGTAAAAGATATGGAAGCAGCAACATCTCACCGTGAACCACAAGCGTTTTCAGGTAAAACAGACAGTGAAGGTAAAGTTAACTTTATCCCATTAATTGAAGGTGTTTGGAAACTTAAAGTGATTCACAAAGAACCGTTTGAAGATCAAAAGGTGTGTCAACAATCAGCAAATTACGCAACGTTAATTTTACCTGTTGGTAAAGCACGTGCTAAATTGCCACCAAAACCAGAACATCATCACCATTAATCATAAAAAAGTGCGGTCAAATTTAACCGCACTTTTTTAATATGTTCTTACTGCTGGAGGTTGGTAATGTTCAATAAAGCTTTCGATTTCTTGAAGATCATTCGAGAATAAAATTTTCTCAAAATCACTTTGAGTAAAAAAGCCTTCTTTCACCATATGGCTAAAAAAGGACCTTAATGAATCGAAATACCCCTTTTCATTAAATAGAATACAAGGATTATCATTTTTACCAATTCGCGCCCAAGAAATCACTTCAGCAATCTCTTCTAAAGTGCCTGGTCCGCCAGGCAAGGCAATATAAGCATCGCCAAGCTCAACCATTTTATTTTTTCGGTCAGACATGCTTTCAACAACCACAGTCTTGGTCAAATTAGGATGTGAAACTTCTCTGTCTTGTAAAAATTGAGGAATAATGCCAATTACTTTGCCTTGATGAGCAAGTACGGTATCAGCAACCACGCCCATTAATCCCAATTTTCCGCCACCATAAACTAAAGTATGTTGGCCATCTGCAATCCATTTTCCTAATTTTTTTGCGGCAGCCTGATAGGCAGAATCATTACCTAAACTCGCACCGCAATAAACCGTGATGTTCATCCTACTTTTTCCGTTCTACCCATTTCCCATCAATATAACCCACAATCCATTTTGTGGCTTTGCCATTCTTTTCAGAAGTCACATATTGATGTTTTTCTTTACGGCTGAAACGGATAATAGCTTCATTACCCTCAGGGTCTTTTTGTGGTGCATCGGCTAAATAACGTAATTTTTCCGGTAAACGATTACGATAAAGGGCTAATTCCGCCACTTTTGCTGGGCGTGTTTCACGTGATTTCGGGAAGTTATGTGCAGACATAAACACACCACTAGCACCATCACGCAATACAAAATACGCATCAGATTTTTCACATTTCAATTCAGGGAAATGAACCGGCTCTTCTTTTGGCGGTGCAACCTCGCCGTTTTTCAAAATCTTACGGGTGTTATCACAGTTGGTACAACCCATATATTTCCCAAAACGACCGAGTTTCAAGTGCATATCAGCACCACACTTGTCGCATTCTACAATCGGACCGTCATAGCCTTTAATTTTGAATTGGCCTTGTTCAACCAAATAACCATCACAATTTGGATTGTTACCACAAATATGTAATTTACGATGAGGGTCAATGATGTAGCTATCCATCGCTGTGCCGCATATCGGGCATCGTTTACGATCCATTAAGGCTTTGGTCTCAGAAGCCTCATCCAACACATTTAGTAATTCTGCTTCTGGAATGAGATTAATCGTGGTTTTACAACGCTCTTTCGGTGGTAAAGCATAACCAGAACAACCAAGGAATACACCTGTGCTTGCTGTTCGAATCGCCATTTTTCGGCCACAAGTTGGGCAATCAATATCAGTGAGTACAAGACTATTCGGCTTCATTCCACCTTCTAGCTCATCTAATTCAGCCGTAGAAAGTTGAGTAGAAAAATCTTTGAAGAATTGATTTAACTCAGCCTTCCAATTTTTCTCACCGGACGCAATTTGGTCTAGTACGTTTTCCATGTTGGCAGTGAAATCGTAGCTCATCAAATCAGTAAAAGATTGATTTAAGCGATCAGTAACGATTTCGCCCATTTTCTCGGCATAGAAACGGCGATTTTCAATGCGTACATAACCACGTTCTTGAATAGTCGAAATAATTGCCGCATAAGTGGAAGGGCGACCAATACCGCGTTTCTCCAATTCTTTAACTAATGCAGCTTCAGTAAAACGAGCGGGCGGTTTGGTAAAGTGTTGGCTTGGTGAAACCGTTTTTAGTGCTAATGTTTCGTTCAAACTCACAGCCGGTAAAATTTGGTCTTCTGGATTCTTACCTAATTGTGGCAAGACTTTTGTCCAACCATCAAAACGTAAAATACGGCCTTTGGCTTTCAATTCATAATCGCCAGCCATTACAGTAACCGTTGTACTGTCATATTGTGCAGCCGGCATTTGGCAAGCTACAAATTGACGCCAGATTAAATCATACAAGCGTACCGCATCTTTATCCATGCCACTTAAATGATCTGCGAGCGTTTTTACATCAGAAGGACGAATCGCTTCGTGCGCTTCTTGTGCGTTTTCTTTGCTCGAGTAAAAATTCGGTTTAGCAGGCAAATACTCTTTACCGAAATGGCTTTCAATATAAGAGCGTGCCATATTTAATGCATCTTGGCTCAAGTTGGTAGAGTCCGTACGCATATAAGTGATGTAACCGGCTTCATATAAACGTTGTGCCAACATCATGGTTTTCTTCACCCCAAAACCTAAACGCGTGCTTGCAGTTTGTTGTAAGGTTGAGGTAATAAATGGAGCTCTTGGTTTAGAACCTGTTGGTTTTGTTTCTAAATCTGTGACAACGTAATGTGATTTGTTTAAGAAATCGACCGCACTTTGCGCTTCTTTTTCATTTTTAGGCTCAAATTTCTTGCCTTTATATTGCACCACATCCAAACGTAAGTCTTCTTTCTTGCTCGTTTGGGTTAGCGCTTCAATTTCCCAAAATTCTTCCGGTTGGAATGCTTTGATTTCACGTTCACGCTCTACCACCAATTTCACGGCAACAGATTGCACACGTCCGGCAGATAGACCTCGCGCCACTTTCTTCCATAATAATGGCGACACCATGAAACCTACCACGCGGTCTAAGAAACGACGGGTTTGCTGAGCATTAACCTGGTCCATATTAATGTGAGCAGGATGCTGGAATGCTTTTTCGATTGCTTTCTTCGTAATCTCATTAAATACAACGCGGCTAAAACGACTATCATCGCCACCAATGACTTCGCGTAAATGCCACGCGATAGCCTCTCCTTCTCTATCCAAGTCGGTTGCGAGATAAATATGATCGGATTTTTTAGCAAGGGATTTTAATTCGGCTACCACTTTTTCTTTGCCTGGTAGAATTTGGTAATTGGCTTTCCAATCGTGATAAGGGTCAATTCCCATACGTTTCACTAAGGCAGCACGGTCTTTTTCTGCTTTAATTTTGTTTTTTTCTTCCGCACTTAATCCTTTAGTGGAAACGGGTTTAGCCTTCTCGCCTGTGCTACTCCCAGCTGTAGGCAAATCACAAATATGCCCTACGCTGGATTTCACCACATAATGGCTACCTAAATATTTATTGATGGTTTTCGCTTTGGCCGGCGACTCCACAATCACTAAAGATTTGCTCATTTGCTTACCTAAAATATAACTAGAATTCTGTAAAATTGGCGATATACTGCAAACTTACGCCGATAAAATCAAGCTTTTTTTCAAAAAGGATTTATAAATGGATAAACTCAATGCAATTTCGGTTTTCTGTAAAGTAATCGAAACGCAAAGTTTTACACAAGCCGCAAACCAACAGAATATTTCTGTGGCGATGGCGAGTAAACTAGTTTCACAATTAGAAGAACATTTAAAAACACGATTATTACAACGTACAACACGAAAAATTGTACCAACTGAAGCTGGTATGCTTTATTATCAACGTTGCCAAGCTATTTTATTAGATTTAAGCGAGGCTGATTCTAGCATTAGTAATATGGCGACAAGCTTACAAGGTAATTTATTAATCTCTGTGCCGCGTGATTTTGGCTTACTTTATATTTCGCCCAACCTGCCTAAATTTATTGAGCTTCATCCCAATTTACACGTAGAAATTGAATTTGAAGACAAACGTGTCGATCTTGTTGCTGAGGGCTATGACTTAGCATTACGGATTGGCTATATGCAAGATAGCTCACTTGTTGCGCGTAAAATTAGTAGCTCCCCTATGCATTTTGTTGCCTCTCCAAGTTATTTAGAAGCACGAGGCACACCACTTACACCTGACGATTTAGAATATCACCAAGGTTTACTTTATAAATCATCATTAAATCAAGTGCATTGGCAATCAACAAAAGCCAATCAAATTCAACGGTATAAAATTCAATCTAAAGTGGTTTCCAATAATGGTATGGCATTGTTAGAAATGACAAAAGCGGGATTAGGCATCAGTAATTCACCTAGCTTCTTTGTCAAAGATGCGCTTGCTTCAGGTGAATTAGTTGAAATTTTGTCTGAATATAAACAAAAACCTTTAGATATTTATGTGGTTTATCCAAATCGTCGTCATTTACCGGCAAAAGTTCGCGCATTTATTGAATTTCTCGCGAGTCTCGGTTTGTGTGAGAACAGTCAAATATAAAAAATAAGGGCGGATTTAACCGCCCTTTATTATTCAAATAATGTCCAAATCGGTTTTACCTCTTCAGGTAAAAATAAATTTTTTCCTAATTCAATCCATCCGCAAGGAAAATGAAAGTCTGACCCTAATGAGGCAGCTAAGTCATATTCATTGGCTAAGCGCGCAAGATATTGACGTTGATCCTTGGTCTGTCCACTATCTGCGACCTCCATGCCGTCTCCGCCCCATTGTTTAAAATCAACAATTAATCGACGAATCCATTTTCCTGTCATGTTATAGCGCATAGGATGGGCAATGACTGCGACACCACCTGCCGCATGAATCGTATCAATCGCCGTTGGAATATCAACCCATTCTGCTTTGACAAAACACGATTTGCCACCGCCTAGATAACGCTTAAAGGCTTGCCCATCATTTGAAACTTTGCCGATTTGTACCAAATAACGTGCATAATGCGCACGAGTCACTTCCCCATTAGCTAACGCTTTTGCGCCTTCATAGGCATTGGGAACGCCTGCTTTTTCTAATTTATGGCCAATTTCAACCGCTCTTTTTTCTCTCAATGATTTTTGTTCGGCTAAAAGTGCGGTCATTTTAGGATGCGTTTTATCAAAATTTAATCCAACAATATGGATACCACGACCTTCCCAATTCGTTGAAATTTCCACGCCATTAACTAACTCAATACCTAATTTATTTGCTTCAATTTTAGCTTCATCAATGCCCATTACTGTGTCGTGATCACACAAAGCAAGCACATTGACACCTTGTTCATGAGCACGTTGCACAAGCGCTGTAGGTGTTAAAACACCATCTGAAGCCGTACTATGGCAATGTAAATCATATTTTTTTGTCATTTATTTAATCGCTTTCACTAATTCTTTAACTAAGCTTGGGCCGTGGTAAATCAAACCCGAATAAACTTGTAACAATTCAGCACCTGCTTCAATCTTCTCTTGTGCATTTTGTACACCGTCAATACCACCACTCCCAATAATCGGGATTTTCCCTTTCAGTTCTTGATGCAATCTTCGAATAATTTCTGTGCTTTTATCCTGTAACGGCTTTCCACTTAAGCCGCCTTGTTGTTCCGCATTTTTCAAACCTGCGACGTTGTCACGTGAAATCGTCGTATTAGTCGCAATTACCCCATCCATTTGATGACGAAGTAAGGTATCTGCAATTTGAACGAGCTCGCTCTCGGATAAATCAGGTGCGATTTTTACTGCAATCGGTACATATTTGTTATATTGCTCAGCTAATACTTTTTGACGCTGTTTTATACTTTGCAATAAATCATCAAAGTAATCACCATACTGTAATTGGCGTAAATCCGGAGTGTTCGGTGATGAAATATTTACTGTAATATAATCTGCATAGTTATAAGCTTTGTTTAAGCAAAATAAGTAATCATCTTTCCCCTTTTCAAGCGGTGTGACTTTATTTTTGCCAATATTAATCCCAATTACGCCATCAAATTTTGCCTTTTTAACATTCTCAATCGCATAATCAATGCCGTAATTATTGAATCCATTACGGTTAATAATCCCTTCCGCTTCCACTAAACGGAATTGACGAGGTTTCGCATTTCCCTCTTGCGCTAAAGGCGTAACCGTTCCTACTTCAATAAAACCAAATCCCATCGCACCAAATCCATCAATGGCTTCGGCATTTTTATCTGCGCCCGCTGCTAACCCAATAGGATTTTTAAAGGTAATGCCCATTACTTGCTTAGGTGTGCCTTGTGGACAAGCCAAAAGCTGCTTTAATAAAAATTGGCAAGGCGATTTACCCGCTAAGTGCAATGATTTAATCACTAAATCATGGGCGGTTTCAGGGTCAAGGGAAAAGATGGCTTTACGGATCAAAGAATACATACTCGTTTATCTCTCAGGATAGTTCACTGTAAATGGAAAGTGCGGTCAAAATTAACCGCACTTTTTGTTTTATTGCAAGGCTTTTTCAATCTTCTCAAATAAATCTTTTGAGAGATCTTCAACAGCACTTAATCGTTCTAAGGCGCGTTTCATTAACGTTTGACGTTGCGCATCAAAACGTGAGAAACGAATTAATGGCTCAATTAAACGCGCAGCCACTTGTGGATTTGTTTCATTTAAACGAATTAAAACATCTGTTAAGAAACGATAGCCTGAGCCACTAATATGATGGAAAGCTTTTAAGTTGTGATTTGCAAAGCTACCCACTAATGAACGTAAACGGTTTGGATTGTTGAAGTTAAAGCTTGGGTGATCCATTAATGCTTGTACAATTTCCAATACGTTTTCATCAGGACGAGTTGCTTGTAAAGCAAACCATTTATCCATGACTAAGCCATCATGTTGCCATTTTTGTTCGAAATCCGCTAACAAGGTATCACGACAAGGTAATGCTGCTTTGGTTGCCATATTTAATGCCGCCAACGTATCTGTCATATTATTGGCATTATTATAATGTTTTTGGACTACATTATTACCAAGATTGGTGTAAGCCAAATAACTTAAACAAAGATTACGCATTGCTCGTAAGGCGATATCTTCTTGTGTTACTCGATAATCTTCAAGACGAATATGGGTGTAAATACGCAATAAATCTTCTTTCAAGTATTCTGCAATTTGCACCAACATAAATTCTCTTGCGGCTGCAATGCCATCTGGATCAATCGTTTTAAAGCTTTCTGCAAACTCAATGTCTTTTGGCAAGGTTAGAATTAATGTGGCTAATTCAATATCTTGTTCATAATTTTCCAATACATGCGCAAGTGCAGTCAAAACATCAGATGAAATGTCAAAGGCTTCACCTTGTTGGAAATGCGCCACATTACGACGCAATTCTTGGGTAAACAGCATTTGTGCTGCATCCCAACGAGCAAATTGGTTATCAGCGAATTTAAGCAAACCTAATAACTGCTCTGTGGTGTAATCATAATCCAGTTTCACTGGTGCAGAGAAATCACATAATAACGCAGGAATTGGGCGACCATAAATGCCATGGAACTCAAACACTTGGTCTTTTTCTGTTACATTTAATACATCACTTAACAATTCACCGTTATGCTGTAACATTTGTTTCGTGCCTTTGGCATCATAAAGTGCAATTTTCAATGGAATATGTAAGTTTACTTTTTCCATTTGGTCCGCTGTTGGCGGCGTAGATTGCGAAACCGTTAAACGATAAGTATGAGTTTGTTCATCATAGGCATCGCTAATCAATAATTCTGGCGTACCTGATTGGCTATACCAACGACGGAATTGTGCTAAATCAACATCATTCGCACGTTCCATTGCAGACACAAAATCTTCACAGGTTGCCGCTTTACCATCGTTTTCAGCAATATAGAGTTGCATCCCTTTTTGGAAACCTTGTTCACCTAATAAGGTGTGCAACATACGAATCACTTCTGCCCCTTTTTCATACACAGTCACTGTATAGAAGTTATTCATTTCAATGACTTTTTCAGGACGAATAGGGTGTGACATTGGGCTTGCATCTTCGGCAAATTGCACCGTACGTAAGAATTTCACGTTATTAATACGATTGACTGCTCGAGAACCTGTGTCAGATGAAAATTCTTGATCACGGAAAACCGTTAAACCTTCTTTCAAACTTAATTGGAACCAATCACGGCAAGTTACACGGTTTCCCGTCCAGTTATGGAAATATTCGTGTGCAATCACGCTTTCAATGGCAAGATAATCATCATCAGTTGCTGTTTGTGGATTTGCCAACACAAATTTAGAGTTAAAAATATTCAACCCTTTATTTTCCATGGCTCCCATATTGAAGAAGTCCACAGCAACAATCATGTAAATATCTAAGTCGTATTCTAAATTGAAACGGTCTTCATCCCATTTCATGGATTTTTTCAGACTTTCCATTGCCCAAGAGGCTCGATCAAGGTTGCCACGGTCAACATAAAGCTCTAAGGCTACTTCACGACCGCTTTTTGTCATAAAGGTATCTTGTAATAAATCAAAATCACCTGCCACTAAAGCAAATAAATAGCTTGGTTTCGGAAATGGGTCATTCCATTCAACCCAATGACGACCGTCCTCTAATTCACCACTTGCAATGCGATTACCATTAGAAAGTAAGTAAGGATATTTAGTCTTATCGGCGGTAATTTTGGTTGTATAGCGCGCCAATACATCTGGACGGTCAAGCATATAGGTAATTTGACGGAAACCCTCTGCTTCACATTGTGTACAAATGCCCTCGCCAGATTGATAAAGTCCTTGTAAAGAGGTGTTTTGTGCAGGCTCTAAATTCGTCACAATTTCAAGTTCAAAATTGACCGCACTTTGATTGGTTAAATCTAACGTTAAACTTTCGTGGTCTTGATGATAATGTTTGAAATCTTCGCCATTGAATTTAATGGAGGCAAATTGGAAGCCATGACCATCTAATCGTAGATAGGTTGCTTCATCATTTAAACGTTGGAAGGTTGTTTTTGCAGTGACAACGGTATGCTTAGGATCTAATTGAAAATCAAGGAAAATATCCGTAACTGTAAAATCAGGTTGTTTGTAATCTTTTCTATATTTCGCTTTAGCTAACATAATCTGCTCTATTTCTAAGAAAAAAACTCATATTAGGATAAGATTTTATGACAAAACTTGCAATGGAATTTTCAGTTTTTACCATATAGCAAACGTTTGCTTAAAAGTGGGCAAATATGCTATTCTACGCATCGTTTTTTATCAGATAAATTTTTAAAAATATGTCAAATACCGCACAAATTGCTATTGTTATGGGCTCAAAAAGCGATTGGGCAACCATGCAAGAAGCCACTCAAATTTTAGATGAACTCAATGTGGCATATCATGTTGAAGTCGTTTCTGCACATCGAACCCCCGACAAATTGTTTGAATTTGCCGAAAATGCACAAAAAAATGGTTACAAAGTGATTATTGCGGGAGCTGGTGGCGCTGCGCATTTACCCGGTATGATTGCAGCTAAAACGCTTGTGCCCGTCTTGGGTGTCCCTGTTAAAAGCTCGATGTTAAGTGGCGTTGATAGTCTCTATTCTATCGTACAAATGCCGAAAGGTATTCCTGTCGGTACGTTAGCAATTGGCCCAGCTGGTGCGGCGAATGCGGGATTACTCGCCGCACAAATTCTTGCAGGTTGGGATGATGCGTTATTCGCTCGCCTACAAGCATTCCGCGAAAATCAAACCAATATGGTATTGGATAATCCTGATCCACGTACATAAAACACCTTGCAATTTGACCGCACTTTAAAAGTGCGGTTGTTTTTTTAGCTAGATTTGATGAGAAATTTTATGCAAAACTCTACCCTCTATCCTACCGTTTATGTGCTTGGTAATGGTCAACTCGGCAGAATGTTGCGTTATGCAGGCGCACCTTTAGATATTCACGTTCAACCGCTTGAGTTCAATGCCTCCGTATTTGATTTACCTAAAAATGCTATCATCACTGCAGAGATTGAACGCTGGGAAAAAACGCCTTTAACTGAATTATTAGGTCATCATAAAAATTTCGTTAATCAGAATGTTTTTGGCTTATTAGCTGATCGCTTTACCCAAAAATCTTTACTGGATGAACTTAATCTTTCTACCTCGCCTTGGTGTTTATTAAAAGATAAAACACAATGGAATGATATTTTCCAAACTATTGGCGAGAAAGTCGTCGTCAAACGTAGAACAGGCGGATATGATGGACGAGGTCAATGGATTATCAGCGATGAAAACAAAGCAGACATCACTGATGACTTATTTGGTGAAGTGATTGCAGAAAAATTTATTCCTTTTGATTATGAAGTGTCTATTGTAGGCGCAAGATTTAAAAATGGTGAAAAACGTTTCTATCCGGTGACACATAACCTGCAGCAAAATGGCATTTTACGTTACAGTGTGACAGATATTTCATTCCCTCAACAAAAAAGCCAACAAACTCAGGCAGAATCTATGCTCGGAAAAATCATGGATAAGCTTGAATATATAGGTGTAATGGCAATGGAATGCTTTGTGGTGGGGAATAAATTGTTAATTAATGAACTCGCTCCTCGTGTGCATAACAGTGGCCATTGGACACAATTAGGCTGTGCCATTAGTCAATTTGAATTGCATCTACGTGCTTTATTAGATTTGCCTACACCGTCATTACAACCTATTGCGCCAAGTGTTATGGTCAATTTAATTGGTACAGGACATAATCCACAATGGTTGAACACACCTTTCTCCCAGTTACATTGGTATGGTAAGGAAGTTCGTCCTGGTAGAAAATTAGGTCATATTAATATTACGCATCCTGATAAAACAATCATTATCCAACAGCTTGAAAAACTTCGTCACGAACTCCCTGAAGACTATCAATCTGGTTTAAATTGGGCGATTGAGAAATTAAAATAATCGAAAAAAACAACCGCACTTTTTGATGAATATCTAAAAACATCAAAGTGCGGTTAATTTTTATCAGGTTCTTCTTGATAAAATCTATCGGCTGAAGTATAAAATTACTTATCTCACAACACATACATAAGGAAAAGCTATGTTTGAACATATCAAAGCGGCTCCGGCCGATCCTATCTTAGGCTTAGGCGAAGCATTCAAATCTGAAACCCGTGAAAATAAAATCAATTTAGGTATTGGCGTTTATAAAGATGCACAAGGTACAACGCCGATTATGCGCGCGGTAAAAGAAGCCGAAAAACGCTTATTTGATAACGAAAAAACGAAAAACTATCTGACTATCGATGGTATTGCCGATTATAACGAACGCACAAAAGAGCTCCTTTTCGGTAAAGATTCCGAAGTCATTAAAGCAAACCGTGCAAGAACTGCACAAAGCTTAGGGGGCACAGGTGCATTACGCATTGCTGCGGAATTCATTAAACGCCAAACCAAAGCACAAAATGTGTGGATTAGTACACCAACATGGCCAAACCACAATGCAATTTTCAATGCGGTGGGCATGACGATTCGTGAATATCGTTATTATGATGCTGAACGCAAAGCCCTTGACTGGGAACATTTACTTGAAGATTTAAGCCAAGCAAGCGAAGGTGATGTGGTGCTTTTACACGGTTGCTGCCACAATCCAACCGGTATTGATCCAACCCCAGAACAATGGCAAGAATTAGCCGAACTTTCAGCGAAAAATGGCTGGTTACCGCTCTTTGACTTTGCTTATCAAGGTTTAGCCAATGGCTTAGACCAAGATGCTTATGGTTTACGTGCATTTGCAGCAAATCATAAAGAATTATTAGTGGCAAGTTCATTCTCTAAAAACTTTGGTTTATACAATGAGCGTGTAGGTGCTTTTACCCTTGTGGCTGAAAATGCAGAAATTGCTTCAACCGCTTTAACACAGGTGAAATCAATTATTCGTACACTCTACTCTAACCCAGCATCTCACGGTGGGGCGACCGTAGCAACAGTATTAAATGATGTACAACTTCGCCAAGAATGGGAAAATGAATTGACTGAAATGCGTGAACGCATCAAAAAAATGCGTCATTTATTCGTTCAGTTATTAAAAGAATACGGTGCAGAACAAGATTTCAGCTTTATCATGGAACAAAATGGTATGTTCTCTTTCAGCGGCTTATCACCTGAACAAGTTGATCGCTTAAAAGAAGAATTTGCGATTTACGCTGTTCGTTCTGGTCGTATCAATGTGGCCGGTATCACTGAAGACAATATTCGTTATTTATGTGAAAGCATTGTAAAAGTGCTTTAATCAATAAAAACAAAAAGTGCGGTTAAATTTGACCGCACTTTTTTTCATCTCAACATAACAAAAGAAAAGGCAGATTTTACTCTGCCTTTTTATCAAACAACTACCATTGGTAACCGATGCTTCCGCCCCAGTTTACATCACTGCGGGTATTGATACTTGCACCAACTTTAATCGAAATTTTATTATTATCAGAATTTCGGCCATAACCAACTGCGATGGCATTTTCATTACGATAACCACCTACACCAACAGAAACTAAGCTTTTACCTGCTTCATTTGGACGTTGTAAGAAAGAAATCGCTGTCGCACCTGCGATACCTGCACGTAAACGACGATCAACGTGATCAATTTTGTTGTCTAAACGATTGATGTTGTTATTAATGTTTTTCACAGCATTATCAACATAACGTTTATTTACTGCATCAGTTGGGTCTTTCGGATCAGCCACATTCACAATACGATTGTTGTGAACATCCAAGCCACCGTGTGCATGAACAGTACCGCCAACGTTAAGATCACCCGTTGTTGTCACATTTTTAAATGTCGGTGTGTCAGATACTGCAACACTTAACACTTTGCCTTTTTTGTGAGTTAATTTAATATTTTTACCCGCATCAAGTGTTAACTTATCCATTTTTGTTGCAGTAGATTGAACCGTTTCTTCTGTTACTTCATTTACAACAGTACCTTCAGATGCACTTGCAGTTACGTTAAATCCACGACCACCTGCATTTTTGATTTCATCTTTGGTTTTTTGTGAAAGATCCACTTTGTAATTGGTTACTGTGGTAACAGAAAGACCATCTTTTTTAGTTGTTTCTCCACCTACTGTTACAGTAATTGCATCAGAACCAGCTTCAACTGATGCTGAAGTGTCTTTTGCATTAACGGTGTAAATCGTTTGATTATTCGCACCAGTTTCAGAAGTCACCTCTACATTTGTTCCAGCTTTTACTTCTGTTTTAGCTGCTGCAGCGGCTTTAGTAATATTGGTATTAAGCTCGTTCTTCGCTGCATATAATTGGCTACCATTCACAGCATCTTTACTATCTGCTGAAATTGTACCATTTGATACATTCGTGATTTTTTTATCACCTGCATTGATACCATCTTGATTAATCGTAACAGGTCCTACGGTGAGATTATTAGCTGTAACATTATTAACAGTAATATCATCTTTTAAATTCACTGTAATATCAGCAGCATTTGTACCTTTTGTAACAACCACTTCGGTATTCTTACCATCTACAAAATTTACTTTGCCATGGGTATTAATACGTGATGTTTCTTTACCGTTATTTTTAATGTTAAAGCCTGCATTGTAATAGGCTTGATATAACTGGCTACCATTTACGGCATCATTTGAAGTAGCCGTAATTCGACCCGCACCCACATTTTGGATCTGGCGAACAAGAGAGCCATCACCTACAGATACTGCGCCTTTTTGAGTTGAAAAAGTACCATTGTAGTTAACCGTTTTGACTTTCGCATCATCGTCAAAAGAAGATAAAGCTTTTGCTGTCTGATCAAAATTATTGGCTGCACTACTTGAATAAGAACCTAATGTCACAGAGTTTTCATGCGTACCTTTAGCTTGAGTACCAATCACTACCGCACTAACCCCAGAGACGTTACTAGATGTACCAAGAGCAATGGAATTAACCGCAGAAGAATTACTATCTTTACCAACCGCAACTGCATTCATTGATGAAGCATTAGCATTAGAGCCAGATGCCAATGCATCCACACCTGAAGCTTTAGATGCATAACCGAAAGCCATTGAACCTCTACCACTAGCATCTGCAGTATTACCTAATGCTGAAGCTCCTAAAGCACTCGCTTTAGCCCCATTACCTACAGCTGTCGAAACAACCCCACTTGCATTAGCTCCGGTACCTAGAGCCGCAGCACTTTGAGCGCCAGCGTAAGAACGACGTCCCAATGCTGTAGATTCTCGTCCTTCTGTCACTGCTTCTGAGCCCACAGCAATAGAATTATCTGCTCTAGCCGATGCACCACGACCTAATGCAGTTGCACCCCATGCTGAAGCTGATGCACTATCACCAAAAGCAGAAGCACTTAGTGCGAGAGCTTTTGAGTTTCTACCAACAGCGGTTGCTAGAGCGCCTGTTGCATTTGCTGTTGCACCAAAGGCTGAAGCTGCTTCACCATCAGCATAAGATGCCGCCCCTACAGCAGTTTGGCTATTTCCACCCACTTTCTCATTAGAGGTTTTTGCCATTAAACCGATAGCAATTGCGTTTCCGCCTTTACCTGTTGATGCACGATCACCAATCGTCACGCCGTATTGAGAATTACCATTAGCTTTATCACCCAAAGTTACTGACCAACGTCCTGTATTTGTAGTATTACCACCAATTACTACGCTCTCAGTTGTTTCAGATTTAGCTTTATTACCTAAAACAACAGAATTTCCTGTTGTACCAGTTCCACCAAGAGCGCTCGCACCAATACCACCAACGATATTTCCCTGATCATTTGATACCACATTGGTTTCAGCCATTGCGGTTGTGCTTACACCCGCTAAAACTGCAGCTCCAATAATTACATTTAATGCTTTACGTTTGTCTATTTGAGATGATTTACCCACAGATTTGCTTAGTTCTGAAACAGCAATCCAGCATTGGTTTACTGTATTCCAAATAATTTTAAAAACATGATTCATAATAAACTTCCCTATAATCTAAAAATAACTAGTCAAGAAAAACAAAATCTTGATTCTGTATAAGTATAATACGAAACTCAGCAATTAACAGATAATTTACAAGATTTTACAAAAGCTGACAAAGAATAGTTTTTTATGGAGAAGTCAAATGTAATTTAAAGATAAATTAATAATTTAAAGTATATGTATAATTATATACTTATTCTGCTAATAAAAGTAAAAATGGCCATAAAAATGACCATGTTTTTTATATTGAATTACCACTTATTTAACGCTTCTTTATCGCTTTCTCTTGCTTCAATCCAACGTTCACCTTGATGGGTTTGTTCTTTTTTCCAGAACGGAGCTTTGGATTTTAAAAAGTCCATAATAAATTCATTAGCATGGTAAGCATCACCTCGGTGAGCAGAACTAATTCCAACTAAAACAATTTCATCGCCAGTATGTAAAAGTCCCACACGATGAATTACAGATGCTCGCTGAATATCCCAACGCGCTTTAGCCTGTTCTACAATTTCACGTAAGGCTTTTTCTGTCATGGCGGGATAATGTTCTAAGTATAAGCTGGACACTTCATCACCTAAATTAAGATCGCGAACTTTACCCACGAAAATAACCGTTGCACCAACCGAATGTTGTTCAGAAAGCCATTGGTAAACGGCATTTTGATCGAAAGGCTGTTCTTGTACTGAAATTTGAATATCCGTCATTTAGCCCCCTGTTACCGGTGGGAAAAATGCAATTTCATCCCCATTTTTGACCGCACTTTCTAATGGCATCAAGGTTTGATTGATAGCGACTAAAAGCTTCCCTTTTTCTAACGCTAACGCCCATCTATCACCTTTTTGAGCGAGATGTTCACGCACCGCTTCTGCTGTCGCAAAATCGCCTTCAAGCTGAATAGAATCTTCCCCAATTAACTCTCGAGTTTGAGCAAAAAATAAAACATTTAACATCTTATTTTTCCTCCGCAATAAAATGACCGGATTTTCCACCGCTCTTTTCTAACAGGCGAACGTGCTCAATTACCATGTCTTTTTGTACGGCTTTACACATATCGTAAATGGTTAAGGCTGCTACGCTTGCTGCCGTTAATGCTTCCATTTCTACGCCAGTTTTTCCGGTTAATTTACAAAGAGATTGAATACGAACTTGGTTTGTTTCAAGTAACGGTTCTAAATTCACTTCTACTTTAGAAAGTAACAATGGATGGCAAAGTGGGATAAGTTCCCAAGTACGTTTTGCCGCTTGAATACCTGCAATACGTGCTGTAGCAAATACATCGCCTTTGTGATGTTTGCCTTCCACGATCATGGAAAGGGTTTCTTTTGACATGGTCACAATGGCTTCAGCACGAGCTTCACGAACGGTCTCTGCTTTTGCAGAAACATCCACCATATTGGCTTCGCCTTGAGAATTGATATGCGTAAATGTAGTCATAATAAAATAAAGTGCGGTTAAAATATTGAATGTTTTACATGTGTGATGAAAGCAAAATAAGTGAATAATAAAAGTCACCTATTTTCTTTTAGCCACCGATAGAAGCTAAATGATTTCTTACGCCACTATCACCGATATGCAAATAATGATGTTCACGTTTGCCTTGCAATGCAGAAAAAATACGTGCTTGCAAAATATCTTGCTGTTCATGGGATTGCAATAAATCACGTAATTCAATGCCTTCTTCACCGAATAAACAGAGATGAAGTTTGCCCTTCGCTGATACTCTAAGACGATTACAGCTTGCGCAGAAATTCTTCTCATAAGGCATAATTAAGCCAATTTCACCTGCATAATCAGGATGCGTGAATACTTTAGCAGGCCCATCAGTATGGGATTTGTGTTGTAATTGCCAACCGTTTTGCAGCAATTTATCCGCTAATATTTGTCCTGAAAGATGGTGTTTATTAAAAAAGCTGTCCATTTCACCCGTTTGCATCAGTTCGATAAAGCGCATTTGAATTGGACGATCTTTCACCCAAACAAGGAATTGCTCAAACTCTTTGTCATTCAAATTTTTCATCAAAACTGAATTGACTTTAACTTTGTTGTAGCCCACTTCAAATGCACGATCGATACCACGCATCACGTCATCAAATTTATTGATACCCGTAATTTGGTGGAACATTTTTGGATCTAAGCTATCAACACTGACGTTAATAGACGTAATCCCTGCTTTCTTCCAATCAGCCACATCTTTTGCCATGCGATAGCCATTTGTCGTGACAGCTAATTGACGGATTCCATCAATATTAGAAATGCTTTCAGCAATAGAAATAAAATCTTTGCGTAAAGTCGGTTCGCCACCCGTTAAACGGATTTTCTCTGTGCCCATTTCAGCAAACGCTTGAGCAAGATGGGTAATTTCTTTTAAGGTTAAGAAACTTGGTTTGTTAGCTTCGGGTTGATAACCATCAGGTAAACAATAGGTACAACGAAAATTACACTGATCGGTAATCGACAGTCGTAGATAGTAATATTGGCGTTGGAAAGGATCGACTAAGCGAGACTCTCCTACGTTCTTGATAGGAATGGATTGCATTTTACACCTTTCTAAATATGGAGAGGATAAACCGTTTCCAGCGTATCCCTGAATAACGTACCGCGTTATTGGCTTGCCACCGTATTTCTTGTGAAACTTAGGCTAAACAAGCTCGGAGTTATGCGTTAAAAATAAATTGTGTTGGTATTGTAATAAAAGCAAGCGGTTAATAGCAATAATTTGGTAGAATAACCCGACTATATTAATAAAAATAACAGCATTAACTTATATAAAAAAATATATAACATTATTTTTTATAATTATTTATAGGTAAAAAAGGAAGAAAAATGTCTGATTTATCTCGTCACAGCCGTCATGAACATTTAGACGAAATCAAACATATTGTTGCCATTGGTGGTGGTCATGGATTAGGGCGTGTATTATCGGCGCTTAGTTTTATGAAAGAGCGTTTAACCGGTATTGTCACCACCACAGATAACGGCGGTTCAACTGGCCGAATTCGCCAAGAACAAGGTGGTATCGCATGGGGCGATCTACGTAATTGCTTAAACCAAATCATTATTGAACCGAGCACGGCATCTGCATTATTTGAATACCGCTTTACTGGTGAAGGTGAACTTTCTGGGCATAATTTAGGCAATTTAATGCTCAAAGCTTTAGAAGATATGCATATTCGCCCTATTGAAGCCATTAACTTAATTCGTGAATTACTCAAAGTAAAATCTCACATTATTCCCATGTCAGAAGAACCTGTTCATCTTGCCGCGAGTTTAGGTTCCGGCTCCAGTATTGTGGGGGAAGTGAGCATTGATAATTTAACGGAATTACCTCAATCACTTTTCTTAGTGCCCATGGTTAAAGCCGCACAAGAAGCCATCCAAGCATTGGAGCAAGCGGAAGTCATTTTACTTGGTCCAGGAAGTTTCATGACGAGCATTATGCCACCATTATTATTACCTGAATTAGCTACTGCCCTGCGTAATAGCAAAGCGAAAGTAATTTTTATTGATAATTTAGGGGTAGAAATTGGCGCTGCCTCTCAGCTTTCACTGGCTGATCGTATTCAGAAAATTAATGAAATCGTCGGTGCTCCCGTTATTGATGGTGCTATAATCCCTTATCGTGAACAAAGTGCGGTCGATTTGTCTGCAATTTCTTCCGTTAAAATCTTAGCTAAACGCTTGAATGCAGATGATATCAGCTATCGTCATGACAGAACATTACTTGCCAAAGCTATCGATGAATTAGTGGGTGAATTAGATTACGAATAAAAAAACCGCACGTTAAAGTGCGGTCATTTTTGGGCTTATTTTTTCCCGAAAACTCTCACATTCGTAAAACCATTTTCTTTTAAATAAAGCGCTTGAAGTTTACTCATCACGCCTCTTTCACAGTAAAGCACATAGTTTTTACTTTGATCTAATGAACCGAATTGCGAAGATAATTTGTAAAACGGCAACTGCATTACTTGATGCTCGTCTGATTCAAATGGATTTTCATCTGTCTCTTCTGGGCTACGAATATCTAAAATAATATCGTTTTCACCAAGCACTGAAATGGTATCTACTTCCACCACTTCTTTTTCTGTTTCTTCTGCAATTTGGCGAATATCTAGATATTGTGCATTTTCAACCGCACTTTCCAACACGCCAAAATCAAAGTGATTTTCTTCTTCAAGAATTTTTTCACGGACGGCTTTAATCGTTGGATTTTTAGAAATCACCCCACAGAATTCTGGCATTGATTTGGCAATATCATCTGTGCCGATCTCTTTCGCCATCGCAATAATTTGTTCTTTATCATGGGTAATAAGTGGACGTAATACTAACGCATCAGATGCTTCATCAATTAAACGTAAATTGGTCAAGGTTTGGCTCGAAACTTGTCCGAGTGCTTCGCCGGTAACGATAGCTTGAATATCAAAACGTTGTGCAACTTTACTTGCAGCTCGCACCATCATTCGTTTTAACACGACACCCATTTGGCCGTTATCAACTTTCTCTAAAATCTCGCCCACTACGCCTTCAAAAGGAATAGCAATAAAACGGACTTTATGAGATGAGCTATAGCGATTCCAAATATGGTAAGCCATTTGTTTCACGCCAATTTCATGTGCTGCACCACCTAAATTGAAGAAACAATAATGCACACGTGAACCACGGCGAATAAGCATATAACTAGATACACCTGAATCAAATCCACCTGAAATCAATGAAAGCACGTCTTCTTGCGTCCCAATTGGATAACCACCAAGACCAACATGACGAGCTTTTACCAGCATCATTTTGTCATCTTCAATATCAATACGAACAGTCACATCAGGATTTTTTAAGCGTACTTTTGCGCTTTCAATATGCTGATTTAAACCACCACCGATATAACGTTCAGCTTCAATGGAACTAAAATCATGTTTCCCTTTGCGTTTTACACGTACACAAAAGGTTTTGTTTTCAAGTTGAGCTGCAACATCCGCTAAGGTCAACTCAAAGATATGATGTAAATCGGTAAACGGTTTTTCTTCTACTTCTAAAAAATGATGAATCCCTGGAATGCGTTGTAAAAGTGCAATCAACTCTTCACGATTAGCTTCATTTTTTGACCGCACTTCAATGTAATCCCAATGACGAACAACCGCTGTTTCTTCATCGTATTTTTGTAAAATATTGCGGATATTAGAGGTCAAAATTTTTGCGAAACGCTTACGCACAGTTTCGCTTTTAATCATAATTTCAGGAAAAAGTTTAACGATAAATTTCATAATAATCAGTGAATAATAAAAAATGGCCGTATTGTACGCTAAATTCCAGATCCCACAAAGTTCAAATTCTCACGAAAAACTGACCGCACTTTGAAATAAGTTTTTAACATCCCTATAAAAATCAAGTACAATACGGAGCAATTTATTCATCTGAAAAGGATAATTTAATGGCGCGTAAACCAGCAAATGCTGAACCTGATTTTGAAACAACACTTGCACAATTGGAAACGATTGTGACAAAACTTGAAAGCGGTGAATTACCATTGGAAGATGCGCTGAAAGAATTTGAGAACGGCATTAAATTGGCTCAACTTGGTCAAGAACGCTTGCAACAAGCAGAACAACGTATTCAAATTTTGTTACAAAAAAGCGAAACCGCCCCATTAAGTGATTATCAAGGGGACGAGTAATCCATGAGTTATCAATTCGGCACTGAACTCAAACAAGTTCAAGATCGCATTAATCAGTTTTTAGCCAATCAATTTGAAGAAATTGTCTCTTATAATGCCCCTTTACGTGATGCCATGAAATATGGCTTATTGCTAGGTGGCAAACGCGTTCGTCCTTTTCTTGTCTATGCAACGGGTAAAATGCTGGGCGCAGAAATGCCCGCTTTAGATTACGCGGCGGCAGCCATTGAATCTATTCATGCTTATTCTTTAATCCATGATGATTTGCCTGCCATGGACAACGATGAACTTCGTCGTGGTCAACCAACTTGTCATATCGCTTTTGATGAAGCCACGGCCATTTTAGCTGGCGATGCATTACAAGCTTTTGCCTTTGAAATTCTTACGCAAGCCCCTTCTCTTTCTGCAGAACAAAAATTGCAATTAGTGAAAGTCTTGGCTCAAGCATCTGGCGTACAAGGCATGTGTTTAGGGCAAAGTTTAGATTTAATTTCTGAGCATAAACAAGTTAATTTAGCTGAATTAGAACTTATTCATCGCAACAAAACTGGTGCGTTGCTAACGGCCGCATTAAAACTGGGTTTTATCTGTTCGCCTCACTTTGAAAACAAAGAATTAGAGCAACAACTAGAACGTTATTCACAAGCTATTGGTTTAGCTTTCCAAGTGCAAGATGACATTTTAGATATTGAAGGCGACAGTGCGGAAATCGGTAAACCGGTGGGATCTGATTTAGATTTAGATAAAAGCACTTATCCAAAGCTGTTAGGATTAGAGGGCGCGAAACAAAAAGCCCAAGAACTCTATCAAACCGCCTTACATGAATTAGACAATTTACCTTTTGATACCACTGCATTGCGTGCATTAGCTGAATTTATTGTCAATCGTAAAAGTTAATGGTGACAGCACTGACTTTGATTTTTCAAAGTGCGGTCACTTTTTTCACATTTTAGGACTAACGAATATATGAACAACTATCCTCTTTTATCCTTAATTAATTCGCCGGAAGATTTGCGTCTTTTGAATAAAGATCAGCTTCCGCAACTTTGTCAGGAATTACGGAGTTATCTGTTGGAATCCGTTAGTCAAACCAGTGGTCATTTAGCATCTGGTCTTGGTACCGTTGAATTGACTGTTGCATTACACTACATTTTTAAAACTCCTTTTGATCAATTAATTTGGGATGTGGGCCATCAAGCTTATCCACACAAAATTTTGACTGGGCGTCGAGATCAAATGTCCACCATTCGCCAAAAAGGCGGTATTCATCCCTTCCCTTGGCGTGAAGAAAGTGAATTCGATGTATTAAGTGTTGGTCACTCTTCTACTTCAATCAGTGCAGGACTAGGTATTGCAGTTGCGGCAGAACGTGAAAATGCGGGTCGTAAAACCGTTTGTGTAATTGGTGATGGTGCAATTACTGCGGGGATGGCATTTGAAGCCTTAAACCATGCAGGTTCTTTACATACTGATATGTTGGTCATTTTAAATGACAATGAAATGTCCATTTCTGAAAATGTGGGGGCATTGAATAATCACCTTGCCCGTATTTTCTCTGGTTCATTGTATTCAACGGTTCGTGACGGCAGTAAAAAAATCTTAGATAAAGTACCGACTGTTAAAAACTTTATGAAGAAAACCGAAGAGCACATGAAAGGTGTGATGTTCTCTCCCGAAAGTACGCTTTTTGAAGAGCTCGGTTTTAACTACATTGGACCAATTGACGGGCATAATATTGATGAATTAATTGCTACCTTAAGCAATATGCGCGATCTCAAAGGGCCGCAATTCTTACATATCAAAACCAAAAAAGGGAAAGGTTACGAGCCTGCAGAAAAAGACCCGATTGGTTTCCATGGCGTACCAAAATTTGACCCAACAAGTGGTCAATTGCCTAAATCAAATGCCAAACCAACCTATTCAAAAATCTTTGGCGATTGGTTATGTGAAATGGCAGAACAAGACGATAAATTAGTCGGGATTACACCTGCAATGCGTGAAGGTTCTGGCATGGTAGAATTTTCAGAACGATTCCCACAACAATATTTTGATGTTGCCATTGCAGAGCAACATGCTGTCACTTTTGCTGCGGGCCTTGCAATCGGTGGTTATAAACCTGTTGTAGCCATTTATTCTACCTTCTTACAACGTGCTTATGATCAGCTTATTCATGATGTCGCCATTCAAAACTTACCTGTTCTCTTTGCCATCGATCGTGCAGGTATCGTAGGTGCTGATGGTCAAACTCACCAAGGTGCGTTTGATTTAAGTTTTATGCGCTGCATTCCGAATATAATTATTATGACACCAAGTGATGAAAATGAATGCCGCCAAATGCTTTATACGGGTTATAAATGTGGTAAACCGGCTGCGGTACGTTATCCGCGTGGAAATGCAATCGGCGTAGAATTAACCCCACTTGCAGAATTAGAAATTGGTCGTTCAAAAATGGTTCGTGAGGGTGAAAAAATCGCTATTCTGAATTTTGGTACACTCTTACCAGCTGCTTTATCTGTGGCAGAAAAACTCAATGCGACTGTTGTCGATATGCGCTTTGTAAAACCAATTGATGAAGCTCGTATTCTAGAAGTGGCAAATACCCATGATGTCATTGTGACATTAGAAGAAAATGCAATTCAAGGTGGTGCAGGTTCTGCTGTTTCAGAAGTGTTAAATTCTCATGGAAAAACAACCGCACTTTTACAACTTGGTTTGCCTGATATCTTTATTCCACAAGGCACACAACAAGAAGCCCTTGCTGAAGTTAAATTAGACGAAAAAGGGATTGAAGAACAAATTATTGCCTTTATAAAAGGCTAAATTCGTTCATTTTCGTTTAATTTTGATATTTTTAAAAATTTTTTCAAAAATATCGAACTATTTCAAAAACACACAGTCTGATACATTGCTAGTGCACTGCATATTGCAGTTATCTTTTTGAAGTTTCTTATAAATTAAGACCTCCCCGCTATTCAAGTTTTGAATAGCGGTTTTTTCTTTTTTGGAGGTAATAAAAAAGGACGCTTTTCAGCGTCCTAATTTTTTGAATCTAAACTTTAAAAAATTAAAGTGCAGATTTTGCTTTTTCAACTAATGCAGCGAACGCTACTTTGTCGAATACAGCGATATCAGCAAGGATCTTACGGTCGATTTCAACAGACGCTTTTTTCAAGCCGTTGATGAATTTGCTGTAAGATAAACCATTTTGACGAGCCGCAGCGTTGATACGTGCAATCCATAATTGACGGAATTGACGTTTACGTTGACGACGGTCACGATATGCGTATTGACCAGCTTTGATCACCGCTTGGAAAGCAACGCGATACACGCGTGAACGTGCACCATAATAACCTTTAGCAGCCTTAAGAACTTTCTTATGGCGTGCTCTTGCAATAACACCACGTTTTACACGAGCCATTATTTAATCTCCTATGTAATATTTTAACTAATTTAACTAATCGTACGTTTTGCTTAAATAACGGCTTATGCGTATGGTAAGCAAGCTACTACTAAAACTTGGTCTGCTTTCGCAACCATTGATTTATGACGTAAATGACGTTTACGTTTAGTTGTCTTTTTAGTCAAAATATGACGTAAGTGAGATTGTTTACGTTTGAAACCGCCAGAAGCTGTTTTTTTGAAACGCTTAGCAGCACCACGTACTGTTTTAATTTTAGGCATTGTTAAAATAACTCCGCATTTTAAGTTAAACACATAATTAGGCGAATCCGAAGATTACTTGTAGGCACTAATTATTCCAATATGGCAAATTGAATTGCCCTTCTCCAAAAGCAATTAGGCTGCGTAGTTTGCCCAATATGCAGTTGTATTCTCACCGAAGTGAAAATTCGATTATCTAGATTAGATCTAAATAAAAAATTATTTTTTCTTAGGTGTTAACACCATTACCGCTTGGCGACCTTCTAATTTACCCGGTGCAGATTCCACTACTGAAATGTCTGCTAAATCGTTTTTAACGCGTTCTAATACGTCTAAACCGATATCTTGGTGAGCCATTTCACGACCACGGAAGCGTACGGTAATTTTTGCTTTATCGCCATCTTCTAAGAAACGGATTAAGCTACGTAATTTAACTTGGTAGTCACCTTCGTCTGTACCTGGACGAAATTTAATTTCCTTCACTTGTACGACTTTTTGTTTTTTCTTCTGTTCTTTTGCAGTTTTGCTCTTCTCATAGAGGAACTTGCCGTAGTTCATAATACGACAAACCGGTGGTTCGGCATTCGGACTGATCTCAACTAAATCAAGCGCTGCTTGTTCTGCCATGTCTAAGGCTTGTTGAATTGATACAATCCCCGCTTGTTCACCATCTTGGTCAATCAAACGAACTTCTTTTACTCGAATTTCATCGTTAATGCGATTCGGGCGGTTAGCTGCCGGAGCTTTTTTTACGGTTTTGATAATGTTATTCCTTCTATTTATTTAAGATAAAACCCACTGCATTTAAAACAGAAGATTTATTAAATCATTTGCTATAAAAACAAACAAAAAACGGGAAAAATTTTATAGTATTTGCCACGTTTATGCAACAAGGATTTCTATTCCTTTAAATATCAGCGAGTAAAACAGTTATTTCAGCCGAAATACTTTCACCAAATTGAAGTAATTTCTCTAATCTTGCAGTTTCAATACACACCATATTTCGATATCCATCTGCTTTCATTGCACTTGGCGTTTTTTCCCAAGGATTCCATAGCACAATTGAATCTGCATGATGATGGGTAATTTGAATACGTCGATTAAATGCTTTATCCACCAAGAATGTTTTATCTTCCTCTAATGTATAAATACAATCGACGCCTTGTTCTATTCTTCTAATCGAAGGAACGTCTGTATGCTTCCCTTGTAATGAGTCATAACAACGGCTTGGTAAATTTTGGACTTCAATTTGTGAAATATCACCAATATTAAAATAACTGTGTAATGCTGCTTGAGCTGGTTCTTGGCCTAAATGCGTTAAAGTCATTGTGCATTTATCGGTAAATTTCATTTTCATTTTGGCTTCAATCACACCATATTCAGAAAAGAGCGAAAATTCTAACCGCACTTTATTCGCTTGTAGATCATAATCACTTAATTGCCACAAACGTAAACGCGCTGTACCGTGTGAAGGTTGTTTTACGCCGCCAAACCAAGGGTAACAAATCGGCATACCGCCTCTGATTGCTACACCTTGTGTGAAAGGTTCAATCTCACTTAGCCAAAAGATATCCTGCTCTGCCCCTTTAGGCTGCCAATTTAATAGCTGCGCCCCTTGTAATGCAATTCGAGCTGAACCTACTGAGTGATTTAAAGTTAAAACAGGAATTTCATTGATACGTTCTAACGTTAATTCTGGTGTTAATTGTTGAATTTGAGCTGTCATATTCGCCTCCTTGTGATAAGGCTATTATATAGAAGAAAGAGATACTTGAGTCTATTTTTATACCGTAAATATAAAAAAACCGCACATCAAAGTGCGGTCATTTTTAATTAAGGTTTTAAAGAGTCAATTACTCTTCACCCAACAATTTCAACTCACGTTGTCTTACTTGGGATTTTAAGATTTCAGCAAATTCTTCAATGGTGAAAGTGCCTAAATCTGCACCTTTACGGGTACGTACAGCCACTTTGCCTTCAGCGATTTCTTTATCACCGCAAACTAGCATATAAGGCACGCGACGTAAGGTATGTTCGCGGATCTTAAAGCCAACTTTTTCATTACGTAAATCTGCTTTAACGCGTAATCCGGCATCAGAAAGTTGTTTTACTACTTTTTGCACGTAATCCGCTTGGCTGTCTGTAATATTCATGACAATCGCTTGAACTGGCGCTAACCATATTGGGAAGAAACCGGCATACTCTTCAGTGATAATACCGATGAAACGTTCAATCGAACCTAAAATCGCACGGTGAATCATCACTGGTGTACGACGGTCATTGTCTTCTGCCACATAAGACGCATTTAAACGACCAGGTAATGCAAAGTCTAATTGGATAGTACCGCATTGCCATTCACGATCTAAGCAGTCACGTAATGCAAACTCAATTTTCGGGCCATAGAATGCACCTTCACCTTCTTGAATTTCATATTCAAGACCGTTATGCGCTAATGCTGCTGCTAGACCCGCTTCTGCGCGATCCCACATATCATCTGCACCGATACGTTTTTCAGGTCGAGTGGATAATTTCACCTGAATATTTTGGAAACCGAAAGTGCTGTAAATGTCGTAAACCATTTTGATACAGCTGGTTACTTCGCTTTCAATTTGATCTTCAGTACAGAAAATGTGTGCATCATCTTGAGTAAAGCCACGTACACGCATTAAACCGTGTAAAGAACCCGATGGTTCATTACGGTGACAAGAACCAAATTCCGCCATGCGGATCGGTAAATCACGGTAAGATTTTAAACCTTGGTTAAAGATTTGAACGTGGCCTGGGCAGTTCATTGGTTTAATCGCATATTCACGGTTTTCTGATTGTGTAGTAAACATCAAATCGCCGTAATTTTGCCAGTGACCGGTTTTTTCCCATAACACACGGTCCATCATAAACGGACCTTTCACTTCTTGATAATCGTATTCTTTTAATTTAGTACGTACGAAGGTTTCCAATTCACGGAAAATTGTCCAACCATCGTTATGCCAGAACACCATACCCGGTGCTTCTTCTTGCATATGATATAAATCTAACGCTTTACCGATTTTACGGTGGTCACGTTTTGCCGCTTCTTCTAAGCGAGTTAAGTATTCCGCTAATTGTTTTTTATCAGCCCAAGCCGTACCGTAGATACGTTGTAACATTTTATTTTTGCTATCACCACGCCAGTACGCACCAGCCACTTTCATTAATTTGAAGTGTTGACAGAAACGCATATTCGGCACATGTGGCCCACGACACATATCAATGTATTCTTCGTGATGATAAAGCGCAGGCGTTGCGGTACGTTCGATATTTTCATCTAATATAGCCATTTTGTATGGCTCGCCGCGTTTTTCAAAAGTATCTCTTGCTTCTTGCCAGCTTACCGGAGTTTTGATGACGTCATAATTGGTTTTCGCCAATTCAAGCATACGTTTTTCGATAGCATCAATGTCTTCTTGCGTTAAAGAACGGTCTAAATCCACGTCATAATAGAAGCCATTTTCAATCGTTGGACCGATTGCCATTTTGACATCTGGGAATAATTGTTTGATAGCGTGACCTAGCAAGTGTGCGCAAGAGTGACGAATAATTTCTAAACCGTCTTCATCTTTTGCCGTAATAATTTCAAGGTTAGCATCTTCATTGATGATATCACAGGCATCATGACGTACGCCGTTTACACGGCCGGCAATGGTTGCTTTGGCAAGACCGGCTCCGATATCTTGAGCCACTTCTAACACGGAAACAGGACGATCAAATTCGCGTTTAGAACCGTCCGGTAAAGTAATAATAGGCATAATTTTTCCTTATACAGTGGTCGCCCATACGAAAGGCAACATGCAAATAATGATTAAAAACAAACCGCACTTTCATTCACTCCCACTATCGAGCAAACCAAGTGCGGCGGAGAATTTTAACACTTTCCACCACACTTGTTAATATCTCGCTGAATTCTTTCCAATGAGTAAACAATGATTTTCCTTATAGCTACTTTATCTATTCAAAATTTTCGATAAAATGACCACACTTTTGATAGACACAAATTAAAGGAAACTCTATGAACGTATTAGTATTAAAATCAAGCATCCTTGCAGATAACTCTCAAAGCAATAAATTAGCCAATTACACCATTGAGAAATTAAATGGTCACAACATTGTGGTACGTGATTTAGCGGCGCAACCCCTTCCCCATTTTGATGCAACGGCGGCAACTGCGGTACGTGGCGAACCTAAAACAGCAGAAGAAAATGCACTTTTAGCCTTATCTGATGAATTAGTGGCTGAATTAAAAGCAGCTGATATCATTGTAATTGGTGCACCTATGTATAATTTAGGTATCCCAACACAACTTAAATCTTATTTTGATTTTATCGCGCGTCCTCGCGTAACATTCCAATACACCGCAAATGGCCCTGAAGGTTTACTTCAAGGTAAAAAAGCGATTGTGTTAGCAAGCTTTGGTGGCATGTATGATGAAAACAATAACGTGACAAATTACTTAAAAGCCATTTTAGGTTTTGTTGGTATTACCGATGTTCAGTTTGCTTATGCAAAAGGTATCGGATTAGGTGCTGAAGCGATTGAAAAAGCACAACGTTCAGCAAGAAATAAAATCGATGAGATTATTGCCTCTCTCTAATCACTGAATCTACTTCTTCTATTAAGCCATTTTGAGATATGCCTCGAAATGGCTTTTTTTCTGTGAAAAGCTCTATTTCTAATCTTGTTGGTTAAAAATTAAAAAAATATTGTAAAATTGCGCCAATTTTTTGATTATTTTCTTGACTTATGCATCATGCACTAGTTTAATAGTGCAAAAGTTCAGAATACAGGATTGATTATGAAAAATACCCCTTTTATTGCGGTGACCTCTCAACCGGTTTCCTACCATGCCGATACTACCGCAATTTTTAATACGCTTTGCAAACAGAACTCAAATTCTCTTCTCCTCGACTCTGCAGAAATTGGTAGCAAAAATAGCTTACAAAGTCTTATTCTAATTAATGCGGCCGTTAAAATTAATTGCTTAGGCAATCAAGTGACATTTAGAGCGCTAAATGCGAACGGTAAACAAGTGTTAAAAGAAATTCATCCAGTGTTAAGCCAACTCGGTACTGTAAGTGCGGTCAATTTTGACAATGAATTTTCTGTACAATTTGCGCCGCTCGATAATCAATTAGATGAAGACAGTAAATTACAAGCTGCAACCATTTTTGATGGACTTCGTGTAATTTCTAACCATTATCAACATAGCAGCACACCTGTCTTTTTAGGTGGTTTATTTGCTTATGATTTGGTGGCAAATTTTATTCCAATGCACGGTGTTGAATTAAAAGATGATGGTATTCACTGCCCTGATTACAGTTTCTATCTCGCAGAAAACTTAATTACCATTGATCACCAAAGCCAACAAGCCACATTAAAAAGCTTTTGCTTTAGCCAAGAAGAACAAGTGGAAGTCGCGAAAACGGCTCTTTCTATTGCACAAAAATTAAAAAATATTGATGGCGTACTTTCCATTAAAGCGGCAAGTGATGAGGTCAGTACCAATTTTGAAGATCCTGAATTTACGGGTATCGTTAAAGCGTTAAAACATCACATTAATATTGGTGATGTGTTCCAAATCGTACCATCCCGCCGTTTTTCATTAGCTTGCCCGAATACTCTTGCGAGCTACGCACAATTAAAACTTAACAATCCAAGCCCTTATATGTTCTACATGAACGATGAGGAGTTCATTTTATTCGGTGCTTCACCAGAAAGTGCGTTGAAATATGCGCCGGATAATCGTCAATTAGAAATTTATCCAATTGCAGGTTCTCGCCCGCGTGGTTTTGATGCACATGGCAATATTGACCCTGAATTAGATGCACGTTTGGAATTAGAATTACGCCTTGATCATAAAGAGCAAGCTGAACATTTAATGTTGGTAGATTTAGCGCGTAATGACATTGCTCGCGTGTGCCAAAGCGGTACACGTAAAGTCGCCGAATTAATGCAAGTGGATCGCTATTCGCACATCATGCATTTGGTTTCTCGCGTGGTAGGTAAACTTCGTCCTGAACTTGATGCCTTACACGCTTATCAAGCTTGTATGAATATGGGCACTTTAACTGGTGCGCCTAAAATTAAAGCGATGCAGTTAATCTATCAATTTGAACAGCAAAAACGCCACAGCTACGGTGGTGCGGTCGGCTATCTTACATCTGATGGTCGTTTTGATACCTGTATCGTGATTCGTTCTGCTTTTGTACAAAATGGCATTGCCCATATTCAAGCCGGCTGTGGCGAAGTATTGGATTCAGATCCACAAATGGAAGCGGATGAAACTCGCCATAAAGCAGCTGCAGTGCTTAAAGCTATCAAACAAATTAATACCCAAGCAAAATAAGGACGATAAATTATGGCTAATATTCTCTTTTTAGATAATTTCGATTCATTCACTTATAACTTAGTGGATCAATTCCGTGTGCTTGGGCATAACGTAAAAATTTATCGTAATGACACCAATTTAGAACAAGTGGTACAAGAGGCATTAAATACACCGAATACGATTCTTGCGCTCTCACCAGGGCCTGGTACTCCGGCAGAAGCTGGGATCTTGCTCCCGCTCATTGAACGTTTAAAAAATGATGTGCCAATTATTGGGATTTGCTTAGGCCATCAAGCGCTTATTCAAGCCTTTGGTGGAGAGGTTGTACATGCAGGCGAAGTATTACATGGTAAAGTATCGCGCATTCAACACGATAACCAAGCCATGTTCAAAGATATTGCCAACCCAATGCCTGTGGCACGTTATCACTCTTTAATGGGTAAAAATCTGCCTGACGAATTTATTGTCAATGCCGATTACAATGGTATCGTGATGGCAATTCGTCATAAAACCTTGCCAATCTGTGCTTTCCAATTCCATCCAGAAAGCATCCTTACTGTGCAAGGTTCGAAATTATTACAACAATCTGTGGAATGGTTATTAAACAGAGATTAAGGAAGAAAAATGATTACCGTATATGGATTAAAAGAAGTGCTTGCGCCTCGTCGTCAAGATATTGCAGAAGTAATTTATAACTGTTTAAACCTTGGTTTAGACATTCCTCGTGGAAAGCATGCGATTCGTTTCTTATGTTTAGATAAAGAAGATTTTCTTTATCCTATCGATCGTAATGATGATTATACTGTTATTGAGATTAACCTCATGCAAGGTCGTATGGAAGGTACAAAAAAACGTTTAATCAAAATGCTCTTCAGCGAACTCGAATACAAAATTGGTATTAAATCTCACAACGTTGAAATTACGATTAAAGAACAACCTGCGCACTGCTGGGGCTTCCGTGGCATGACTGGCGATGAAGCGCGCGATTTAGATTACGATATTTACGTATAAGGGATGATATTATGCAAACGGCTCAATTATTAGAACAACTTTACAACGGAAAAACACTTAATAAAGAAGAGAGTGCGGTCATTTTTAACGCTATTATGCAAGGCGAACTGAATAACGAACAAATCGCTGCCATGCTGATTGCGTTAAAAGTACGTGGAGCTACTATCGATGAATTAAGTGGTGCGGTATCGGCCTCCTTGCAAAATGCCAAATCATTCCCTCGCCCTGACTACCCTTTTGCGGATATTGTAGGTACTGGTGGTGATGGTCAAAACACGATTAATATTTCTACGGCGAGTGCTATTGTTGCAGCCTCTATGGGAACCAAAGTAGCCAAACACGGTAACCGTAGCGTATCAAGTAAATCAGGTGCCAGTGATGTATTAACTGCTCTCGGGGTGAATGTCAACGTCACGCCAGAACAAGCTCGTCAAGCACTTGATGATATTGGGGTATGTTTCTTATTTGCTCAACAATATCACAGTGGGTTTAAACATGTTGCCCCTGTTCGTGCGGCATTAAAAACACGTACGCTTTTTAATATTTTAGGTCCATTAATCAATCCAGCTCGCCCAACTTATCATTTGCTTGGCGTGTATGCCCCTGAATTAGTAAAAACCTATGCAGAAACTGCTGTTGCATTAGGTCATCAACATACTTTTGTTGTGCATGGTGCAGGTCTTGATGAAGTCGCTGTACACGGTGAAACTCAAGTGGCTGAAATTATAAACGGCAAAATTGACTACTTCACCTTAACACCTGAAGATTTTGGTTTAAAAACACAATCTTTAGAAAGTTTACGTGGTGGCGAACCGCAAGAAAATGCCCAATATCTGACCGCACTTTTGCAAGGTAAAGGTAAAGCTGAACACGCTAATGCGGTAGCGGCGAATGTGGCATTATTGTTGAAATTATTTGGTCATGATGACTTAAAACAAAATGTTCAAAATGTATTGGCTCATCTTGCATCAGGCAAAGCGTTTTATACATTACAACATTTAACAAGATATTAAGATAAAGGCTGATTTGATAAGCCACAATAAGAAGAAATATTATGATCATGCAAGATTTCACCAAACCAATTGACTCTGCGACGGTACTGCAAAAAATCGTCTTAGACAAAGCACAATGGGTTAAAGCAAAGGAAGCTGAATTTCCGCTTTCACAATTTAAAGAAAACATTCAAAAATCTGACCGCTCTTTCTATGATGCGTTGGCTAAAGACACACATCAAAAGCCCGCTTATATTTTGGAATGTAAGAAAGCATCCCCTTCTAAAGGATTAATTCGTAATGAATTTAATTTAGATGAAATCGCCAATGTGTATAAGCATTACGCATCAGCTGTTTCAGTGCTAACGGATGAGAAATACTTCCAAGGTAAATTTGACTATTTGCCGCAAGTACGTGACGTTGTCTCACAACCTGTATTGTGCAAAGATTTTATGATCAGCGAATATCAGGTTTATCTCGCGCGCCACTATCAAGCTGATGCTATTTTATTGATGCTTTCAGTGGTGAATGATGAAACCTATCGCATACTGGCTGATCTGGCGCATTCTCTTGGCATGGGCGTATTGACGGAAACCAGCAACGAAGAAGAGTTTGAGCGTGCCCTTGCATTAGGTGCAAAAATTATCGGAGTTAACAATCGTAATCTTCACGATCTCACTGTTGATTTAAACCGCGTAGTAGAACTTACACAAAAATATGCCGATCGTATCCCCGCTGATGCACGTATTATCAGCGAATCAGGGATTTATAATCACAGTCAAATTCGTGATTTGCAAAAAGTGGCACATGGCTTTTTAATCGGCAGCAGCCTAATGGGTAGTGCAGATTTAAATAATGCGGTACGTGAAGTTATTTTTGGCGAAAATAAAGTATGCGGTTTAACTCGCACGCAAGATGTCAAAGAGGTTTACGCAAACGGGGCATTATACGGTGGTTTAATTTTCGTCGAACATTCAAAACGCTGTGTGAGCCTACGTCAAGCCCAAGAATTAGTGACAGCATCACCACTTCGTTTTGTTGGCGTATTCCAGAATCAAGAGATTGATTTTATTGTAAAAATCGCTAAACAATTGCAGCTTTATGCTGTTCAGCTACACGGTTCAGAAACTGCTGAATTTATTACCGCACTTCGTCACCAACTGCCTGAGGAAACTCAAATTTGGAAAGCCATTTCAGTCGATACTGAGGCAGAAAGTGCGGTTGATTTTACGGATGATTTAAATATCGCACGCTATATTTTCGATAGCCAATCTGCTAATCAACAGGGTGGCACAGGAAAAACCTTTAATTGGTCACTCATTCCTGAAAACTTGAAACACAAAATTATTTTGGCTGGTGGCATTTCACCCGACAATATTGAACAAGCTATTAAGCAAGGTTGCCTAGGGGTTGATCTCAATTCTGGTGTAGAAACTGCCGCTGGCGTAAAAGATAGTGAAAAAGTGCGGTCAGTTTTTAAGACGATTTTGTCAAATTAATCTGATTGCTAAGGGGAAGCATTATGCAAAGAACAGCGTTAGTAACCGGCGCAACTGCCGGATTTGGTGCGGCTATTTGTCGCACACTCATTGAAAATGGCTATCGTGTAATTGGCACGGGGCGTCGTGTAGCTCGTTTAGAACAATTACAGCAAGAATTAGGTGAAAACTTCCACTTTCTTGCCTTTGATATTTCAGATCGCCAAGCAACAGAAGATGCTTTCCATTCCCTTCCCGCTAATTGGCAACCCATTGATTTATTGGTGAATAATGCAGGTTTAGGATTAGGCTTAGAAAGTGCAGATAAAGCGAGTTTAGACGATTGGATGCAAATGATTGATACCAATATTAAAGGACTCGTCACCATCACTCGTCTTGTATTACCACAAATGGTTGAACGCAATTCAGGTCATATTATTAATTTAGGCTCAATTGCAGGTACTTATCCTTACCCAGGTGGCAACGTATACGGTGGCACTAAAGCTTTTATTAAACAATTTAGTTTAAATCTTCGAGCCGATCTTGCTGGTACACAAATTCGCGTGTCCAATGTTGAGCCCGGTCTTTGTGGTGGAACTGAATTTTCGAATGTCCGCTTTAAAGGTGATGATGCCCGAGCTAAAAAACTCTATGAAAATGTAGAATATGTCAGTCCACAAGATATTGCTAATATTGTTCTATGGCTCAATCAACAACCTGAACATGTCAATATTAATCGCATTGAAGTGATGCCTACTGCACAAACCTTTGCACCACTTAATGTCGCAAGAATTCAAAAATAACAAGGAAATATTATGTCAGAAACCCTTTTAAATCCTTATTTTGGTGAATTTGGTGGAATGTACGTACCGGAGATTCTCGTACCGGTACTACAACAGCTAGAAAAAGCCTTTGTTGAAGCAAAAGACGATCCTGAATTCCAACGTGAATTTCAAGATTTACTTAAAAATTATGCAGGCAGACCGACCGCTCTTACCCTTTGTCGTAATTTAACCAAAGGGACAAAAGCAAAAATTTATTTAAAACGTGAAGATTTACTTCACGGTGGTGCCCATAAAACCAACCAAGTATTAGGTCAAATTTTATTGGCAAAACGCATGGGTAAAACACGCATTATCGCCGAAACCGGTGCGGGCCAACATGGTGTTGCGACAGCTCTTGCTTGTGCAATGTTAGATATGCCTTGCCGTGTTTACATGGGGGCTAAAGACGTGGAACGCCAATCACCAAACGTCTTCCGTATGCGTTTGATGGGGGCAGAAGTAATTCCTGTACAAAAAGGTTCTTGCTCATTAAAAGATGCGTGTTGTGAAGCCATGCGTGATTGGTCAGCTAATTATGAAAATACCCATTATTTATTGGGTACAGCGGCAGGCCCTCATCCATTCCCAACCATTGTACGTGAATTCCAAAAAATGATTGGTGAAGAAACCAAACGTCAAATCTTAGAAAAAGAAGGGCGCCTACCGGATGCTGTCATTGCTGCAGTCGGTGGTGGTTCGAATGCAATTGGTATGTTTACTGATTTTATTGATGAAAAAGGTGTACGCTTAATTGGTGTGGAACCCGCTGGTCACGGCATTGAAAGTGGTGAACATGGTGCACCATTAGGCCATGCAAAAGTCGGTATTTATTTCGGTATGAAATCACCATTAATGCAAACTGAAGATGGTCAAGTAGAAGAATCCTACTCTATTTCTGCTGGATTAGACTTCCCTTCTGTAGGACCTCAACATGCTTACTTGCAAAGTATTGGTCGTGCAGAATACCCAAGTATTACAGATGATGAAGCGTTAAATGCTTTCCAAGCATTAGCAAAACATGAAGGAATTATTCCTGCATTGGAAAGTTCGCATGCATTAGCGCATGCGTTAAAAATGGTTCATCAAGAACCGAATAAAGAACAAATCTTAGTGGTGAATCTCTCTGGTCGTGGTGATAAAGATATTTTCACTGTTGATAAAGTTTTAAAAGAAAAAGGAATGCAATAATGAGCCGTTTTGAAACTAAATTTGCAGAACTTGCAGCGAAAAAAGAAGGGGCTTTTGTACCTTTCGTCACATTATGCGATCCAACATTTGATCGCTCTTTTGAAATTATTTGTACTTTAGTTGAAAATGGCGCAGATGCATTGGAATTAGGTTTTCCATTTTCTGATCCGCTATTAGACGGTCCCGTTATCCAGGCGGCTAATAACCGTGCGCTCAATGCGGGCCATAGCACTGAAGACAGCTTTAAATTACTCGCTAAAGTGCGGTCAAAATATCCAGAAATTCCGATTAGCTTACTCCTTTGTGCGAATTTAATTTTTGCGAAAGGATTAGATAATTTCTATCAACGTTGTGCAGAAGTCGGTGTAGATGCGGTTTTAGTGGCAGATATTCCACTATTGGCAAAAGAAGACTATATTCAAGCCGCTAAAAAGCATGGCATTCAACCTGTCTTTATTTGCCCACCAAATGCTAATGCAAAAACAGTACAAGGCGTTGCTGAAAACAGCGAAGGCTATACCTATTTAGTTTCTCGTGCAGGTGTAACAAGTGCAGAGAATCAAGCTCATGCCGCAAACTTAGATACACTTGTAGAACAACTTAAAGCCCACAAAGCTCCACCAATTCTACAAGGTTTTGGTATTGCTCAACCTGCTCAAGTGAAAGAAGCCCTTCAACTGGGTGCAGCAGGCGCGATTTCAGGTTCTGCAACTGTAAAAATTATTGAGCGAAATTTAGATAATCAGGCTCAATGCTTATCTGAACTGGCAGAGTTTATTCGCAATATGAAAGCAGCAACCAAATAATAATAAATAAAAAAGTGCGGTTAAATTTAACCGCACTTTTTTTCTTTCCTTAATCCACAATTCGTAAATGAGATGCTGATTTCTGTGGTTTCTTTTCCGTCTTAGGCTTATCTACCGCTTCAGCAAAGCTTAATGGCTGTTCTGATGTTGGCTCACGATTTAATTCATCGTAAATTTCTTCTGGCTCAAACATCACGCCATCACCATTTTCACGAGCATAAATAGCTAAAGCTGCGCCCATCGGAATATATAACTCACGAGCAACACCTTTGAAACGTGCATTAAACTGAATAAAATCATTCGTTAATTGCAAATTCCCTGTCGCCCCAGCAGAAAGATTTAAAACTATTTGTCCATCTTTCACATATTCCACAGGCACATTGGTACCATAATAATTAGCATCCACCACTAAATATGGGGTGAAATCATTATCCACTAGCCAATCATAATAGGCTCTTAGTAAATAAGGGCGTTTTGGAGAAGGTGTATGAGCCATTATTTATCATCCATTAAATTTTTAGGTGCAGCTTCACCTACAGATTGTAAGAATGAATCACGGCTAAATACACGATCCATATAGCCTTTGATTGCTTTGCTTCCTGTACCGCTGAATTCAACGCCCATATTACGTAGTTTCCATAATAACGGTGCAACATAGCAATCAACCAAGCCAAACTCTTCGCTCATAAAATAAGGGGTTTGTTGGAAGATAACAGATACCGCTAGCAATTCTTCTTTTAACTGTTTTAACGCCTCTTCACGTTCAACTTCCGTACCTTTTTCAGCAATTTCTAATGTCGGATACCAATCTTGTTCGATACGTAACATTAAAAGACGGCTTTTCGCACGAGAAACGGGATAAACTGGCATAAGTGGAGGATGTGGAAAACGCTCATCAAGATATTCCATAATAATGCGTGAGCTGAATAATACTAAATCACGATCCACCAATGTTGGTAATGTGCCGTAAGGATTTAATTCCATTAAATCTTCTGATAATGCTTGCAAATCAACTTCTTCGTTTTCGTAAGCAACACCTTTTTCAGCTAAGACAATTTTTACCTGATGGCAGTAAATGTCATTTTTATTTGAAAAAAGAGTCATTACTGAACGTTTACTTGATGCATTGGACATTTATTCCTCCGAAGATCCAAAATAATCTATATACTTCTACTAAAAGTGGGCGATTATTTTAACATAACCTAGATCTAAATTGCCAATATTTTCTTGTTTTCGTTTTAAAATCAATCAATTAAAAATACACAACAAGAAATCAAAGAATGGTCATTTTTAATTAATTTATTTTTATAGACATAAAAAAAGCAGAGATTGCTCTCTGCTTTCTTGAAACGATAATAAAAAATTAACGTTTGGAGTATTGTGGACGACGACGTGCTTTGTGTAAACCAACTTTTTTACGTTCAACGCGACGTGCGTCACGAGTAACGAAGCCAGCTGCACGAAGAGCAGGACGTAAAGTCTCATCATATTCCATTAATGCACGAGTGATACCGTGACGGATTGCACCCGCTTGACCAGAAATACCACCACCTTTAACAGTGATGTATAGGTCTAATTTATCAGTTAATTCCACTAATTCTAACGGTTGACGTACGATCATACGAGCTGTTTCGCGACCGAAATATACGTCTAATTCACGTTGGTTGATAGTGATTTTACCACTGCCCGGTTTGATAAATACACGAGCTGAAGAGCTTTTGCGGCGACCAGTGCCGTAGTTTTGATTCTCTGCCATTTCCTAAACCTCGTGATTAAATGTCTAATACTTGTGGTTGTTGTGCTGCGTGTTGGTGTTCTGCACCCGCATACACTTTTAATTTACGGAACATTGCACGGCCTAATGGACCTTTTGGCAACATACCTTTAACCGCAATTTCAATCACCGCTTCAGGACGGCGAGCGATCATTTCTTTGAAAGTCGCTTGTTTGATACCACCTACATAGCCAGTGTGCCAGTAGTAAAGTTTATCTGTTTCTTTACGACCAGTTACTGCCACTTTGTCTGCGTTGATAACGATGATGTAATCACCAGTATCTACGTGTGGAGTGTACTCAGCCTTGTGTTTACCACGAAGACGGCGTGCTAATTCAGTAGCTAAACGACCTAAAGTTTTACCTGTCGCATCTACCACATACCAGTCACGTTTTACTGTTTCCGGTTTTGCTACAAAAGTTTTCATTAATTAATTACCAAAATATAAGTTTGATACCCAGTGTTCCATATTGATTGAAACACAACCATTAATCTTAATCTCCACCCCTTCGAGTGTGATCTCGATAAAATAATGCACGGTGGGAATCCGTGCATTTACAGGGTCGGCGTATTATACCTATTTTTAGAAAAAATGCTAACTTTTTGTGCAAATAAATTGATTTTCTTTTAAAATACAACGCACAACAAACAATCATTAATTTCATTCATTATTTTGATGAAATCATTGAAATTGACGCATATTAGTTCTTATCTTATGATAAGCGCATTCTAATAAAAAATGTAAGAAGGCATGCTATGAGCTACGCAAACGAAATTAACACATTAAATCAACATCTTGCTGATACTAACAAAAAAATCAATGTCTCCTTTGAATTCTTTCCGCCTAAAAATGAAAAAATGGAAAGCATGCTTTGGGATTCCATTCATCGCTTAAAAGTATTAAATCCTAAATTTGTTTCCGTCACCTATGGCGCAAACTCTGGAGAACGTGATCGTACACATAGCATCGTGAAAGCCATTAAAGCAGAAACAGGTATAGAAGCTGCACCACATTTAACGGGTATTGATGCCACACCTGAAGAATTAAAAGAAATTGCAAAAGATTATTGGGATAGCGGTATTCGTCGCATTGTGGCTTTACGCGGTGATGAGCCCAAAGGCTATGCTAAAAAACCTTTCTATGCGGCTGATTTAGTTGAACTACTCCGCTCCGTAGCTGATTTTGATATCTCCGTTGCAGCATATCCAGAGGTTCACCCTGAAGCAAAATCAGCACAAGCAGATTTAATCAATTTGAAACGTAAAATTGATGCGGGTGCTAATCATGTTATTACCCAGTTCTTCTTTGATATTGATAGTTATCTTCGCTTCCGTGACCGCTGTGCATCCATTGGTATTGAGGCTGAAATTGTTCCGGGTATTCTACCTGTCACTAACTTCAAACAACTTCAAAAAATGGCATCATTTACGAATGTAAAAATTCCAGCATGGTTGGCTAAAGCATATGAAGGATTAGATGATGATCCTACTACTCGTAATCTCGTCGCGGCGAGTGTGGCAATGGATATGGTAAAAATCCTTTCTCGTGAAGGCGTGAATGACTTCCACTTCTACACATTAAATCGTAGTGAACTCACTTATGCGATTTGCCACACATTAGGCATTCGCCCTACAACAAATCCATAAAAGAAAAGTGCGGTTAAAATTAACCGCACTTTTTTATTTCCACTATACTCGTCTAACTTGCCAAAAAGCTTTTTTCCAATAAGGGCTATTCATCGAAGAATAAATCACGCCACCTTTAGTTGAAGCGTGTAAAAATTTATCTTCTTTCACATAAATCCCCACATGATAGCCATTTGGTCCGCGTCCCGTTTTAAAGAAAATTAAATCGCCTGTTTGGATATCTTCTTTACGAACAAGTTTTCCGTAACCCGCTTGATCTTTCGTAGTTCGAGGAAGGTTGATATTAAAACGATCAATAAAGGTTTTTTGCACAAAACCAGAACAATCAATACCACCACGAGACTGCCCACCTAACACATAAGGTGTACCCGCCCATTCGTATTGTTGTTCACTTAACATAGCAATGGCTATAATCGGATCACCAATCTGACCTTTATAATTCATGGCATATTCTTCACGAACACCACTTGAACAAGCAAAAAGCAAAAAACTTCCTGCGACTAAAAAAGCACATTTAATCTTATTCATGTTCAATCCTGACAAAAGTGCGGTCAAAAACGACCGCACTTTTCTTACTATTGTTTTGGCTTGGTATTTTCCACGCGAGCACGTAATTTTTGCCCTGGCTTGAATGCCACTACACGGCGCGCAGAAACAGGAATACTTTCACCTGTTTTTGGATTACGGCCTGGACGGGAAGCTTTATTACGAAGTTCAAAATTACCAAAACCGGATAATTTCACTTCACCACCAGATTCTAACGATAAACGAATTTCCTCAAAAAAGTCTTCCACTAATGCTTTAGCTTCCGCTTTTTGTAATTGATACTTATCTAATAAGTATTCAGTAATATCAATTTTTGTAATCGTTGCCATGTTAGTCTCCTGTTTAGTCTCTAAGCTCCGCATTAAAGCGTTGTTTAACTTCGTTTAATACAGCAGAGATTACCGCATTAATCTCATCATCTTCAAGCGTTTTTTCATTATCTTGAATGGTTAAACTAATTGCTAAGCTCTTATGTCCGCTAGCAACGCCAATGCCTTGATATACGTCGAATAAATTGACTTGTGTTAATTTTTCTCCGCCGGCTTGTTTACATGCATCAATAATATCTCCTGCAGGGATATTATCTGCAACAACTAAAGCTAAGTCACGACGGTTCGCAGGGAATTTTGAAATCTCCTTGGCTTGAACCACACGACGATTTGCAATGGCATCCCATAAAATTTCAAAAACAACCGCTTTGCCATTTAATCCTAGTTTTTGAGCAATAAGTGGATGAATAGTTCCAATAAAACCAATTTCTTTTCCATCTAATTCAATTGCAGCAGATTGACCTGGGTGCAAGGCACTGTATGCTTTTGCCACGAATTTAACTCGATTACCCACTTCGGTAAGAGAAAGAATACTTTCTAAATCACCTTTAAGATCAAAGAAATCAACCGTTTCTGCTTTACCTGTCCAACATTCTGATTTTGCTGTACCGGTAATCACACCTGCAAGAACAAATTCTTGGCGCACACCAAATTCTGCATTGGCATCAGGAACAAAACGTAATCCCGTTTCAAATAACCGCGCGCGGTTTTGTTGACGATTTTGGTTGTATAGTACTGCACCGAGTAATCCACTTAACAATGAAACGCGCATAGCTGACATTTCAACTGAAATTGGATTTGGTAATACAAGTGCTTCAATTTCTGGATGAAGTAAAGTTTGTACTTTTGGATCAACGAAGCTATAAGTAATCGCCTCTTGATAATCTGCGTCAACAAGTGCGGTCTTAATTCGGCTTAAGTCTAAATCTGACTCTTTATGCTCACGCATACGAAGATGTGCTAATGGTGCATTATTTGGAATGCTGTTATAGCCATAAATTCGTGCTACTTCTTCAATGAGATCTTCTTCGATTTCAATATCAAAACGCCAGCTTGCTGAAGTCACGGTCCAAACATCATTAGCATATTTCACCGCAAAACCTAAACGTTCAAAAATTTCTGTCACGGTTTCAGTTTTGATATGATGACCTAATAAGCTATCTAATTTTTCACGACGTAAAGTGACTTCATTGACTTTTGGTAAATATTGCTCACTCACCACTTCACAAATTTCGCCTGCTTCACCACCACAAATTTCAAGTAACAATGCTGTTGCTCGTTCCATTGCGTGACGTTGTAGCGTAAAATCAACACCGCGTTCAAAACGATGTGAAGAATCTGTGTGTAAACCGTATTGTCTTGCACGTCCCGCAATCGCTAATGGTGCAAAGAATGCCGCTTCTAAAATTACATCTTTTGTTGTTTCAGCATCAACACCGCTAGCTTGACCACCAAAGATACCTGCCATTGCTAGGGGACCAGTTTGGTCTGCAATCACTAAAGTATTCGGCTGTAATTTTGCAGTTGTACCATCTAATAAAACAAGTTCTTCGCCGTTATTGGCTAAACGTACTTGAACAGGTTGAGACACTTTTGATGCATCAAAAGCATGCATTGGTTGACCTAATTCAAGTAAAACATAGTTGGTAATATCCACAATAGGATCGATAGAACGAATACCACAACGACGTAATTTTTCTTGTAACCAAATTGGTGATTGCGCTTTAACATTCACATTTTTCACCACGCGCAATAAATAACGAGGGCATGCTTCTGGCGCTTTTAATTCAATTTGAACTTTATCTGAAATCGTTGCAGGTACGGCATCAAAGTGCGGTTGATTAACAACTTGTTTATTCACCACACCAACTTCACGTGCAACACCTGCAATACTTAAACAATCTGCACGGTTTGGCGTTAAACTAATTTCAATGGCTTTATCATCTAAATCTAAATATTCACGTAGATTTGTACCCACTGGTGCATCTAACGGTAGCTCAATAATACCATCTGCATCTACATCAATGCCTAATTCAGAGAATGAACAAAGCATCCCTTCTGAGGTTTGGCCACGTAATTTAGTCTTCTTAATTTTAAAATCACCAGGTAATACCGCACCTTCAGTTGCACATGCCACTTTTAAACCTTGACGGCAATTTGGTGCACCACAAACGATATCTAATAAACGGTCGCCACCAACATTTACTTTAGTGACACGTAATTTGTCTGCATCTGGGTGTTGAGCACATTCAACAACTTCACCTACAACCACACCGGTAAAGTCACCAGCTACCTTTTCAACGCCATCTACTTCTAAGCCAAGCATCGTGATTTGATCACATAACTGCTCTGTTGAAATTGATGGATTAACCCATTCTCTCACCCAATTTTCGCTAAATTTCATTATCTCTGTATCCTTTATTGATGAACGTGTTACGTTCTAAATTAATCATTATCGTCAATTTAACCAAACGGTTAATTACTTAAATTGTTTTAAAAAACGTAAGTCGTTTTCAAAGAATGAACGTAAATCTGTGACGTTGTAGCGTAACATGGTTAAACGCTCAACCCCCATGCCTACTGCGAAGCCAGAATATTCATTTGGATCAATACCTACGTTACGTAACACATTAGGATGCACCATACCACAACCTAGTACTTCTAACCATTTACCATTTTTACCCATTACATCAACTTCTGCAGAAGGTTCAGTAAATGGGAAATAAGAAGGACGGAAACGAACTTGTAAATCCTCTTCAAAAAATGCACGTAAGAAATCGTGTAATAAGCCTTTTAACTCGGTGAAGTTTGCTTTTTTATCAACATAAAGCAATTCAATTTGATGGAACATTGGTGTGTGCGTTTGATCGTAGTCGTTACGATATACACGACCTGGCGCCATAATACGAATAGGTGGCTGCATTTTTTCCATGGTACGAATTTGTACACCAGAGGTTTGTGTACGAAGTAATAACTCAGGATTAAACCAGAATGTATCGTGATCAGCACGTGCTGGGTGATGTTTAGGGATATTTAATGCATCGAAATTGTAATAATCACTTTCAATTTCGGGACCGGTTTCCACAGAAAAACCTAACTCTGAAAAGAATTTTGTTACGCGATTGATGGTAATGGTCACTGGGTGTAAACCACCAGTTTCTGTTTTACGACCTGGAAGGCTCACATCAATACGTTCTTTCTCTAATTTCGCATTGAGTTCAGCTTGCTCCCATTCTGCTTTTTTAGCATTTAAAAAATCTAACGCAGCTTGTTTCGCTTCATTGATTTTAGCGCCCATTGCGGGACGCTCTTCCGCTGCAACATTACGCAATTCCTGCATAAGTTGGGTAAAATGCCCTTTTTTACCAAAATATTCCACACGAATTTCATCTAATGTGGTTAAACTTTTATTTTCGATTTGTTCAATCGCCGATTTTGCTTTCTCAACAAGATCTTTCAGATGTTGCATAGTTTCCCCTGATTATCTTTTCTAACTAAAATTCACCTAATGATAATACTAACTCATTAAAAAATCACGCGTTTATTGGTGAATTGATGTTTCAGATGAAAAATGACAAAAATTTTTGCTATTTTTTGAGATATATCACAGTAATTTTTAGTGCTTTCGTTAGAATGAAGAAGAATCGACCATGTCTAGGAGGCGTATTATGTGGAAATCAATTTCTCAAGTCTTAGCTGATCAATTTGGTGCTTACTATAACATCAAAGAAAAAAACAAAGTGCCTGGTGGCGAAGTAAATGAAACTTGGCTCATTACGGATGGAATCCAACCAGTCTTTGTTAAAGTGAATGAACGGTCCTATCGTTCAATGTTTCGTGCAGAAGCTGACCAATTAAACCTACTAGGCAAAACCAATACAATCCGACTTCCGCAAGTATATGGTATAGGCTGTTCTCAAAACCATAGTTTCTTATTATTAGAAGCGCTTCCTATTACTCAACAAACCAATGCAACGCCACATTTTGCTGAAGAATTAGCAAAACTCCATCAAGTGTCTGGCACTAAAAACTATGGATTAGATTTTGATACTTGGCTTGGTCCTGAGTATCAGCCAAATAAATGGAATGGAAGTTGGGCGAAGTTTTTTGCAGAACAGCGTATTGGATGGCAATTACAACTCTGCAAAGATAAAGGTTTAGACTTTGGTGATATTGATTTAATTATTGAAAAAGTAAAACACAAACTTTCAAAACATAATCCTAAACCTTCTTTGTTACATGGTAACTTATGGATTGAAAATACCGCTATTGTAGGAAATCAAACCTTTACTTACGATCCTGCTTGCTACTGGGGTGATAGAGAGTGTGATTTAGCATTCAGTGAGCTTTTCCAACCTTTCTCAGCTGAATTCTATGAAATTTATGACCGCACTTTCCCACTTGACAAAGAAGGTTTTGAAGAAAGAAAACACCTTTATCAGCTATATTACCTGCTAAATTTCAGCCATCGTTTTAATGGAAGCTATATCAACTTAACCACTAAATTGATTGAAGAACTTCTACTTGAATAATTTCTTAAACATCAGATAAAAAAAGAGCGTAATTTTCATTACGCTCTTTCTATCTTCTCTATCTATTATTTTTGATAAAGAGGTGCTGGACCTTGAGTTCCACCGTTAACTTGACCACCTTCTTGTAATTTTAATACAGAACCAGAAGCAGTGATTTCTACACGACGGTTTGGACGTAAACAGTCTTTCTCAGCTTTACTTGCGTGTTTGTAACCGTTACAAGCTTTAACTTGTGGTACTTTACCGTAACCAACAGCTGTAATTTCAGATGTTACGCCATCTTGAATTAAACGAGCTTTAACACGGTTAGCACGACGTTGAGAAAGATCTAAGTTGTAAGCATCAGAACCTAAACGGTCAGTATAACCTGCAACTTTAACTTCTTTAGCACCAGTTTCTTTTAATTGTGCAGCAACGTTATCAACAACTTCTTTACCACGTGGAGTTAAAGTATCTTTATCAAAATCGAATAAGAAGTCACCACTTAAAGTAAATGCTGAGTTGCCGTTACAACCATTTGGATACCAGAAGAAGCTTTGAGCATTGTGGTTTTTGTCAAATAATACTTTGTATTGACAAATTTTGTGAACACCATTTTCACGATAGTTGAACACATAATCCCACTCTTCAACACCGTATAAACCTTCAGAGAAGTGTGGACGACCGATTAGGTTATATAATTGGTCTTTGTTCATACCACGTTCGATCATACGAACGTTATCCCAGTTTGGCCATGAACCAAATTGGCTACCATCATGGTTGAAACCAGCTTTATCAATCTTAGGCCATACGAGTTGTGGTACTTGTTGACCATCAACTTCTTTATATTCTGGAGTACCAGCTTCTGTAACTTTGCTTAAGTTACCACAAGCAGCAACTGTCGCTACTGCTACTGCAGATAATAAAATACGAGATAATTTCATTTCTTTACCTTTTTACTGTTAAGGTGCAATCCTTGCAAGAAGAACCTACACAACTAAACTTTATAAATTTTACAAATAAAACTATAAAAAGTTTCATGGCGTATGGTAGTCATAATTCTTTAACTTGTAAATAAAAAAACATTAAAAAATGATTTTTTATGGAACTTTTTTGTAAAGTTGTGTAAAGAGTTGTCAAATAAGTAAATTTTTTTCTTATTGAATAAAATCCTGTCCATTTTTTGTTAAATTTCGATGGATAATTCCCTCAATACTCTCTTCAGCTTGCTTACCTATTTTTTGTAAAAGTGGCTTTTTCACTTTATATTTCACCGCGATCACAGACTTATCTTTCATTTTTTCAAGAATAATATCATCACTGGTTGCTAACTCATCGACTAGTTGAAGCGCTAAGGCTTGTTGACCGAACCAATGCTCACCAGTTGCGACTTTATCCACATCTAAGTGCGGTCGATTTTGAGCCACAAATTGTTTAAATAATTGATGGGTTTCTTCAAGTTCTGCTTGGAATTTCTGTTTTCCTTTTTCAGTATTTTCACCTAATACTGTAACGGTGCGTTTAAATTCTCCTGCTGTCATCACATCAACATCAACATCATGTTTTTTCAATAAACGATGAATATTGGGAATTTGAGCTACAACACCAATAGAACCAATGATCGCAAAAGGTGCGGAAACAATTTTATCTGCCACACAAGCCATCATATACCCACCACTTGCAGCAACCTTATCAACTGCAACCGTTAATTTAACCCCTTTTTGTTTTAAGCGAGCTAACTGCGAGGCGGCCAAACCATAACCATGAACAACACCTCCAGGACTTTCTAAACGTAGTAAGACCTCATCATCGGCTTTTGCTACATTAATAATCGCCGAAATTTCTTCTCGAAGTGCGGTTGTTTCTGATGCAGAAATATCACCTTTAAAATCGAGCACATAAACACAAGGTTTAGGCGTTTCTTTCTCACCATTTTTTAATTTCGCTTTTAACGCCTTTGCCTCTTGCTTTTTCGCTTTCTTCTCCGCTTTTTCTGCTTGTTTAAGTTCTTCTTCTGAAAGCTGGAAATCGCGTAAATGCTTTATTGTTTCCTTAAATTCTTCCGAAAGATCTGTCACGACCAATTCACCATGATGTGTTGCATTACGCTGTTTTGCTGAAATGATCATTGCGACAATAGCAGCAATCACAAGTAAAATCGTTAAAATCTCTAAAATAAAAATGCCATAGCCGGTCAAAATATCAGACCACATAGTTTTCTCCTAAAATAAAGTGAAGGCGTTATTTTACTGTGCAAGCCCGATTTACACTAACTTTTTATGGAAAATTTTGCGATTTAAGGTAAACTAACGCAGTTTTATTGCCTAATTTATAATGAATTACAGAGGTTTATATGTCTAAAGTTGCATCCATTGTCGATGTGTTACAAGGTAAAGTCGCTATTGGCGAAAAAGTTACCGTACGTGGCTGGGTTCGTACCCGTCGTGATTCTAAAGCAGGTCTTTCCTTCCTCGCTGTTTATGACGGCTCTTGCTTTGATCCTATTCAAGTCATCGTCAATAACGATATTGAAAATTATGAAAGTGAAGTATTACGCTTAACAACGGGCTGTTCTGTTATCGTAACCGGCACCATTGTTGAGTCACCTGCTGAAGGTCAAGCTGTTGAACTTCAAGCTGAAAAAGTAGAAGTGACAGGGTTCGTAGAAGATCCTGATACTTATCCAATGGCAGCAAAACGTCACTCAATTGAATACTTACGTGAAGTAGCTCACTTACGTCCTCGTACCAATATTATCGGTGCTGTAGCGCGTGTTCGTCACTGTTTAGCGCAAGCGATTCATCGTTTCTTCCATGAGCAAGGTTTCTATTGGGTGGCTACCCCATTAATTACTGCATCAGATACTGAAGGTGCGGGTGAAATGTTCCGTGTTTCAACGCTTGATTTAGAAAATCTTCCTCGTGGCGAAGATGGTAAAGTTGATTTCAGCCAAGACTTCTTCGGGAAAGAATCATTTTTAACGGTTTCAGGCCAATTAAACGGTGAAACTTATGCCTGTGCGTTAAGCAAAATCTATACTTTTGGTCCAACATTCCGTGCTGAAAATTCAAATACAACTCGCCACCTTGCTGAGTTCTGGATGGTTGAGCCTGAAGTGGCGTTTGCAACGCTTGCTGACAATGCGAAATTAGCAGAAGACATGTTGAAATACGTGTTCCGCGCTGTGCTTGCTGAACGTAAAGATGACTTAAAATTCTTTGAAAAACACGTAGATAAAGATGTGATTACTCGTTTAGAAAACTTCGTAAACTCTGATTTTGCTCAAATCGACTATACCGATGCGATCGACGTGTTATTAAAATCAGGTAAGAAATTCGAATTCCCTGTTTCTTGGGGGATCGATTTATCTTCTGAACATGAACGTTTCTTAGCAGAAGAATATTTCAAATCACCTGTTGTCGTGAAAAACTATCCGAAAGATATCAAAGCCTTCTATATGCGTTTAAATGACGATGGCAAAACTGTAGCTGCAATGGATGTTCTCGCGCCTGGAATTGGTGAAATCATCGGTGGTTCACAACGTGAAGAACGTTTAGACGTATTAGATAAACGTATGGAAGAAATGGGCCTAAATCCTGAAGATTACTGGTGGTATCGTGATCTTCGTAAATATGGTACTGTACCACATTCAGGTTTTGGTCTTGGTTTTGAACGCTTAATTGTTTATGTAACTGGCGTACAAAATATTCGCGATGTGATTCCATTCCCTCGTGCACCAAGAAATGCAAATTTCTAAAAATATTGTTTAAATTGACCGCACTTTCTTTAAAGTGCGGTCATCATTTTAGGCGATAAATTTATCCCCTATTTTATTTATTGTGTTTGAATCAATCTTTCAAATACATCATATTAAGGAAAGTAGAAATGGACAAAATTAAACAACTCTTTGCAAACAACTATAGCTGGGCGCAAAGAATGAAAGAAGAAAATTCCACTTATTTTAAAGAACTTGCCGATCACCAAACACCTCATTATCTTTGGATTGGCTGCTCTGATAGCCGTGTTCCTGCTGAAAAACTCACAAATCTTGAACCGGGCGAATTATTTGTTCATCGTAATGTTGCTAACCAAGTTATTCATACGGATTTTAACTGCCTTTCAGTTGTACAATATGCCGTTGATGTACTCAAAATTGAACATATTATTATTTGCGGTCATACAAATTGTGGTGGTATTAAAGCAGCGATGCAAGATCACGATCTAGGGTTAATCAATAACTGGTTGCTCCATATTCGTGATATTTGGTTTAAACACGGGCATCTATTAGGCAATCTTTCAGCAGAAAAACGTTCAGATATGCTCACTAAATTAAATGTTGCAGAGCAAGTTTATAACCTAGGACGCACATCTATCGTAAAAAGCGCTTGGGAACGTGGACAAAAACTCTCCCTACATGGCTGGGTATATGATGTAAATGATGGATTCTTAGTAGATCAAGGTGTTATTGCAACCAGTCGGGAAACTCTTGAAATCTCTTACCGTAATGCAATTGCTCGCCTATCTAGCCTCGCGGAAGAAGATATCCTGAAAAAAGAACTTCCAGAAAACGAAGAATAAAAAAAGTGCGGTTAAATCTAATGAAATTTAACCGCACTTTTTATTTCAAACTTACTATTTAACTAGCTCTGTTTGCATATACATCAAACGATCAATATTCGTTAAATAATGTCCTAACTCTTGGGATTCTGGCTTATGAATATAAGGGATTTTACCTAGCAAAGGCGCATCAATCTGAGCCTCTAAAATATCTACCACCTCTTTATAATGCCCTAAACAAGGGTTAATTCGATTTGCAATCCAGCCTAATAAAGGAACGCCAAGCTGTTTAATCACTTGAGCTGTCAGCAATGCATGGTTAATACAGCCTTCTTTGATACCAACAACCAACACAACAGGCATTTTATGCTCAACAACCCAATCAGCAAAACTCTTACCTTCTGCCATTGGTGTGAGTAACCCAAATGAACCTTCCACGACAACAGATTGATATTTTTGAACTAATATCGTTAAGGCTTGATTAATCTTACTTAATTTAATGCGTGATTTATCTCGAGTCAGCATCGGCAAGGAATGAGCAAAAGTATAGCTATTTACTTCTTGATAAGATACTGGCTCATTCGTTGCATCCATTAAAGCTAACACGTCTGAATTATTTTCAGCATCATAATCTGTTTGGGATTCATTAGACTGATTTTCGACAGGATAAATCCCCTCTTCACAGCTACAAGCAATCGGCTTATAACCCACAATTCGCACGCCCTTTGCTTGTAATGCCTGAATAATGGCACGACAGGCGGTGGTCTTACCCACGTCAGTATCTGTACCTGCCACAAAGAAACTACTCATTTTTATTCTCCTTTTAAAAGTGCGGTCAATTCTAAAGGAGTTTTTTGAGGAAAATATTGAGATAAAGCAAGATTTGGATATTTTTAGGAAAAAATAAAAGGCTTATTTGATCTCACTCAAACTATTAAACAAGCCATCATCTTGTTTTGGCATTTGAAGATAAAATCCTTGCTGAGTAATTTTCCCCATAACCTCATCTTTATCTGCATGAACAAGCGGTTTACTCCCCCTCAAATTGAAAGGCATAAGAAATTGAGGCTTACCAAAACTCTGCATTAATATATCCGGTACAGCTGAAAAATCATCTCGTTTGGAAATATAAAGATAGCAGCCTGGTTTACGTTTACTTTTATAAATTGCACATAACATTTCATATTGCTCCAAAAAGAAAAAACCTACCAGATAATCTCTGATAGGTTTTATTTTACGAAAGTTTAATTATTTAGTCACAGCTTCTTTTACTTCAGCTGCTTTATTTGCTGCTGCATCTTTTGCTTCAGCCGCTTTATCAGCTGCCGCATCTTTTGTTTCTGAAACTGAGTTTTTTACTGCTTCCATTTTAGAAGACATCGCATCTTTTGCTTCAGCCATTTTATTTGCTGCAGCATCTTTCATTTCAACTGCTTTATCTGCTGCTGCATCTTTTGCTTCAGAAGCTGCATTTTTTACTTCTTCCATTTTAGAAGACACTGCATCTTTTGCCTCAGCCATTTTATTTGCAGCAGCATCTTTCATTTCAGAAGCTTTATCAGCTACTGCTTCTTTTGTTTCAGCCATTTTATTTGCAGCAGCATCTTTCATTTCAGAAGCTTTATCAACTACTGCTTCTTTTGTTTCAGCCATTTTATTTGCAGCTGAATCTTTTGCGTCAATTGCCGCATTTTTAACATCAGTTGCAACTTCTTTTGCTGCATCTTTAATTTGTGTTGCTGCATTTGCTGTTGCATCTTTTGCTGCTTCAACTTTTTGAGCTGTTTCTTGTTTATCGAAACAACCAGTTACGGCTAAAGATGCACCTAATACTAATGCGGCTAATACTGATTTTTTCATTGTCATTCTCCATTTTATAATTAAGAATTAATCCAAAGCTATCTGCTTTGTGTGATCTAGTTTACGTAAAAAAAACTTAAAATAAAACATCTTCCAAAAAAATTTACATTTCTAAAGATATAGTTTTTTATAATACCTCTCTAAAACAACTATAACCCAATGAAATTAAAAGATTTGTAAAAAAGTTCATTATAAAAATTTTATTTTTTGTAAAGATAAAAAATCACTTTTTTGTATTTTTTTTGAACAATCCCACTCAGTTAATTTGAATAATCCTTAACTATTGCTTTTACTTTTCAGTTACTTTTTTACGGCTGCAGATTGATCTTTTGTTTCAGAATCTACATTTTTTACTTCCTCTGCTTTAGAGCACACAGCATCTTTTGCTTCAGTCATTTTATTTTCCGCAACATGTTTAACATAGTTAGCTGCTGCAACCACAGCATCTTTAACTTGTACTGCCGCGCTTACTGTGGCATCTTTTGCAGCTTCAACTTTAGAAGACATTACATCTTTTGCCTCTGAAAGCGAATCTTTTACTTCAGCAACTTTATCTTCGACAGCTTCTTTTGCTTTTACAGCTTTATCTTCAGCCGCATCTTTCACTTCAGCAGCTTTATCTTCAGCTTCATCTTTTAACTCAGCCGCTTTATCAGCAGCTTCATCTTTTGCTTCAAAAACTGCATTTTTTACTTCAGCAACTTTATCTACAACTGCATCTTTGAATTTAACTACTTTGTCTACAACTGTATCTTTTGCTTCTGAAGCCGCTTCTTTTGCTTCTACAGTTTTATCTTCAGCTGCATCTTTTAGCTCAGATGCTTTATCTGCAGCTTCATCTTTTGCTTCTGAAACTGCTTTTTTTACTTCTTTTGCTTTATCTTCAGCCGCATCTTTCACTTCAGCAACTTTGTCTTCAGCTGCATCTTTTAGCTCTGCTGCTTTATCTGCCGCTTCATCTGTAGCTTCTGAAACTGTTTTTTTCACTTCTGATGCTTTATCTTCGACGGCTCTTTTTACTTCAGAAAATTTGTCATCGATTGCTTTTTTCATTTCAGCAGCTTTATCATCGATTGCTTCTTTTGCTTCAGAAACTGCTTTTCTTACTTCAGATACTTTATCTTCAGTTACATCTTTCACTTCAGTAGCTTTGTCTTCAACCACTTCTTTTGCCTCAGACGCTTTATGTGTCACAGCATCTTTAATATAGTTAGCCGCTGCAAATAATGCATCTTTAACTTGTGTTGCAGCATTCACTGTCGTATCTTTTACTTCAGTTGCTTTATCTTCGATTTTATTGTTCATAGCTACTCTCCTTGTGTCATTATGATGGCTTAATTTAAGCTATTCATTTATAGCTCATTTTCAGTCTATCAAAAAAATTTTAAAAAAACACCTAAAAATACACATTTTTAGGTGTTGCTTATTTTTGACTGCTTTTAAAAAGTAAATCATATAAACTTTGTTTTTCGTATTTTAGCCATTCTATTTTGGATAATGGAAAGCTTCAATGGTGCCTTTTTCACCATTCCACTCAATTTGAACAATCGTTGAAGGGTAAAAACTAATTGGATTTCGCTTACCGTAAAGCTCTGAAACAATACTCCCCACTAAGGGTAAATGAGAAACGAGTAAAACACTTTCAGTACCTTCTTCTTGCAAAACAGATAGATAATCAGCTACCAATGTAGCATTACCATAAGGTGTAATCCCACTCCAAATTTCAATATCATTAAGCGTGTTACCTAAGGCTGAATTTACAAGCTCAAACGTTTCTTGTGCTCTTACATAAGGACTGACAATCACTTTCTGAACTGAAAGTGCGGTTGAATTTAGATGGTTTTTAAGCCATTGACCTTGTAATATTGATTGTTTGCGTCCATAGTCGGTTAAATGCCGAGCCTCGTCTGATGAAGAGACAACTTCAGCTTCTCCATGACGCATAATAAAAATTTTCATGTCTTTGCTTTCCTAAAAATAATAAAAGATAAATTTTATGGATCAAAAATGGGGGCAAGCCCCCACTTTATTAATTCGCTTTCACTGCTTCTGCAATTTCTTCTGCACATTGTTTTGCAAGTACACCGTCTTCACATTCGACCATGACGCGAATAAGAGGCTCAGTACCAGACTTACGCAGTAAAATTCGACCTTTGCCTTCTAAACGTTTTTCCACATCTGCAGCTACCGCTTTTACCGCTTCACTTTCTAATGGATTATCACCACCAGCAAAACGAACATTAATGAGTACTTGAGGGAATAATTTCACCGCACTTGCAAGCTCGTTTAAAGATAAACGATGTTGAACCATTGCACTTAATACAGCTAGTGATGCAATAATACCATCACCTGTCGTATTTTTATCAGCAATAATGATATGGCCTGAGTTTTCTCCGCCTAGCGTCCAGCTATGTTCTACCATTTTTTCTAACACATAACGGTCGCCAACGTTAGCTCGCACAAAAGGTACACCTAACATTTTTAACGCAATCTCTAAGCTCATATTACTCATTAATGTGCCCACTACGCCACCTTTTAGCTGACCTGAACGTAAAGCTTCACGAGCAATAATGAAAAGGATTTGGTCACCATCTACTTTATTACCTAAGTGATCCACCATCATAATACGGTCACCATCACCATCATAAGCGAGACCAACATCTGCTTTAGTTTCAAGCACTTTTTCCTGTAACGCTTTTACATCGGTTGCACCACATTTTTCATTGATATTGATTCCGTTTGGATCAGTACCAATTTCAATCACTTCCGCACCTAACTCACGTAATACATTTGGCGCAATATGATAGGTCGCACCATTTGCGCAATCTACCACAATTTTATAACCATCTAAACCTAAATGAGCAGGGAAAGTGCTTTTACAAAATTCAATATAACGTCCTGCGGCATCACTGATACGGCTTGCTTTACCTAAATCAGCAGACTCCACACAATCCATTGGCTGATCAAGCATGGTTTCAATCGCTTCTTCAATATCATCTGGTAATTTTGTGCCTTGTGAAGAGAAGAATTTAATCCCGTTATCATAATAAGGGTTATGTGATGCCGAAATGACAATTCCCGCTTCTAAACGGAAAGTGCGGGTTAAATACGCCACGGCAGGTGTTGGCATTGGACCGGTAAATGCAGCAGTTAAGCCCGCTGCTGCTAAGCCGGCTTCAAGTGCTGACTCCAACATATAACCAGAAATACGAGTATCTTTCCCAATTAATACCGTACGAGAACCTTGAGAGGCTAAAACCTTACCTGCTGCCCAACCTAATTTCAATGCGAAATCAGGTGTGATTGGATATGTACCTACTTTTCCACGTACACCATCAGTACCAAAATATTTACGATTTGCCATGTTTATTCCTTATTAAATTTGAATAATGATGTTGCAGAAATCATTTATTCTACAACATATAAAATCTGTTAGTTTTTTACGCTTGTTGCGTTGCCTGCCATACCTTCAAGGCATCTGCCGTTGCAGCTACATCATGTACACGCAAAATTGTCGCACCATTTTGAGCCGCAATTAATGCCCCGGCTACACTTCCTACAACACGTTCAGTCACAGGCTTATCTAATACAGCACCAATCATCGATTTACGTGAAAGCCCTGCTAAAACAGGATATCCGCTTTCACAGAAGTGAGCCAACTGTTGTAAAAGCTTGTAGTTATGCTGTACTGTTTTACCAAAACCAAACCCCATATCCCAAATAATATTTTCTTTGGCAATGCCTGCTGTTAAACAAGCTTGAGTTCTATCAGTTAAAAACTGATAAACATCTTGAACCACATCATCGTAATGTGGATTAGTTTGCATTGTACGAGGTTGTCCTTGCATGTGCATAATACAAGTGGGTAAATTCAACTGTCCTGCTATTTCGAGTGCGCCAGGTTCACGTAGAGCACGAATATCATTGATTAAATCCATGCCGACCTTCGCCGCTTCTTGCATTACCACAGCTTTAGAAGTATCAACTGAAATCCAACAATCAAAACGCTTTTTTACCGCTTCAACCAAAGGTATCACACGTTGCAATTCTTCAGCTTCAGACACTTCTTCCGCCATTGGACGAGTTGATTCACCGCCAATATCAATAATTGTTGCACCTTCTTTCAGCATTTTTTCAACTTGAAATAATGCTTTGTCTAGACTGAAAAACTGCCCGCTATCAGAAAACGAATCAGGTGTAAAATTCAAAATTCCCATAATTTGAGGGAATGATAAATCTAGACATTTGTTGTTAGCATAAAGTTTCATAAAGTACGGTCAATTTTTAAATCAAATTCGAAAGGTTAGATTATAACGGAATATAGTCATGAAAAGAATGAAATAATAAATAAAAAAGCCTTCCAAATTAGGAAGGCTTTATTTTTATGCTTCAGGATCTTCTGAATGATTAACCGCACTTTCAGTTTTCTCTTCTTGCGGTTTTGCTGTTGGTTTCGTGTCTTTGTTATCTTCCCAACCAGATGGTGGTGTAACAGGCTCACGATTCATCAATTGCTTGATTTGTTCTTCTTCAATGGTTTCATATTTCACTAACGCATCTTTCATGGCGTGAAGAATATCCATATTGTCGATCAAAATCTGTCTTGCTCTCGCATAGTTACGATTTACAATCGCACGAACTTCTTCATCAATTGCATGTGCTGTTTCGTCAGACATATGTTTTGCTTTCGCCATTGAGCGCCCTAAGAATACTTCGCCTTCATCTTCAGTATAAAGAATCGGACCGAGTTTATCTGAGAAGCCCCATTGGGTCACCATATTACGTGCAATATTGGTTGCCACTTTAATATCGTTGGATGCACCGGTAGAAATATTTTCTTCACCGTAAATCAAATCTTCAGCTAAGCGTCCTGCATATAGTGTGGAAAGTTTACTTTCTAATTGTTTTTGGCTGATACTAATTTGATCGCCTTCAGGTAAGAAGAAAGTTACACCTAATGCACGGCCACGAGGAATAATCGTCACTTTATGAACAGGATCATGTTCAGGTACTAAGTAACCCACAATGGCGTGACCTGCTTCATGGTATGCTGTCGATTCTTTTTGTTTATCCGTCATGATCATGGTACGGCGTTCAGGCCCCATATTGATCTTATCTTTGGCTTTTTCAAACTCAAGCATCGATACAGTACGTTTATTGCTACGTGCAGCAAATAATGCCGCTTCATTTACTAAGTTCGCTAAATCTGCACCTGAATAACCGGGTGTACCACGAGCCAGTGTCATGGCATCTACATCATCAGCGACAGGCACTTTACGCATGTGAACTTTTAAAATTTGCTCACGACCTTTCACATCCGGTAAACCCACAACGACTTGACGGTCAAAACGTCCTGGACGTGTTAATGCTGGGTCAAGTACATCTGGACGGTTAGTTGCTGCAATAACGATTACGCCTTCGTTACCACCGAAACCATCCATTTCAACTAACATTTGATTAAGAGTTTGTTCACGCTCATCGTGTCCACCACCTAAGCCGGCACCACGTTGACGACCTACCGCATCAATTTCATCAATAAAGATTAAGCATGGTGCATTTTTCTTCGCTTGCTCAAACATATCACGTACACGAGAAGCACCAACCCCCACAAACATCTCTACAAAGTCAGAACCTGAAATGGTAAAGAAAGGCACTTTTGCTTCACCCGCAATAGCTTTTGCTAATAAGGTTTTACCTGTACCTGGAGGGCCTACCATTAAAATCCCTTTTGGAATTTTACCACCAAGGTTTTGGAATTTTTTAGGTTCACGCAAGAAATCAACTACTTCACCGACTTCTTCTTTTGCCTCGTCGCAACCTGCAACATCCGCAAAAGTCACTTTGATTTGATCTTGGTTCAGCATTTTAGCGCGGCTTTTACCAAAACTCATGGCCTTACCACCGCCACCTTGCATTTGACGCATGAAGAAAATCCATACCCCTACAAGGAATAACATTGGGAACCACGAAATTAAAATTTGTGATAATAAACTGCGTTTTTCAAAAGGCGTACCTTCGATTTTAACTTTTTTATTTAGTAAGTCATCTAAGAGCTTTTTATCTTCCAACGGTGGCATGACGGTCATATATTTAGAACCATCATTTTTGGTCACGGTGATTTCATTCGCATCAAAACGCGCTTCTTTCACTTGGCTATTACTCACATCATACACAAAGGTTGTGTAATCTGTTGAGTCACTCACGCCATTGGAATTAAAACTTTGGTAAGCTGTCATCATGACAATTGCTACCACAACCCATAGAACTAGATTTTTGACCATATCGTTCAAGGTTTAACCTGCCTTTCTTAAGTTAATTAAAATTAAACGAGATACTATCTCATCCCCGACACAATGAAAAGCTATCAAAGCAATTATCTATTCGCCTTTATAACCGCTTGCTACAATATAAACTTCGCGAGAGCGCCCACGAGAAGCTTCTGGCTTACGCACTTTTACGACACTAAAGAGTGAACGAATTTCGCGCAGATACTCGTCAAAACCTTCTCCTTGGAATACTTTGACCACAAAACTGCCTTTTTTTGCCAAAACTTGCTTACACATATCTAAAGCCAGTTCAACTAAATACATTGCACGAGGAATATCAACAGATGGCATGCCGCTAAAATTTGGCGCCATATCAGACATCACTACATCAACTTTTGCTTCACCAACTCGTTCTAATAATGCATTCAGCACATTTTCGTCACGAAAATCGCCTTGCAAGAAATCCACGCCGACAATTGGGTTCATATCCAAAATATCACAAGCAATCACTCGACCTTTTCCACCAATTTGGCTCACAACATACTGTGACCAACCACCTGGTGCGGCACCGAGATCCACCACTGTCATTCCCGGTTTAAACAATTTATCCGTTTGTTGAATTTCATCTAACTTAAAGTAAGCTCGTGAGCGTAATTTTTGTTTATGTGCTTTCTGAACAAACGGATCTTTAAAATGTTCGTTTAGCCAACGAGAAGAACTCGCCGAACGTTTTTTCTTTCCCATAATCTCTTTCTTTTGTACTATTTTTTGTAGTAGTTTCGTCTATATTTGGGTACAATCTGCCAAATTCAAGGCTAGACTTACCAAAAAGTGCTGAAAAACCACGTTTTTTCTGACCGCTCTTTTCGGTCTTTTTTTGACTCATATTCATCTATTTAAAGGATTCCTTATGACAATATTATCAACAAAACAAAAACAATTTTTAAAAGGACTCGCTCATCACCTTAGCCCTGTCGTCATGCTTGGCGGTAACGGCTTAACCGAAGGTGTATTAGCCGAAATCGATAATGCTTTAAATCATCACGAACTCATCAAAGTAAAAATTGCTGGCGCAGATCGCGAAACCAAGCAATTAATTATTGATGCGATTGTTCGTGAAACCAAATCATCTAACGTTCAAACCATCGGACATATTTTGGTGCTTTATCGACCAAGCGAGGAAGGTAAAATCCAGCTGCCTCGTAAATAATTGTTATCCCCTCAATTTGAGGGGATGTTTTTTTAGATGTAATTTACTTCAATAATCTCGAACTCAACCGTTCCACCTGGTGTGGTAATATTTACGGTATCATCCAACTCTTTCCCTACCAAGCCACGAGCAATCGGTGAATTCACAGAAATCAAACCAGATTTAATATCTGCCTCATCATCGCCCACAATTTGGTAAGTGACTTCTTCATCAGTATCGGTATTCACTAATACAACTGTCGCACCAAAAATAACTTTTCCGTTATTTGGTAATTTAGTGACATCGATAACCTGACAATTTGCAAGTTTGCTTTCAATTTCTTGAATGCGTCCTTCGCAAAAACCTTGTTGTTCACGTGCAGCGTGATATTCTGCATTTTCTTTTAAGTCACCATGCTCACGTGCTTCAGCAATCGCCTTGATAATTTCAGGGCGACGCTCATTTTTTAAGAAATCTAATTCTTGGCGTAATAGCTCCGCACCGCGCACGGTCATTGGAATTTGTTTCATTCTTTTTCCTTAAAATTTGGTAAAAACAAAACCACGACAACGTCTTGCAACCTTGCCGCAGCCAATGAAAAATAAAAAATGATTTACTCTCTTGAGTTCGGAGCTTATTATTATTCGTCTTGAGAAAAATAGCAACCATAACAGAACTAAAAATGACTAAAAAATCTTCTATTTCGACCGCACTTAAAGCGGCACTTATCACACTCGGCTTTTCTTTTTCTTCTATGGCTGAAGTTAATGTGGCTTCTATCACCCAATACTTACCAGAAGGTGCTTCTGCCAGTATCATTGCCAAAAACCTCAATAAAGATCAAATTATCGCGGATTACAATGGCTCAACCTTTATGTTGCCAGCCAGTACGCAAAAAGTTTTCACAGCCGTTGCTGCTAAATTAGTATTAGGTGATGCCTTTCAATTTGAAACCTCACTTTTAAGTAACGGAAAAATTCAGAATAATGTTTTGGAAGGCGATCTTGTTGTGCAATTTACTGGTGATCCCGATCTCACCAGCGGACAACTTTATAGCCTATTAGCTAATTTAAAAAAACAAGGCATTCAGAAAATCAATGGTGATCTTATTTTAGATACCTCTGTATTTGCTAGCCATGATCGTGGGTTAGGTTGGATTTGGAACGATCTTACAATGTGCTTTAACTCCCCTCCTGCAGCAGCAAATATCGATAATAACTGCTTCTATGCCGAGCTAGATGCAAATCAACCTGTAGGTGAAACAGTCAAAATTAACGTTCCCGCTCAATTCCCTATTCAAGTTTTTGGGCAAGTTTATATTGTGGATCAGCAAGAAGCGGGTTATTGCCAATTAGACGTCGTTGTCCATGACAATAACCGCTATCAAGTAAAAGGCTGTATTGCGCGCCAAACTAAACCATTTGGGCTTAGCTTTGCCGTGCAAGATCCAGATGCCTACGCTGCTGCCATTATTCAACGTCAATTAAAACGTCTTGGTATTGAATTTACCGGTCAGGTAAAACAACCTCAAAAACCACAGCAAGGGCAAAAACTTGCACAGCATTTATCTAAACCGTTGCCTGAGCTATTGAAAAAAATGATGAAAAAATCGGATAACCAAATTGCCGATGCCTTATTTAGAGCAGTAGCCTACAACTACTATAAACGCCCTGCTTCATTCCAATTAGGCACATTAGCAGTGAAATCCGTATTGCAAAAACAAGGCATTAAATTTGGTAACAGCATCCTAGCTGATGGTTCGGGTCTTTCTCGTCATAATTTAGTTGCACCGAAAACCATGCTTTCAGTCTTGGAATACATCGCCAAAAACGAAGATAAATTACACTTAATGGAAACTTTCCCAATAGCAGGTGTGGACGGCACAATCAGTGGGCGTGGTAGCTTAATTAATCCACCACTGGTAAAAAACGTCATCGCTAAAACTGGCTCATTGAAAGGGGTATATAACCTTGCCGGTTTTATGACTAATGCTCGAGGTGAAAAAGTGGCTTTCGTTCAATTTATCAATGGCTATTCAACCGGTGATTTAGAAAGTAAGACAAAACGAGCACCACTTGTGCAATTTGAAAGTACGCTTTATAACGATCTTTATAAAGACTAAAACGCATAAAAAAATGACCGCACTTTAATACATCAAGTACGGTCATTTTTCTTTATATTTAACCAAAAAGAAAAAGCACTAAACGCTTCATTGAATTTAGTGCTTTTTTACGCTCTTAAACGCGATTAACCTTCATTATGGATTTCAAGGTTGCTTGCATCTTTTTCCCGTTTTTTCTTTGCTGAATCACTACGTTGAGAAGCGATACTATCAAGGTATTCTGGTGTGATATCGCCCGTAATATATTCGCCAGTAAAGACTGAACAATCAAAGCCTTGAATAGCTGGATTTTCTTGGCGCACGGATTCTGTCAGCGCCTCAAGATCTTGGAAGACCAATTTATCTACGCCAATCAATTTCGCAATTTCATCAACATTACGGCCATAAGCAATAAGCTCTTGTTTTGTTGGCATATCAATGCCGTACACATTCGGATAACGAATTTCTGGTGCTGCGGATGCAAAGTAAATTTTCTTCGCCCCCGCTGCTCTAGCCATACTCACGATTTGTTCGGATGTTGTACCTCGAACAATAGAATCATCGACTAATAACACATTTTTGTCTTTAAATTCTGCTTTAATCGTATTGAGCTTGCGACGGACTGAACTAATACGTTGTGCTTGACCAGGCATGATAAATGTACGGCCAACATAGCGGTTTTTCACAAAGCCTTGACGATAAGGTTTGCCTAAGATTTTCGCAATCTGTAACGCAATATCCGTTGAAGTCTCTGGTACTGGAATCACCACGTCAATATTATCGGCTTCCTCAACCCATTCTTTTGCAATTTTTTTACCTAAATGTTCGCCCATGTGAACTCGTGCGGCATAGACAGACACACCGTCTATTGTTGAATCAGGACGAGCAAAGTACACGTATTCAAAAATACACGGATTTAAGACCGCACTTTCTGCACACTGCTCAGCATAAAGCTGACCATCAAAGGTCACATAAATCGCTTCGCCCGGTGCAACATCACGCACTAATTCAAAACCTGCGACGTCTAATGCCACACTTTCAGAGGCAAACATATATTCTACAAAGCCGTTTTCTTCTCGTTTACCTAACACGAGTGGACGAATACCAAACGGATCGCGAAATGCCACCATGCCATGTCCAATAATCATCGCTAAGCATGCATAAGCACCACGGATATCTTTGTGTGTAGCACGAATTGCATTAAAAATATCTTGCGGATCGAGATGGTATTTATTCACTCTATCTAAATGATTTGCAAGAATATTGAGAAGAAGTTCTGAATCCGAATTAGTATTTATGTGACGACGTGCTTCTTTAAATAATTTATCTTTTAATTCGTCTGAATTGGTTAAGTTACCATTGTGAACAAGGCTTAAACCATAAGGTGAGTTAACATAGAAAGGCTGCGCTTCAGATACACTTGAACTGCCGGCGGTTGGATAACGTACATGTCCGAGGCCTGCATGACCTTGTAAACGTAACATATGTTCTTGTCTGAATACATCGCTTACAAGACCATTAGCCTTACGCAAACGAAAGCGGTTTTCATCATCGATTGTGACAATCCCCGCTGCATCTTGACCTCGATGCTGTAATAACGTTAATGCTGCATAAATGGATTCATTAACCGGATTTTGGCTAACGATACCGACAATTCCACACATACTGATTGACTACCTTATTGTTTAAAAGTTGAGTTTAAAAAACTAGAACTTGCTTGTAGTTGTTGGAAGAACCATTCAATAATGAAGCCGAAATGAGGAATTAATTTTGATTCTTTCCACCAATCGGTTTGTTCAAAGTTAGTGAAGGTATCCAAGAAGAATAAGATCGCAGCAACGATTAACGCACCACGAATTAAGCCAAATGCCGCACCGAGAACACGATCTGTTCCAGTAAGTCCTGTTTTATCCACTAATTGACTAATCACATAGTTAACAATGCCACCTACGATTAAGGTTAAAACAAATAAAATGCCGATTGCTGTGCCGTTACGCACGTAGTCAGATTCGATTTGAGTAAGATAAGTGGCGAGATAAGGATAAAATTGGCTAGCGACAATAAATGCAACGACCCAACTTGCAAGGGACATCACCTCTCGCACAAACCCTCGTAATAAACTCACGATAATCGAAAATGCGATGATGCCAATGATAATGTAATCAATCATTAAATAGTCTCTCAATTAAAAAGGGCCGCCATTGCGACCGCAGTATTTTACATAAAAAACAACAAAAGGAAAACGTTTGCGTTAATTAAATTTAAAGCTATTGACTAGATTTCCTGCCAAAATGCCTTGTCTAATTTTTGCTGTGCCTTTTGCAGTACTTCTGCCAAGTGCTGATATGTCGGTCTATCTTGCACAGTTGGCAAACTTTCATGTTGTTTTCTTAAACGTTCACTAATCTCATAAAACCACTGAGAACTTTGCGGCTCTAACGGTGATTCTGCACGTTTTCCCAACCAATATAAACCTTGAAATGGCATCACTAATGCACAAAGTGCGGTCAAAATAGCAATCGCTAATGCAGTAAGATCCGTCTTGGCATAAAACTGCTGCCAAACCACCGCAAATACCGCCATAAAAGGCATAAACTTCTGTGCAAATTTTGTAGCTTTAATAATGCGATTTTCGGGAAAAATAATGCCGAGTTTCGCTTCTAACGGCCAGGTTTGCAAATAAATTTGCCCACGTTTTAAGGTTGAAAAAAATGATGACATAAAAACATCCTAGAAAATAACCGCACTTATAATACTCTAGTTTAGGTTTAATTGTCATCCTTAACTGGAAACTGTTGAAATTTTCAACTTTTCTAATAAAAGATCGTATTTTTCCCCTCCAGTGAATTTATTTTATACGCCAAAAGGTGTATTCTATGCAGGATTTGTAGTCTGTTCTTTCGAACGGATTTTTATTAACCTCAATCAAAAATAGGGTTCCTATGTCAAAACTTGTTCTCATCCTTAACTGTGGTAGTTCTTCATTAAAATTTGCAATCCTTGATCCTGCAACAGGTGAAGAAAAATTATCAGGCTTAGCTGAAGCATTTTACCTTCCTGAAGCTCGTATTAAATGGAAACTTAACGGTGAAAAAGGTAGCGCAGATTTAGGTGCTGGTGCAGCGCACACTGAAGCGCTTAACTTCATCGCGTCAAATATTATGACTGATGAGCTTAAAAACTCTATCACCTCGATTGGTCACCGTATCGTTCACGGTGGTGAGAAATACACCCAATCTGTTGTTGTAACAGATGAAGTGGTTAAAGGTATTGAAGATGCAGCACAATTTGCTCCACTTCACAATCCAGCTCACTTAATCGGTATCCGTGAAGCATTCAAAACATTCCCACACTTAAAAGATAAGAACGTTGTCGTATTTGATACAGCATTTCACCAAACTATGCCTGAAGAAGCATACTTATATGCACTTCCATACTCACTTTACAAAGAACACGGCGTACGTCGCTACGGTGCACACGGTACCAGCCACTACTTCGTTTCTCGCGAAGTCGCTGAATACGTAGGCAAACCAGCAGACCAAGTAAACGCAATTATCTGTCACTTAGGTAACGGTGGTTCTGTTTCTGTGGTTCGTCATGGTAAATGTATCGATACCTCTATGGGTTTAACCCCGTTAGAAGGTTTAGTCATGGGGACTCGTTGTGGTGACATCGACCCAGCTATCGTTTTCTACCTATATAAAGAATTAGGCATGTCAATGGATCAAATCGAAGAGACTTTAGTGAAAAAATCAGGTCTTTTAGGTTTAACTGAAGTAACAAGCGACTGTCGCTATGCAGAAGATAACTATGATGATGCTTCTAAACCAGAAGCAAAACGTGCATTAGATGTTTACAGCTACCGTTTAGCAAAATACATCGGTGCATACATGGCAGTTTTAGGTGACGATCACTTAGATGCCATCGCATTTACAGGTGGTATCGGTGAAAACTCTGCTCACGTTCGTGAATTAGCGTTAGGCCACTTAAAATTATTCGGCATCAAATTAGACAAAGAACGCAACCTTGCTGCTCGCTTTGGTAAATCAGGCGTAATCACTGCTGATGACTCCGCATTCAAAGCGATCGTTCTTCCAACCAACGAAGAATTAGTAATTGCACAAGATACAGCACGTTTAGCGGGCTAATCAACTTCCTTCAAACCTGCTGAGAAATCAGCAGGTTTTTTCATTCATTAAAAGGTATATCAAAATGACTAAAGCAGTTATTCTTATTCCAACTAGCACAGAAGCAAATTTAGCAGCAGCACTAGACGCCGCTAAAACAACAGGCGCTGTCGTATTCAATGCAGTAGAAGATGTAAAAGCCGCTCAAGCATTAATCGCAAATAATCAAAAAGACGTGTTGTTAGAAAAAATCGTTGCTGATTTCCAAGCATTAAATGCAAATCTAGTGGTTGTTAAATGTGTTCAACCTTCAGCTCAAGCGCCTTTTGCCAATAGCTTAAACTTTGCGATTGCGCAAACCTTAGATGCACAAATCATCTTAGTAGCAAACAATGAAGAAGGCACATTAGTAGAAGCTGTTGCTTCAGAATTTGGCGGTGTGAACAACGCTGATATCTTAGGTGTATTTGGTGCACAAGCAGGCAAAATTAAGGCTTTAGATGCACAAGCATTAGCTGCAGCAATCTCTGCACCACTTGCTCGTGAAGCACGTATTTCTCCAGCTGCATTCCGTTTCAAATTAACTGACTTAGCACGTAAAGCGGGCAAAACTATCGTATTACCAGAAGGTGACGAACCTCGTACTGTTAAAGCAGCAGCTATCTGTGCTGAACGTGGTATCGCAAAATCGGTATTATTAGCAGATCCAGAATCTGTGAAAAAAGTTGCTGCCGAACAAGGCGTGACTTTAGGTGCTGATGTAACGATCATCAACCCAGCTGACGTACGTGAAAACTACGTTGCTCGTTTAGTGGAATTACGTAAATCTAAAGGTTTAACCGAAGAACAAGCACGTGCACAATTAGAAGACACCGTTGTATTAGGTACGATGATGTTAGAAGCGGGCGAAGTAGATGGTTTAGTCTCTGGTGCCGTTCACACCACTGCAAATACCATTCGTCCACCGATGCAAATTATTAAAACAGCACCTGGTAGCTCAATTATCTCGTCTGTATTCTTCATGTTATTACCAGACCAAGTATTAGTGTATGGTGACTGTGCAGTAAACCCAGAGCCAACCGCTGAACAACTGGCTGAAATCGCAATTCAATCCGCTGAATCGGCAAAAGCATTTGGTTTAAATCCGAAAGTCGCAATGCTTTCTTACTCAACCGGTACTTCTGGTTCAGGTCAATCTGTAGAGAAAGTGAAAGAAGCTACCCGTATTGCACAAGAAAAACGTCCTGATTTATTAATCGACGGTCCATTACAATACGATGCCGCTGTGATGAAAGATGTAGCCGCTTCTAAAGCACCAAACTCTAAAGTAGCAGGTCAAGCAAACGTATTTGTATTCCCTGATATCAACGCAGGTAACATCGGCTATAAAGCGGTTCAACGTTCTGCTGATTTAGTGGCTGTAGGCCCAATGCTTCAAGGTATGCGTAAACCGGTTAATGACTTATCTCGTGGTGCATTAGTAGATGATATCATCTACACCATCGCATTAACCGCGATCCAAGCAACTCAAGCTTAATTAAAGCCATCGTTGTAAAACACTAAAGAAAATAACCGCACTTTTGATGATTCAAAGTGCGGTTATTTTTAAGATTATTTTAGAAATAACATTTTATTTACGACTAAAACGTTTTTTCAAAAATCAGATTGACATTCTTTTGGGTATAAGAATACATTTCTGGAATATTACTATCTTGTTTCTTCCAACTGAATACGACTTTCGGCGTGATGCCCCATAAGTGCCAATCTCGTTTCCAAAGACTTAAATTTACACCGTAGATTTTGTCTTTACGAATTTTTCCAAAAGAAAACAAATCAACATTTGCAAGTTTGGCAATATCTTTGTACTCACGTTGTGTTAAAGAAAGTCCTAAACGCGAAGATATCCCCCAGTTCCATTCTTGTCCCCAACCTAGACGCAAACTTTTACTGTCTGAAGAATATTGGCGAACTAAGGTTCTCTCCGCAGAAAAATCAGAACCTAAATAGAAAAAGCGTTTAGGATTAGGCATCCATAATAAGGTGGCAGAAACGAGCTTATTATTACCATTTAATACTTCGCTATCAAAATAACGCTGTTTAGCAAACTCACCTGCCAAAGCAATTTGCCAATTTGGATTAAGCCAATGTGTGAGTTCTAAACGAACACCATTTCCCCTGCGATAACTTTCACCGCCATACCAACGTTTTTCATAAAAAGGTTTTAAACGGAAAGTTTGTTTTGCAGTTTTATAGGCATAACCAATAAATGTACGATTAGAAAGATCGTCATATTCATGATTATCCCAATAGCTTTTACCAAAAAACTCATTACCGACTGAAAGATAATTCGAACCCCATAAATTAAAGTCACGAGAAATATCTAAAGAATATGCAAGCCCATGAGCACTTTGTGGCATCATATCATCGGCTCGAGTCAGAACTCCCCCATTTGCAAGCATAACTTGCTTACCACTGCCCACATTATTCACGTTTGTATCTCGCACATAATTAAAGGCGATATCCACATTCCAGCTATCACGCTCATTCAACGCAGATAAATAAGTGTCAATGAGTTCCATCACTGGTGCCGGTAAATCTTCAGCCGTTTTAGCTTTGTCAAATTGAGCTTTTGCTGCACCATCTTGTTTCTGATTAAACAAGGCGATTGCAAGCTCAATACGCACCGGATTTAAATTAGGATTTTGTGCCAACACTTCACGATATTTATCAATGGCAGTTGCCTGGTCATCATTTAATGCAGCCACTTTTCCTTGTGCAAATAGCACTAAAATCGGATCTTGCTCAGGAAAGGTTTGATACACTTCTAATAATTTCTCAATTAAATCAGCATCACGAGAATAAATCGCTTGTGATAATAATTGAGTGGTGAGCGGTTGGTTTTGCTCTAATTCTTCACGACTAATTCGTGTTGAGTAGGACTGTTCTTCCGCTAAGTGCGGTAGATTTTCTCGCTGTTTTTCAGGTTCAGCAATTTTTACTTGTTTATCAATTTCTGTGCTTAATTCCGGCGACGGAGCAGAAATTGCTAAGGTTGGAAATAAGGCGAGTAAAAAGAAACTATATTTTTTCATTATACTTTATTAGAAAAATCTGCCGCACAACGGCGGCAGAACGTGATTAAAAGAAAGGGTTATTTTTTAGCACCGAAAGTAGCTTGATATTTTTCAATGACATATGTTTTACCACCCTCTTTAATTTCACCTAAACCCTCAGTATGGTCATTTTTATCAATAGTCGAGTGGCTGACAAATTTTTCTAACCCTACTATACCAACAACCTCTGAATAATTTTTACCACCAAATGTTGCGGCATATTGTCCAGTTGTTTTAGCATGAACAGCTACTCCTCTAGCCTCATGGTTATTCTTTCTTATAATTACTGGATCTGGATAACCAATATGAGCAGATTGATCTAGTACTTCCTGAGTACCTAATTTAATTTGACCAATGGCTTTACTATTAATGACACCATCCATCATTGGCTTTCCGGTTGTTCCATTCATTTTGACATTAACCGTGACAGAGCCGTCATCTTTTATCATTTCTTTTCTATCATAGGTAATTTTATCTTTTTCCCCCTCAGACCATTCATCTGCTTTACGTTCATAAGCACCAATCTGAGCAATTACACCACCTTTATAAGTTGCATTACCCGTGAATTTACTTCCATCCTCGTTCACTCTCACAAAAGCTACGTGTCTTGTAGCAAGTCGTTTTGGATCTTCTGCTGTTGGGGTATAAAGCACGCCGTAGGTTGAATATGGTTGATTGACGAACATATAATTCATACCATTTCTAGCCGCTTCATCAAAAACAACATAATCTTGATCGGTTGCTTTACCAGAGAACTTGCCTAATTTATTACCTGACAATTTATTAAAATTAACAACACCTGAGCCATCAGGGAGATTTACATGAGGCGGAAGATTACTCAGAGATTCTGGTGCATAAGTGTATTCACCATTACTAGGGCCCCAAGGATCTTTATTTTTCCCCATATCAATATAACGCCACTCTTTACCATGTACTGTTTTGGTCGAATTAAAGTCTGTTCCAGTTGTAGGTGTTGGAACAGTTGGCGTAACAACCGGTTTATTCGGTTTTTTCTTCGCCTCTTCTTCTAAACGTTTTTTCTCTTCTTCAGCGCGTTTAGCTGCGTCTGCTTTTTTCTTCGCTTCTTCTTCTAAGCGTTTTTTCTCCGCTTCTGCTCGTTTAGCAGCTTCAGCTTTTTCTTTTGCTTCTTTTTCTAAGCGATCTTTTTCCGCTTTATCTTTGGCTTTTTTCGCTTCTTCAGCTTTCTTTTTCGCCTCTTCTTCTAAGCGTTTTTGTTCTTCTGCTTTTTTCTTCGCTTCAGCTTCTGCTTTGGCTTTTGCCTCGGCTTTTGCTTTCGCTTCAGCATCTGCCTTCGCTTTAGCTTCTGCTTTTTGTAACTCGACTACTTGGTTATTCGCTTTTGCTACTGCAGCGTTATGCGCATCTAAAGATTTTTGCGCTTCTTCTGCTTTTTGTTGGGCATCAGATAATGCTTTTTTAGCACTTTCTAATGCAGTTTCTTTCGCTTTTAAACTTTTCTCTAATGCGGCTTTTTTAGTTGCATCTGTTGTTGATGAGATACTTTTTTTCAACGCATCTACTTCTGATTGAGATTTATCTGCTAAGGTTTTTGCTTTTTTAGCTGCATTTTTTGCTTGTTCTGCAGCTGATTTTGCTTTATTCGCACTGTCTTTTAAATTCTCTGCAATGCGTTTTGCTTGCTCTGATGTTTTCGCTTTTTGAACTTCAACTTGAGCAGCAATAGAATTTGAGTCATTAGAACTCGATGAGCTGCCACAGGCTGTCAAAGATAAAGCCACAAATGCCGCAAGTGCGGTTGTTTTGAAGATTGGTTTCATAGAAAGTCCTCTCATAATTAATAACAAATAGATAACCATTGTTTTTTAGAAAAACACTCCACTTCTTTTATTAACCATAAAAAATTTATGGATATAAAATACAACAAGACACTTATTGACCATAAATAAAATAAGGAAATAAAAAAGTCTATTTATTCTAAAAACCCACATAAAACATAAGGATAAATTACTTTAAAAAAAGCTAATTTCATCAATCCAAGCGCAATCCTACTCAAAAAAACAAGCAAATACAATGAAAAGTTGAATATTTTTATCAACTTTTTTGTGTTTATTCTATTTTGAAGACAAAAATGGATAAAAAATAAAGATCTTAATATAAAAAACTTGTCTTATTGACATGACAGGTAGAGAGCAAAATCATGAAACCAAATAAAAAAATAACCGCACTTTTGATGATTCAAAGTGCGGTTATTTTTAGAGTTGTTTTTAATGACTACTCTACGGATTTTAAGTATTCAACCAGCTTTAAGCCAATTTCTCTTCTCCACCCTAAAAGTAAATCAGGCAGTTTTGTCATATCTTCATTTTTTAGCCAAACCCATTTAATGAGATCTTCTAAATTTCGTTTACTCGCCAAAATATCGAGGGTTAATCCTTTTGGTGTCAGTTCATAAGCTTTTTCTTGTAACAATCGAATTGCCTTTTTATAACGAGGATCATCCACAATACGCACTAAGCGTTTAGGGTAATCATAAGGGGAAATTCGGCGGCTTTGTGCTAACAATTGAAGCATCTTTTTGCCGCGTACACGCACTTCATTTTCAGATAATCCAAGCGCTAGCATTTCTGACGTATTGCGAGGATTATTTTTTGCTACTTTCCAAAGGTTATCCGATTTCACCACATAAGAAAGGGCTAAATTTCGTGCCATTGCAGTTTCTTGTCGCCATTTTGCCAATAGCTGTAAACGCGCTAATTCGAGCGGATTCAATTTCCAAACATTCGGAATATCCAAATAAGCTTTATTTGGATCGCGATCGTCTAATTTACTGGTTTTTGAGATAGCAAGCTGGCAATCATCAATGACTGCTTGAAGCCAAGGTGATTGCGCTAATTCTATTTGCATTTTTTGATAGACTGGCAATAAGTACCATACATCTCCTGCGGCATATTGTAGCTGTACGGGGGAAAGTGGACGTTTTAGCCAGTTTGTACGCGTTGCCCCTTTATCCATTTCAACGCCCAAATAATGTAACACCAATTTGGCCAGGCCCGCTGAATTAGCAAAACCGAGAAAACGCGCCATGATCTGTGTATCCATCATAGGTTGAGGAAGTGCGTCAAACTCTTGCAAGAAAACCAATAAATCTTCATTACAAGCATGCAAAATTTTCGTTACCTTTTGATCACGTAATAATTCCACAAAAGGTGAAAAATCCGTAATGGATAAAGGATCGATTAATGAAACACGTTCACCATCATAAAGTTGAATTAATCCTAATTTAGGATAATAGGTCGATACCCGCATAAATTCAGTATCTAAAGCGACCGCACTTTGTTGACGAGCTAATTGGCAAACCTGAGCCAGTTCTTCATTATTTTGAATTAATGTAAAGTGCGGTTGATTTTGGCATTCTTTTATCATTGTAATAGGATGTATTTTCAAATAGAGGTAAAGACTAAACAGGGATATGAGTACATATCCCTGATTTAATTAATGTTGCGCGCGTTTTGCTATTTCTTCATCACGCAGTATGCGTCTCAAAATTTTGCCTACATTACTTTTCGGCAATTCATCGCGAAACTCAATGTCTTTCGGGACTTTATAACCCGTGAGATGTTGTCGGCAATGTTGGCGTAATTCATCACGCGTGAGGCTATCATCTTTCTTCACAACGAAGATTTTGATGGTTTCTCCCGACACTTCATGAGGTACACCGATAGCGACCACTTCAGCGACTTTATAATTTAGCATCACCACATCTTCAATTTCATTTGGATAAACGTTAAAGCCTGAAACCAAGATCATGTCTTTTTTACGGTCAACAATACGAAGGCTATAGCTCTCGTCCATAATGACGATATCGCCCGTTGCCATCCAGCCATCTTTAAGCACTTCAGCTGTCGCTTCAGGACGTTGCCAATACCCACGCATGACTTGTTCACCTTTAACCCAAAGCTCTCCGGCTTCACCAAGTTGTGCTTCTGAGCCATCATCTTTGATAATTTTAATATCAGTATTTGGAACCGGTACACCGATTGTACCATTGTGTTTCACCACATTAATCGGACAAGCGGCAATTAGCGGTGAGCATTCTGTCATGCCGTAACCTTCAATAATGTTACAGCCGGTTAAATCATGCCAACGTGTTGCGACTGATTGCTGGATCGCCATACCGCCGCCAACAGAAAGTTTTAATCGTGAAAAATCCACTTCTTTGAAATTTTCATTATTAAGCAGCGCATTAAACAAGGTATTTACCCCTGTAATCGCTTCAAAGCGGTATTTTTTGAGCTCTTTAACAAATCCATCAATATCACGTGGATTCGTAATTAAGAGCGCAGTCACGCCAAGCTCCAAGAAAACTAAACAGTTTACCGTTAAGGCAAAAACATGATAAAGCGGTAAAGCCAGTACGGCAACGCGTTGCTTAGCATGATCGCCAATAAATGGCTCTGCAATCCACTTAGCTTGGAAAATATTGGTAATAATATTGCCATGTGTCAGCATAGCGCCCTTGGCAACACCTGTCGTTCCGCCTGTATATTGTAAGAAAGCTAGATCTTCACGATCCACTTGTGGACGAACATATTGGCGATATTTACCAATACTCAATACTTCACGGAAAGTGACGGCATTCGGTAATTTATATTTTGGCACTAACTTTTTGACGTATTTCACGACAAAATTGACCAAATTACGCTTACCAAAAGAAAGCTGATCGCCCATTCTTGTTAAAATCACGTGCTTCACTTTAGTGTTAAATACAATTTTTTCTAAGGTTGAAGCGAAGTTTGAGACCACAACTATCGCCGTTGCGCCGCTGTCTTGTAACTGATGTTCTAATTCACGAGGGGTATAAAGCGGATTCACGTTCACAACAACTAAACCTGCACGCAAGATACCGAAAAGTGCAATTGGATATTGCAATAAATTAGGCATCATCAGTGCAACACGCTCACCACGTTCTAACTTCAATTCATTTTGTAAATAAGCGGCAAATGCACGGCTACGCTCTTCTAATTTACGAAATGTTAAAACCTGCCCCATGTTGATATAGGCGGGACGATCTGGGTGTTCACGAATTGCTTTATCTAAAATATCGAGAATCGAATCGTATTTTGAGGTATCCAGCGTGGTGGGTGAACCTTCTGGATAATTTTGAAACCAAACTTTTTCCATTTTTTATCCTTATTCTTTGGAAAATTTTCTTAATTTTATCATTTAGTTAATAGAGATAATAGCGAATTTCAGGCTCGCCATACCAATAATACGGTCGTCTACCGAAAAAGCCCCAATCATCCCACATATCATCTGGATAATAATAGCTTTGAGAAAGCTTCCAAACACGATAATGATTGGTTTTAATAACCGGATAAATATAATTGGCTTGATCAACCTTGCCTTGTTCTGTTTTCAGCAAGGTACCACCAATTGTAATAAATTGATCTTTTAAGCTTTCTGGCTCCACAAAACCATCAAGATAAGTGATAAAACGTCCATTAGGTTGTTCATCAATCATAGGTTTTGCTGAGGTTGAATAAACTGGATAGCTTAATACTTCAATCTTAGTTTTATTTGGCAAGGCTTGTGCTGTTAATACTTTTCCGCCCAAACGAATTGATTTGCACTGACAGCCATAATCACTCGGTTGAATTGAAGATAATGATTTTAAAGTAAACTGCTCTTTTTCCAGCCCTTTCGGTGCATTGACACATCCCACTAATGTGGCCGAAAGTGCGGTCAAAACTAAGATCGTTTTTTTATTCATCTTCAACTCCTTTTTGAAAATTATTCACGCCCAGGTAATTTTTTCCAAGTTACTTCATTACGCAAATAAACCGGTTCAATTTCTAAGGCGGATATGACTTTATTTTGAGCATAATCTGTTAAAGCAAGCTCAAGCATATATTGTGCAGAAGGTAAAATAATATCACTCCCTTCTAAACCACTGTCTTTAAATTGAGGATACGCTGCCCAACCTGTGCCGACTCGATAGGCGGTTAAATCTGAAAGCTGCTCAAGTACTTTTTCTGGTTGGCAAACTTGTTCTTCAATGACAGGGTTCCATTGGAAAAACTCACCCAATTCTGACCGCTCTTTTTCTCGTTTTACTTGAGAAAAATAAACTTCATTCATTCTCGCATCAATGGCTGCGGCCACATTTTCAGCTTGATGTAATTCAAATGCAGCCTGAGCCATTGCAGTTAAATTTGATACCGCAATAACAGGTAAATCAGCCCCTAATGCAAGCCCCTGAGCAATCCCTGCACCAACACGAACACCAGTAAAACTACCCGGGCCGCGTCCAAATGCTAACGCATCTAATTGTTTCAAATTGATACCTGAATTGGCAAGTAACTCATCAACCATTGGAAGAATACGTTTTGTGTGTGTACGTTGCGCTAATTCATCTAGATGTGTTTTTTCGCCTTTATGCCAAAGTGCAACAGAACAGGCTTCTGTTGAAGTATCAAGTGCTAATAAGGTGATATTTTTCATTATTAATCCATTTTCTCATTTTGTAAGAATTTTACCACTTTGTTGAGATCTCGGGTACGGGTTGAATTAGGTAAACTTTTTAGAAAGGTTTCGCCGTAATTTCGCATAACAAGACGATTATCACAAATAATTACCGCACCACGATCTGTTACATCTCGAATTAGGCGTCCTACACCTTGTTTCAGCGTAATAACCGCTTCAGGGATCTGTATATCATTAAATGGATCGCCTCCTTGTAATCGGCAATCTTCAATACGTGCTTTTAGTAAAGGTTCATCTGGTGCGGTAAAAGGCAATTTATCAATAATGACTAAGGAAAGAGCATCACCACGGACATCCACGCCCTCCCAAAAGCTAGAAGTTGCAACCAGCACGCTATGAGTTTCATGAATAAACTGTTCGAGTAATTTTGCTTTAGGCATTTCACCTTGTAATAAGATAGAAAGCTCACTATTTTCTCTAAAATACTCAGCTAAGCCTCTCATCATTAAATAGGAAGTACAAAGCACAAAGCATCGCCCTTTATTCGCTTCAATGATAGGCAACAACATTTCACCAAGAGATTGTAACGTATTATTTTGATTTGTTGCCGGTAAATAACGTGGTACGCAAAGTAGCGATTGATTAGGATAATCAAAAGGACTGTGAAGAATTTTTTGTTCTGCTTGCTCAATACCAAGTCGCTGACAGAAATGATTAAAAGTGCCTCCAACTTCAAGCGTCGCCGAGGTGAAAATCCAAGCTGCTTCTTTATTATTTAGCTGTTCACCAAATTTATCTGCGACAGTAAGTGGCGTAATATGCAAACCAAATTGTCGCCCCATACTTTCGTACCAATAACAATAACCAACAATAGCCGTATCACAAAGACGCGTTAATTGATTCTTGATACTTTCAGTGCGTTCAAAAATACTATCCAAAGTCTGAGAGCGACCTAATGCAATCTTGATAACTTCAGAAAGAAACTCTATTTTTTCTTGTAATAATTCAACCGATTTTTTGACCACACTTTGTTTAAATAGCTCACGCCAATTTCCTCTCTGATTTCCTTCCCCAAGAAGAAGGCGAAAATCCTGAATGACTTTAAGCAATGTATCTGCCGTTGTGCCAAGCTGTGGCATATCTTTCAATTCTGTTCGATAAACAATATTGATATCTTTACATAAATCAAATAGCTGGCGAGAGGTTAATGATTGGCCAAAATACTGGCTAGCTATATCGGGAAGTTGATGTGCTTCATCAAAGATAATGACTTCTGCATTGGGAATAAGCTCACCAAAGCCACTTTCTTTTACCGCCATATCAGCAAAGAAAAGGTGGTGATTTACAACAACGAGATCTGCATTTAACGCTTTTTTACGAGCTTGTGCTACATAGCATTCAGCGTAGTTGGGACAATCTGTTCCCAAACAACTTTCTGCCGTACTCGTCAATTGAGGCAAAATTGGGCTATCTTCAGCCAATTCAATACATTCTGTTAAATCACCTGTTTTCGTTGCATTATTCCATTTTCTTACTTTACTTAAATCGGCTAAAACAGATTTATCACCAAGCACACCTTGAGCGATAACTTGATCCAGACGCTCCAAACATAAGTAATTAGATCGCCCTTTTAATAACGCAATTTTTCCTGAATAATTTAAGGCTTTTTTTATGGCGGGAAGATCTCTTGAAAAAAGCTGATCTTGTAGATTTTTAGATCCAGTTGAAATGATTGTTTTCTTTCCAGCAATGAGTGCCGGTGCCAAATAAGCAAAAGTCTTTCCAGTACCTGTTCCAGCTTCTACAACAAGCGGTCGCTTATGTTGAATAGCATATCCTACTGATTGAGCCATTTCGAGCTGCTCTGCTCGTGGCTTAAATCCTTTGATATTCTTACTCAATTCGCCATCACTGGAAAAGATCTTACTTATCTGTTTTTTCATAATTATTGCTATCTAGAAATAGGCGAAGATTTTATCACTATTAGGCTCATTTATATATGAATTCTAATATTTTATATAAAACAAAAACCCCAAGCCATCATTCAGCTCGGGGTTCTACATTCAGTACCTGGCGGTGTCCTACTCTCACATGGGGAAGCCCCACACTACCATCGGCGCAT